>JAABUU010002010.1_pt1 | contig 30896 bp, 29 predicted proteins | sample 5559301 | NCBI WGS metagenome assembly JAABUU01 (sample SAMN10711884, study PRJNA513360) | rock metagenome | isolation source: Antarctica rocks | place: Antarctica: Victoria Land, Richard Nunatak white
GGTTGGGGCCGGGGGGGGGGGGGGGGGGGGGGTTGTAGAAGAGGTTGTTTTCTTCGTTTTCGAGGGTTTGCGTTTTTCTGGTGTTTGAGGTGTGTGAGGGGGAGAAGGGGGTAGGGGGGAGGGTTGGAGAGAGTACGGAAACATGATGGGATGGTTGTGGTTGTGGTTCGTGAAGTGGTTATGGGTGTTTGGGGGGGGGCTTGCAGGATTGGTGGAGGAGTTTCTGGGAGGATGGGGTTTGGGTAAGGGAGGGACGGTATGATGGATGGAGAAAATGAGCAACAAGTTTCCTTGAATAAGAGCGTGATATCGTCAAAACTCAGGCGGAATTGAGACCAATGACCTTCTCCAACAAGAAAACAATAGCCCAAAACCGTCACTTTGAACAAAGCCCAGCCAACACACCGAAAAAACGTGCCCCGGGAACACACCACATCCCACTACACAGTAGCAGCCCTCCCGTCCCCCGTCCCCCACCCACAATCCCGACAAACACTCTTCCCGCCCCTAAGCCCCCTCCCCCTGCCCCCACAATGCGCGCACCTATGCACCATAATCACCACCTCATCGCCATCGTCGTCATCATCCCCACCAGCTGATGCCTTTCCCTTGCGGAATTTGAGTTTGAAAGGCGAGCAGGAACCGGGCGTAAGGGACATGGAGCATGTATGCACCGTGGTTGGTTTGTGGTCGTCGTCGTCGATAACGGAGCGTTTTCGTCTGTGGAAGGTGAGTTTGAAGGGGGTGCAGGAGGCGGGGGTGAGGGAGATGGAGAGGAAGGCGCAGGGAGAGAACATGGTGGTGGGGTTGGCAGGGCCGGGCGGTCGGTGGGATTGCTCGAGGTAGGTTCTGGGGATGGGGTTTGGGGATATAGAAAGTATAAAGGAAGAGTGTCGAGAAGCGTGATGACGAGATGGAGCACTTGCATGCACTGGAAAGTGCAAAAAGAGAGACTCTTTCGGAGAAGCGTGACAACAAGATTGTGCGCTTACATTGAATAATAGGCTTGGTATATCAAAGGAGCGGAAAACGATTCAACGTGGGAAACTAAGAACAACGGTCCTTATGAACAATGTCTTTGTATGTCAAGAATGAAGAAGGAACAGGATCATGAAAGGAAGAAGAAATTGAAAATATGGTGCTAAGCGAACATACACTTCCCACCTGTTTCTCAAAGGATCTTTCTCAGAGGGATAGTCCCTTTACAGAAATCCATTCTTAGTACAATAATCACAGTAGTCTTGCCCATTAGGCAGTCTTCTGCAGTAGTTGTTACAGTAGCCGCACTTGTCGACCATGAGCTCGTCCTCCTTGAAGAAATTTACGAACCCCGATAGAGAGCGCCTGGAATGATCGAGTAGCTTTTGGCGCTCGTTCCACTCGCTTGATGGAGCGAATCTCATGGGTCGGGGCCGGACTTGACCAGTTTGAACTTCTTGCTTGGAGCGAGAGGGAGAGACGGGCTTCTCTTTGTCATCAAATGTCAAATGAGAGTCTTGTGAGCACTTGTCTCCCTGGTCGGACTTTGGTTTCCTGCCGAAAGAAGGCATGGTTGTCGATTGATGAGGTTCCGCCTTAAACAGATTTTTGGGTGAAGGTAAAGCGTTGCGTATTGGATACGTTGAAAGAAAGGATAGAATTTATACCCATCGAAGCTAGAAACATAGTGGAAGTGTGATAGGACATGAAAGTAAACAATGATCTCAAGGGCTAAGACACAGCAACAATGACTAGGTAGACATTTGATGTGACAATGTTGACCAAGTAAACACGTGCCAACACAGGAACAAACATCTTCTGTCAATCCAGACTAGGTCAAATTTGTACGGGGCCATCCAGGCTGGTATAATTTCCATTTTAAGCGATTGGCTGGCTAAGGTAATTCCAGCCATGATCCTCACCCAGCAAATTCCGTACCGGCAAAGGAGGAAAGGACGCCATGTCTCGAGCATTTGAAAGACTCCATGGGCGATTGGCAGATGCCATCTCAACGATGTTGGATTGTGCCAGGACACCTTTTGATTTGGCTAGCTCATGCCCATGCTTGGCGCGTAGACTATTATCGCTCTGGTATTACCAGTAGGCCCAGGAGAGAAGCGACATAGAGGTTATGGCTCATCTGTGGGGTCTTCGCTAGATGCTTTGATGCTGTTGAGCGACTCTGTCGAGTCTGTCGAGGCAACTACACGATTGTTGTAGAGATTGGAAAAACTTGATCAGAACATGCTCACGAAAGAGAACTGGCACTGACTGGAGGTTGTGCAGGTATGGCATCAGGGTCGCACAACCGCTTAATAACGACAACAGATTAATAATGTAAAGTCTCATTACAAAGCATTCGACAACTTTTTCCCCACCTGATGCTTTATCATAGCCTCTCATCGTACCTTGACATGACTTAGCTACCTCTCACATTAGCTCTTGTTTGCTGCCTCGTTTCACACGTCTGCATCGCAACAGGCTTTTACCTGCTTCTCATCGCCTACTCTCCCAAAATGAGTGTTTCAGAATTGGATATTGCTAACACTATGGCCTGGCTCAAGGAGGTCTTTTATGCTCTTTTTCGAACAAAACATTCGTTGCTGACCGTGGTCGGACATTCAGTTCCACCGAGCCGGCGATGCCCTTGATCCCGAACCATGGATAACAACCTTCTATACTTTTGATGCAGTGCAGTATTTCGCCAGCAATACACCAGTGAAGGGACGAGAGGCTATCCTCGAAACCATGACTCGACAATGTTCTGTACTGGCAAGCATGAAGCATGTGTAAGTCCGCAGGAGGCACCACTAGATATCCTTAGATGTGACTTTGCGCGACCGTCTCGCATTTGTCTTCCAGTTCCCTTGACTTTGTCTCTGAGTGCCGTACTAATAGGCAAGATAGTCTAGGTCGCGTCGATGTGCTTCAAGATCGGATATACCAAGAGTCAACAATCACATATACGGTAAAAAATGATCCGGAAACGGAGGAAGTCGTGGTTAACGGTTTTGCAATTTACCACAAAGGGTTGAAAGACGCACAGATGAAGAGGTGAGTCTGCCGCAAGGGATCCTTATATAGCATGATAGGAACCGCGGTCTAAGAAGAATGCAGGTTTGATGTGTTCGGGGATTTCTCAGAGCTGGGAGAAAAGATCGCAAAATGTGCAGGCTAATGTGGTTTGGATGTTCTCTCAAGGGATAGGATGCTGTTGGTCATCCTAGGATGATAAAGTTCTCCTTGACCCCCTACCGACTACAGTGATTCACCGTGACCAAGCTGTAGAGCAGGCTTTCCAGAATCTGCTCTTGTTCGTCAACGGTGAAGCTCCCGAGAGCAATGGTTCTTACTGACTCAGATAAGATTTCCACATTATACCCACTGGTTTGAGATAAATACGGAGGTACACAACCACACAACCTCAAGGTAACTTGCAGCGACGACATTTTAATAATCTTCTTAATATAAAGAGTCTGTCGGCATGGTAGAAGAGTCCGGCCCAACACCGTAATTCTAGATGATTGTGATATATCTTCCTCGATGCGGATCGAATCGTACCACTATAGACCTATACGAGAGTCATCCTTATCTCCCAAAGTGAGACGTAGATGACAACAGAGTACGCAACCATTATCTCAGGAGAGCGATGCCATGGATAGGGCTCCTTCAACGAGTAAGTCGACATGGTAGTTATCTAGCTTCACAGATCCGAGAATGAACAAGTCGCCGTACCAACAGCTCAGACTTATTAGTACGATTCTTTCCTTTTGGCCGCTAGTCTTGGATCTTTTCTCTCATCTCCTCCTCTCCAGATTTGGCTTGGCTTTGGTGTAATATATCTCTCCCTGACCCGCGCTAGACTCTCATATGCAACATGTTCCCGCGCAATATCTTCCCATGTATCTTCCTCGATTTGAGCTTCTCCTTGCGATATGTATTGGACTTGCTCGATTGACGTATCTCCAACGAAAGTTGGAGATGGGCTAATTTGAGATGCCAGAGGTGCTTCTACCTCCACAATAATATGGTCGGCGCAACGACAGCCACAGCCTGAAATACATAGGCCATCTTCAATGGCTGTTGTAACCTGGGAAAGCATGATAGAGCGGCATGAAGCATGGAGAACATGACCACAAGCGAGACAAGGGGAAGAAAGACCACGAATGATTTCGGCACATAGAAGACAGATCAGAGAACTCTCTGGACCTGTACAAGATGCAAACCGCTGATCTTTATGGTGCTGGGAAATCTGCGAAGCGAAAGTCGTATGACAGGTTACGAAGCCTAGCCTGGCGCCTGTTTCTTCGTCGGCACACAGGGATTCCACATTAGAACTGCCAATTGCAATCGAGGATGAAAATCCGGGGACGAGTTTCGGGGGGGGGCCTGGTACAGAAGGTGGTTGGTCGTTGTATTTAAGCAACTCGCATCTGGCAAGAGGCACTCCCCATACGATGAGCATGTGCGCGTACAGTTCTCGGTATGCGTGATACCGCCATGATTGAGCAGGATCTAGTAACGACCTATCAGCGTAGCCTTCGTTGCCAAATTGGTCTTGATTCTTCAGTTTTGTGGTGAACACAGGTACTTTAGGGATGGCGATACCCTCCTCGGTATCAGAGACTGAGAGTGAGTATACATGTTTGGGGTCTTCGGCGGTGGTCGATGATTTAGTGAAGAAACTTGTTGCACCCCAGGTTACGCCAGTAGGTGGAGCTCCAATATAGCTTCCTGCAGGGCTTAAACGTTTTCTGGGATAGGTAGCCGGAGGTGATGACGACACCGACGCACTGAAAGAGAAAGGACGCGAGAAGGATGCAGCAAAAGTACTCGCGAGGTTTGAGCTTGAACGATATGTGTTTCGCTGATATTCGGGGGAAATTGGTATAGTAGACCCCAGCGGATCGGTCCTTTCGAAGCTTGTAGCTGGAGGACGGTGAACGTTCGGCGGGGTGGCGCCGGTTGAGAAAGGTGTCATGGGATCACTTATTGTGACACCGACAGAAGAAGATGTAGAGTGCGGGCCACTAACTCGCTTATGCGAATCAGAAAGTATTGGTGTTGCGGGTCGAAGCAGATTTTTTGCCACTTCGAAGGAAGGAAAATAGCCGACCAAGGTATCGTTCCAATCCCCTACCAAATGCGAAGAACTTCTTTCAATTTGGCTTTGCAACTGCTGACTTTCCGTCTCAATCACAGTCATAAAGCGTTTCGCCAAGAGGGGTTCGCTAAGTACACATGATAGCATTGCCAGCATCTGTATGTCTGCGAGCCGCTCAAAGTGCTGGAAACTACCATACAGTTAGTAAATAGAGTCAAAACTTTGACGACTTGCAGGGCTTACAGTGAATCAATAAGCCAACGTCTTCCGAAAGGATGGTTGCCCCATTTGATACTGCCTCCGGTGTTCCTCCGCATGTTCTCCTCAGCCAAGTCGAACGTCAAATCTACCGCACTATCCCTAGATTTAAGGGGAGATACTATCCGACGTGCGACGACCACGATAGGTTCAGCATTGTCGTTGAGGAAAGGATGCTGCATCATCTCCAGGGGAACTTCGTCCTTCAACAGCAATTGAAGAAGAAGCCAGATAGCGGCGAGATCTGAATCACCACTCTCTTCGGCGACCCGAGCATTGACTTCGCAGCAATCTGATCCTACTCCACTTACCACGTAATTGTGCGCGAGGGACCTTTTGGAAGGAAGAAGATTGCTGCAATCGTGGATAGCGATGTAATTATTCGTTGTGGAAATTGCTGACGTAGTAAAACCAGCTCCTCCACTAGACTTATATGAGTCATCCACAGAAAGCACGTCCTGTGTCTCAGCCAGACTGCCACGCCAAGCCATAGACGGAGGAAAGTGGTGGCGAAGCACGCCGTCTCCTTCCGAGGAAGACGACGATCCAGATGAGGATGTCGAAGAATCAGAATCACCGTCTTTCAAAGTCTTGAGTGGCGAGGTCAATCTTTTTGGTATAATCGATCCATTATGCAGGCGGCCGAAACCCTCGAAGATGGTCTTGCGACTTTTTGATGACCGATCACTAGTCCTCAAACTCAAAGAATCGAGCAAAGAATGTGTTTTGTCCTCTTTAGGCGGGAAGAAACAGATCAAACGTCCATCATCAGCCCACATTGCGCCGCAAGCCTTCGGTAATGGAACGTTGTATTGAGCGTTCGACACGGCAATTGTGCCATCACTCATGTCTAGTGCTTGAATTCGTAGGCGTGTGGTTCCACCAAGCTCTTCGTCTTCGTCGCTTGAGCTCAGAGCGGGATCCTGCACCAAGTCCATGTTGTTACTTTCTCGCCGCTGTTCCAGCCAGCCTAAGCTCTCTTCCAAATCTTGCTCACCTAACAAGTATCGGAGAGAAGCTTCTAGCGAGCTTTTTTGTTGGATCATATACCTTTCTGCAATCATCTCGACTCCAGCGCATATGTGAGTAAGAGACTCATCACTGATCAACGTTGTATGCTCAAATTCAAACTTGGGCGCCGCTGCACTGGGATATTTGGCAGGGAACTCAACTCGACACTTCATATGAATGTTACTACTATCAGACCCCCATGGCCCAGAGAACGAAATGATTACAGTCCGGGTTTGCATGTCAATCTTGAGAACGTTAGCGGGTATCTGTGTGGAACATCCAAAGCGGACAGAGTACAATACCTTTTCAAAACCGACTTTTCCAAACTTATCGCCTATGTGCGATATCTCCTCGCCGAGTGACTCAAAAGTATCCCAAGATTTGTCGGCCTTTAATTCGGGAGATAATATTGATGCGAGGCTCTGATCCATACCTGAGGGTGTTGTATCACGTTTTCCAATCCTGACACCTCTCATCCAAGATATGGCGTCCATCTCACCAGAAGCTTTTACCTTCTTCCCAGCCACTGAACGTATGAAACCCTCATTTCCCCAGCCAACCCTTGTGGGCATGGCCGCTTGAGTCATGCCGAAAGAGAGCCCACCACTATATCTAGGATCTACCCCCTCGTCGAGATCAAACATACCAGCTACTGAGGAAACTTTCCGAGTCTTAGTGTCGAAACTTTCGGGCCTGTCTCGAAAACTCTTGTAGGTTGCATTCCTGCGCGTAAAATTCAATTTCGTTTTTACTTTCATGCCTTGCCTGTAGCCAACACTGTCTAGTACATCATCACCAACACGATGTAGACGCAAATTACGGTCGGTACCCCAGGATACGAGCTGGAATTCGCGGTTGTCAATATCGTCACCTATAGTGCCCCTGAACCGCCACAGAAACTCTTTCACTTGATCGTTGTGGCCCGAAAACTGATACACTGATGTTGGCGGCATCGGACTCTTTGTTCCTACACCCTCGTCTAGACCGTAGTCATAAAGATGTAAATCATGGTCTCCACGCTGAGGCATAGCCAAAAGACCCGATCCGAACGGCGTGTACCGTGCTCGCCAGACTGGGAACGGGGTGGCAATTGTTCGGTCTGGCTTGTCATCGTGCTTCGTGTAATCCCAAAATTTGATGGTCCTGTCCAACGAGCAAGTTATCAGATTGTTTGTTGCTGTCCTATTCCAATCAACCCCATAAATCTTCGTGGCATGAGCTTCAATAGATTTTAATGGATAAGCCCCCTTCCGGTCATCCCAGATTCGCAGGAACTTATTGTGAGATGATGCCAAGATATGGGATTCTTGGCGATTCCACTTCACTTGAGTTGCACCCGCGAACCAGTCACAGAAGGTCACAGCAGGTCTAGCCGGATGACGTAGATCCCAACAATGTACAAAACTATCAACAGCACAAGTGGCGAGGACATCGGGATGATGTGCCGAAAAATTTATATCTGTAATGGCTCGAGTATGCGCATGTAGAACGTGCTCAATGGATGCTTGCGAGGATATCATTGCAAGATTCCAGACAAGGGCTTTCTGGTTCGATGTACTTACCACCCAATAGTCTCGAGATGCAAACGGTGACCATTGGACATCAGCTACCTCCCATGGTGTTCGATGGGGGAGATGCCTAGGAGGTGAGTAAGGAGAGTCGAGGTCGATGATATGCAGACCCTGGCGCCTGCTGCTTATAAGCACCGAACTCCGTCAACGTTTTGATACGTACGAAGCCAGAACTACATCTCTACCACATGGTGATATGGAGGCAGATCCGACAGGCTCGTCGAGGCGAAATGAGCCGTCCTTCCCAAAGGTCGGGCTGTCGAATGCGGAAGCCAAGCTCTTCAGCTCTTCACTTCCAGCCATGTTTACTACCTCAAGGTCATGATCGTCTGACAGCCGACCGAATGCGATTGATGATAGGATAATGAAGACGCATGGTGCTCAAGTATCATCTTCTGCACCTTCTCCTTTCTCGATATATCACGACTCCATAACTACAATTTTTTTATCAAACAATTGAAACACGAGAGAACAAATGCCGATAACGATCGACATCCACTGTTTGCTATCGATCGGGGCAGACTCGTTGGCAGGCGAATTTGGCTGTTGAAGTGATTAAGTGAATTTCCGTGTCAGAATGCTAAAAACATTAACTCTTCAGCACATTGCTGCTGTGCATCAAGGCATGATGAAACGTTAGTGAATATGGCTCATTCATGTGCAGAGACAGCATAGGTAGGTAGCTTGATAGATGATCTCGCGCCTGGCGTCGAAGTATGCTCTAATAAAGCTAGTCCTATTTTAGCTTGGCGTTCAAACCTCCCCCAGGGTCTGCGTCACAGCAAGTTTGAACGGAAGCACACTCTTGCTTCCCAGCATTTGCTCCATACTGTTGTCATTTACTATATTCTCCGCCGGGCGTTACACTACTCCGCACAGTCTTGCTTGCTACCTCCATATGCAGTGACAATCTTTCCTAAACGACAGTATTGCCTTGCCCTTCGCTCCTCGACGAAACCCCGCGATTTCTAGATCAAGCAACACCTTGAACAGATTCAAGCGTAACGAAGCGCTACTAGCGACTTGCTGTGACAGTATCAATAACAGAAAAGCTCTCGAATGATCTCGGCCGGTATGGCTGCCTTACCGAAGAGAATAGTGAAGGAGACTGAACGTCTAATGGCCGAACCGTAGGTTCTCTCTAAACTGCAACACGGTATATCAGGATGAAGGCCGCCATTCTGACCATATGCTGTATTTGCCAGAGTTCCAGGCATCAGTGCTGTTCCTCATGAGGATAACCTGCGATATTTTGACGTAAAGATACATGGTCCTTCTCAGTCGCCTTATGAATGTCAGTCTCTTTTTTTTTTTTCTCGCGAAATTTAGACTCAGCTAATCCACAAATAGCTGGCGTTTTTAAACTCGAGCTCTTCCTCCCAGACGATTATCCCATGACGCCACCAAAGATCAGATTTCTTACTAAAATCTACCACCCCAATATCGATAAGCTTGGTCGAATATGCTTGGATGTGCTCAAAAGTACATATGAGTTCTCCCGCCATTTCTTCCCACATACTCATGGTAGTAGGCAATTGGTCTCCAGCACTCCAAATTCGTACGATACTCCTTTCAATACAGGCACTTCTGGGAGCTCCGAACCCAGACGATCCCCTTGCAAATGATGTTGCTCAGAGATGGAAAGAGGATGAACAGGCTGCAATACAAACTGCCCGAGAATGGACGCGCACATACGCAAAGGCTTGATGGCGTTGAAGGCTGTGGAATGTCAGGAAGAGGGGTACAGGCGTGACGGAACTATGCTTATGGTGGATAGAGAGGCTCCAGGTAGACATATGATTCTTTACCTAGGTATCGAGGAGTATCTTTTCCCTCTGCAACTTTCCAATACTTAAGCGTAACAGAACTCTGTTGTAATCTTTCTTCGTTCTGCCAATTTTCCTATTGATTACTTGTCGAGAGCCTCTCAAGACTAACGGATACCTGACGTCGGACTCCGACTGTTGCTACTGTGAAAGGTGCTCCCTAGGTACCGCATTTATCGCTCTCAATCGATGCACAGTACGAGGAACTCTCGAAGTTTCTGCTGAAGAACTCTCTTCCCGTCAGCTATTGTGGGAAAGAAACAAGTTTGGTATCAGTAATCTTAAGTGATTTACGATCGTCCTACATGGAGATTTATTGTGATATGCAGTTTTTTAGGCCATTGACCATCAGCTAGTTTTCAGCATACTAAGACCACATGTGAAGAGCTGTGTCTGAATACGGTGGGAATATGCTTTCCCTGAACGGTAGCTGTCTTACCTTTAGTGTAAGTCATCCAAGCTCCACCTAAGTTAGATAGGGTAAGATTTCCTATTGCAGTCCTAGTCCTGATGTATTCATGATGGTCAAAGTAATTGCCAATCACGTTCTACTGCTTACCCTCTGCCAAAGGTGTCCTGGCCGTCGCCAATCCCGACCGGGTTATTTTAATACGACGTATTTTAACCCAACACACCCTCCTTAGTGGCAAAAAGCGTGATAAATCTTCAACAACGAAACGGAGTTTCTTACACCCTCATCTGTTCAAAACATCTTCTTTGCTAAGGTACCAAACATTCCCATATCCCTTCCATATCGCTGATGCCCTTAGTGGCGGGTATAGGCGATAGCGCTAGCATTCGCGGCTAACTGGTTGGGGTGATCTTTCAGTTATGGCTCTTCACGACCTGCTCACGCGTGCTCGCACGAGATTTGCTGCCTCCACCGTTGCTACCAAGGTCTCTGCTGCTCTCGGCATCATGTCTGGCTACGCATTTGCTCGTAAAGCGCTCAAACGTGCTGGCAATGTATGTGCTCCTGCCTTACTTTGGTCAGTGGTGATCTTGAAACTCAACACTCGGTGATCTAGGACGAAAACGCTGGCAGCAACGCCCAGGAGCTTTCATCTTCGCTTGCAGCCCCCAGAGCTCCAGAAAACGTTGCTAACGGGGACAACAATCTTGATCAGATGTTACAGAGCGGTAGGATTACGTTCAAGTCTTCATCTAAAATTAGGAGCTAACACAATCAGCGACTACAGGCCACAGCTTGGATGCACTTTCAACTCCTCCGCTTCCCAATGATGGAGCTCGCACCCGTTACTCGCCTCCTGACAAAAAGCACACAGACCAAGAACTTCTACCTAAGCCCCTGAAGATCCGTGATACCAATTCCCCTGATGACAAAGATCGTGAGACATCTTTCTTGGATATGCTTAAGACTAATCCTCTCGAGGAAATCAGTCCGCTGAAGGGGAAAACTGGTACCTCAGCCGCATCTCCAACCATAAAGAACGGGCAACACCTTGAAGGTGGGCATAAAGACGACACGTATCCTAGGATCAAAACCACTGCGCAAGCTACGGGATCGAAACCGTTGGGCTTCCGCGAAAGCAACGCGATCGAGAATGTTGGTGACGGAAGCACTGAGATGCCACCCCTGCGTCGCGCCATGACTGATCCATTCGAGGAGACCAAACCTACAAAAGAGACCGCAAAGACTACCCAAGTATGGACGCCCTTTGCTATGTCTCGTCAGCTGATGACTCGCTTTCGCCTTGATCAAGATAGACAACGAGAGCTCGCCGATAAGTCCGGCAGCAATGATAAAAACGATGAGTTCTCTCTTCGAGCTTTGGCAAAGACTGATCCTGCCTACGAAAAGGGGGTTGTCAGTCCGAGCTACACAGGATTCCAGGTGGAATCTCCCGTTAGCACTCTACGTCGTGAGGTATCTTCAGCTTTCAGTAAGGAGACTTCCGACCTGACCATGACTCCGAACGTATCTACCCACTCCATGTTGTCTCAGTCTAAGTCAAGAGAGCGTAAGCGTTTGTTGGCTACTATCAAAGAATCTCCAACCACCAACGAATCATTCCCTCGCCAGGGAAGCAAAGTCCTATATGATGCTGAGGCAAGTAAACTTAGCGGACGTTACAAATTCTCTACTCGCGACGCGGACTCTAGTCCATGGTCGACCCCTTCGGCCAAACGAGCGACTCGGAAGAACGTACTGACTGCGGACACAATCAAAGCGTCCATCAAAGCTGGCGTGACGAGCCAGAAATCTCCAAACCCGGCCAGTAGCAAACCTAAATCAATGTATAGGTTACCCGATGCTCCTGAGCCAATTTATCCACAGGGAGGGCCATCCCTATTCACTGATGGCCATACTAAGGCGAAACAATTTCGCGCGTCTTACCTTCAGGATGCTTTCGGCGGCGAATCCAGCAAGGGAATTTACCATTCGGACAGCTCCAGGACTGTATGGCCCGAGACGGAGCCGGACGAGGAAATGCAAGAGGAAGCAGAGGAGGTGGGAAAAGTGTTTTTCTTCGAAGACTTCCATGGAGAGAACATTGTCAAGACCAAAGCTGGCAAGGGCACTGAGCAGACCTCAGGTCAGAGTAATTCCGAGCAAGTAATCAACAACGGCGAAGTAAAAGTTGAGGCTACGGCTATCGCGGATGACAGCTCTGATCATAGCACTATAAAAGGGGTTTCCACCATTTGCCAGGACATAAACCAGGCGATCTCTGAAATCGACGAGGCTACTCGTCATGAGCAAGCTACTCGTAAAGATGAAGCTGGGCGTAAGGAGGCAGACGCTCGCCAGCCCAAGGGGCACGAGGATATCAAAACTTGCAGGGTGCCCTAACCTACTGTCTTCTCTTCAATTGGATTTTGCTAACGCTCGAATATTCAGGTCGATGAGTTGCGCAAGAGCACTGGCACCGAGGTTGTTCTTTACGCCGAGAGTGATCTGCGCCCCAAGCACCCCAATCACGGGCGCAAATGGAATGCAAAGAATCTCTTCTGTACCAACTGTCAAGGTAAATGTGCAGTATGCAACGCTCCCTGCTGTGTCCTGATGAAGGCCATCATCGGTATGACGGAAATAGAGGATCAGGCCAACTTGAAATATGATGAGGATCAAACCTGCCAGTTAGCTTGCAGCATAGACTCGTTGGTTGGCGAACATGGTATGGATGAGCCTACGTTCATCCGGTGCACTCAATGCTTCAGTTTCGTCTGCCCCGATTGCTGCAGTCAATGCCCGGTCTATCCTTGCCACGATTGCACGTGTAGGGTATGTTCGAATCACGTCCCCAAAGATTATGCCGAGACCTAATTTTCTCACAGAAATGCAACCTTGAGGGTCAGTGGAAATGCTGCAACTATCACGACAAGACGGACATTCCGGATCATATCAAACCGTACCAGCGTTTCCAGCACCAGAGAATGTGAAAATCGACGGATGGGATAAAGTCCAATGACTGTTCTCATTTGTACTTTACCTAGGGTGACCCATGGTGGCTAACGCAACGATTGGATGAGATACTAGGTACCTTAGGGGCCCTTCAATGCGAGAGTTCTAAACAGCCTGTTATAGAACAATGTCCTTTTAGCATACTGTCAAATCAATGCTAGTAATTTTTTAACATGATATCAAAAATGACATGATGTAATATTGAACAGCTTGTTATATGTGACCGATTATTCCATGTCTGAACATGAACACATGTTTGTTTTCAACAGTATGTAAAAAAAATTCAAAAAGATAACGTTACTTAATTACATTTCAAAGTCCGTCTGTTCATGTCTTACTTAACGTTATATTCAGATTTTCATCTTTAACGGCTTATTAAACGCTGGATTATACTCGATAGCTGTACATTTCGTTTAGTATGAACATTTCTAATGAACAATTCGTTAAGATTTTTTATTAAAAACGACATATTACATATGTACATCATGCACACAGTAAACATTTTGTTTAAAGGTTTTTCCATACTAATGTTAACAGTAATTTAATTTTAATAAAGATGCTTCCATGTTCTGCTGAATATCTGTTAACAGGTTTAGTTTTTGTTAATAGTCTGTTAAAGCATATCATTAACAACAAGTCAATATAAAAGTGCCATTGTTAAGCGGCTTGATAGCAGATTTCAGAACTTGATTTCCATTTCAGCAGTCTGCCAGCATTTTATTAGCAGGCTGTTGCTTAACCACGCAAGGGCCTCCAAGGAATGTGATGCACAGGTTTACGGAAATGGAACGGGGGGAGCAATACTATGACTGCGCAAAGGAAACACCAGGTTTACGGGATGTCCCCGAAGCGCACAAATTCAACGCACAGTTCGCCGGATACTTCTTTTGTAGGGGGGACTCCGTCAAAAGAAAAGTATATCATGATTTTAATCTACAATAAAGGTTTGATATAAGACTTTTCGCTGTTAAGACTTGTTTTCTTTCACCTATTCAGCACTAACAAGGTTGTTTTTAGATCGCTTTCTAATAGACTGCGAAGCAGCATTCAATGTGAGATCACGAGGCCGACTTTCATTAGTCTTCTCTTTTATGACTCGCTCTGATCTTGTTGTCATCGAAGCTTAGAACGACGACGAAGCGAGGTCAGGTGAGAACAAGGTCAAGAACACTCTTCTTGCTTCTTTTCGATCTTTCTCTCATCGAACGATCGTGAAGCACAAGCCGGAGCGATGACGTGCGTGATCTTGATTCGGAACATCGTATTGCTCGCCGTCTCCTGAAGTGATGAGGTGCTTCGATAAAATCCGGTCTATAATCTTCTAAACGACAGCTACAAGAGTCTCATATCGCCGAGGATAAGATAGTCGTGAGGGCATGACGGCAGGAAGGTGAGTAGGTGAGTGAGTAGACGGGTGAAGTTTTTCAGGTATTAGGAAGGAGTATGAGTACGAAGTTGATTTGCTTCTATGTTCGAAGGGAGAATCAATTTGATCAACTAAAATATGAACGAAGAAGGTTCATCATGATATGCCTTACACTTGGCAAAGTTGTCCCGAATAAATGAAGTACCTCGCGAACTGTGTGCTGTTGAATTGTGCGTTGAATTTGTGTGCCTCGAGGGCATCCTGCCACGTTTACGAGAATGGAAAGGATACGAAAATGTCATGATAGCCATAGCATAGGAAATTACATGCAAAGTATATGTCGATAGCCATATCTTGACTTCAACATTGGTTCAATCGCCGTGAAGTCCCTTTCTTAAGATATCATGTGCATACGGTACATGCCTATCTAATTTCTCGGTTTTCGATGAAGTCGAGGGGACTCGCTTGGCTGCCTTTAGGCCCTAGATAGTCGTCACGTGTCACACATAGCCGAATCTCGCGAAATCGTCATCCTAATATAGGCACAAACGAAACGCAGAACTTCACGATTCTACACGCAAAGGCTACACAACGGCGCAGCCAATATGCGTACTTGCGAGGACACCTTCAGTGGTGACAAGATCTATCCTGGAAAGGTATGCATCGCACGTTGCATGCGCCGAACAATCCACAAACCAACATCTACCTACTCGTCACATGAATACTGCGAACTCAAATCTGGCATTGAGGGAACTGGGCCGCTAACAACACCGTGATATTCGTAGGGAAAGCTCTACGTCCGGGGCGACAGCAAGATCTTCCGCTTCCAGAATGGCAAGACCGAATCTCTCTTCCTACAGCGAAAGAACCCTCGCCGAATCGCATGGACGACTCTTTTCAGGAGGCAACATAAGAAGGGTATTTCTGAGGTATGAAACTTGTGTTTCTACATTACATTTCTACGTCTAGCCTGCGCTTGGAAAACTACATTGCATATGGCAGTTTATACCTAAAGGGCTTGGTCCCATCCAACCAAACCGAGCTTATCCATTTTAATAGAGGTATTCAGGTGCCTCAAATCATCCCTCGCTAACTATATGCTCTCTTCAGGAAATCGCCAAAAAACGCACCCGCCGTACTGTAAAGCAGCAACGGGGCATTGTCGGTGCCTCCCTCGATATCATCAAAGAGCGTCGATCCCAACGCCCAGAAGCTCGTGCCGCAGCTCGTCAGGCCGCCATCAAAGAAGGCAAGGAGAAGAAAGCGACAGCAGAGAGCAAGAAGAAGATGGAGAAGGCGAAGAGTGCGGCGGGAGCAGCAAGGGGACAGCCGGGACGGATTCAGTCGAAAATGGGAGCGAAGGGGGCCCCTAACAAGGGTATGGCGGGGAAGACACGATAGGTGGTGTGGTACGAATTGGCGGAGGGGTTCTTGCTTGACGGGCATAGGGAGCATGTGTCTAATCAAGATATGGTCGCACAAATGAATCCCTGATCTGCTGCTGTGATCTTGCAACTTGGATGAACCTTTGTAGATTCGAGCAGCTGTTGGGTGGAAACAGTCGAACCCCTAACGATTGCGTAGCGTTATGCATACGAGTGCTAAGAGATCGTTGTACAATAGCAACAGTTTCCGTTATCCTTCTCCAAGTACTACCTATACCAAAGTGCGACAGTCTTGGCTTGCCAATGCGAAGAACGATTGAGCACGGTAATTGGATCCTTACCAAAGTACAGGCTAATTGATGAACGAAAGGTAGATGTACTGTAAGATAATTAATCTGACCGGAATTCCCCTTCGTGTATAATTCAAGTATGTCATTCAATAGTCCTGCACGTATTATGAAGCATAGAAGTAATTCTATGAAATTGCATCTTTCATTTATCTAATTAATAGCTGGTAGTTATTTAAATTTGCAACCATCCTATTCGTCATAGGCACCATCTCAAGCTTTTTCCGAAAGTACCCCTCCGTAGTTTTCTGTTTTCTATCCCCCATTCCTATCTATACCCATCCAAACTCACATAGCGCGTTGTGATGGGATCTCTTCCTCCTTCAAACGGCAAGATCGTCCTTGTCTCTGGTATCAATGGCTAGTACGATCCCCCAAACACCCTATATGGCTCATTATACTGATAATTACTCTCAGCATTGCCTCGAGGATTGGCCTCGATCTTCTCGAAAAGGGTTATACCGTAAGAGGAACTTCAAGAGCAAAGCACAGCGCGGATGCCCTCATCAATGGCGCCTACAAACAGTACGCAGATCGTGTCCAAATGTACTCCGTCCCTGTGATGACGGACTCTGGCGCATTCGACGTAGCAGTCAAAGGTTCTGCCCACCCCAATATCCACTCCCAGAGCCCGCCTAATTCCGCCTCTAGGCGTGACCGCAATCGTTCACACCGCATCTCCTATAAACTTTGAAATCAAAACTTGGGACGAGATGGTGGTCCCTGCCGTCAACGGCGCCCTCAGCATTTTAAACTCCGCCTACAAGCACGCCGGCCCTCAACTGGAATCCTTTGTCATAACCTCCTCCTTTGCCGCCGTCTCCGACCCTTCGAAAAGACCCTATACTTTCACCGCCGCGGACTGGAACACATGGGCCGAAGCTGAACACAAAAAGCTGGGCTCCGACACCCCACCCACTGTCCTATACCCCGCCTCCAAAGCCGCTGCTGAGCGCGCCATATGGGATTTCAGAGACGAGCACAAGGTCTGTACCTGCTCACCGCATTCAAATCGGTACTGCGGAACTAATTGCTATAAGCCCCCCTTCGCAATCACCTCCATCAACCCCGCCGTCGTCACCGGCCCCCCAGTCCAACCTCCGTCCTCGCCCACCAATCTCAATGAAACCCTGAAGCCCGTCTGGGGCCTCTTTTCCGGCAGCGTTACCACCATTCCCCCAGCCATTGGCTCCGCCGGCTACATCGACGTGCGCGACGTCTCCGCCATGCACGTCTGGGCAACCGAACAACCCAAGCAAGCAAACGGGCAACGGTACCTAATGGCCAAAGGGCGTGGGGTGCCACAAGCCATAGCCGACATATTACGTCGAAGATTCCCGGAAAGGAAGGGGGTGATACCCGAGGGAACGCCGGGCGAAGGCTATGTACCAGGGTATGACTGGCCAGAGGGCGGGGCGCGGTTGGATATGGAGCCAGCGAAGCAGGCGCTAGGGAGAGAGATGGTGGGGTTTGAGGAGTCCGTGTTGGATACCGTGGCAGTGTTTCAGAAGGTTTATGGGAAGGAATTAGGGGAGGGGGGGAAGAGATGAAGGGGAATGAGTTGAAGATGGGGGTGACGGATGGGAAGGCTGCGTAAGGGAGGGGCTCGGGAGAGGGGTTGGGCTGGGCTGCAAATATGGCTATTGGGGGGTTGAGGATAGTATGTACAAAGACATTGGCATTGCCTTGCAGTGATCTTTCCGAGTTGGGTACCGAGGAAGAGTATTCCTTGGCCAAAAGATTGAGATTTACCAAGAACATCTCTGAATCAATTGAACTGGGTTGTTGTACGAAGGCAATATCCCAATTCACGTCACAGCCACCACTATCACCGTCATGACCCCTAACTGTCACGATACGCTTTCCCCCATCCACGAACTTTCTCCTCTTCCCCCAAAGGAGCGCTACAACTACCAGCTATCCGCCGAACAAAATCGCAGTATTATCATCCTTGCCATAAGGTTTTCGTAGCGTTGGGAGGTCGTGCAAGTGTACGGACGGAGGATGAGACTCACTCGATTCTCCTATGGAAGTAGCTAATCTACCCCCATCGTGTCAACCTCTTTCGTCATAATCCTTCTGACCCATGATGATCTGCTTAAAGCAACGATTGATAGCTTCCGCTTCTGACAAGATTGTGACTGTCGATGCGAGCATAATTTTTATATTTGCATAATAGAAAGGATTTGGGGAGAGTGTGGAATTGAGTTGAGAGAGGCTGGAAAGAAGGGGTGGAGAGGGGGCTACTGTCTTTTTGAGACTTATAGTAGCAAACATTCCGCTGCCCTTACGCACATTCATTCTACGTACATACGAAAAGGAAGCTTGGTCTCCAACCCACCAAGTACAGGACTCCTTGGCTCTGGGCCGTCATTTCCATTGTCGCTCGAATTCTCCACATAATTGCTCCCGTCCCGCTCCATCTCAACATCGGCTTCTGCTTCGTCCTTGTCTACTACTTCGTTGCCCTGGTAGACTTCGACAACTAGATATTCTTCATCGTGGTAAGTGTTGATGTGGTCTTCCTCGTTCTCGTTGAGGTCTTCCAAAGTCTTCCTGGGTTCTTGTAATAAGAGCCATTTCGATCGCAGTTTTGTTGTTGTCCTCCTGGCGGTCCACAATGACGGGCGTTTCACTCCCATAGCTGTTACCTGCTGCTGGCTGTAGATCTACATAACCCTTCTTCCTCTTCTCCTCATTGCCAGCTACCCACTTGACCCACTCACCCCATTTCCGTCCTATAGGCTAACTTCTGCCCTCAGGTAATCCTTCCAGCTCCCGTTTACGACCATGTAGGCTTCTTCTTGGTTTCTTTGCTTCATCAGATCGGACAATTCCTTCTCCTCCCACAACATCTGCCATACCTCAAATGCCTTTCGGGCATCTGGAGCCATCAACAAAAGGAAGGGGGGTTCGCTCAGAATCAACAGCTTTAGTGTAAAAGCAAAAACCAAGTTGCTCGCTGACTGCTCGGGAAAGACCGCACCCAGGGCTGGCGAGGTAATTATGAAGCCATCGTCGCCCGTGGCTGCGTCTTGCCTGTTCAGAAGCTTCGCAGGGGAGATCTTTTGTCAGTTGGGAGGAGGACCTACGTTCAGACACACAATCTGTAGCTGTATACGTCAGCAAGTATAAAGAAAGTCAACATGCAAAGCAGTGCAAATACGCTGGGTACCAGCAGAAAGGGATTAAACACACGATTAGCTCAATACGTAGCGTTGCTGATGCTGAGCCATATCCGCCAGACTGGGTTTAAGAGATAACTCCCTTTGGTGGATTTAAGTTTTGGTTCCTGAGTTCGATTCACCAGAGAGCATATGATAGTTTTGGCACCTCTTTCACATACTATCGAGGCCACGCAACGTCTCTTGACAGATGGCTGCATCATGCCTCTGCAAAGTCGCTGGCTTGCGTGCTATGCACGATTTTCGAACACAGTCCACAGGACTTTTGTACATTTTGGTGTTGAGGCCTAGTCAAAGAATGATTCCGGCAGCCATCCAACCACTTTGACTCAGCGCAATAAATCGAAGCACGCGCATCTCATCTCTATCACAATGACCCCATATGACTGGGCGGTACTACCTCTTTCCTTCGTAAATATGGCATTCTTCCCTACACTAGGGGCTTCATTGGCGGTGACACAACGTATCAAAGAGGTAAAGCGCGAATATAACCAAACTATACGGAATTTCTAGGAGCAAGGAACAAGAGAAGAGAAGAGTAATGAAATAGCTTAAGGATTGCCCTGTCCAACCCTAGGGTAGAAGACTCTTGAAAACAATGCCGAAACCTCTTTGGAGGGTGCAATGTCTTGCCTGCTCTCGTGGTCAAATACACCTGGTTCACATCTAGGATACCATCTGTTGAGAACAGCGCCTGGAGAGACCTTTGACTGCCTTCCATCAGGTATGGAAGCGGGATCTAGTTCACTGTCATGATGGGGATAGAGCTGTCATCCAGGCACAAGAGGGCGTCCAGAGAATGCGAAAACTGGAAAAACTGGATTCTTCGGACACACGAGAGGAGCAGAATACTCTGGAGATCAGATTGTTTCGACGTTGCAGCATGGGTTGTCGTTCGTTGCCTCAAGACCTCAGACGTGCGGGGCTAAGCCCCTTCGGGTTAGCTCTGCTTACTTCGCGAGCTCAGTGCAATCGCAGGCTTCGCAGCTTCCGTGTAAGCAAAGCGCTAACCAGAAGGGGCTTAGCCCCACACGTCTGAGGTCCTGAGGAAAAATACAAGCCTTGGCTTGGGTTCCATTGCAAAGCTAATGTGGTAAGATGAATTAGGCAAATGAACGTATCAAACTGATCAATCTCGAATTCGTACATTCAGCTGTCACTTTGTCTCATAGTCGAAGTGGTGTGTTTCTTCATTTCACCGCTCGGCATGGCCATAAGAGTTTCCTCAAGGATCTCAATAGAAAGCTTCTAGGAACTTCGCTAACGCTGGACTGCCCAATGATGATGTATTTGTGGCAGCAGATGCGCACCCAGAGGCCGAAGCAAGGAATATGGCCTCAATCCCCCCGAAGCCGTTTGAGGCCAAACGCTCTTAATTGTGCTTTCATCCTTTGTCCTTCACAAAGGGCAGCCGATCTGAATAGTATTGTTTGTCGGCTGTTGAAATTTTCTTTGGCACTGGGAAAGAACCATTGACGATGTTAGCTCGTTCAGAATGTCGTTAATTGTGTTTAAAGACTCGATAATGTCGCCAGTATTAAACATGGTAAGAACCCCCCAAAGACTCTCTAACCCAAGTAACTGTTTCAGTTTGATTAAAAGACCCCCAACCTTTCGCAATGGATTTGCCTTATCGCCATCAAGAGTTCTCAGATCAGAACTTACAAGATATGGGGTTTCTACACACCGAAGCAGCAGAGAATGACCACTACGAATTGACCTATCCGTATGTACCCCACCCAAAATCTTAAAGGAAGATACAAGCTCACCAAAATCCCAGGATCCATCTCATCTTCCAGCGTAAACAATGGCATCACTGCGATGACACGAGTTGGGCAGACTTGGATCCCGTGCTTCGACTAGCATCTGCGCTTCTAGAAAGCCCTGCCAGCCTGAGTTTCATCTGCTCTATCGTCTCATCACACCGCGAGATCCTACAAGAGGAATATGAATGCCTCAAACTTCTAGCCACTCGCATCCGCCAAATCGACAAACCGAAAGCAGAGATATGGCAAATAGCCACATCCGTCTTGCAAAAGATGACACAGGTCACGCAATTCAGATGGTCTACACCCAAGGGTCCAAACAAGTTCTGTATAGATGGGCAAACCTGGCGGAACGGCCATGAAAAGGTTTGCGTTCACCCTAACACATCAGGTTTCAAATCTACGATTTGCATAAATAAGTATATTTTTCAAGCAGTGGCCAAAGCAGCCAAGCCTATCAACAAGGCTCCGTGGAACGTCTGCTTAAAGCTCAGATGGCAATTCTTATCCGCCAGCACTTTTTGCCATGAAGTGATACATGCCATCCAACAAGCCGTCCGGGTCAGTCTTATTATGGTAGAACCTTTCTGGGAGGACGACCGTATCGCGGAATTGGGACAGGCATGGGAGTAAGTTAGAGTGTGTTTTCCGTCCAGCTTCATTACATTGACTAATATATATCAGGTGTGTAGTCTACGGCGGTAAGCCTTGTCCCTCAGACGATCTATCCTCTGGAGCATTCCTCATCGTGGAAGCAGATAAATACTCTCACAACCAAGTAAGCCCGGCCAGTCTTACAAGAAGAGGCCCCGCGGAATCCCAAACATATTATTTTATTCCTATGGCCTTTATTGCCGGAATTCAGAAACAAGAATTCTGGGATACCCTGAATGGTGATGCAAATCGGCTACGCGTCCCGAGATCGGCGGGCTACACGTATTACATCCGAGGCGAAGATTTGGATATAGAAATATTTACCAAGTTGCCAGTGTGTTCGGCCTCTCTGAAGTCCCTTGATGGCTAACTACTGGCGACACAGGTTCCCCTACCTAATGGCCGCAAACTCAACGTCATCGTCAGCTTAGGGTCGTTCCGCTTTTTTTTCGACCAGGACAACCAAGATAAACTCATTTCACCTACAAGTAAGTCCAACGACTTGAATATATCATGACTCTCCTACAAATTGTTTAATTGATTAGTTTATTCATCACTATCTAGCTATGTGTATATCTAACATAAGCTTTCTGTGTCTAGTATCTAGATGGAAATCTGTAGGCGAAACTCCCCTCTATCTCCCTCCTTCCGCCTATTGTGTTGCCCGCTTTGTCCGCACTACGTCCCATTTCTATTATTACCCCTTGAACCTCCTGTTTGTGTGCTCTCTTCAACTTTTTCACATGAACTCTCCGATCAAAACGGAAAGTTTTGTATATAACCACAAATCGAGGAAACATTATAGGTCATGTTACCCAATCGTCTATCGCCTTTGAACTTCGATTGATATACTTTGTTCAGCATATCACATGAACTCTCGAAAACCCTGCATATAGTAAATTAACAAGGAAAACCCATAGATCATCGAAACCCTTGAACCCAAAAAGACTTTCAATGTATCCATTAAAGTTTTCAAAACAAACCACTGGAATCATAACAACACAAAGTCGCTAAAAACAATCAACCCATACACGCACGTTAGCAATATTGATTAGATCACTAAAATCGAACCAACCACCAACAACATGACCAGCAGCACTACGAAACGAAACAACCCCTGGGATGATATACAACCCAGGGCTCCCCATTCTTCGAGTGCTATCTATCAAAGCAGCTGCATATGCTCAATATAATCAAAAGGCCAAGCAACTGGTTTCGATGAATAAGCGTTTACGGGATGAGATGAGAGGTAGAGAGGAAGATGAGAGGTAGAGGCAGAGGCTGTGTATTGTAAGATGCCAGTTGAAGATCTAGGGACGAAAAGGAAGGAAAGGAGGGGGCAGAGGAAGAGTGATAGGAAGGACTGTGTGTGTGTGGTGGTCGTGGAAGCAAGCAGAGAAGAGTGTGCTGGAATCTCCACCATCCCACCATCCCCTCCTTCTCCTCCTCCTCCTCCTCCTCCTCCCTCCCCGTCCCCAGATCAACCAAACACACCCCCACCCCCACCCCCGTCCCCATCTCACCAACACCAGAAACTTTCACTACCCATCCACACAAAAAACCAAGAAAACAAGAAAAATCACACACAACCCGCCACTTCCAACCCACAACCCCTGCACTCATTGCGAACATGCAATCACAGACACAAACAGCAAATATGACCGAAGGAGGAAAAGACCGAGGTTTTCGTAGGAGGCGAGGGATGGGGGGGGGCGGGGGGGGCTGAATGAAGTACAGTAGAACCAGAGAAGTCCTCTGGTTGCGCGTTTTTCAAAAGTCGCCCACATCGATGCGACGTCCTTATTGTTGTCGTCGTGCTAATGGTTCATTTCATTTCAGCAAGGGAGCAAAACCCCGATGGAAAGGCAGACTACTGTAGTTGAAGTGAAAAAGACATGGTTCTCCTTACCTACAGTACCTACTGTACATATGTATATATTACCTTTGTCGAGAATTAGATAGCGAATCATCTAAACGTCACGGCTTACATTATTCCGCCGCTTAATCTGTGCTGCGTTCTCCGAATGGTAAGTCGTCGAGTTTGTGTCTACTGCGTGCTTTAGAGGGTGTATTACTGTATGTACCGATGTACAAGTATCGAAAGAACCAAGGGGTGCGTTTATTTTGCTCCCTATTGCAACTGTAAAGCGGCCTATTATTTCCAGGAAACGTCTCTACGCCACGTCTAGTATCTATCAAGGGTCCAGCACATCACCCCCACATGACCCACCGCAAAAGCAGAAATCTCTACTGGTATTCAACCAAATCCTCAATCGGACCAGATCCCTCGACCCCCCAAAACCCCCGCAGCAACACCAAACCAACCTCAAGCCTTCGCCACCCTCGCCCCCGAAACCAGCGGCTCCACCAGTTCTACAAAAAACGTCCGCGACTTGACCCCCCAAACCATCAGACTCGGCACCCTCCATCCAAACAACATGCCGACGCCACCCTTAGGCCCAATCGGCACCAACTGCGTCATCTTCTCGCTCTTTTTGTACGGCATCTGCTTGACCGCCTTCCCATCCGGGGACAAATCCGCGAGGATGGAGGAGCACAGCGGTCGTATGGGTTCCATGGCGTCTATGGCCGAGCCGGCGCTGTAGGAGGCCACGTCGCCGACGGCGTAGACATTTGCGGCGGTGAGGAGGCGGAGGGATTTGGGGTCGGTAAGGACGTAGCCGCGTTCGTTGAGCCAGGCGGAGGGGAGGAAGGAGGTGTTGGGGCGGCCGCCGGTAGCGTCGATGTAGACGTCTACGGTTCTGGAGGTGTTGTCGGAGAGCTGGACGGTGGTTTTGCGGTTGTCAGCGGAGGGGGTGGCGGCGGTGACTTTGGCGTTGTTGATGGTTTTGACGTTCATGCGTTTGAGTGTTGATTCGGCGGCTTCGCCAATGGCGGGTTTGAGGCGGTGGAGGAGGGAGTGCGTGCCGGACAGGATGGTGATGTTCGCTTTGGGGAAGACGGTGGCGATTTCTCCTAGAGCGGTTGTTAGTGGATACGAATTTAGGCGGAAGGAGCGAGGGGGATACTGACCAGCCGTTTCTACGCCTGTGGGACCACCGCCAGAGATTAGGATCGTGGATGCTTTGGGCAAGGCTGCGTGCATTTCCTTCATGGAGGAAACCGTTGTTTCGTGAGAGCCATGGAGCGTCCAGAGGGGAGAGGCCGAGGTTGTGCCTGTTGCGATGACGAGGGCTGAATAGCTGACCGTCTTCGTATCTGACTCCGCTGTTTGTACTGTCACGGTCTTCTGGTTTTGGTCGACACCAACTGCTGAGCCTATCACGAGGGTGAATTTGTCCTTGGGATATTGCTTGAACCCATCTCCAATGGGCTTGAAGATCTTAGAGAATGGAATGAGCTCAGAGTTGACCAAAGCGCGCGGAGCTCCGATCTTCCAGAAGAAATGGGTAGAGGGGGAAATGAGGGTGAGCTTGTAGGTTGCGGATTTGTTGGCGTCTTGGAGGGCGGGTATGGTGTGCTTTAGGAGGTAGTGAGCTGCAAGAATGCCGGCAATGTTTGCTCCAACAACCACAATGTCGTGAGAGACCATGGTGACAACGATGCTTCGGTTCTAAGAGATTCAATGAGGGCAATGAGGGCAATGTGTGAAATGACAACACTAAATGCTTGGTATAGCACAGGATTTAGGGGGAGTGGTCTCGGCGAGCTGTAGGTGTTGATAGGTAACAACAAAGGAAAGTATGAGAGCTACACCCGGCCACTTGTATCCTCCTTCTTCTCGTCTTAATTCTCGACATGCCTTCTATCTCGGTCAGTCATTCTGAGGCTGCGAACCTGCATTGGTAATTCCCTGACAGTGAAGGACCGATGGGATCTGATTTGCTTTGTCAGGGGAGGGAGGAGTGTACTTAGATGTCTTCGGAAGCAGGAATCGCCGGGTGCGAGAGAGCGGGAACATTCTTAGAATATTAGCGTATGCAGAAAGCTATGGATTCCTTGGCATCGCAATTGTCGCGCCCCCCCCCCAAATTTACTATTGAATTCAGACATTCTTGACATTCTCAAACCTTCAACGCTCTATTGGAAAATCAATAGAAAAATCAAACCGGTAAATTTGAAGCTGTTCAAACGTTTCACAGTGCTAACATCCTTGTAGCCCCCCCCCTCCCGACCCCCGAAGCCATCATGCCGTCGTCACGCCGAAGCCAGAACCTACCTCTGAAGGATCCACTCATCCCCTCAAGCACCTCATCTAGATCGAATAAACCTTCTGGCAAAGCCAAAGCAGACGCTGCTCGCAAAGCCAAGGCTTCGCCATTGAACCAGCCTTCACGAATACCGATACAGGGTAGATAGCCATCGATTGTATACGCTGGAAGAACGCTTCAGGAATGCCCTCTCTTTCTAGAGACTTGATAGCGAGCTGGTTCATCAACCGGTGCATAGGCTTGCTGATGTCATCCCGTAGTCTCGTTGAACAGAGTCTCATCGACGAAGACAAGCTGTTCAGCCGTCAGCTGCAACAGGTCGGCAATTCAGTTTAATCGCAGCTCATCGTTCTGTCTGATGCCCACACGCTGTCCCTTTTTATTGCTCCAGTGTCTCTTCTTCAGAATCCTCGATATCGTGAACTGATGAACATGTATACCTCACTCTTTCCATAGAAACCACATCATCTCTTTCTGCATGACCCATGGCTGTTGCTCCAGGTAGATAATTAGGGAGTCTTCAGCTGCTGGAAAGACCTTTCGGGGGGCGCTCTTCGGACGAAACTGAGATCTAAAGGGAGAGCCATACATGAAGAGATTCTCTTGCATAGTATAAACGGTGTTACGGTGACAGTGAACCTCTTCGGCGATGGCGGAGGGGGTTCAATGTAAAAGCAGGAGGCGTAGTATCTTCGAGCGAAGGGCCGGAGCCAGTGGACCTGTCATAGCTAAAAGGATGTCAGCACTGTGAAAGGTTTGAACAGCTTCAAATTTACCGGTTTGATTTTTCTATTGATTTTCCAAGAGCGTTGAAGGTTTGAGAATGTCAAGAATGTCTGAATTCAATAGTAAATTTGGGGGGGGCGCGATGCCAAGGAATCCATAGCTTTCTGCATACGCTAATAGTGAAAGTCCCGCCGTCCCCTCGGTCTCTCCCCACACCTTATTATCTAATCTTGAAAGTCCGAAGGCCGAGAGCTCGCTAAGCTTCTACAACAGTTAAGATTTGAGATGGAGTTCAGTGGGTAGCAACAGGAGTAGAATAGTGGTTTAGGACTAGAGCTCTGCAGAACTAAATAGTGGTGGGGGCCTGACTAATTCAGCCCCCACCCGGAAGGAACAAGCGACCTCAATCCACAGCTCCCATAATGATATAAATAGAGCCTCAGCGTCCGTCTGAAGAGCGAAAAAAAAGAAAGAAAAGAAAAAACGAAAGCTGGGATCGATGGCCAGGGTACAAAGCTAAAGGGCTAATCCTCTTCCAACAACATGTCTTCCAAGTTCCCTCGTAGGATCGCCTGTTCCTCTATCAGAAGATTACTGCTAGCCCGAAGCTGATCGTATATGAATTGTAGAACTGAATTAGTCCTTAGTAAAGACCTCAGTTGCGTAAGAGTTTGAATCGTAGCTGTTCCGTACGTCTTTACATGAACTAGAAAGTCTTTTAATAGCTCTAGATGCTTCAAAGTCTCATCTTCTTTGAAATCGCTAGAGATCAAATACAGATTATGATTCATGATTGACGAAAGAACGATTCTACACTTCTTTCAAAGTGAGTTTGATTCTGACTTATTCTTTATTGTAGCTTGCGAATTTTCTTCTTCATCATTTAAGAATTCATGACCCTGGCAAGCGTTTCTCATAAAAGTTCCTGGATCAAGCCATTTATCCTGAACGCTTGGTTGCACACCACGAAAGTGAAATTGGAACAAAAGCTCGGTTATTCTGGATAAGAACAGTCACCAGAACCCAGCCGGTTTGTCGTCTACCACATCCTTCTCGTCATATAGTATCAATTCCTTGCCCCTCTCCCATGAATTATTTCCTCATACCTCCCCCCTAGTTCAGTCCTGCTGTTTCCACAAGATTCTTCGATAGGGCACATTGTTCAGGAACGTTGATGAACAGATATGTGATGGAAAATGCCATTTGTTACTCGCATCCAAGTTGAGAATTAGACACATGCTCCTTTCTGTCTCTTCTCGTTCATGATCTAGCAGATCAAGCAGATTTTCAAGCTTCACCAAGCCTGAGATGGCTAATTCTGACGCAGATCCGGATTTCTCGAATTTAGCCAAAAAAAATAGTTATGCTTGATCGAGTTAAGAGAACGGACACTGCGGAAAAGGAAATGGATTTGGTCGTGGCGGGAAGGTGCTCTTTGACTGTTTTTCTTTAGTCTTCAATATCGCAACGGTTGACTTTATGTCGATGAAGTTCGTGGTGAGAGAAAGTGGCGGAAGTGGCACTACTATGTGTGGTGCCTGAAATCAGAAGCATGTAATACTGTCCGATGGGATCATGCTTTCTTCAATTGTGAATTGCTACGTGCAATTGAAAATCCTTGAATTTCGTGAATATCTTCAAACTGACTTCATGACGCTCTTTGCAGACGTGTAGTAGTCAAAGCGATTTAAAGTTTTAAATGATAATTGTTCTTGATGATTTCTTTTATGATTTTTCTATTCTAAGTAATACACCAAACTTCGAGTTAGTGTCCAAGGTGTCAAAGTCAATTTCTAGTTATAATTACTGTTGAATAGGTTTGGTCTGTTGACGTTGCGGATTTTCGACGAATTGGATGAATCACGATAAAGTATCAGCTCTCCTTGTTGGTAGGCAGCTTGAAGCTCAATTTTCCGTAGCTCTTTATTTCCGTATACGTTTCCTGCGTCTTGCTGCTTGTTCCGCGCTTGATTATAGTCATTTGATATTCACTCATAGACGTTCTGTAGTTGATCTTGATCAACAAATGTTTATTCTGCTCACTGATAATATTCGCAAAATCATTATCGATCAAGAACGAAAGCTGAACAACGAGTTGGTCAAGCATCTTATTTTTTTCATCTTGCTTTTGGTAGTTCAGTTAGGTCTTCTATCAAATGCGAGGTGTATTATGATCAATCTGTTGAAGCCTTTCGGTTGACCAAAATACTCTCTTCACGTATTCGCACTTTGTTCTCGTCCTTGCGTTCTGGAGACGCTCCTTTGTATCTCAGGAGCGCAGAGATGAGATGACTGGACGCTGCTTGATTCAGGCTGCTGCTTCCTTCACAAATTTCACAGCATCCCTCTGGGCATGTTCAAAGCTTGATGTAATCTGAACAAGCGAGCTGTCTCTTGCTAGGTTCTCTATTCGATGCTGAATACCTGCCGAAAAGCTCGTAAAAGCTGTTCAGCTTGAATATGTGCAAACCCGCTTGCGCCCATCTCGACGGACAATAATAATTCAAGTGGTCAAGCTACAAGAGTCTTCATTGAATATCAAGATCGGCAAGGTATCAGTTGAGAGGAATCGGACAGCTCTGCCAGGAGCACAGGACGAATTGATTGTCAAGCCCAAAAAGGCATAAGATCTGCAATTGAAATCAAATTGACGATTACACTATCTCAAGAAGACAATACGTCAGGAGTAGCAATGAATTCGCGTTTGTCCTTGCACGGTACGTTGACTTGTCAATATAGAGCAGCTCTTTCCCGAATTGAACGGAGATGCCTTTATTTGTGCGGCTGGATTGTTCGACCCCATTTCCTGACCTGAAGGCCATGATAGCGGCCTATTCAAAACATGCCAAGAAGTTTTCGGAACCGGGGCATCAATATCCTGTAGACGGTTGCAGTGTCATCACTGGGTCTACGTTAGAAGGTAATTTGTCGTGTAGCACGACTTCGAACGACTGGTCATCTGCGGCTGATGGATTATTCTTGTGTGTAATATCATCCAAACTTGCACGAGATCTCTCACGTTTCGTCGGCTTATTTGAGGATATCTGAAGTTATTCTTTGTCTGTAATGTAGGAGTTGTTGTGAGGATGGAACGTGGACGGAAGAGATTTAGTTGGGTCGTTCGTTACATGAATTTGCACGAAGCCCGCCATCACTCAGTTGCTTGAAATCTAAATCTTTTGTGCGAATTCTGCAAGGGGTCTTGCAACGTTCGTTATACCTCCTTACGCAGCAAGGCTAAATCAACAAAGGCAAAAGGATGAAAAGAAGAAGAGAAGAAGCATTCTTTTGGCGTATAAGATGATCCAAATCAACTTCTTCTGAAAAATTTAGCGTTTATAACCCATTCTTGATTGGTATTGTGAACAACACAAAACGTACAACCTTGACAATTCTGCGCCTTCATAAGACTAGAAGAGCGTTAGATTATCTTCACAGCCATTTGCCGCTCCATAGAAGCGAATACTTGCAACATAACGGATACTCATGAAATTTAGCTTTCCTCGGACAGAACAAGATATGGTGGTGAATGATATTTGGGGACTCGACCACCTCATTCTAGATTTGGAAGATGGATCGATATCGCAATCAAGTACCTTTCATTTGTCGAGCGTGCCTTCCTCGAATGGAGTTTTCTTTTGAAAACGTAGGCGGTAGGAGATTTGCGTAGAAGAATGTAATTTGCACAGGAAGAAAGTAATTTGCGTAAAAGTAAAAAGTTTTGTGTGCAGTAAGTATTGGAAACACTCTCTGAATGGAGTGAAGGTTGGCTTGTGCAAAGCACCGGCTTTCCAAAAATGTAAATAAGATCGAGCATCCTTCCATCATTTCGAATTTCCAAGGGAGATAAATTGCCCCTTTTTTCAGCTTCCTCTCATTTAGGTCTCTCCTCGAGCTTGAGAATATAGGATCATTGAGATAACACATATTCTTTTCTACGTTGTTGATGGGCTTCGCTCTTTGTGCTTTCAACACTGGGCTGATAGTCTCACTTCGTTTGATTTTCTTATCTTCATTTTCTTCTGCTGATGTTCGGAAGTCTCTTCATCTACTTTTCCCAGCTCTGGGCGGCTTCGCTCGACATTTCTGCGTCTTCAGGTCCAAGAAGGCCTTTGCTAG
>JAABUU010002012.1_pt1 | contig 30892 bp, 29 predicted proteins | sample 5559301 | NCBI WGS metagenome assembly JAABUU01 (sample SAMN10711884, study PRJNA513360) | rock metagenome | isolation source: Antarctica rocks | place: Antarctica: Victoria Land, Richard Nunatak white
CGCTCGTACGACCAATCGTATGAGCGCTCTCAACCGTGTCGACCAGATCCGCAACCATCGTGTCCATGCAGCAAGCAGATCACAACTTGCCAGACACCAACCAGATGGCGCCGCCGCGACGCTTACGGTTGAGCGGCCTGGGGCGTCGCTTGCCGATGTGGCGCGCCGGCACGAGGTGAGCCGCGGCCTGCTGTGGAACTGGCGGCGGTAGGTGCGCGCGGGTGCGCTGGCGCCGATGCCGGTGTTCATGCCGGTGCGGATCACGGCTGACGTGCCGTCGTCCGACCGCCTGGCACTCTCATCACCCCGCTCCACCGTGAGCAAGGCGGCGCCGGCCGAGGCGGACCGGATCGAGATCGCGCTGCCGGACGGGACCTGCATCCGGGTGGGCGCGGATGTCGGCTTGGTGGCGCTGCGTCGTGTGATGACGGCGGTGCGGACCCGAACGTCTGCTGTTCAGGCGTATAATCATGCCGCAACCGTGTTGGGAAACCAACGTGCCGGTGTAAAACTCGCAAATAACATTCGGCACGAAAGGGCGCAGTCCCTCCTCCCCTGCCCAAGTCGACGCCGGCGCTGGCCTGCTGATTGGCTGTGGCCACGTATCGACTTAAGATCAGAAACTGGATCTCCAGCGTGATGCGTTGGGCCGGCTCGGCTGCCTTCGGGTCTTTAGGATCGTGCCTCCGGTGCCCGCGCAGACCGAGCGGGGTGGCCGCTGCCCTCCCGTCTCCGGCGTGGTGACACCCCGATTAGTAGTCATGGCAGCCTGGCTGGTGCAGCTCCGGTCCCGCTTGCTCCTGCCGGCGTAAGCTCCGGCGCGGCGAGCGGCTCACGCCGTGGCCGGCTAGCTCCGTGACCACCTACTGCAGTTGCAGCAGTTCAGGCACTCGCTGCCTGGCTGGCCGCTCGGCCGCAGCTTGGCCGTGACGTGGTTGTTCGGGAGCAGCCCGAGATCCTGGGCGTTACACCCGCGGTCGAGCACGAGGTCGACGTCATCGCGTTTCTCTGGCGGCGATGACGCGGTTCGACGACGACCAGCCTGAACCCGACACCGACGCTCGATACCAGCTGCGCTGGCTCGACCTTCACTCCGTCCCGGACGCCCGTCTGCGGATCATGCGGCGCCTTGGGACCTGCCCGGACGGATGCCCGCGCAATCAGCTGCTGCCAGAGCGGGCCGACGGTGCCGCGGGCGACTGGCCAAACAGGGCACCATCGTGCTCAACCAGACAGAGCGTTCACTTCGATATACATCAGCAGGGCCGGCGCTCGCCAGGGATCAATCCGACAGGGAAACCGGCGGAGGGCGAACGGGTCTGACGCCATACCACCGTGGCATCTCGTCGTTTGAGAGAGTGATACGGCCTGCGCTGAGTGTTACTTTCCAAGGTTGGCTTCCGCGTATTGCGAAAGTGAAGTTTAACGCCCACGCGGCCGTTTCCATCCGTGTCAGCGGGGCAGCTTCATCACAGGCTATTACAGCCCCGTCCGGCTGCGACCCACTACCGGTCGCCCATGCTTATGAACAGATGGGAGGCCACTACAGCTGAATCCTGAACCACCCAAGCTCATCAACATTCCACGCAATCGGGGCAGTTTCAATTCGTATTACCGCGTGTCTATAAGAAAACAGAGCAGCGCGTCGTTGACTGCCGCCGTGGCTTCGAGTTGCGGCCAATGACCAATTCCGTCCAATGCAACGAACCCACGAAGGCCGGGCAAGTATTTCCGTAGGCCATCCTCTGTGAGAGTGCGCACCTTTGCGATCCCATCGGCCTTGCCCATGAGGAAGAACGATGGTTGACGGATCGTAGCGCCAGCGAACGCGCCAGCCATGTCAAAAAAGGGTTGGATTGCTCGGTAATAATTCAGCGCCCCATGGAATCCCGTTCGCTGGAAATCAGTAATCGTCGCTGCGACATCATTTGCATCGGCCCAACCTGGAATGCCGACCGGAGAACGGCGGGTCAGGCCGCGCGCTGGGTCGAACGGGTCCCAGCGCTGGTCGTCCTCTGCGGACCCCGATGTCCAGTAGAGCATGCCCGGAATGGTCGTAGCGGCGTCCGCCCACTCGCCATCGGCCTCAGGATGCATCTGCAGAAACATGTAGAATTCATCTTTGCCGGCTTTGCGGAGCTGTTGCAGGAAGCTTTTGCCTCCTGGTGGCAGGAACGGAACGCTCATCCCGAATACCGCGGTGAAGCGGTCGGGCCGCATCATTGCGGCGTTCCAGGCGACGCTGGCACCGAAATCATGACCCACGACCGTGGCGGTCCCGATCTGGAGCGCATCGAGTAACCCGACCAGATCCCCGACTGTTTGGAACGGGGTGTAGAGGGTGGCATCGGCTGGGCAAGAGCTCTCGCCATAGCCGCGCATGTCGAGCGTCAGCGCGCGATAGCCTGCTTTGGCTACCGCCTCCATCTGCCGCCGCCAGCCGCGCCACGTGTCGGGACCTGCTCGCCAGCAATGATGTCGTTCCATGTCCATGTCCCGGGCTGCAAGCGGGTGATCCACTTCTGGCCGAACGCTTTGCCTCACTCTAAGCCGCCTCAGGAACAAGCGACAAGTCGGCATGCTTTGCCTCTACGTACGACTGCGTTGCGCGGATCAGTCGGGCACACGGGCGTACGCAGCACGCCCGTTTTGGTTTGCTGTTACGCGAGGCGGACGTACTCTGGGCGCCCGAGTTCGAGCATTCGGTTCAGTGCGCCCACGGCAATGGCAACTTCGGTCGCTCAACGCCGATCGGTGCGTGACCGTACCCTCCGCCGGTATTCCACGTGCTGCGCACGCGGAACCTTGACCGGCTCCGCCCATTACCGACAACCCGTTTGAGGCGACTGATGTCTGCCTCCACCAGGGCACGCCAGTGACAGCCCGAAACCTTCTGCCAGGCCATGCGGCCACGCTCGGCAATGATCTGCAGGTGCCGGTCTCGCATGGTCGGCGGAGCTGCTCAAGGTTCCAGCCGCGTAGCGGTTGGAATAGCAGCGGAGGTGCTGTCTCGGCTGTGTCGCTCGGCACGGCGCTGGAGCGTGGGGGGACGATGACCGACGCCTCTGGATGACGTGCGGTGACCTCGCGGTAGACGCCGTCCTGATCGTAAGCACCGTCGGCAGTGAACGAGGCGACCGGGCCTTCCACCTGATCCAGCAGGATCCCAACCTGCGAGGCGTCGTCGACGTCGCTGGTGGTCAGAACTGCCGCCGCGATCTGCCCGGTGTCGGCATCCACGGCGATGTGCAGCTTGCGCCAGGACCGGTGTGTCTTCGTGCCGTGCTTCTCGAGCAGCCATTCGCCTGCGCCGCATAGCTTCAGCCCCGTGCTGTCGATCAGCAGATGCACGGGACCGGAAACTGGCCGAGGGCGAACCATATCCAGGGCAGAACTAACGAAACGGCCTTTCTGTACGTATAAGCGGACAAAGCTGGAACACGACTGCACCAAAGCTCAATCGGCCGGGCATTTCGGCCATTCCGCGATAGCCCGGTGCGAAGTCGGAATGACGTCAAACATGTGATTCCCATGGGCCTGTAGGCCGCATCCTGAGAAGGCCCATTTCCGGCCGAAAACATGTGCGACAAACCATGTCGGAATGGGTCAGTGTGCGGGAACTCCCTCCACGAGGTTTTCCGTCCATGCTGGTCGGCTACATGCGCGTTTCCACCGACGGCGACCGCCAGGTCATGGACCTGCAACGTGACGCGTTGCTGGCTGCCGGCGTCGATGAACGCCACCTGTTTGAGGATCGAGCCAGCGGCAGCCGCGGCGATCGCGCTGGGCTGGCCGAGGCTCTGGCATTTCTCCGGGCGGGCGACTGCCTGGTGGTGTGGAAGCTCGACCGGCTCGGCCGGTCGCTGCCCATCTGCTGACCACGGTCACCGACCTCAAGGTGCGCGGCATCGCGTTCCGCTCGCTCACCGAGCAGATGGACACTACGACCGCACAAGGAGAGCTGGTGTTCCACATCTTCGGCGCCCTCGCCCAGTTCGAACGGTCGCTGATCCAGGAGCGCGTGCAGGCCGGGCTTGCCGCGGCAGCCCGGCGTGGCCGCAGGGGAGGCCGTCCCGTGACGATCAATGCCGAGAAGCTTGGTGCCGTGAGAGCCGCTCTGGACAGCGGCGCCACCAAGGCCGCCGTGTGCCGCACCTTCGGCATCAAGCGCAGCACGCTGATCGACTCCCTTGCCCAGATCGGATGGTCTGCGGCCCCCAAGGGACAGGAGGCATGAGTGGCGCGACGGCAGCAACTGAGTGAGGCGCAGGTCACCGAACTGTTCGACCCGCCCACCGAGCAGCGAGAGCTGGTGCGCCACTACACCCTTTCTGATACTGACCTCGCCGCCATCCGACGCTGCCGTGGCGATCACAACCGCCTCGGTTACGCGCTGATGCTCTGCTACCTGCGACACCCCGGCCGTGCACTGCGTGTTGGCGAGCGCCCACCCTTGGCCATGCTGAACTTCGTTGCCGAGCAGATCGACGTCTCGCCCAACACGGCCGACGACTCTGAGGGCGCCGAGCGGAGCCGTCAGCACCACTCCATCGAGTGCCAGGACCGCCTTGGGCTGCGCCCGTTCGGCAAACGTGCTGCCGTAGAGCTGATGAGTGTCCTGCTTGCCACGGCCATCGAAAACGACAGGCTGACCACCTTGGCCGAGTTGATGCTGCAAACCTGCCGGGAGCGCCGCATCGTGCTGCCGTCGCCCTGCGGCACTGGAACGGGTCTGTTCGGACCTCCATTATCAGGCCCGGCGCGAGGTGCATCGCCGCCTCTCTCACGGCTTGTCGGCCGAGCAACGCAAACGCCTCGATGGATTAACCGAGCGCCGGGAGAACACGGGCCAGAACTGGCTCACTTGGCTGCGGCAAATGCCGCAAGCCACCAAACCCGGCGCCATGCTGGGCCTGATCGCTCGGCTACAGCATCTCCGCGCGGCCGGCATCGATGCCAGCCGCGGCCATTTGGTCCACCAAGCGCGGCTGGCACAGATCACGCGCGAGGCCGCCCGGGTGACCGTTCAGCATGTCGCTGATTACGAGCGGCAGCGCCGTCACGCGACGTTGGTCGCCATCACGCTGGATCTCCACGCCAGCTTGACGGACCAGGCCATCAGTCTGTTCGACGGGCTTGTCGGCAGCATGTTCCGCCGCGCCGAGGGCCGGCAGGCCCGCGCCTTTCAAGCCGACGCCCGCGCCATCAACGACAAGGTGCGCCTCTACGCCCGAGTTGGCACTGCGGTGATCGCCGCCCGCAACGGCAAGCAGGACGCCTTCACGGCGATCACGACGGTGATCTCGTGGGAGCGCTTTTGCGCCAGCGTCGCAGAAGCCGAGGCGCTCGCGCGGCCGGAGGAGTTCGACGCCTACGAGAAGATCGGTGAGCACTATGCCGCCGCCCGCCGCTGGTCGCCTGCCTTCCTAGACGCCTTCACCTTCGAGGGTGTGCCCGCCGCCGCCTCGCTCCTGCGCGCTATCGAGATACTGCGCGAGGCGAACCGCAAGGGATCGTCGCGCCTGCCCAAATCCGCCCCGACAGCCTTCGTGCGGCAGCGTTGGGCGAGCTACGTACTGCCCGGCGGCGAGATCGACCGGCGCCATTACGAACTCTGCGTCCTTTCGGAACTGCGTGTCCGGCTGGCCGCAGGCGAAGTTTGGGTCGGCGGTAGCCGGCAATACCGCTCCTTTGAAGAACGACTGATCTCCAGAGACGCCCTGCTTGCCCTGCAACAGGCCGGAACGCTGCCCGTCGCGGTCGATCCCGACTTCGACCGCTTCATCGAGGCGCGCCGCGCGTTGCTGGATGCACGCCTGGCCGCGGTCGATGCCCGCGCCAGGGGCGGCCTGCTGCCGGACGTGACACTCGATCGCGGCGTGCTGAAGGTTGCACCCATTGTAAAATCAACGCCTCCGGAGGCCGAAGCGCTGGTCGCCCGCCTCTACGCCATGCTGCCGCGCATCCGCATCACCGACCTGCTGGCCGAGGTAGCGAGCTGGACGATGTTCCCCGACTGCTTCACCCACTTGCGGACCGGCGAGACCGCGGCCGACACCCGCACGTTACTGGCCGGGCTGTTGGCCGACGGGCTCAATCTCGGCCTGACGCGCATGGCCGAAGCGTGCAGCGTGGCTAGCCTAGGCCAGCTCGCCTGGACGTCGGACTGGCACATCCGCGAGGAAACCTATGCACTCGCGCTCCGCCTGATCAACCAGCAACAGCGAGAACCTTTCGCCGCCAGGTTCGGCAGCGGCACCGCCTCGTCGTCGGACGGGCAGTTCTTTCAGGCCGCCGGCTTCGGCCGCGATGCCAGCCGCCTCAATGCCCATTACGGCCCCAAGCCCGGCTTCAAGGTCTACACCCACCTGTCGGACCGTTACGGACCGTTCTTTACCAAGGTCATCGCGGCAACCGCGAGCGAGGCACTGCATGTCCTCGACGCCTTGCTCTACCACCAGAGCGAGGTCACGACTTGCCGGCATCACACCGATGGCGGGGGTGATTCCGAGCACGTCTTTGCGCTCTGCGCGCTGCTCGGCTTCCAATTCGCGCCGCGCATCCCGGACCTCAAGCACCGGCGCCTCTACAGCTTCGGCAAGCCAACCGACCACCCGGCGCTGGCACCGTTGATCGGGGGCCGAATCAATGTGGCGCTGATCAGCGCATATTGGGCCGACATCCTGCGTATCGTCACCTCGCTGCGTGCCGGCACGGTCACCGCGTCGGTGATCATGCGCCAACTCGCCTCTCACCCGCGGCAGAACGGCATCGCGGCCGCGTTGCGCGAACTGGGCCGAATGGAGCGCACCTGTTCACGCTCGACTGGATCGAGGATCCCGATCTGCGCCGCTCGACGGGGCTCGAACTGAACAAGGGTGAGACGCGCAACAGCCCGGCGCGTGCGGTGTTCATCCACCGCCTGGGTGAAATCCACGACCGCACCTACGAAAACCAGCAGCACCGGGCATCCGGCCTCAACCTGGTCGTGACCGCGATCATCCTATGGAACACCCGATATCTCGAGCGCGCCGTGGCCACGCTCCGGCAGACCGAGGACGTGCCCGACCACCTTCTCGCCCACCTCTCCCCACTCGGCCGGGAGCACGTCAATCTCACCGGAGACTACATCTGGGCCGCCGCACACCAAGTGTCGGAGAACACCGACGGATTGAAAACGTTTGCGTCACCCTGGGGGGCTCGCTCGACATCACCCGCGACAAGCAGGGATTGGCGCACGCGCGAGCGTTGCAGGCCCTGTTGACTCAGGCTATCGGGCACCTTGAGGCGGAGAAGAACCTGCCGGACGCGGTGCCGCCGCCTGTAGCCGCAAAGACTGTTGCCAATGCTGGCCAAAACCGTCGCCGGGTTGCGCAAGGCGCCATCGTGGGCTGCCCAAGATCGATTGGCAGTTCACCTTCGCGATGGCCGCCTATAATCTGGTCCGCCCGCCAAAGCTGCCCCGAGCGGCCGCCTGACGCTCGGACTCCGCCCAAAGCGCGCCGCAGGGCGCAAAACGCCTCCATGAGGCACCGCCGCGACCGACGCCGCACCCTGAATCTCACCAAAGACCAGCAGAAATCTCGACCACAAGCCTGCTTTTCAGCCGCCTGTTATAGCTCCCTTGCGATAAAGAATAAGACTTGCCTTGATTTCAGATTTATGATGCTTGAACAATTAATGAATGACCAGAGTGTGTTTCGTCGTCGTAGCGAGCAGGAACTCAGGCACAGATTTTTGAGGGGGCCAAATGACTTTGACCAAGGCATTACTGGCAAGCACCGCGAGCGCGGTTATCTTGGCGAGTGTAGCTGGTGTCGCCTATGCGCAGGATAAGGCGAAAGTTTTCCTAAGCATGAGCTACATCGGAAACGATTGGCAGGGCGAGGCTGCCAACATGGTCAAGGCTATGGCGGCCAGCAAGCTTATGATCGACAAGATCGACCTGCAGGTGCAGGTGTCCGGCCCGAACGCCCAGAAGCAGATCCAACAGATCAACGCCATGGTGCAGGCTGGCGCCAAGGCCATCGTGGTCTACCCGATCTCGCCCACGGCTCTGAATGCGGCGGTCAAAAACGCCTGCGGCAAGGGTGTCGTGGTCGTGGCCTACGATGCTGCAATCACTGAGCCCTGCGCCCACAATGTGACGATCGACCAAGCCGAAGCTGGTCGCATCACGGCGGAGTGGCTGGCCAAAAAGCTGAACGGCAAGGGTAACATCGTAGCCATCACGGGCGTACCCGGCACCTCAGTCGACACTGAGCGGACCAAGGCCGCTAAGGAAGTCTTTGCCAAATACCCGGGCATCAAGATTGTCAACGAGGCGGTCGGCATGTGGAGCCAGGCAGTTGCCCGCACTGAGCTGTCTAAAATTCTCGCGACCCGCAGGTGGGGTGAGATTGATGGACTCTGGATGCAGGTCGGATGCTACACGGCCAACACCATGCAGCTCGAGGCTGGTGCGACGCCCGACAAGCTGAAACCCTGCGCCGGCGAAGGCTCGAACGGCGGTCGCATCCAGATGTTGCCGGCAAATACCGAAGTCCAGGGTGCCAACGGCACCTATAAGCCAATGGGTGCGCCGCGTATCTCTTACGCGTCGCCGCCCTATTCCGGCGCGCTGGCGCTCAAGCTCGCGGTCGACAAGCTGGACGGCAAGGACATTCCGCAACACACTACGCTGCCCCTGCCGCTGGTCACCAACGAAACCATTAAGCTTTGCCAGGAAGGTAGCTGGGCCGAGATGAAGGCGGGCTGCAATACCTTCAAGCCTTCACTCGTGTCAAACCCCGGCTGGTTCGCCTCAATCTTCTCCAGCGAAACGCCTGAAGTCGGCCTCAACGCCGCTTTGACGGGACAGCCTGAACACTGAGTGAGGAGTTGGTGCGGGGATCTCCCCCAGTTCCCTTCCAAGGCGGCAACGCGCTGCCGCTTCGGACGCGGGATAAAGCGTTTGCCCCGCCGCTCGCATCGCCCAAGGCCACCCCTGAACGCAGGCTAGGTCGCTCGTGGTGATCGGAGTTCGTCATGTCTTCTCCCCAGCCGAGCCTCGCAATCACGGCGATCGCTGCGAAGAATATCCGCAAGGTGTTTGGAGCAACGATCGCGGTCAATGACGTGTCGTTCGAGATTCGAGCCGGCGATGTCCACGCGTTGCTTGGCGAGAACGGTGCGGGCAAGTCAACGCTGGTGAAGCTGCTGTCGGGCCTCATCCTGCCCACGACGGGCAACCTGTCCGTCTTCGACAAGCCCGTCATTCTGGACTCGCCGAAAGCTTCTCACGCGCATGGTATCCAGACGGCGTTCCAGGAACTTACCATGGTCAAGGACTTAACGGTTCTCGACAATATGCTGATGCCTTACCCACCCCGAAACGCAATTGGGCAGATCCGTCGTCGCGAGGCGCGTCGGCAGGTCGACGCTCATTTGGCGCAGCTTGGCCTCGAAGGCATCGATCCACAGGCGGAACTGCGCGACCTTGACCTTAACCAACGGCAGAAGATTGAGATCGCCCGCGCGCTGTTCCGCCGTCCCCGAATCCTGCTGCTCGACGAGCCAACATCCACGTTGTCGGGTCGCGACATCGATTGGCTCGGAGGTTTAATCGAGAAGCGCCACGCCGAGGGCGTCACCATCGTGTTCATCTCTCACCGGATGCACGAGGTGCGACTTTTCTGCAATCGCGTCACGGTTCTTCGAAACGGCAAGCATATCGCGACCGAGCGGTTGGCCGACGTGAGCGACGAGGCCGTAATCGACATGATCGCCGGCAAGGCGCTCGGCCGGTCCTTTCCGCCAAAGCCACCCGTGCCGTCACTGTCGGGCGATCCGGTGCTCGGCGTCAGCTCGCTCGCAACCGCGAACCGTCTTGAGGACGTCTCCTTCGACCTGCGCCGCGGTGAGATCCTCGGGATCGCCGGACTCCAGGGCATGGGGCAGCTCGAACTCTTTACCGCGTTGTTCGGTATTGAGGAAAGCACGGGTGAGATCCGAGTCGAAGGCAAACCGGTGACCTTTACGTCGCCGCGCGATGCCGTCGACGCGCGGATCGGCATCAGCCTTGTGCCGGAAGATCGCAAGACCGAGGCGCTCTTCCTGAGGCTTGATGGCAAGAGCAACGTCTCACTACCAGTTATCGATCGCTATACCCGTTTCGGTCTGATCGACGACGCGCGCGAAGAGGCGGAGGTTTCCCGCGTGCTGGCACGCCTCAACGTGCAAATGTCGGCGCTCTGGACCGGCGTGAAAGCCTTTTCGGGCGGAAACCAACAAAAGCTTGCCATTGCCAAATGGCTATTCGCTCAAAGCCGCGTGCTGCTGCTGTTCGACCCTACTCGAGGCATCGACGTCGGCACCAAGCACGAGATCTATGCGCTAATGCAGGAATACGCGGCCGCCGGCGGCGCGATCTTGTTTTACTCCACCGAGATCCTTGAACTCGATCACCTCGCCCATAGGGTCTTGGTGCTCTACCGGGGCCGCATTGCGGCCGACCTCGCCGGTGATGGGATCTCCGAAAATGAAATCCTGCGGGCAACGCTCGGTGGCGCTCCCACAAGGCTGGAGTTGCAATGAGTGCCGCTAGGCTCCATCGGACAAGGCCCGCGCAAGGCCCGCGCAGTCGGCTGCGTTTTGCGCGTCACCGCGGTCCCATCATTGCGGTCCTTGCCTTCCTGATTTGCCTGGGGCTAGTCAAAGGAGTGAGCGGGGGTACGCTTGGCTATTACGAGCTTAGCACGCTGGCCGCAGGCGGAACCACGCTGGCAATTGCGGCGATCGGCCAAACAATCGTCATTCTTTCGGGCGGCTTCGATCTTTCAGCCGCCGCAGTGATCTCGCTGGTCAATGTTGCCCTCGCAAGCCATATGCAGGCCACTCCCGGAAGCATCGCGCTCTGGACTGCCGGCGGCCTGCTCATTGGAGCGCTAGCCGGCGCCTTTAACGGCTTCTTCATAGCGGTTCTACGGTTGCAACCGATCGTAGTGACGCTGGCCACCATGTTCATCCTGCAGGGTGTGACCCTGCTGGTTATGGACAAGCCTGGAGGACAAATCCCGACCGGCCTCGGTACCTTTCTCGTGGGCGACGCGATCCCCGGCCTGGTGCCGGTGCCGGTGCTGCTGCTCGCGATTCTGGTCGGCCTGTGGTTGCTCCTCAAGAACACGGTGTTTGGCAAAGCCATTTATTCCATCGGTTCGGATCGCGATGCCGCCCGCGCCGCAGGGCTGGAAATCCGCCGCAATCAGTTCTTGGTCTATGTGCTGGCCGGGGCGCTCTATGGCCTTGCAGGCGTCTTCATCAGCGCTCAGACAGGCTCGGGCGACCCTCTGGTCGGTAATCCAATGCTGCTGCAAATGTTCGCCGCAGTGGTCGTGGGCGGCACGTTACTCGGCGGCGGACGCGGTGGCCCGGTCGGGACAATCTTCGGCGCCTATGTGCTGATGTTGGTGGTCAACATCCTCCTCGTGCTGAACGTGCCGGCCTTCTATTCGTCAGTCGTCGAAGGCTCAATTCTGATCCTGGCTGTTCTGGGCGCGTCGATCACCCACTCTTCGGTGTTGGCAACGACATTACGCACGGCGCGCCGGCGGCTCGCCGCTCGAAGTGCCGGGACGCTGCCGCGCCAGCTGAACCTCCAGGAACACCGCCTCAGTCTGCCGGCTCCAATCCCAACCATACAGCGACCGGCCTTCTGGGTGCGTCATGCCGAAGACCTCCGCAACGCGCTGCCGGCGTTTGTTTGTTTCGTCCTTGTGCTTTTCACCACCGAATTTGTGCTGGGTAACTCCCTCCTGTCCTGGCACTACTACGACAGCCTGATCGTGCTGGGCAGTTTCCTGGCCATTCTGGCGCTCGGACAGGGCACCGTGATCCTTACTGGCGGGCTTGATCTGTCCGTGCCGTGGACGATCGGTTGCTGCGGAATTTTCTGCGCTGGTCTTCTCAAGGGATCGGACGCGGCCCTGATTTACGCTCTTCCGGCCGCCTTGGCTTTCGGCGCCCTGGTCGGGCTCTTGAACGGTCTCGGCATTGTGGCGCTCGGCATCTCGCCCATCGTGATGACGCTGGCGATGAACGGCATCCTGCAAGGCGTCGCGCTCGTCTACTCGGGCGGCACGCCGGACGGCTTCGCGTCACCAGGCCTGCGTTGGTTCATGACTGGGGCGGTCGCGGGCATAACGCCGGTGGTGTTCCTCATGGTGCTGTTCGTGATCGGGGCTGTGGTGCTACTCGGACGAACCCCCTTCGGCCGCCGGGTTTATGCAATCGGCAACGGCGTGCGTGCGGCCGAGCTATCGGGCGTTCCCGTGAAAAGCACGATCGTCAAAGTTTATGTGCTGTCTGGTCTTTGTGCTGCGCTTGTCGGCTGCCTCCTTTCCGGCTTCGCGGGCCAGGGCAGCCTCGGCATGGGCGACGAATACTTGCTGCCCTCGATCGCGGTTGTCGTGGTGGGCGGGGCACTTATCACGGGTGGGCGCGGCAGCTACATCGGGATGCTCGGCGGCGTGCTGTTGCTGACCGCGCTGCAGACACTGCTTGCCGGCACGACGCTGCCCTATGCGACCCGCGCGATCCTTTACGGCGCCGTCGTGCTTTGCGCCGTTGTCGCCCTGCGCGAGAAGAACAGTTGAAGAAGACCGCATGGCCGGCATCGCTCTCGCCCCGAACCACCGGTTTTTACCACGGCCGGCGCCTAGAGGGAACTTGGAGAAACATCAATGAAAACCGCGATAATCGGCTCTGGCTTCATTGGACGTGCCTGGGCAATCAGTTTTGCGCGGGCCGGGCACGAAGTGCGAATTTGGGATGCCGACCCGCTTGCTTTGCCGAAAGCGCTCGACTTCATCGGAGACGTCTTACCCGACCTTCAAGCTAACGATCTGTTGAACCGCGATACGCCGGAAGCGGTAGTGTCCCGGCTGCACCTCGTGACGCATCTTCCCGCAGCGCTCGACGGCGTGGGCTACGTCCAAGAGAATACGCCCGAAAGAGTCGAGGTAAAGCGTCAGGTCTTTGCCGAACTCGATCGGCATGCACCGCCTGATGCAGTGTTGGCAAGTTCCACTTCGGCGATTCTGCCGTCGGCCTTCGTCGAGCACATACCCGGCCGGGCACGTTGCCTCGTCAGCCACCCGATCAACCCGCCTTATCTGATTCCCGCGGTCGAAATCTGCCCTTCTCCTTGGACATCGCCCAAGGCCATCGAGGAGGCAGCGGACTTCCTACGTGGCTGCGGTCAGGCGCCGCTCGTCATGAAACGCGAAATCGACGGCTTCATCATGAACCGTTTGCAAGGGGCACTTCTGGAAGAAGCATTTCGGCTTGTTGCCGACGGAGTGGCGGGCGTCGAAGATGTCGATATCGGGCTTCGCGACGGGCTCGCACTGCGCTGGTCCTTCATGGGGCCGTTCGAAACGATCGACCTCAACGCGCCTGGTGGCGTGCGCGACTATGCCGAACGCTACCAAGGCATCTATTCAAATATCTTCCCGTCTGTGCAGCGTCGCGTCGATTGGACCGGGCTGGTGATGGAGACCGTTGAAGGCGACCGCGCCCGAAGGCTCGACCGCGACAAGCTGGTCGAACGCCAGAAATGGCGAGACCGCCGACTCATGGCGCTTCTCGCTCACAAGCGCAAGCCGCCGCTGACATTGGACATTAGGAGGTACTATTATGGCGATCAGACGGAAAGTTATCATTACCTGTGCAGTCACGGGCGCGATCCATACGCCCTCTATGTCACCGTACCTGCCGGTCACGCCCGACCAAATAGCAGACGCCGCCATTGGCGCAGCCGAGGCCGGAGCGGCGATCGTGCACGTGCATGCCCGCAATCCCGAAAACGGCCAACCGGATCAGTCCCCCGAAGCCTTCGCCAGATTCCTGCCAAACGTAAAGTCACGCTCCAACGTGGTGATCAACCTCACCACGGGCGGTGCGCCGACCATGTCGATTGAGGAACGCGTGAAGCCCGCCGCGACCTTCAGGCCCGAAGTGGCGTCGCTCAATCTTGGCTCCATGAACTTCGGCCTCTTCGGCATGCTCGACCGCTTCAAGGACTTGAGGCACGAATGGGAGCGGACCTATCTCGCCAACAAGGACATCATCTTCCGCAACACCTTCGGGCAAATTGAGTACATTCTCACGACCTGCGCCGGCAACGACACGCGTTTCGAGTTCGAGTGCTACGACACGGCGCATCTCTATAACTTAAAGTACTTCTTCGACCGCGGTCTCGTGAAGGCACCGTTGTTCATCCAGACCGTGTTCGGCCTGCAGGGCGGCATCGGCGGCCATCCCGACGATGTGCTACACATGAAACGCACGGCGGACCGGCTGTTCGGCGACCATTATCGGTGGTCGGTGCTCGGCGCTGGCCGGAATCAGATGAATATCGCCGCCATGGCGGCCGCGATGGGCGGCAACGTCCGAGTCGGGCTCGAGGACTCGCTTTGGGATGGTCCTGGCAAATTTGCCGAAAGCAACGCAGTTCAGGTGAAACGCGTCCGCCAGATCATCGAGGCTCTCGGGCTCGAGGTCGCAACGCCCGACGACGCTCGTGAAATCCTGTCCCTCAAGGGTGGCCACAACGTGAATTTCTAGACGGCCGTGTCACCCTCTCTCCTGTGGAGAGGGCTATGCTCGCTTACCCGTTGGCGAAGCTGAGCCGGGAGGCTCGCAGGGAGCGCACGAGAGATCAGTTGACCTACGAGAACAAACGATCCGGGAATAGAAGGAAATGCCATGTTGCGCATCGAGGTTATCAATGCCGATCGGGATAGCCTGGGCGAGGGTCTGTTATGGGATGTCGCCGAACAGGCGCTCTACTGGATCGACAGCTATGGCCCTGCCGTCCATCGACTTGAACCCGGCGGGCGCCGCACCACGTGGCCGCTACCCGAGCATGTCGGCTCGATCGCATTGCGCCAGGGGGGCGGCGCCGTCTGCTCGCTCCAGTCCGGGTTCCATGCGCTGAACTTCGTCACGGGCGCCGTGACACTTCTGGCCCAAACCGCCCCGCCCAATCCACGCACCCGCATCAACGACGGCAAGGTTGACCGGCAGGGCCGCTTTCTTGCCGGGACCATAGACTACGAGAAACGCGACCCGCTCTACACCCTCTACCGGCTCGATCCTGATTTCCGGGTGACCCCGCTCGACGACCGTATCGTTTGTTCCAACGGCTCCTGCTGGAGCCTTGACGGCATGACGCTCTATTTCACTGACACGAGTAAGCGACTGATCTACGCTTATGACTACGACGTCGTTACCGGCAGCGTCGCGAACCGCCGCATCTTCGTGGATTTCGCCGCGATGGGGTTCCCGGGCTATCCGGACGGCGCCGATGATTGCCTCTGGTCCTGCGAGGGCTATCGGGGCCGGCTGCTCCGCTTCCGGCCCGATGGTACACTCGACCGCGTCGTCGGTTTGCCGATCGAAAGTGCCACCTCGATCATGTTCGGCGGCCCGAAGCTCGACATCGCCTATGTCACGTCCATGGCTCGCGAGGCTCGAGGCGTGCCGCCGCGCGAGGACGAGGCCGGCATGCTGTTCGCCATTCATGGCCTGGGCGTTCGCGGCGTAGCGGAGCCGCGCTTCGCCGGCTGAGCCCGTCCGACAGCAACAAAAGGGAAACCACCATGCGTATCGAAGTTCTGCTGGATGTGAAGACGACGCTCGGCGAAGGACCGTTGTGGGATGCTGAGCAGGAGCGACTCTATTTCATAGATTCCTTCGACGGTCGCGTCTTCCGCACGACCGTCCACGGCGGGGAATTACGCGCCTGGGACGTGCCTCAGAAGATCGGCTCGATGGCGCTGCGCAAGGACGGCCTTGGCGCCGTGGTCTCCCTGCAGCGCGGCTTCCACCTGCTGGATTTCAAGACCGGCGAGGTGACACTGGTTCACGATCCGGAACCCGGATTCGCCAACAATCGCATCAACGATGGCAAGGTCGATAGGTGTGGCCGCTTCGTTGCAGGCTCAATGGATACCATGGAGGAGGGACCCAACGGCGCGCTCTACAGTCTCTCAGCGAACTTCCAGGTCACCCGGCTCGATCAGAATATCGTCTGCTCGAACGGCCCGTGCTGGAGCCCCGACGGCCGGACCTTCTACTTCACCGATACCTGGTCAGGCGAGATATGGGCCTACGACTACGATCTTGCGACCGGCGGCGTTAGCAATCGGCGGACCTTCGCAATTGTGGACACAAGCAATGGCGGCGCGGCTGACGGCGCGACCGTCGATGCAGAGGGCTGCGTGTGGAGTGCTCTTGTCTACGGCGGCAAGCTCGTCCGCTACACACCCGACGGCAGGGTCGAACAGATCATCGACATGCCAGTCAAGAAAGTGACGAGCGTGATGTTCGGCGGTCCGAACCTCGATATCCTCTTCGTGACCTCGATGACGAAGCCGCCGCTCCCCAGGTTCCCCGGCGATGGCACCCTGCGCGGCAGTTTGTTCGCGATCTATGATCTCGGCATCCGTGGCCTTCCCGAGCTGCGTTTTGCCGGTTAAAGGTTCGCCATCTTTTTTCAGGCCTCTTGGGAGCTCTGGTGCAAAGTGATGGTGCTTCCCGATCAGCTATGCTGAGCGGTGCTGTTGCATGAAGCTGCCCATGGCGCCGCGAGCCGGGCCGATATACGAGGATCGCCCTCTTCTGACCCTGGATGCCGACCTTGCTCAAGCTGAATGCTCACTGCCGCCACATCCCAAAGCAGAAGCACAAGCTCACGAACTCGGCCGCGTATGATGCTTTCTTGCGTCAGAGCGGCAGCTTGACAGTGTGGTTCACGGATGGGGCGATCGCGGCCGCCCTCCGGCCCCACGCGATTGCCGCTACAGTTGGGCTTACATTTTCCGCGCGGTTTGCCCGGCCCGTGGCACCGGCGCCGCTCTCGTGCTGCCCTACGCCGACAAAGAAGCCATGACGCTGCACCTGGCAGAAATCAGCAAAGCCGTGGCACCTGGCGCCCATACGGTGGTGATCTTGGACGGAGCCGGGTGGCACAAGCCAGGTGGTCGGCTAAAGCTGCCCGACAACATCAGCATGTTGGTGCTCCCACTTTACAGCCCCGAGCTAAACCAGCAGGAAAACATCTGGCAGTTCCTTCGGCAGAACTACCTCTCCAACCGCGTGTTCAAAACCTAGGTGTCGGACCCGCTGCGTCGGCTCGCCGCCTCGCCGGCAGAGTCCAACGAGGCGCGGTTCCTGTCGGTATCGGCAATTCGCGCCTGCAACCGGCTGGGCTTTGCGCTGGACCAAGCGATATCCGCACTTCGGCACGCTGCCTGAGTACGAAGCTTCCGCGCATCAATTCACCATGGTCAATCATGGTGAAACACCTCGACCATCGCAGCCCACCATTCGCCATCGGCGCGAGTTGCAAGCGGCTCCTGGCATGGGTCGGTGATCTGCCACCAGCGTTGTGTCGCCGGATCGGCCTTCATCCGGTTCATGTCATCTACAAAATCGTCGCCGTGGTATTCCCAGGTTGCAAACAGCAGCATTTCCGGGCGGCGCAGGAATATCGTGTAGTTGCGGATACCGCAGCTGGTGATCCGCGCCAGCACCTCCGGCCAGGCAGCGGCGTGCAACCGCCCGTATTCGTCGACCTTGTCCGGACGAAGCCGAATCAACTGACCCATCCGTTGCATCGTCAGCGAACCACATCCGTGACGCCGCCGACCCGAAGCCGCTCGACGGTGGGCCAATCCCAGGCGATGCCGAGGCCCGGCTCGTCGGAGGGGACCGCGTGGCCGTCGCGCAATGTCATGCCGGCCTGCGTCACCGTGTCGAGTTGCGGGATGTATTCGACCCAGCGGCCGTTCGGCACCGCGCAGACCAGGGCGACGTGCAACTCCATCAGGAAATGCGGGCAGACCGGCACGTTGAAGGCTTCAGCGAGATGCGCAACCTTCAGCCACGGCGTGATGCCGCCGATCCGTGCGACATCCACCTGCACGACGTTGCACGCGTCGCGTTGCAGGTACTCGCGAAAATGGCTGAGGCTGTATATCGACTCGCCAACGGCGATCGGCAGCGTGGTCTGCGCGGACAGCCGGACATGGCCGCCCAAATCCTCCGCCGGCAACGGCTCCTCGAACCACGCAAGGTCGAGCGGCTCGTACAGGCGCGCTCGGCGGATCGCCTCGTCCACCTGGAACGCCTGGTTTGCATCGACCATGATCTCGAAGCCTGCACCCACCGCCTCACGCACCGCCGACAGCCGTGCCAGATCCTCGTGCGGCTTGCGTCCCACCTTCAGCTTGCAGCCGGCGAAGCCCGCCGCCTTGGCGCGTTGCGCGTCCTCGACCAGCGCCGCTGTTTCAAGGTGCAGCCAACCGCCCTCGGTGGTGTAGAGCGGCGCCGACAACTGTGCGCCGCCGGCCGCCATGTGCAGCGGCTTGCCGGCGCGGCGGCATCGCAGATCCCACAGCGCGGTATCGACGCAGGCCAGCGCCAGGGCGGTGATCGCGCCGACCGCGGTGGCGTGCGTGGCATAGAACAGGTCGCGCCAGATCTGTTCCACCATGTCGGGATCGCGGCCGATCAGGCGCGGCGCCAGATGGTGCCGCAGCAACGCGATCACGCTGCGCCCGCCGGTGCCGATCGTGTAGCTGTAGCCGACCCCCTCCGCGCCATCGTCGGTGCGGATACGTAGCATCGGCGTCTCCTGCGAGGCGAACGACTGGATCGCATCCACCCGCCGCATCTTCGGCACGAGGTCTAGCATGAAGATGTCCACCTGATCGATCCGAGCCATCGGGCTGCGCTCCTGCTAAGACTGGTTGGCGACGGCACTGGCGCTGCTCTGCGTCAGATGCGCCTCCAGCGCGCGGATCACCGTGGCCGGGTCGTGCACGCGCAGACCGGCAAGGATCGCCGCATGGTCGCGTTCGGACCGCGCCACCTGCCCGGCGTCGTAGGCGCGCAAGGAATAAGCGCGAACCAACTGCGTCTGCCGCAGCAGCCTCTGGTGCCACTCCGCAATGAGTGCGTTACCATCAAGTGCAACAAACAACGTGTGCAGGTCATGGTCGTGCCGACGGGCCTGGCGTAAGTCCTGGGCGGTTCGCTTGTTGCTGCGTTCGGCATACAGGGCGGCGCAGATCGAGATACGTGACAACATCGCGTCATTCACCTGCCCGGTGGCAAAACCGACCGAGATCGCCCGCTGCTCGATCATCAACCGCGCCTCGTAGAGTTCGGCGATGTCGCGCGGAGTAAAGCGGCGTACGATTGAACCGCGCCGCGCCGTCGATACGATCAGCCCGTCGCGCTCCAGCATCAGCAGCGCCTCCTTCACCGGAGTCGGACTGATCGACAGTTCCTGGCCGAGCTCCTCCGGCATCAGCCGTTGGCCGGCCAACAGCTCGCCGCGCACGATGCGGTCGCGCAACCGTCGGTAGGCCAGTTCGGCAAGCGTCAACGTCTGCAAAGTGGCCATGTCGGAAGAATGGAAAATTTTCTATCCCGGCGCAATGGCGCTGGTTGCCATCCCGCTACGACTGCGCGATGCTTCGCCAAAGCGCTGCCCAACACGCGCCGCCAGGGAAGGATTAGAGCCATGAAGCGCCTATTGCTCGCGGGCTGGATCGCCGCCGGAATGACTTTCTCCGCCTTTGCCGATCCAGCCTCGACCAAGGTGGCACTGGTACCCGGCGGCCCGCATCCCTACTTCGCCGCCTGGGCGCAGGCCGGCGCCGACGCCAAGCGGGATTTCCACCTGGAGGCCGCGGACTACAAGGTGCCGCCGAGCTGGACGCTGTCGCAGCAGAACGACCTCATCAGCAGCCTCGCGTCGCAGGGCTACAACGCATTCCTGATCTTTCCGGGCGACCCGGTCGGCACCCGCCCGACAGTGGCGGAATTGGCCGATAACAGCATCCCGTCGGTGGCGCTGGCAGGCTGCCTGCAGGACCCGTCGAAGGCACTGTTCTGCCTGAGCACCGACACCGGCAACTCGGCCTATATCGGCACCAAGGCGCTCATCAAGTCGATGGGCGGCAAAGGCCGGATCGCGCACTTTACGGGCTTCCTGGTTGATCCCAACACCAAGGTTCGCATGGACGACGTGGCCCGCGCGGTGGCCGAGACCAATGGCGCGGTGACGCTGATCCAGACCATCGCCGACATCGACGCACCCGAGCCGGCCCAGGACAAGATCAACGCATTCCTGGCGACCCAGGGCAGTCATGTCGACGGCATCGTCACCACGGCCTGGATTCCGGCCGTGGTCACCGCGACGGCGCTGCGCAAGATCGGCGACAAGCGCATCCACATGATCGGCATCGACCACGATCCGGTGGTTCTAGCGGCGGTGAAGGACGGTTTCGTCGACGGCACCATGCTGCAGAACCCCTACGGGCAGGGTTACATCGGCACCTACGTGATGAGCCGCCTGGCGTCGGGCTGCAAGGTGAACGACGCGGCGCCCTGGGGGCACACCGCGCAGACCAACCGCTTCATCGACAGCGGAACCGCGCTCGCCGGCCCCGCCGAGGTCGACCACTATCTCGATACGATGCGCGGCATCACCAAGGTGCTGCTCACGGACTTCGACAAGAAGTACCTGACCTGCCACTGATCCGTTCGCTTTCGATGTGCCACGAATGCCGCGCATGACCTTTCCGATCGCCGCTTCGGAGGTCGTGCGCGACGCCGTGCCGAACAGCCGGTCGCTGCCCAACCGGGCGCTGCTGTCGGTCGAGTTCGGCTTGCTGGTGCTGCTCGCGCTGTTCTGCGTCGGCTTCGGCCTGCTCACGCAGGGCTTCACCTCGCCGTTCAACCTGTTCGCGCTGTCACGCACCGGGGCGGTGAACATGCTGATCGGCCTGTCGATGATGACGGTGATCGTCACCGGCGGCCTCGACCTGTCAATCGGCGCCATCGGTGTGACCGCGAGCATGATGGCGGGCTGGTTGATGCAGATGCAGCATGTGTCGTTGGCGGCCGGACTTGTCGGCGCGCTGGTCACCGGCACGCTGCTCGGCCTGGTCAACGGCCAGCTCATCGTGCGCAGCGGGATGCACAGCTTCGTGGTTACGCTGGCCACCATGAGCGTCTTCTTCGGCGCCATGATCGTACTGACGCGCGCGCAGCCGTTCAACGAGCTTCCGGATGCGTTCAACGGCTTTGCCCGCATCCACTACTGGCGCGTGGTTTCGCCGATGCTGGCGGTGAGCCTCGGGGCCGCCGTGCTGCTTCATTTCCTCTACCGCTTCACCGCCACCGGCCGCGACATGCTGGCGGCCGGCGCCAGCCCGCGCGCGGCGCTGCTGTCCGGCGTCGACGTGCCACGCGCCATCACGCTGTGCCACGGCCTTGCCGGAGCGTTGGCCGCGGTGGCCGGCCTCATGCTGTCGATGCGCAACGGCGCCACCATTCCCTCGATGGCCGGCAACCTCGGGCAGGACTGGCTATTGCCGGCATTCCTCGGGCCGGTCCTGGGCGGTGCGCTGTTGGCCGGCGGCCGGGTGTCGGTGCCCGGCGTGGTGCTCGGGTCGCTGTTGGTGACGCTGCTCAACAGTGGGTTGCTGCTGCTGCATGTCGGCGAGTTCTGGGTGCAGTTCTTCCTGGGCGTACTGCTGCTCGGGGCCGTGCTGATCGACAAGGGACGCCAGCAGGTCATGCTGGGCTTGCGTTGACGATGCGCCGGCTGCTCAATTCCGACTGGTTCGGGCTTGCCGTGCTCGTGGTTGCCACAGTCGCCGCGCTGACCATCGCCCGGCCGGACTTCATGTCGTCGTTCAACATCTTCGTGCTGCTCGACACGCTTGCCCTGTCGACGCTGATCGCGCTGTCGCAGATGGTGGTGATCGCGCTCGGTCAGATGAACCTGTCGGTGGGGGCAATCGGCGGACTGGTGGCGGTGAGCTTTGCCGGCGCGATGCAGGTCTGGGGACTGCCGCCCTTGCTCGCCGTTCCGGCCGGACTCTTGCTGGGCGGCGTGTGCGGCCTGTTCAACGGCATCATGACGGCAAGGGCCGGGTTGTCGGCCTTCATCGTGACGCTGGCCACCATGGCAGCGTTCAAAGGCATCAACCTGGGGATCACCGAGGCGCAACCGTTCTACGGCATCCCGCAGGTGGTGAAGGCGGCCGGCAACGCGGCGGTCGGGCCGGTTCCGCTGCTGCTGCTGCCGGCGGCGGTCGCGGCGGTCGCGGTCGGCTGGATGCTGGCGCGGCTGCCGATCGGACGGCAAATCCTGGCGGTGGGCGGCAACCTGCACGCAGCGGAGTTGTCGGGCATCTCCGTATCGCGCGCCATCGTCGTGACGCATGTGCTCTCCGGCGTGCTGGCGGCGGCGGCGGGCATGATGGCGGTGGCACGGCTGCAACTCGGTCAGCCCACCATCGGCGACGACTGGCTGATCCCCTCGTTCGCCGCCCCGGTCATCGGCGGCACGCTGCTGAGCGGCGGCCACGCCAGCGTGTCGGGGACCATCGCCGGCGTGGCCCTGGTGACGCTGATCTCGCAGGGGCTGGTGCTGTTCCGCGTCGATCCGTACTACGTGCAGCTGCTGCTCGGACTGTTGATCCTCGTGGCGGTCGGGCTGGCGCGGATGCGTTCGGCCCAGGTCGCATAGATGTCCGCCACCCTTCGCCTGACCGGCATCGAGAAGTCGTTTCCCGGCGTTAAAGCCCTGCGCGGCGTCTCGGTGCGGCTGGAGCCGGGCAGCATCCACGCGCTGTTGGGCGAGAACGGCGCCGGCAAGTCGACGCTCATCAAGGTCATCACCGGGGTTCACGCGCCGGATGCCGGCAGCATCGTCGTCGATGGCCGCACCATGCGCTTCGCCAGCCCGATCGAGGCGATCGCGGCCGGGATCGGCGTCGTCCACCAGGAGCGCAACCTGATCCCGCGCTTCTCAGTCAGCGAGAACCTGCTGCTCGACCGCGTGGCGACTGGCGCGTTCAAGCCGGTCGACTATCCGGCGCTGCATGCCGAGGCGGTGAAGTGGTTGCGGCTGCTGGACCTCGACATCGACCCGCGGCTGCCAGTGTCGCGGCTCAACGTGGCGACCATGCAGATGGTCGAGATCGCACGCGCGCTGTCGCTGCAATCGCGCGTGCTGCTGCTCGACGAGCCCACGGCGTCGCTGACGCGCCACGAGACCGACGCGCTGCTGCATGTCCTGCGCCGGTTGCGTGACCAGGGCGTCGCGATCGCCTTTGTCAGCCACAAGCTGGAGGAGGTGCAGGCGCTCTGCGACACCGTCACAGTATTGCGCGACGGCCAGAACGCCTGCGACACGCTGCCGTTGGCGGGGATGCGGCGCGAGGATCTGGTGCGGCTGATGATCGGCCGCGCCGAGCAGACTCTCGAACTCGGTCCGATCGCGGCAACCGGGGCAGCATCCGGCGTGCCGGCGCTGGAGCTGCGCGGGGTCGCAACACAGGCGGGCCACCGCGACATCGACCTCACGCTACACGATGGCGAGGTGCTCGGCCTGTATGGACTGGTCGGCGCCGGGCGCAGCGAGCTGGCGCGTGCGGTGATCGGGCTCGACCGGATCACCGCCGGCGAGATGCGGGTGCGTGGCAGAGCCGCGCGTATCGCCTCGGTCGGCGAGGCGCTGCATCGCTTCGGCATCGGCTACGTCAGCGAGGACCGCAAACAGGAGGGCGTGATCCTGCTGCACGGCGTGCTTGCCAACGCCGGGATCACGATCTGGCGTCGGCTGCGCGGCTGGGTGGGCTGGCTGGGCGATGCCCGCGTGGCCCGCGCAGTGCTGCCGGTGCTGCGCCAGTTGGAGGTCCGCATGGCCTCGCTGGACGCGCCGGTGGCAAATTTGTCGGGCGGCAACCAGCAGAAGGTCAGCTTGGCCAAATGGCTCGCCGCCGGCACCCGCATCCTGATCGTCGACGAGCCGACCGTAGGCATCGACGTGAAGACCAAGGCTTACTTCCACGGCTTGATTCGCGACCTAGCGCGGGGTGGCGCTGCGGTGATCGTGATCTCCTCGGACATGCCGGAGTTGATCACGCTGTCCGACCGGATCGTCGTCATGCACGATTATCGCCTTACCGGCGAGATCGCCAATACGCGTGACTACAATAGCATGTCCGAGGCGATCATGCAGAAAATCCACAGCAGTTGACAATGGGCCTGTCAGCCTGAAGCGCCATGCGTGGGCGTTGGTTTGCGATTTGAAACGTTCTCGCGGCGCAGCCCCGATCTGGTGCTCGCCGCCTCGCTGGCCCAGGCCCAGCCGAGCGGGCCGGTGGACGTGGTGATCGACGCGACGGGCCTGAAGGTTTACGACGCCGGCGAAACTGGTCAACGTTCCGCTCGCGTAGCGAGTGGAATACCAGCAAGGGGAGTGGCTGGTGGAGAGACACCGCAAGCGCGGCGCCCGGACGTGGCGCAAGCTCCACTTGGCCGTCGACCCCAGCACTGGCGAGATCCTCGCCTCCGAGTTGACGAGCAACGAGGAGGGCGACGCCTCCCAAGTTGGTGCCTTGCTCGGGCAAATCACCGGCTTCCTCGCCCCGGTAATGGCGGACGACGCCTACGACGGCGAACCCATCTACCAAGCCGCGGCCGAGCGCCAGCCCAACCCGCCCGTGGCGGTGGTCATCCCGCCACGCTCCACCGCGGTGCCGAGCCCAGCCGCGAGCACGGCATCCGGCCAGCGCGACCAGCACATCTGGATGGTAGGGGACAAGGGTCGCATGGGTTGGCAAAAGGCGGTCGGCTACGGCTGGCGGTCGCACGCGGAGACGGCCATGTTCCGCTTCAAGGCCATCATCGGCAGCAACCTCCGCGCCCGAACCCTGCCAGCTCAGAGGACCAAGGCCAAGATCGCCTGCTCGGTACTGAACCGGATGACCCGCCTCGGCATGCCGATGTCGCAACCGATTGCTTGAAACGGCGCCCAGCTACAGCCGCACGCCCACAACCTGATTTGTGCACCAAAGCCCCATGTACGCCCCGCCGCTATACTGATAGGCTCAACCCACCCGGAAGGCTGCGAACGCCAAAGACGGTCCACGATTTCTTGAACCCAAAGCATGCTGCGGTGGTTCGCGTTGATCTGCCGTGTTCGCAGCGGCGTCGGGTGAGATGCTTGGTGACCACAGGAGGCCCGATGTCGCCCTACGAACGACTTGCTGCCTTAGGCATCGTGTTGCCGCCGCCGCCCATGCCGATCGCTAACTTCGTTACCCACGTGCAGGAAGGCACGTTTCTGTTCCTGTCCGGTCAGGGGCCGCGCGAAGCCGATGGACGCCTGCACACCGGCAAGGTTGGTGCCGATGTGTCGGTGGCCGATGCCTACGCGCATGCCAAGCTGACTGGGATCAATCTGCTGGCAGTGATGCACGTGGCGCTGGGCAACCTGTCCCGCGTGCGGCGTGTGGTGAAGTTGCTGGGCATGGTGAACGCGGTGCCGGACTTCACCGGCCATCCGGCTGTCATCGACGGGTGTTCCGACCTGTTCAACGCGGTGTTCGGCGATGCCGGCGCCCATGCTCGCTCGGCGGTCGGCTTTGCATCGCTGCCTGGCGGGATCAGCGTCGAGATCGAGGCCATTGTCGCCTTACGGGACTGATTGTGTACCCACAGCCACGCCGGCATCGAGGCCGCGATAACCGAGCCGCTCCTCAATACGTCGGGCGGAGGCCTGAACGTGGCTGACAAAATGCTCCCGGTCACGCTGGACCTTCTCCTCCGGCAGAACGATGGAGATGGTGGCGACACAAGTTCTTTCGGGGTTGAGGATCGGCGCCGCGATACAGGCGACCGAAAAGTCCGACTCCCCAACCTGCACGCAGATGCGTTCCCGCACAGCGCGCTCGGTCGCCTCCGCCAACGCAACGGGGTCGGTCACCGCGCGACCAGTGTGCGACGGCAGGGCAGAGCGGCGAAACAGAGTCACCAACTCATCGGACGGCATGTGTGCACATAACAGCCGCCCCGAAGCAGTCCAATTGAGTGGTACCCGCGTGCCGACGCGCGAGGCGACATGGAAATGCCCAGCGCCCTCGGCCATGGCGAGCACGACCATGTCGTCGCCATCGCGCCCACAAATCTGGATGGTTTCGCCGATCTCGCCTGCCAGCAGATGCATCTCCTCTGTGGCAATTTCGATCAGGCCGTTGGAACGAGCATAGGCCAAGCCGTAGTGAAGCAGACGCGGCCCGAGCCAAACGTGGTTGCCGTTAGTACGGGCGAGCACACGCTTCTGCACGAGATCGTCGATGGTGGTGTAGATCGTCGACACCGGAGCGCCGACGCTGCGTGCGATGTCGTACGCGGTGGCCGGCCGGCCAATTGCCTGGAGATGGTCCAACACCTGCAGCACGCGATCGATGCCGCTCGTCCGCGAGCGGCGCGTAGGGGTCTGGGCCACAGCCTCACCGCCAATGAAGACTTGATGGTTCACTTGCCTGGGCGCCCTTTCGCATCATTTCGCTTGACCCTCTCGAAAACAAAGACATACCATCATGCCAGTATAATGGCGTAACTTACACAGTTATATAATGTCTGGTGTGCGCTAAATGACGGCTCTCTCAGATCGAAACGATGACGCCGCCGACCCCCGTGCTGCCCGTGGGTTGCGTCGGATCATCAATGTCTCCGGCACGATGACCGCGCTTGGCGCTTCCATCGTCGTGCCCGAGGCGATCGCGGCGGTGGCCGGCGTGCTGCCGCATTTCGTGGAGATCGGCGATCTCCAACGTAAAGCGAGCACGACCATCGCCCGTCTTTGCAGTACTGAAGCCGGTTTCGTGACGGCGTCGGCAGCCGCTGGCCTGAGCATCACTGTCGCGGGCGCCATGACCGGCGCTGATCTCGCCGCCATCGAGCGTCTGCCCGACACGCGCGGGTTGAAGAACGAAGTCGTCATCCAGACGGGCCACATGGTCGGCTATGGCGCGCCAGTCGATCAGGCGATCCGCCTCACGGGTGCCAAGGTGGTGCCGGTGGGCCAGGCGACCGAGGTCCGGCCCTATCAGCTCGAAGGCGCAATCGGTCCTGCGACGGCAGCGGTGATGTTCGTCGTCTCGCATCACGTGGTGCAGTACGGCCAGCTCACTCTGAAAGAAGTGGTCGAGATCGCCCGGCCGCACAGCGTCCCTGTCATTGTCGACGGTGCGTCGGAATATGACTTGAAGACTTTTCTCGCCTACGGTGCCGATGCTGCCATCTACAGCGGCCATAAGTTCCTGGGCGGCCCCACTGCCGGCATCGTCGCGGGCAAGCTCGAACTGGTGCGCGCCAGCTTCCTGCAGAACATGGGCATCGGCCGCGGCATGAAGGTCGGCAAGGAAGGAATGCTTGGCACGATCGCCGCCCTCGAAGCCTGGGAGACGCGCGACCACGCCGGCATACGTGCCCGCGAGACGGGATATCTCCAATTCTGGCACGACCGCCTATCGCGCCATCCCGGCGTGACATCGGAGATCGAGCCGGATCCCACCGACAACCCGCTCGACCGGCTAAAAGTGCGTGTCGATCCCACGCTTTCGCGTGTCAGCGCCTGGGATTTGGCGGACGCGCTGGCTCGCGGCGACCGGCCGGTAATCGTGCGCGATCACGAAGTGGAAAACGGCTATTTTTACCTCGATCCCTGCAATCTTCACATGGGCGAGGAAACCATCGTCGCCGACCGGCTCGACGAAGAACTGGCGTACGCCCGCACCACCAACTTCCCTGCCCCCACGTTGATTGCCGAGCGCCGCCGCCGCCGTTTTGAGGCAGCCCTCCGCTGGCCCAACTGACAAGCAACGCCCTTTGTAGAAGGACCGACCAAGATGAGCTCGATCGTCCCTGACCGCCGCAGAGTGCTCGCCTTGGGCGCAGCCGGCCTTGCCGCCGCCGCCGCGATCGTCCCGCGCGAAGCAGCCGCGCAAAGTTCCGGCACCAGCCAGCTCCGCACGGCGCTCGACCGCGGCAACCTCATCGTCGGCACCGGCAGCACCAACGCGCCGTGGCATTTCGAGAACGACAAGGGTGAGCTTGTCGGCATGGACATCGCGATGGGCCGCATCCTTGCCAAGGCATTGTTCGACGACGAGACCAAGGTGCAATTCATGCGCCAGGACCCCGCCGCGCGCATTCCAAACATCACCACCGGTAAGGTCGACATCACTATTCAGTTTATGACGATCTCCTATCAGCGGGCTCAGCTGGTGGCGTTCTCGCGCCCCTACTACGTCGAGGGCATAGCGCTGCTCGGCCGGCCGGATGCGGATGCAAAAACCGCCGATGCTCTGGGTAAGAAAGGCAGCGCTGCCCGCATTTCCATCTTGCAGAACGTCGACGCCGACGCCTTTGTGCATCAGGTGCTCCCGCAAGCCCAAGTGATGCAGCTCGACTCCCAGGCGAACGTAATCCAAGCGCTGCAATCCCGTCGTGTCGACGCCGCCGCAGTCGATCTGTCCACGGTGCGCTGGATGGTGAAGCAGAATCCCGACCGTTACATAGACACCGGCCTGCACTGGCAAAATCAGCTTTACGGCGCGGCGATGCGCCAAGGCGATCCGGACTGGTTGCAGTTCGTCAACACCGTGTTCAACATTGCCATGTTCGGTAGCGAGAGCGCTACCTATGACGCCGCTTTCCAGCAGTATTTCGGCGAGACCCCGCCGCCGCGCAAGACCGGCTTTCCGATGATCTGACGCAGCCGCGCCAGGGCCAGCCGCCGCATGGGCTACCATCTCAATTTCACGCTGGTGTGGCGCCATTTCGACCGGCTGGGCTGGGGGCTGGTGCTCAGCCTGGAACTGGCGCTGATGGCGATCGCGGTCGGCACGTTGATCGGCCTGTTGCTGGCGTTGGCGCATGTCTCGGGTGGAAGGCTGACGCGGTTGGCGATCCGCTTCTACATCGAGTGTCTCCGCAACGTGCCGTTGTTGTTGCTGGTCTACCTGGTGTTCTATGGCATTCCCACCATCGTCGATTTTGAATACTCCGCCACGCAATCCTTTGTCGTCACGCTGTCGCTCTACTCGGCCGCCTATCTGGTCGAGATTTTTCGCGCCGGCCTGCTTGCGGTCGGCCGCGGCATGCTCGACGCCGGACGGGCGATCGGTCTCACACCCTGGCAACGGCTGGTCTACGTGCGGTTGCCGATCATGATACGTATCGTGCTGCCCTCGCTCAGCAACACCTTTGTGTCGCTGTTCAAGGACACCTCGATCGCATCGGTGCTGGCCATTCCCGAGCTGACCTACGGCGCACAGTGGATCAACTTCAATACGTTTCGCATCATCGAGGTCTATGCCATCGTTGCACCAATGTATGTCGTGGCCGGTTATGCGATCCTATTAGGGCTGCGGCAGCTCGAACGCCGATTCGCCATTAGATGAGCGAAGCCCTTATTTCCGTCCTTAAGGCTTTGCCATCCCTCTGGGGTGGTTTGCTGACCACATTGGAAGTGGCCACAATCGTCGTCGTCGCTTCGTTCTTCGTCGGCACGACCCTGGGCGCGACCCTTTCCTACGGCTCGCGTCTAGTACGCTGGCCGATCCGGGCAGCGACCGACATCATTCGCGGCGTGCCGATCCTGGTGCTGATCTTCTTCGTCTACTACGTCGTCCCCGCCAGTGGAGTGAATCTCAACGGCTTCGTCGCAGCCTTTCTGGCGCTCAGCCTGTTCTCTTCTGCCCAGGTGATCGAGATTACCCGTGGCGCCTGTGAGTCCATCCATCACGGACAGATGGAAGCCGGCAAGGCGATCGGCCTAACCCATCCTCAGATACTGATCTGGGTGGTGTTCCCGCAGGCGCTGCGCCGGTTCCTGCCGCCCTGGATCAACAGTGTCACCGACACGGTCAAAGGCAGTGCCCTGGTGTCGCTGGTCGGCATCGTCGACCTGATGCAGTCCATCCAGCAGGTAATCGGCCGCACCTACGAGCCAATGCCGATGTATATCGTCGGCGCGATGATCTATCTCGCCATCAACTTCACGCTCTCCAGCCTCAGCCGCAGGCTCGAAGCGCGCGCCGCCACCATTCGGGAGTGATGCCATGACCGACACTCCCCTTGTCGACATTCGCTCTGTAGGCAAGCGCTTCGGCAGCGTCACCGTACTCGACGGGATTGACCTCGAAGTAAAACGCGGCGAGGTCGTGACGATCATCGGCCCGTCCGGCAGTGGCAAGACGACCCTGCTTCGTTGCATAAATCTGCTCGAGACCTATGACACCGGCTCGATCCGCATCGACGGGGTCGAGGTCGGCTATCGCGAGCAGGCCGGGGTGCGACGCCTACGCCGGGAGGCCGATCTCGCGCGCATGCGTGCCGAGACCGGCATGGTCTTCCAGATGTTCTATCTTTTTCCACATCTGACCGCAGTCGAGAACGTCATGCTCGGCCTGCGCCGGGTGCGTAAGATCGGCAAGGCGGAGGCGCGGATTACTGCCATGCGCTGGCTCGAACGGGTTGGCCTGGCCGAACGCGCCGATCACCTGCCGTCGCAGCTCTCCGGTGGCCAACAACAGCGTGTCGGCATCGCGCGTGCCGTGGCAATGGACCCAAAAATCCTGTTGCTTGACGAGATCACATCGGCTTTGGACCCTGAGCTGGTCGGCGAGGTTCTCGCCGTCGTGCGCGGTCTCGCAGCTGACGGGATGACGATGCTGGTGGTGACACACGAAATGGGATTCGCCCGAGAGGTCAGCGACCGGATCGTGTTCATGGACAGTGGACGCATCCAGGTGGACGATACGCCAGAAGAGGTGCTGCGCAACACCACTCACCAGCGCCTGCGCGGCTTCCTGTCCAGGATCAACTAAAAGCGGGTATTCCTATGCTAGGACTCATGCCTCCCCTCATTTCGCTTAGGTGACGTCCAAGCAAAAGGGCCTTGCGGACGGCTGGGCGTTTACGGAGGAACTCAGAGCGGCTTGGGCGACGATGGACGTGTGATAAGCGG
>JAABUU010002013.1_pt1 | contig 30881 bp, 29 predicted proteins | sample 5559301 | NCBI WGS metagenome assembly JAABUU01 (sample SAMN10711884, study PRJNA513360) | rock metagenome | isolation source: Antarctica rocks | place: Antarctica: Victoria Land, Richard Nunatak white
GCCGGTGGTTAACCACCGGCCCCGCCCCCTTCTGCTCTCTGCTGCTGCGCTAGCGGAGCGAGAGCGTACCGCCTGGTAGTTCGGGCCAGAAGGTATCGCCGGTATGGTCCGCGACCGTGAGGAAGGCGAAGACCGATCCAGCGGATGGCAGGGCGCTGACGAGCGTGGGTGGCATCCCGGCCAGCGAGGCCGGTGCGCCGACGCTCGATATCCCGGCGGACGCCGTGATCGCGAGCGCCGCGCCGCACTCATCTTTATACGCATCGACGAGGATCGCCGCGAAACGCTGCGGATCGTTCTGGATCAGGTTCAGGATAGCGTTGATCTCGCGCTCGAAATCATTCGCCGGATCGGGCTTCCCCGCCGCGCCATACCAGATTTTCCAGAGCGATGCCTCGGTGATGAAAGCGCGCGCCTCGCGGTTGTAGCAATCCTGCGTGGTCGTCACCGGCCCCGAGGTGGCGAAATCGGCGGCGTGCTGCCCCTCGTGTCCTATGACCGCCGCGAGATCGTGGGCATCATACCCACGCAGGGGGACGTTGTAGACGATCGCCTTCTGCCGGGAGTTGTAGGCACCCCAGGCACCGTCCAGTGCGACGAACGACTGGGTGATCCCCTGAGCGGCGATCGAGTCGACGATGTAGCGCGCGTCGGGGATAGCGGTGATCAGCGCGGCGGACTGGTTGAGCAGCGCGAGGTCGCTCGCCGATGGCAGGGAGGGGGCCGGCACCGGCTGCGGACTTGGCGCTGGCGTGGTCGCGCCCGCCGCCGTCAGCGTGAACTTCACGCCGGTCACGACCTGGGGGTTGTCGCCCTTGCTGATGATCTCGGCGATGTACACCCCCGCCGGTCGCGCCGCCGCGAGGGTGAAGGTGGAGAGGATCACCCCGTCGGCGTCGGAAGCGATGTCGCTATTGTCGAAGTTGATGGTCGTCTGTCGATTCTCCGTCTGGATGCGGAGCGTGTAGGTGGTCTTGGCGGTGAAGCCGGTGCCGGTGAGCACGAGGCGGCCCCCGGCTTGCCCCTGTGGCGGCGTGACGACGATGTTCGGCCCCGGCTTCGCGCTGGTCGCGCCGGTGAGGGTGAAGTTGGTCGTGGCGAGGATCGTCCCACCGTCGGCGGCGGTAGCGATGTTGGCGGCGTACGATCCGGCGGGCACATTGCCACCGAAGCTGAAGCCGCCCGAGATGATCCCGTTGGCGTTGCTCTTCACCGCCGCGTTATCGAACTTGATGCGCGCGCCGTTGTCGCGGTTGGTGATCTGCAAGAAGTAGCTCGTGTTCGGGGCGAAACCGGTCCCGGTGAGGACGAAAAGGGTGCTGTTCGGCCCCTGCTGCGGGCTGATCGTCAGTTGCGCGCCCGGCAGCGGGTTTGGCGCGGGGCTGGTCGAAGGCGCGGGCGACGGAGACGGTTGGCCGCCGCCGTACCTGGCCTTGTACTGCTCGCCGCCGAGGAGCCCTAATAAGACGTTGTAGGGGGCGGCGTTCTCGGGGTGGTACTCGAAGCGGGCGCGCTCGAAATACTGCACGCTATAGGTCTTGTTGTTGCTGGGGTTGATCTCGGCGAACTCTTTACTCAGCGGTAAGCCCTGTTGGGTCAGGCCGCCATTGGCCGACCAATAGTCGTAGAAGAGGCCGCTGACGCAGAATCCGGTCTGCTCGAAGTAGTGCGCGCCGGTGGCGCAGGGATCGGCGGCACGCACCGGCGCGGCGGTGTGCTGGGCCAGGATCGGCGCGAGGATCAGCGCGACCACGAGCGCGAGGAATGACCGGCGAGTCCGCATACCCTTCTCCCTACTGTTCAATTGTGCCGTGAACTGCTTGGTAGCTCCCGCAGTATACGGGAATATTCCCGTTCGTCAAGGTGGCAGGTGGATATTTGGTGGCCTTTAGTGGTGCTGCGTCGTAACGTGACGATGTTACCGTCTGGGGACGTGCGGTGTATTTCCTGTCAGGTGAGTCGAAGAACAGGCAAAGGCGGGCGTAACCATGCGTTACACCCGCCCGGTATCCAGCTGTGTTCTGTGCGTTCGATCGTCGCGCTTACGGCGTGCTGATCAGGGTGAAGCGCGCCGCCACGATCACCTGCGAGTCGCTCCCCTGGCGCATGATCTCCGCGACGTAGCTGCCCGCCGGGGTCGCCAGCGGCGGATTGAACGGGAAATAAAGGGTGCCATCCTCATCGGTGCTGAGCGCGGCGGCGCCGACGATCGCGGTCTGGCCGTTCTCGGGCCGGATGCGTACAGCGTAGGCGGTTTTCGGCGCGAGGCCGGTGCCAGTCACGATGAAGCGCGCGCCCGGCCGCCCCCGGGGCGGGGTGACGACCAGATTCGGCCCCGGCTTCATGCCATCCGGGCCGTTGATGACGAAATTGACCGTCGCGACGAGCGCCGCGCCATTGGGCGCGGTGGCGATGCTGGCGGTGTACGTGCCTGCGGGGACGGTGGAGCCGAAACTGAACTCGGTGGCGATGATCCCGGTGTTGCTGCTCGTTACCGCCGTGTCCTCGAAGATGATGCGCGCGCCGTTGTCGACATTGGTCACGCGCAGATAGTAGGTGCTGTTCGGCACGAAGCCGACCCCGGTGACCGCGAACATCGTGCTATTCGGCCCCGTTTGCGGGCTGATCGTCAGCTGCGCGGGTGTGCGCGGCGTCGGGGCCGGGCTCGGTGCGGTCGAGGGCGCGGGGCTGGTCGAGGGTTTGGGTGCTGGCGACGCCGACGGGGTCGGCGAGGCCGAGGTCGTGCCGCCGCCGTACCTGGCCTTGTACTGCTCGCCGCCGAGGAGCCCTAATAAGACGGTGTAGGGCGTGGCGTTCTCGGGGTGGTACTCGAAGCGGGCGCGCTCGAAATACTGCACCGTGTAGGTCTTGCCGTCGCTGGGGCTGACCTCGGCGAACTCCTCGGTGAGTGGCAAGCCCCGCTGCGTCAGCCCGCCGTGCGCCGCCCAATAGTCGTAGAAGCGCGGGCTGACGCAGTGTCCGGTCTGGGCGAATTCCTGTGTGCCGCTCGCACACGCTCCGGCATGGGCCGGGCCGCCCTGCGGGTATTGCGCCCCGAACTGCTCCGCCCCGAGGAGGCCGAGCAGGACATTGTGGGGGGCGGTGTTCTCCGGGTGCGCCTCGAAGCGCGCCCGCTCGAAGTATTGCACCTGGTAGGTCTTGCCGTTGCTCGGATTGGCTTCCTCGAACTCATCGGTGAGCGGCAAGCCCTGCTGCGCGAGGCCACCGTTGCCGTACCAGTAGGCCAGGAACGAGCCGCGCACCGTCTTGCCAGTTTGCGGGAAGGTCTGTTGCGCGGGGACGATCGTGAAACAGGACCACGGCGAGGTGCGTCCGCCGGAGTCGGTGGCGAGGAAGCGGAGCGCGCCGATACCCGCGCGCTCATCCACCGTGTGCGTGAACGTGAAGTTGCCGTTACCGTCGGCGCGCGTCGAGCCGCCGCTGATCGCCTGCCCGGAGGTGCGGTTGATCTGGCAGTCGGCGAGGGTGGAGAAGCCGCCGTAGCGATAGCCCGTCTCGGCGGAGGGCGTCGCGCCCCTCCCGACGAGCGTGATCACGGTGCCGTTCGGGCCGAGCGCGGGGGTCAGGCTCAGGGTCAGCTCATCGGCGGCGCGCGCGGTCGCGGTGCCGAGCGTCAGCGATGATAGGAGTAGCAAGACGATCAGGGCCGCGCGTAGGGAGCGGGGATACATCGATCTCCTCCAAGCAGCAGACGAGGCACCCGCGCGACGATGCGGGATGCCCCTTTGGTGACTGGCCTGTACACGCGGATAGCAGAAGCGCGGCGAACGCGAGGCACGAATAGCGGACCCCTCGATCCGCTGTCGTTTCACCTGGCGCGGGTGTAAACACTGACAAGTTGAGTATAGGTATATCCGTACGTTCGTCAAGGCCGCTCATGCTACGGGGTGTTTTCACACCTGTCCGCTGTATTCGCGGTCGATGGCGGACGGTGTGCCGCGCGTTGATTGATCGGCATGCTGTGTCGCCGGTGTCAGCCTTGGCGCGAGGCGTCGTGGCACCTGCTCGCGCTGATTTGGTTGTTGCGTGTACGCCCAATGGCGGTGTCCCTCGCCGTGTCCTCGACCGGGATGCACCGCCGGTCGTCGCCCAATCCCCCAATTCCTGGCGATGGGCGTATACTGCGCCGGTCCGAGGGGTGTGGGTATTTTCTATGTGAAAGGAGTTTCTCGATGGCCGAGGTGTTGGTCCAGGTCGGCCCGCTGCGCGAGTTCATCCACCAAGTCGCCCTGGCCGTGGGTGCCGATGAGGCGGCGGCGAGCGAGGTGGCGCACCATCTGGTGCGCGCCAATCTGTCCGGGCACGACTCGCACGGGGTGCTGCGGATGCCCTGGTACAACCAGGTGATCAAGAGCGGCCAGATGCAGCCGAGCGTGCGGCCCAAGATACTCCGCGAGCGCGGCGCGACGGTGCTGATCGATGCGGGCGCGTCGTTCGGGCAGTACTCGACGATCTTCGGGCTGGAATGGGCGATCAAGGCCGCGCGCGAGTATGGCATCGCCACCGCTGCCATCCGCCACTCGTCGCACATCGGTCGGCTCGGCGAGTATGCGGAGCGGGCGACGGCGGCGGGGATGGTCGGGATCGCGACCTACGGCGTGGCCGGGCCGGGCACCGGGATCGTGGTGCCGTTCGGCGGGCGCGAGCGGTTCCTCGGCACGAATCCGTGGGCGTTCGGCGTCCCGACGACCGAGGACGATCCGATGCTCTACGACGCCGCGACCTCCACGATCGCGGAGGGGAAGATCCGCGTGGCGCGGGCGAAGGGCGGGCAGTTGCCGCCCGGCTGCATCATCGACAACGACGGCCTGCCGAGCACGACACCGGACGACTTCTACGATGGCGGGGCGCTCCTGCCGCTCGGCGGGGCGACCGGCGGGCATAAGGGCTACGGCCTGGCGATGAGCGCCGCGCTGATCGGCGGGCTGGCGATGATCGACGATGACATCCAGGGCTCCTGGGATGTCGGCGCGCGCCTCGGGCGGGGCGATGACGTGGCCTCCGGGCCGCGCGGCCACATCACCGGCGTGGTGCTGATCGTGATCGACCCGTCGTTCTTCGGCGACACCGACCAGTACCGCGCGCTGACCGGCGCGACCGTCGCCGCCGTGCGCGGGGTGCAGGCGGCGGAAGGGACCGAGCGGGTGCTCTCACCCGGCGAGCCGGAGTCGCAGACGCGCGCCCGCCGCGAGCGCGACGGTATCCCCCTGGCCGAGTCGACCTGGGAGGAACTGACCGCGCTCGGGCGGGAGTACAACATTCCGATGCCGGATGTGAAGCGGTAATACACACGCCGCTCTTGCGTAGCGCCAACGCCTCAGCCCGGCGCAGCGAACAAACTGCGTCGGGCCGGAGTGGTTTTGTCTTTTTGATAGGTCGATCAGCGCGCGGTGTCGTTGCTCAGGAGCGTTGCGGCCCTCTCAGCGAGGTCGGCGAGCAGCGCGGGGTGATTGGCGATGAGGTCGTTGGTCGTCGCGGTGATACTCGCGGCGAGGGTGGGATCGAGATCGGCGGGCAGCTCATCCTCGTCGAGGACGCGGCAGACGCTGTCCGGCGTGATCACCACGTCCACGATCAAGTCGCGCCATTCGATCGCCTCCGGGGTGATCGTCGTGCGGTCGCTGAGGTTGATGTAGCAGACGAGCAGCGCGCCCGCGTCGTCCACCGCGTAGTAGACATTGTAGGGGCGGTCCTCCCAGAAGAAGCCGAGGCTGCGCGTCCCCGCGCGCAGCGGCACCCCGCCGAGCCCGCCATCCGCCGGGAGGACGTAGAGCGACACCGCCTCGCGCGCGCCGCGATGGAGCAGCGCGCTGGCGAACTTGTGCCGCGTGCCGCTCAGCTTCTCCTTGATCTCCAGGATCGTCGCGGTCGTCATCGTCTCCATCTTTCTGCCTTTTCGCGCGGGGTTGTCGCGTCCATTGTCGGTGCGCCGCCCGCACTCGCGTGCCTCAGACCACCAGGATGATCCCGGCGAACGAGATCAGCGTCCCCACGATGCCACGCGGGCCGGGGCGCTCGCGCAGGAAGAGCATCGCGCCGATCATGCCGAAGATCGGGGACGCGGCACCGAGGACCGCCGTCTTCGCCGCCCCGGCGAGGTCGATCGCCGAGAGGTAGAGGAAGCCGCCCCCCGCCGTCCCGACGATGCCGCAGATGATGATGATCAGCAGATTCCGTCGCCCGAAGGTGGCGGGTGAGGTCCAGCCCGTTCGCAGGCAGAGGAGCGAGGAGATCAGGGCGCTGAACGGGAGCCGCAGGGTGTTCGCCGTGATCACGTCGATATCGTTGACCGCCACGCGCGAGAGGGTGGTGGACAGCGACCAGCAGAGGGCGGCGATCAGCGACATCCCCACGCCGATCCAGTAGCCGGGGATGGCGTGGGCCGATGGCGTCGCCTCCACCCCGGCGCGGCGCGGCAGCGCGACCAGCACCACCCCGCCGATCACCAGACACGCGCCGATCAGCGTTCGCACGGTGATCCGCTCGTCGAGGAAGACGGCGGCGATGCCGATCGTGAAGAGGGGGAAGCAGGAGCTGATCGGCATCGCGCGCGCCACCCCGATCCGTCCCATCACGGTGAATTGCAGCGCGTCACCGATCACCATGCCGATCACCACGCCCGCCAGCAGCGCGCCGACCGCGCCGGATGGCAGGTGGAGTAGATCGGACGGCTTGCGCGTCGCCAGGAAGATCAGCACGAAGCAGAGCGCCGCGAAGATCGTGCGCCAGGCATTAACGGTGATCGCGCCGAAGCGGAGCGATTGGCCGCGCAGGACGATGTTCGTCGCGGACCACACCAGTGCGGCCCCGAGCCCGGCCAGCTCTCCCATGTCGCGCCCTGTTCCTTCCACACGCAGGCGCGGGCCTCATCGCCCGCGCCTTGTTGCCTCGCTGTTCGGTGCTGTTCAGCCCTGGAGCTCGGTCCGCGCGCGATAGAGGCCGCCATCGTAGCCGGTGACGTAGAGGGAGCGCCGATCGGCGTCGCCGAAGGCGCAGTTCGTCGGGTTGGCCGGGGTCGGGTGCTCGCCCAGGACCGTGCCATCGGGCGCGAAGACCGCGATGCGCGGGCCGGGGCCGCTCTGCGTCCAGCCGCAACTGGCGACGATGTTCCCGGCGCTGTCCACGCGCATCCCATCGATCCCGCGATGCGGCCCGAAGTCGTGCAGGACGCGCATCGCCCCGAGCGAGCCGTCGGCCTCGACCGGGTAGGCGCGCAACTCGCGGTGCCCCTCCGGGCCGGGGGGCGACTCCGCCACGTAGAGGGTCCGTCCATCGGGGGCGAAGACGAGGCCATTCGGGCGCGTCGTGTCGAAGGTGACGCGCGCGATCGACCACTCCTCGCCGTCCTTGGTCGGCGGATCGAGGCGATAGACCGATTCGTGGCCGAGTTCCATGTCCGCGCGGTTCGCGCCGTAGCGCGGGTCGGTGAACCAGAGCCGCCCCCGCGCGTCGCTGGTGACATCGTTGGGGCTGTTCAGGCGCGCGCCCTCGAAGCGGTCGGCGAGGACCGTCACGCCCCCGTCCGCCTCGTAGCGCACGAGTCGCCGCCCGTCTCCCTCGCAGCCGTAGAGAAGGCCCGCCGCGTCGCGGTGCAGGCCGTTCCCGCCGTGCGTAGCGGTGCGGAAGACCGCGCAGATGCCACTGGCCGGATCGTAGCGCATGATCCGACTGGTGGGGATATCGGTGAAGAGGAGCGCCGCGCCGGTCCACACCGGCCCCTCCGTGAAATTGAGTGGCCCCGCCACCCGCTCGAACGTCCAGGCCATCGGTCCACATCCTTCCCACATCGCTCGGTCCGCCCTTGCAGTGCCGACGAGGGATTATGGCACGAACGGCGCGGCGGGGTACATCATCGTACCCCGCCACGCGCCGGATGGCTGCTGTTGTCTGTGGCGCACGCGGGTCAGGGGAGGCGCTCGATCGTCGTCAGGATGGCGCTGGTGGCGGCGGTGTGCGCGACCGCCGCATTGTCGTAGGTGAACAGCGAGACGCCGCAAACCGTGGTGCCGAACTTCTTGATGTAGGTCGTTCCCTTGCCCTGCCGCGAGCCGAGCGCCCCGATGAAGTCGATCCGCGAGGTGTCGCCCTTGCTGTCCGGCGGGCTCGGCTGCGCGCCGGTGAAGACGGCGGTGAAGTTGCCGTACAACAACTGCGCCAGCGCCTCCGGCGACTCGTTCCGCCCGACCACGCCGGTGAGGACGCCGAAGCCGTTGTCGTCGAGCGCATCGAAGCCGTCGCCCGCGCTATCGACCTTGTAGGTGCTCGGCACGATCAACAGGCAGATGCCGTCCTCGTCGCGGACGGTGCCGCCGTTGGTCGCGGACAGCGCGGTGGTCGCGGCGCGTCGGCGTGACGGTGACGGGGGCAACGCGAGTCGTCGCGGTCGGGGTGATCGCCCGCGTCGGGGCGATCGTGGCGGTCGGTGAGGGGGCGCTGGTCGCCGTGGGTGCGGTCGTCGCGGTAGGCGCGACCGTTGCGGTGGCCGTGGCGGTGGGCGCGACGGTGGCCGCCGGGGCGATGGTGGCGGTCGTGGTCGGTGCCACGAGCGCCTGGGCTGGTTGCGTGGCGATCGGCTGGCCGCACGCGACAACATGACCGCGAGGCCGAGCGTGACCGCGCCGCGTCCCAGCCAGGGGGCGAATACGAAAGGACCGGAAGGGGGATATGCGCGGCGTGTCACCGCAGTGCTCCTCGCCGATCGCGGCATCGTCGCCGCGCTGGAGATCAGCATGGCGGGCGCGAAGGTCGCGCTCTTCCCCCGATCGGGGGAGACTGTGCGCGCCGCTCGGCGCAGTCCTCGGCCCCCCGTTAGGGCGTGGCGGGCGCTGTCCAGCCGGTCAGGACGTACTCACGGATGCCATACGCTACACCCGCCTCGGCGACGGTGGGCAAGACCGCCGCCGCCTCTTTCTGCACCGCCGGGATGGCGTTGCCCATCGCGAGCCCCAGCCCGGCCCAGCGGAGCATCGGCAGGTCGTTCTCCTGATCGCCGATCGCCACCGTGCGCTCCCGGGCGATGCCGAACGCCTGCGCGAGGTGTGCCAGCGCGGCCCCTTTGCTGACGCCGAGCGCCGTCAGTTCGCCGAAGCGCTCGTGCGAGCGGGTGAGGGCGATCCGGTGGGCGAACCGTACGCTGAGGCGGGCGAGCTGTTCCTCGACGATCGGACCCTCCGCCACGAAGAGGAGCTTGGTCGGGGCCGTGGTGGCGAGGAAGGCCGGGAGATCGGGGACGATGACCGTTTCGGTCCCTTCCGGGTGGAAGCGGAGATAGTAGTCGAGTTCGGGCGCGGGGCCGGTGATGTGGAGCCGCTCGTCCACGTAGGCGATCGTGAAGATGTCGGCGTCGCGGAGTGCGGCGGCGGCCTCAGCGGCCTCCTTCGGGGGCATCGTCTGGTGCAGCAGGATCGTATCGTCGATCGGGTTGCGGATCAGCGCCCCCTGATGGCAGATGAGCGGCTCGGTGATGCCGAGGATGCGTGCGAAGGGCGGGGCGGCCACGTACTGTCGCCCGGTGGCGATCGTGACGCGCACCCCCTGTGCGCGCGCCTCGACCACCGCCTCGCGCACGGCATCCTGGACGATCAGATCGTGGTCGATCGTGGTGCCATCGAGATCGAGCGCGACGAGTTCGTAGGGCACGGTCGCTCCTTCCATTGACAACAAGTGACAACAAGTGACAACAAGGGGCGCGCGGCGGCGGACCACCCCTGTCGGCTTCTATCGAGCACACTCGTTGTGCAGGGGGATTGTAGCAGCGCCGCGAGTGCCGACGAGGAGTAAGGAGGGACGTGGCCTCAGCGACACAGAGAATGAAAAGAGAGAAAAGGGACGATTGCCGCAGAGGGCACAGAGCCCGCAAGCGGACCGGGCGTGCAGAGAACGAGGGAGAGGAGGGACGATTTAAGGGCGCTGTGCTGGTGGAGCCTGTGTACCGGGCGGCAGATGGACGCTATTGCAACGCCTCTCTAGTAAAATCCCCCGGCCCCCTCTGTGTCTCTGTGTCTCCTGTTAACCGTCCCTTCGTCCCTTCGCCCCCTCTCTTTTCCGTGTTCTATATCGCTGTGTCTCTGAGGCCCACGTCCCCTTTGCAACGGCTCCGCGCCACGGAGGGTTCCTGTTCGGTCGGGAAGGATGGTAAGGTATAGGCTGTATCCGGCGAAGGATGTCGCCGCCGAGCGCTGTGTGATGGGGGAAGACGTGAAAAAAGAGCAGATCGCGTTGCAGCTCTATACCGTCCGCGATGTCGCGGCGCAGGATTTCGTGGGGATGTTGCGCCAGGTTTCCGCGATCGGCTACCGGGCGGTGGAGCTGGCCGGGTTCGGTGGCCTCTCGGTCGCCGATTTGCGGGAGACGCTCGATAAATACAACCTGCGCGCCATCGCGGCGCACGTCGCCTACGCCCAGTTCGAGGAGCGCGCGTCCGGCGTGCTGGCCGATCTCAAGGCGCTCGGCTGCGAGTTCGCCGTCGTCCCGGCGCTGCCGCAGGAATACCGCGACGATGAGGCGCTGCTGCGCGCGGCGGCGAAGAACTTCAACGAGTGGGCGGCGCTGGCGCAGGAGGTCGGCCTCCGCTTCGGCTATCACAACCACGCCTTCGAGTTCGCGCCGCTGCCGTCCGGCACCCTCCCGTACGATATCCTCGTCAACGAGACCGACCCGGCGCTGGTGAATTTCGAGATCGATCTCTTCTGGGTGCAATACGGCGGCGCGGACGCCCAGGAGTGGAATCGTCGCCTCAAGGGGCGCGCGCCCCTGTTGCACGTCAAAGACATGGCGGCGGGCGAGGCGCGCGCCGACACGCCGTTCGGCACCGGCATCATGCCGTGGGATCAACTCCTCGCGGTCGGCGAGGCGTCGGGCGCGGAGTGGTACATCGTGGAGCAGGATCACCCGCAGAGCTCGCTGGATGATGTGCGGACCAGCCTCCAGAACCTGGAAGCGGTGGCGAAGTAACAGCAGGATGTGCGGGCGGCGCGCGAATCGAGCGCGCCGCCCGCCTTGCGTGGGAGGGTGACATGGCCGGGGAGAAGATGAAGGTCGGGCTGATCGGTTGCGGGACGATCAGCGCCATCTACCTGAAGAACCGGACCCGCTTCGACACCTTCGAGATCGTCGCCTGCGCCGATATCGACATCGACCGGGCGCGGGCGCGGGCGGCGGAGTTCGGCGTGCCGCGCGGCGGCGGCGTTGCGGAGGTGCTGGACGATCCCGAGATCAAGGTGGTGATCAATCTCACCATCCCGCAGGCGCACGCGACGGTCGCGTTGGCGGCGGTGCGCGCCGGGAAGTCGGTCTACAACGAGAAGCCGCTGACCCTCAGCCGGGAGGAGGGGCAATTGCTGCTGGAGGAGGCGCGCGCCAGGGGCGTCCTCGTCGGCTGCGCGCCCGATACCTTCCTCGGCGCGGGGCTCCAGACCTGTCGCCAACTGCTCGATGAGGGCGCGATCGGCGAGCCGGTGGCCGCGACCGCCTTCTTGCTCGGCCACGGGCCGGAGGGCTGGCACCCGAACCCGGACTTCTACTATCAGGTGGGCGGCGGGCCGCTCTTCGACATGGGGCCGTACTACCTGACCGCGCTGATCAACTTCCTCGGCCCGGTGCGGCGCGTCAGCGCCTCGGCGCGCGCCAGCTTCGCGACGCGCACCATCGGCAGCGAGCCATTCAAGGGGCAGACGATCACCGTCAACACCCCGACGCACATCGCCGCCACCCTCGACTTCACGGGCGGGGCGATCGGCACGCTGATCACCAGCTTCGATGTCTGGTCGCACAATCTGCCAAAGATCGAGATCTACGGCAGCGAGGGATCGTTGAGTGTACCCGATCCGAACCGCTTCGATGGTCCGGTGCTGCTGCGTCGTGCCGATGACAAGGAGTGGACCGAGGTGCCGGTCACGCGGCCCTACAGCGACAACTCGCGCATCCTCGGCGTGGCCGATCTGGTGCAGGCGCTGATCTCGGGGCGCAAGCAGCGCGCGAGCGGCGAACTGGCTTTCCACGTCCTGGACATCATGCACGCCGCGCTCGAATCGTCCGCCGAAGGGCGCTACATCGAACTGACGAGTAGCTGCGAGCGTCCAGCGGCCTTCCCGGCGGAATTGCCGGAACGGCGGCTCGACGACTGAGCCCTTGGCGGCGTGCGGGGCGGATCGTGCCTGTGCGCCGCTGCGGTGTGCGTATGCTGGGTTGTCGTAAATGAGAATTCGTTGCACAGCCCCATACATGCGGGCTGTGGTGCCAGGATATGAGGCCCGATCGCGGGCGGTGCAACGGCTTCTAGTGGTGGGAAAGGTGGGAGGCGTGACGATGAAATCGGCCCTGATCGTCTGGGGCGGCTGGCCGGGCCATCAGCCACGGGAGTGCGCCGAGCTGTTCGCCCCGATCCTGCGTGAGGGGGGATATGAGGTCGAGGTCTCCGACACGCTCGATGCGTTCCTCGACCCCGCGAAGCTCGCCGCGCTCGACCTGATCGTGCCGATCTGGACGCAGGGGACAATCACCTTGCAGCAGGAGCGCGGGCTGCTCGATGCGGTGCGCGGCGGGGTCGGCCTCGCGGGGTGGCACGGCGGCATGGGCGACGCCTTCCGCAACAACGTCGAGTATCAGTTCATGGTCGGCGGGCAGTGGGTGGCGCACCCCGGCAACATCATCGACTACCGCGTCACCATCACCGACCACGACGATCCGATCACCGCCGGTCTCGCCGACTTCGCGATGCACTCCGAGCAATACTACCTGCACATCGATCCCTCGAACGAGGTGCTGGCGACGACCACCTTCGGTGACCAATACCTGCCGTGGATCGCGGGGACGGTGATGCCGGTCGTCTGGAAGCGCCGCTGGGGGGCGGGCAAGGTCTTCTATTGCTCTCTCGGCCACCATGCCAGCGACTTCGCGGTGCCGGAAGCGCGCGAGATCGTCCGGCGCGGGATGGTGTGGGCGAGTAAATAGGGGCGGCTGGCCCTCACCCCGGCTCGCAACTGCTCACCACCCCTCTCCCGTTGCGGGAGAGGGGCTTGCCGGGTGACGCTGCGACATTACGGATCCTGATCCAGCCCGCGCAGGCGGGCTTCGCCGGTGCCGTCTATGGCTACCCGCAGCCGGGGAGTGACTACCCCCTCGCGGGGTATTTCAATCCCCGGAACTTGCCCGCAGGTTCAGCGGCGACGCGAGCACCCTCACCCCCGGCGCTCACGCGCCACCCCCTCTCCCCATCCGAGGAGAGGGGGCCATTGCCACTGCGGTGCTTCTGTTGATGCGCTGGTGATTGCCGTTGCGAGCATGATGGCACGATCCCAGTCCGCGTAGGCGGATAGTATGCCCTTCATGGGTACTTCGTGGCCGCAGCCTTCAGCCGGGACAGTGTGCCATTCATGGGTAGCGGCTGCCCTTCATGGGTACAGTGTGCCCTCCTATACATCCCACTGACCCATTGAACCTTTCGCTTGGGGCACTGATGCCCCTCCTCCTCGGTCTGGACATCGGGACGACCGGCGCGCGGGTGATCGCCGTGGATGAGCGCGGGGCGATCATCGCGGCGGAGACGGCAGGGTAAAGCCTGAGCGGGGGCGCTGATCGCGGCGCTGGTTCGAGGGACGCGCGGTGTGCGCCTTCAGGAGGCGTGCGAGGCGTTGAAGTGGCTGCGGTCGCCGGTGACGGTGAAGATGATCCGCTCGCAGATATTCGTCACCCGGTCGGCGATCCGCTCCACGTTGTGAGAGATCCAGAGGAGGCGGGTGCCGCGCTCGATCGTCGCCTGATCGCCGGACATGCAGGCGAGCAATTCGCGGTAGATCCGGCCTTGCAGCAGATCGATCGCGTCGTCTTCGTCCCAGATCTCGCGCGCGGCCACGGCATCGCCATTGATGAAGGCGTCGAGGCAGCGCCGTAACATATCGACGGCCATACTCGCCATCAGCGGCAGGTCGATCAGCGGCTTGATCGGCGGCTCGTCGAGGCTGAGGAGCGCAAGCTTGGCGATCCCCTCGGCGTAATCCCCGATCCGCTCCAACTCGGCGGCGATCGCGATCACGCTGGCGATCATCCGCAGGTCGGTCGCCAGCGGCTGCTGCATGGCGATGATCAGCAGGGCGCGCTCCTCGATGCGGCTGGCGAGCACATCGATCGGGCTGTCGTCCGCGATGACCATCTCCGCGACGATGGCATCGCGCTCGCGCAGCGCGACGATCGCGCGTTCCACCGCCGTCGCGACCATGCTGCCGAGGGTGAGGATCTCGTGCTGCAAACCGCGCAGCTGGCGGTCGAAGCCTTCTCGCGGCATGAGCACAACCTCACCGCGCGCGATGTGCCGCGCAGGGTTCAACGACATCGTGCCACTCTCCCGGTAGCGATAGCACACCATGTGCCGGGGAGAGGACAAGTATATCGTACTGTGAACATACGGGTAAGGCTGACATACGCCATATCAGTCGTCCTCCTCCGTTTCGTCGCTCGGCAGCAATGTGCTCTCCATGACGGTGCCGGCGGTGCCATCGGCGACGAAGCGCGGCCACTCGCCCTCGACCATGAAGAGGATCTGCTCGCAGATATTCGTGGCGCGGTCGGCAACCCGCTCCAGATTGTGGACCGTCCAGAGGAGGTGTGTCGCGCGGGTCAGCGTGTTCGGCTGGTGCGTCATCGTAACTAGGAGATCGTTGTAGAGGCGCTGCTGGAGGGTGTCGATCACCGGATCGTCGTGCCAGACTCGTCGCGCCAGGGTGGCATCCTGGGTGGCGTAGGCATCCAGGCTGCGCTGCAACATCCGTCGCGCCGCGCGCGCCATCCGGTAGAGATCGTGCGCGGGGGGGAGGGCCGGTTCTCGCAGCTCGCGGCAGATCAGCTTCGCGATCCCCGTGACGTAGTCGCCGATCCGCTCCAGCTCTCCGGCGATTATCATCGCGGCGGTGATGGCGCGGAGATCGCGCGCGGTCGGTTGTTGCATGGCGAGGATGACGATCGATTCGCGCTGGATCGCGGAGTGCAGCCGGTCGATCGTGTCATCGGCGGCGGCGATCTCCTGCGCGACGGGCCGATCGTCCTCCTGCAACGCCCCGATCACGCGCTCCAGTGCGGTCACCGTCAGGCCGCCGAGTTCGAGGGTATGCGACCGCAGGGCGGCCAATTGGGCATGGAATTCCGAACGCGCCATCCGCCCCTCCTCATCGAATAGCGGCTGTACATTCGCGCCTCACGGGAAGCGGCGACTACGCAGCCGCGCTGTGCCTGCGTGAGCGAGCGACCTAACCGAATCGCCCGGTGATGTAATCCTCGGTGCGCTTCTCGCGCGGCTGTGTGAAGAGTTGCTCCGTCCGGCCATATTCGACCAACTGGCCGTAGCCCTCATCGCCCGCGAGCATGAACGCGGTCCAGTCGGCGACGCGCGATGCCTGCTGCATGTTGTGGGTGACGATGGCGATCGTGTACTTCTTCTTCAGTTCGCCGATCAGCTCCTCGATCTTGTAGGTCGAGATCGGGTCGAGCGCCGAGCAGGGCTCGTCCATCAGGATGATCTCCGGCTCGATCGCGATCGTGCGCGCGATGCAGAGGCGCTGTTGCTGACCGCCGGAGAGGGACGCGCCGGACTCTTTCAGCTTGTCCTTGACCTCGCTCCAGAGGGCCGCGCCGCGCAGGCTGTGCTCCACGATCCCGTCGAGTTCAGCTTTCCGACGCCCGCCATTAAGCTTGATCCCGGCGATGACATTGTCGTAAATCGACATCATTGGGAAGGGGTTGGGCTTCTGAAAGATCATGCCGATGACGCGCCGTACATTGACCGGATCGACGCCCTTGGCATAGATGTCTTGGTCGTCTATACGAATTTGCCCCTCGACGCGTGCCCCTGGCAGTACCTCGTGCATGCGATTCAGGCAGCGTAAGAACGTTGACTTCCCACATCCAGAGGGACCGATCAGCGCGGTCACTTCGTTTGCGCGGAAGGTCATCGAGATATCTTTGATCGCGTGGTTCGTGCCATACCAGGCATTCACCGTTTCTGCGACAAGCGAGTACGCATTTGACTCCACCTGCGTGTTGTCGGCGCGCTCGTCGTAGTGGGTGACCGCATTTGTAGCGAGTCCTGCGGTTGGCCGCTCTGCTGGTTTGGTCGTTTCGATGAGAGCGTGCTTCGTGCTACTCATGGTCCCTCACTTCCTCTCGCCGTGCGACGAGATACTCTCTTACCCCGCGTCGTATTGTCATTCGTCATCTCTGCACCGAATAGGGTCGGTTTTCCTATCGTTTGATCTGCGCCCTGCGCGTTAACAGGCGGGTCAGCAGGCTGAGCGAGCCGATCACCAGAATGAGCACCAGCGAACTCCCCCATGCTTTTGTATGTGAATCGGCATAGGGCGATTTCGCATAGTTGTAGATTTGCACGGGTAACGAGGCCATCGGCTCATTCAATTTGAAGCTGAAGAACGAGTTCCCCAGGGCAGTCAGCAATAATGGCGCGGTCTCGCCGCCGGCGCGTGCCAGCGAGAGCACAACCCCGGTGACGATGCCGCCGCGTGCCACCGGCAAGACGATCTTGAGGATCGTCTTCCAGGTCGGCGTACCGAGCGCGAGTGAGGCCTCGCGAAGATTGCTGGGCACTAGGCGTAGAATCTCCTCGACTGTGCGAGTAATGATCGGGATCATGATGATCGCCAGCGCGACGCCGCCCGCGACCGCGTTGTAGCTATGAAAGACGCGGCGTACGAGAATCGCCCAGACGAAGGCACCCACCGCAATGGACGGCAGTCCGGTGAGTAGATCGGCGACGAAGCGGACGGTGTAGGCGTAACGCCCCCGCCCGAACTCCGCCAGATAGATTGCCGCTCCGACTCCGACGGGGATACCGATCACCGCCCCGACCCCGACCATTGTCAAGGAACCGAGGATCGCAGGCGCGACTCCGCCACCAACTTGACCGAGTGGTGCCGGGCGCTGAGTGAAAAAGTCCAGGTTCAGCGCGGGCGCGCCATTCTTGATGATGTACGCGAGAATGATGAACAGGATGCCCACGCCGAGCAGCGCACTCCCGACGATCAGTACGGCGGAGAGCATATTCACGATGCGCCGTACTGTTGCTCGCCCGTTGGTCGCGCGCAGATTGAGTGGCTGTTTATTCGGTCGAGTGCGGAGTGTCTCTGTCGCCATCCGAGCTATCCTCCTGGCAAGTGAGCAGGGTGCATCGGGAAGGTAAGGCTGTGACGCTGCTACCCGTCAGCCACGATGCGTGCGATTAATTCCCCGTCGCGCGGGTGTCACCGCCGAAACGGCTGACGATCAGCCGCGCGAGCAGATTAGCGATACCCGAGACGACCAGGAGTGTCAGTGCGATGGAGACGACCGAACTGAAATAGATGGGACTATCCGCCTCAGTGAACTGATTGGCGATGGCGCTCGCCATCGTGTACCCAGGGGTCAGGATCGACCACCCGATCTTGGGCGAGCTATTGCCGATCGTTAGGGTCACGGCCATCGTTTCCCCGAGTGCCCGCCCGAGTCCGAGCATCGCTGAGCCGATGATGCCTGCGCGCGCATACGGCAATACCGCGCCTTTAATCATCTCCCACTTTGTCGCCCCCAGCGCCAGCATCCCTTCGCGCTGCGTATCCGGTACCGTGGCGATGATCTCGCGCGCCACAGACATGATTGTCGGGAGGATCATGATGGCGAGGATGACCGATGCCACTAGAATATCCTTGCCGATCGCCGGACCTTGCACGAGCTGATTGAGGCCCGGTACCTTCTCAAGATTGTTCTTCAGGATCGGTCGCTCGATAGCGTCGCGCATAAACGGGCCGAGGACAAAAAAGCCCCAAAGCCCATAAATGATCGAGGGAATCGCGGCCAGCAGTTCGACGATGAACGAGACTGGTCCACGCAACCAGGCGGGCGCATACTCGACGATGAAGAGCGCAGCCCCGATTGCGAGTGGGGTAGCGAGCAGCAACCCGATAAACGAGGTATAGACCGTCCCATAGATATAGGGCAGGATACCGAAGATCTGCTCCTGTGGATTCCAGACACGCCCGGTAATCAGTCCTATGCCATAGCGCGCCAGAGCCATCCGGGCGTCGTTGAAGAGAATTAGAAAGATTGCGATGAGCAGCGCGAGGATTACTCCGGCCAGGGCGATCGTGGTCCAGCGAAAAATTGGATCGGCACTGGCTGCGCCACGCCGACTCGCCAGAATCTCTCTTGCTGTTTTAGCCGGTGCGTGTCGCGGCCCAGCCGCCTGCTGCGCCGTCATGTCGCCCTCCGTATACGTGGATGAGCAGGGAGCCTACGCCCCCTGCTCATCCGTCGCCCTTGGCTTACTTGCCGGGGAAAGCTTTCTGACCATTGACGGTGATCTGGTTGATGAACTGCTCTTCGCGGACGACGAAACTGTTCGGCACCTTCGCGTAGTCCAGTCCTTCATTCTGGGATTGACCGTCATGCAATCCCCACCATAGCATACGCGTGAGGGCGACGGCCTTCGCCTGGTCAGTTTGCTTCGGGCAAACCAGCACCCAGGTCATCCCGGAAATCGGATAGGAGGCCGCACCATCAGCGTTGACGATTTTGAGGCGTAGGTCAGCGGGGGCGGTCGGCGCGAATTGCTCCGCTGCTGCGGTCACTCCGGCGTTGGACGGGGCGATGTACTGCCCCGCCTTGTTCTTCAAGTCCGCCACCGGGAGCTTCTGCTGGTTGGCATACGCCAGTTCGACGTAACCAATCGAGTTGGGGTTATTCTTCAACTCACCCGCAACACCGGCGTTACCGCTGGCACCAATACCGGTCGGCCAGTTGACCGTCGTGCCACTCTTCGGCCCACTCGCCCAGCTGCTGCTGACCGCTGTCAAGAAGGAGGTGAAGATATCGGTGGTGCCACTGCCATCCGAACGATGGACGACCACGATATCGTTGTTCGGCAGATTGACCCCCGGATTTTGATCCTTGATCTTCTGATCACTCCACTTGGTGATCGTGCCAGAGAAGATGCCAGCGATGAGATCACCATCCATCTTAAGCTTGGTGTTCTCTAGTCCTGGAACATTGTAGGTGACGACCACGGCACCAAGCGCGATCGGAAAGTGTAGAATGGTATCGCCGCACTTCGCCTGCGCGTCCTTGAGTTCTTGGTCGGTCATGAACGCATCGGAAGCCGCAAAATCGACCGTTTGATCGGTGATCGCCTTCTTGCCAGCACCCGAACCGTTGCCCTGATAGTTGATGTTGACATTGGTCATCTTACTGTAATCGTCGAACCACTTGCTGAAGAGCACCTGCACGAATGTGGAACCAGCGCCGTTCAAGGTGTTCGCCTCGCCCGGATACGGGCCGGTGATCTTGATCGAACTGTTCGGGGTTGCCGCCGCGCCAGCGGTCGCCGCGCTACCTGGTCGGGTGGCGGTGCCCGCTGTGGTGGGCGCGGTCGTCGTCGTCCCAGTCGTGCGGGTGGCCGGAGCGCTGCTCGCGCCGGTGCCGCTCGTCGGGGCGGCGCTGGTGGACGGAGCTGCGCTCGGAGCCGGGGCCGCGCTCGTTGATGGTGCCGTGCTCGCGCCGGTCGAGGGGGCGCTAGAGGCGGGCGCGCTGCTCGATGCCGCGCCGGTGGTCGCGGTCGAAGTGCCACCACCACAGGCGGTCAGGATGAGCGCGAAGGCCAAGAACAGTGTCGGCAACGCCAGGAGCCGCACCGCCCCGCCCCGCCGCCGAACAGGTCGCTGTGTCTCGTCTCGCATCGTCGGACTCATACGTGTCCTCACTCCTCCTGAATCCAGCCATCCATCGCACATCGCCCTCGGCCTTCGAGGCACGATATACCGCAGGACGCGCCGCGCGACCCTCCGGCACTACCAAGGGTAGCGAGCCGCTGTAAACGCTCCCTTAATGGCCTGTTAACGGGACGTTAAAAGATGGTACGTGGCGGCGGATCGATCGGGGTGACGTATGAAATCGCGCAACGCGCGTTGTGCGTGGCCCGGTCGGCCCGATGGTGCGGGGTGCCGGGGGTTGCAGTATCCCGGAGGGCAGCCACCACCCCGCGCGGGTAGCCATAGGCGGCACCGGCGCAGCCCGCCTGCGCGGGCTGGGGTCGATCATCCGGCGTACCGCTGTAGTGCAGGCGAAAGGGCGGGTGGCGATTATGCCACCCGCCCTTTGTGCTTCGTCCGAACCTGAAAAATGCCCGCTGTTAGCGCCGACCCTCCGCAGAACGGTCGCGCGAGAGCTTCTTCTTCTTCTTCTTGTCCGCCGGTGCGTCGATCGCGGGGCGGTCGATCACGGCGGTGGTCATGCCGACAGTGGAGAAGGTCTTGCCCTTCTTGCCGCGCTGCACCTCGGCGGGACCGCTCGCGCGATTGTCCTTCGCCGCGCCGCGTCGCGCCGCCTCGCCCGGTGTGGCGAGCGTGGCGAGTTCGGGCAACGTACCCGCCGGGACGCCCCAGGTCGGCAGATCGGTGTCGGTGTGATCCTCCTCGCGCGGGACGCGCCCGGCGTCGTCGAGGATACCCGCCTCGATCGTCCAGGTCGTCGCGCCGAGTCGTTCGAGGAGTTCCTCGTCGTGGGAGGTGACCACGATCGCGCCACCGAAGTGGGCGAGCACGTCGAGCAGCGTCGCGCGGGTGCGCGGATCGAGGTGGTTCGTCGGCTCGTCGAGGAGGAGGAGGTTCGCCTCGGTCAGCGCCAGCCGCGCCAGCGCCAGGCGGCTCTTCTCGCCACCGGAGAGGATGCCGACTTTCTTCTCGATGTCGTCCGACTCGAAGCCGAAGCGGCTGAGCAGGGCGCGCACGCGTGTCAGATCGATCGCCCGCCCGTCCTGCACCGTCTCCAGCACCGTCAGCTCGCGGTCGAGTCCTTCGTGTCCCTGCGCGTAGTAGGCGGCGCGGGTCCGCTCGTCCCAGCGCACGATGCCGGAGAGCGGCGGCAGCTCGCCGACCAGCGTGCGGAGCAGGGTCGACTTCCCGGCCCCGTTCGGCCCGGCGATCACGATCTTCTGCCCGCGTCCCAGGGTGATCGGTGCGGTGCGGACGATCGCCGTCGTGTCGTAGCCGATCGTCAGCGGCCCGGTGCGGACCAGCGATTCGCCGCCGCCGGCACCACCACCGAGGCGGATCGCGATCGGCGAGACCTTGCGATTGGCCTCGGCCTGCTCGATCAGCGGGGCCTCCTGTTCCAGGCGACGCTCCAACTGGCGCTCGCGGCTCTTCGCCTGCGCGGCGCGCGACCCGGCGCGGAAGCGCTGGATGAACGCCTCGTCGGTGGCCTTGCGCTCCAGCGCGGCCTTCGCCAGGGCGGCGAGGCGATCCTTCTCGGCCTGCCGCAGTTCCATCGCCCGTGCGTAGGCGGCGGGGTAGACGCGCAACGTCTCGTCGTCGAGGACGGCGGTGCTCTCGGTCGTCTTGTCGAGGAAGGCCGGGTCGTGGCTGACGATGATCACGCCGGAGTGGCTGCGCCCCAGGTGGTCGGTCAGCCACTCGACCGCGTCGGTGTCGAGGTGGTTCGTCGGCTCATCGAGGAGGAGGAAGTCGGGCCGGGCCACGAGCGCGCGTGCCAGGGCGACGCGCGTCTGCTGCCCGCCGGACAACTCCTGCGCTACGCGCTCCCAGGTCTCCTCAGGGAGGCCGAGTCCGGTCAGCGCCTCCTCGACACGGTGACGGTAGTCGTAGCCGCCGAGATTGCCGAATTGCTCCTCAACGGCGGCCCAACGGTCGTAGGCGTTGGCGTCATCGAGTTGGGTGCTCAGCGCCGCCATCTCTTGTTCGAGCGCGATGATCGGGCCGATGCCGCTGGTCACTTCTTCCCAGACGGTGCCGGACCCGGCGCGCTCTTCCTGGGCCAGGGCGATCAGCGTATCGCCCTCATCGAGGGTGACGCGCCCGCCGTCTGGATCGGCGCTGCCGGAGAGGAAGCTGAGCAGGGTCGTCTTCCCCGCGCCATTCGGCCCGACGAGCGCGATGCGGTCGCCGGGGTGAACGGTGAGGGAGACATTCTTGAACAGGGTATCGCCGCCACGGATGGCGGACAGCGCTTGTGCGCGCAGCATGGTGTACCTCCCGATGCCCTGATGGGGCATGCGCGCGTGCTGCACCACGCCGCGACGGACGCTGGCGCACGCTAATGTTCATTCAGAAACGATGTGGGAACGCTGGGGTAATCTGTGAGGCGCTGGGGCCGGAACGTGCAAACGTGTCCGGTGCCGTGGCGCTGCGGCCAACACCGCGATCGCGCTATGACTGCGGGGAAAGCATGATACACCCCAAGTACTGTGCGGAAAACGTTCGATGACAAATTTCCAACATCGATTGTACTATAAACTTGACCTACTATGCCAATTGTGTTTCAGCGCGGCGTCGTCGGCGCGATCGCCACGATGGTGGAGTCGCGTCTTGTATCGTAGCAGAGCGCCAGGATGTGCCCGGCGTGCGCCACCCGGACCGGCCCTTGAGCGCCGAGAAAGTTGGCGAGGCCAAGCGTCGCGCCCGCCGCGATCGCGGCCCCGGCGACCACGCTGCTCCGCTGTGCGACCACGCTGCCGCGCACTTCGTAACAGTCGGCCTCCGCGAACTCGGTCTGCCAGTCTTCGTGCATCGCTATCACGCTCTTGCCCTAAGCTCATCCTTCGGCATCGATGGCGATCGCGACCCGGTCTGCGTTCCGGTCGAGCGCTTCATGGCGATGCAGGATGCCATTGTTCGACGCTGCGCCGGTCGTACCCGACCCATCGCTTGCTGAAGGGTACCGCGCGCAACTTAAGCGCCCGTTAAGTGCGTGTTAGCGGGAGGTTAATCCGGTGTGCTCGTGAGTGTTGGCGCTCCTTTGAGCGGTGGTGGGTGTTGCGGTAGCCAGGTGTGCGGGCAGATCTCCTTCGCCAGGGTTCCAACGGTACCGGGGTACTGGCGCTTATTTGACAGTTCCTCGCCATTGCTGCATCGTAGCGGACCGCTGTGGCCGGTGTGCCGTATACTCGGCCGGCTGTGCGAGCGCGATCGCGGCGCGAACGAGGGGGGAGCCGATGCGTAATCCGTTGGATCTGCTGCTGCTGTTCATACCGGCGGCGTTGCTGGGCCGCGTGCTCGATTGGCCCCCGCTCGCCATCTTCATCATGAGCGGGTTGGCGATCGTGCCGCTGGCGAAGTGGATGGGCACCGCGACCGAGGAGTTGGCGGTTCATGTGGGGCCGGGGATTGGTGGCCTCCTCAACGCCACCTTCGGCAATGCCACGGAGCTGATCATCGCCATCTTCGCGCTGCGGGCCGGGCTGGTCGATGTCGAAGGCGTCGATCACCGGCTCGATCGTCGGCAACCTCCTCTTCGTCCTCGGCCTCTCCTTCTTCCTGGGGGGCTGGAAGCGCGAGAAGCAGGAGTTCAATCGCACCGCCGCCGGGGCGAGCGGCTCCCAACTGGCGCTGGCGATCATCGGCCTGCTGATCCCCGCCGCCTTCTATTTCACCCTCAACACGACGGACACGGTGCGACGCGATTTCCTGGAGCAGGAATTGAGCTTCGTGATCGCCGCGCTGCTGATCGTCTCCTACGTCATCGGCCTGATCTTCAGCCTGCGGACGCACAAGCACCTCTATGCGGGCGAGGGCGGCGAGGGGGAGCACGAGGGACAGTGGAGCATCGGTAAGGGCGTTGGTGTCCTCCTCGCCGCGACCCTCGGCGTCGCGGTGATGAGCGAGACGCTCGTCGCCAGCCTGGAAGAGGCGGTCCACGTCCTCGGTTGGAGCGAACTCTTCGTCGGCGTGATCCTGATCCCGGTGATCGGCAACGCCGCCGAGCACCTCACCGCCGTGACGGTGGCGATGAAGAACAAGATGGATCTGAGCATCGGCATCGCGATCGGCTCCAGCACGCAGATCGCCCTCTTCGTCGCGCCGTTGCTCGTCTTCGTCAGCCTGCTGTCCGCGACGCACATGAATCTGCTCTTCAACCCGTTCGAGCTGGTCGCGATCGGCCTCGCGGTCTTCATCGTCAACCTGCTCGTGCTCGATGGCGAGAGCAACTGGTACGAGGGGGTGCAACTCCTCCTCGCCTACGCGATCATCGCCATCGCCTTCTTCTTCCACGATTAGGGCCAGTCCGCCCGACGCAGCATGCTCACCCCCGCGCCGAATCGGCTTCGCCGCCCGTATGGCCGCGCCCGGATGGTATACTTCCTATAGTTTTCCGCCGAAATTCGCCGCAACCGTGGCGCGATCATGCGCCCGGAAAGGGATAGAGACCACGTATGGAGAAGATCGCGATCATCGGCCTGGGCCTGATCGGCACCTCGATCGGGCTGGGACTGCGGGACTGGGCCGCGCGCGAGAAGCAGGCGGTACAGGTGGTCGGCTTCGATATCGACCTCGCGCAGCAGCAGCAGGCCAAGCGGATGAAGGCGACCGATGACATGTCCTGGGACATGCCCTCGGCGGTGCGCGACGCCGATCTGGTGGTGGTGGCGACGCCGGTCGGCACGATCCCCGATGTCTTCGAGACGATCGCCGATCACCTGAAGCACGGCTCGGTCGTCACCGATGTCTGCTCGACGAAGGGGCAGGTGATGGCCTGGGCGCGCGAGAAGCTGCCGACGACCTGTAGCTTCATCGGCGGGCACCCGATGGCCGGGAAGACGCAGAGCACCGAGGGGGCCGAAGGGACGCTTTTCAAGGGCGCGACCTGGTGCATCTGCCCCTCGGTACGGGCCAGCGAGGCGTCGGTGCAGACGGTGCTCGGCCTCGTCGCCGCGCTCGAAGCGGAGGCGCAGTTCATCGACGCCGACGAGCACGACGGCTTCGTCGGCGGCGTCAGCCACCTGCCGTTCGTGCTGTCCAGCGCCCTGATGAATACCGTCAGCGTCAGCCCCGGCTGGCGCGACATGAAGCTCCTCTCCGCGAGCGGCTTCCGCGATGTCTCGCGCCTCGCCGCCGGGGGCGTCGAGATGCACCGCGATATCTGCCTGACGAACCGCGAGAGTGTGCTGCGTTGGCTCGATGCCTATACCGCCGAATTGCACGCCTTCCGCGCGACTTTGGCCGATGAGGGGCCGGATCAGCGGGAAAAGCTCGGCGCGTTCTTCTCGCAGGCGCGTGACGCCCGCGCCGACTGGGCCACCGCCGAGCGCACCGATGGCGGACTCGCCCAGGAGACCGAGGCGGAGTTGAGCAAGAACGGCATCGGCGGGCAGTTCGGCCAGATGCTCTTCGGCGGGATGTTGCGGCGGCGCCTCGACCCGAGCAAGACGGGTGGCAACACCGAGACGAAGCGTCCCGAGCGGAAGGATCGGAAGTAGCGGGGGACATGCGCCCCACGCTACCCGGGCGGGCTATGGCACCAGCGCCCACTCGTTCGGCAGGACATAACGATAGAGATGGCGCGTGGGGCGGCCCTCGGCGCGGATCCGGCCCCGATCCTGCCGCAGGATCGCCGAATACGAGTTCTGGACCTGGACGATCCGCTGCGCCTTCAGGTTGAAGAGGATCAGGCCGGCGGCTACCGGCGTCAGGCTGGCGACGCGGGTGATGTCGTCCACCACCCGGAAGGGCGGGGTGGCGGTGGGGCTGAGCGAGCCGAGCAGCGCGCGGATCGCCGTGTAGTCGCCATGCTGGTTATGCCGGTCGAAGAGGGCGAGCCCCTCGATCAACTCGTCGATCATCTCCGTATCGAAAGGGCGGGCGATCCGCAACAATTCACCCAGATTCGTTGGTTGGCAGCTACATGCGGCGGTCAGCACCTTGGCGGCGTGCGCCGGGCCGACGAAGCTCACCGCGCCGCCCGCGTCGATCACGTTTAAGCGTATAGTCGTCACTGAAGCCTTCTCGTCTCTCTGTCCTATACCGATCATCGCAGCGTGCCGGGCCGGGGTGTCCGGCACAAGAAGGAAGTGTACTACAGGCGATCGGCGGCGCTCGTACAGCGTACCTGGCACCGCTTGCGCCGCCCTCGCCAGTCTCGTCATCGCGAGAGGAGCCCCGGCCATGAGCCAATACCCGCCCGAACTGCGCCGCTACGCCCGGCAGATGATCCACCCCAAGATCGGCGAGGAAGGTCAACGCGCCCTCGGGGCGGCGCGGGTACTGATCGTGGGGTGCGGCGCGCTCGGCACGCACATCGCGGACACGCTGGCGCGCGCGGGGGTCGGGTTCCTCCGCATCGTGGATCGGGATTTCGTGGAGTTGCACAACCTCCAGCGCCAGGTGCTCTTCGATGAGGACGATCTGCAAGGCGGGGTGCCGAAGGCGCTCGCGGCCACCGCGAAGTTGCGGCGGATCAATTCGAGCATCACGATCGAGCCGATCGTGGACGACGCGAACGCCGCGAACATCGCCGCGCTGATCGCCGGGATCGACCTGATCGTCGATGGCACCGATAACTTCGAGACGCGCTACCTCCTCAACGATGCCGCCGCGCGCGCGGGTCTGCCGTGGATCTACGGCGGGGTGCTCGCCTCCTACGGGATGACGCTGACGATCCTGCCGGGTGAGACCGCCTGCCTGCGCTGCCTCTTCCCGGAGCCGCCGCCGCCCGGCGCGGCCCCGACCTGCGACACCGCCGGGGTGCTGGCCCCCGCCGTGGCGCTGATCGCCGCGATCGAGGCGGCGGAGGCGTTGAAGATCCTGACCGGCGCGCGCGACGCCACGAGTCGCGAGCTCCTGGCCTTCGATGTCTGGCGGCTGACGGTCGATCGCCTGCCCGCGCAGCGGCAGGCCGATTGCCCCACCTGCGGCGACGGCCCGCACACCTACCCGTTCCTCGATCCCGACACCGCCAGTCGCAGCGTCTCCCTCTGCGGGCGCAACGCCGTGCAGATCACCCTCGCCAACCCGCCGACGTTCGCCCTGTCCGGGTTGGCGGAGCGCCTGGCGGCGGCGGGGAGCGTGCGCCACAACGAGCACCTGCTCCGCTTCCGCCCCGCCGATAGCGATCAGGAGTTGGTGATCTTCCCGAATGGCCGCACGATCGTGCATGGCACCGACGATACCGCGCTGGCACGCGGGCTCTACGCGCGCTACGTGGGGCTGTGAGGCATTGGGTCGGCGATCGGCGGATTAGCTGCGTGCGATCAGTGGACGATCGGGCGCACTACTGCTTTACTTCGTAGTAAGTCTGATTGTATCGCGCGCGCGATGCCCGCAGACTGCGGTCCGATCGCTAATGACCAACCATTGAGGGTGTGCCATGCCCGATAAATCACCGAAGTACGAGCGCGAGATCGCGGAGATCCTCGACCGCATGGATCGCGACGAGCCACGCGCCCAGCGCGTGAAGCGGCAGGCGCGGCAGGCGACGACGCGGCGGCGTGTGACGACCTCCGACCGCCTCGCCAGCGTGCGCGGCGTCTTCAATCAGTTCGGCGCGACGGCGGGGTGGGCCTGGATCGTGGTCACCTTCGGCCTCGGCCTGCTCGGCCTGATCCTCGGCGCGATCTCGCCGATCCTGGCGACGATCTGCGCCGTGCTGATGTTCCTCTCGTTCTTCAGTCCGCTGCTCCGCCAGGTGAGCGGCATGCCCGCCCCGGCCCCCTCGACGATGTGGCGCGGTCAGGTGGTCGATATTCGCCCGCGCGGCTTCCGCGCGATGCTGCGCTATCGCTGGCGTCGCCTCATGGGTGGCGGCGGGCCGTATCGCTAGTACACGGTCGCGGAAATGGCCGCAGGGTTATGGTAGCCTCTTGGGATTGTGTCGCGCGGTGGTGACGGCACTCCTGAAGGAGGTTCCATGGCTGGCCCCAGGCCCCTATCCATCACCGTGACCGCCGCGCAAGTGGCCGTCCTGCTGACCCTGCAACGCCGCGCGTCGTGTCCTCAAGCGCTCGCCCTGCGCGTGCAGATCATCCTCGGGGCCGCCGCCGACCAGCGCAATGAGCCGCTCGCCCACCAGCTCGGCTGCCAAGCCCGTACCGTCGCCTTGTGGCGCGGGCGCTGGGCGGCGGCGCTCGCCCGCTTGGCCGCCGTGGACGCGGAGCCAGCCACCCTGGCGCGCGTGATCGCCGCCGTCCTGGCCGACGCCCCCCGCCCCGGCACGCCGGCGACCTTCTCCGCCGAGCAGGTCGTGCAGATCATCAACCTCGCTTGTCGCCCGCCGGAGCAGCTCGGGCGGCCCGTCGCCGCCTGGACGCCGCGCGAGCTGGCGGACGAGGCGGTCAAGCAAGGCCTCGTCGCCACCATCTCGCCCCGCACGGTGGGTCGTTTTTTAAAGGGAGGCGGATCTCCAGCCGCACCGCAGCCGCTACTGGCTCAACGCCAAGGCCAAGCATGACGATCCCGTCGCCTTCGCGGCGCAGGTCGAGACGATCTGCACGGTCTACGCCTACGCGCCGATGTTGGAAGCGCTGGGCTGTCACGTCATTAGCACGGACGAGATGACCGGCATCCAGGCGCTGCAACGCGCCGCCCCGACCAAACCCCTCCGCCCCGGCTGCCCCGAGCGGCGCGAGCACGAGTATATCCGCCACGGCACCCTCAGCCTCCTCGCCAATCTCAACGTGGCCACCGGGGAAGTGCTCGCCCCCTCGCTGGGGCCGACCCGCACCGAGGCCGACTTCGCCGCCCACATCGCCCAGACCATCGACACCGATCCCGACGCCAGTTGGCTCTTCCTCGCCGATAACCTGAACACGCACCAGTCCGAGGCCCTGGTGCGGCTGGTGGCGGAGCACTGCGGCAGCACCACCGACCTGGGCGTGAAAGGCCAGTCCGGGGTACTCCAGTCGATGGCCACCCGCGCCGCCTTCCTGAGCGACCCCGCGCATCGCATCCAGTTCCTCTACCTACCCAAGCATACCTCTTGGCTGAATCAGATCGAACTCTGGTTCAGTATCCTCGTCCGCCGCGTGCTCAAGCGTGGCAACTTCGCGTCGCTCGCGGCCCTGGAACAGCGTATCCGCGACTTCATCACCTACTTCAACCACACGGCCATGCCCTTCAAGTGGACCCATAAAGGCCATTCAGTATGCCTCTAACCCCGCAGCCATTTCCGCGATCCTGTACTAGTACAGCGGGGCTGAAGAGGGTGTCGGCGGCGGCGTTGCCCGTGCGGCGGATTCCGGGGATTGAAACACCCCGCGCGGGGGTATAGGCTCCCGGCCGGTGGCGCTTACCCTGCGCCCTATTTGCCCTTCGCGCTGGTGCTTCCGCTGATCCTCGCGCAGCTACCGTTTCAGGCACCTGCCAGTGACGCTACCCTCTGGCACAATGGTGGCATGAAGAAACAGTTGGCATCACCTGGTGCGGTCGATGAACTGGCGGTCAGCCGCGCCTGGCAGGCGGGTTGGTTCCGCCCGGACACCTTGCGGACGACCGAGGGGCAGCCGCTCGCGGTCGTCTATCGTGGGCGCTGGACGTTCGGCTTCGGCCCGATTTTCGCGGCGCGCTGATCGCGTTCGGGTCGGAGTTGCGGCGCGGCGATATCGAGATCCATCTGCGCTCGTCCGGCTGGCGTGAGCACGGCCATCACCTCGATCCGGCCTACAATGACGTGATCCTCCACGTCGTCCTCGACGCCGATGGCCCGGTCGCGCCGTGCCTGCGCCAGGATGGCACGGTGGTTCCAACCCTGCTCCTCGCGCCCGCCCTGCGTGGCCCGCTCGCCGCCTTGCCGCACGATCCGACGCTCGCGGCGCTCGGCGCGCTCCCGGCGGACGAGTGCGTGGCGCGGGTGACCGCCGCCAATCGGGCGACCGCGCTCGCCCTGCTCGACCGTGCGGGGGACGCGCGCCTGACCGCCAAGGCGGCGCAGTTTGAGGCGGCGTTCACCGTCGCGTCGCCGGGGCAGGCGCTCTACACCGGGATCCTCGACGCGCTCGGCTACACGCGCAATCGTGCCCCGATGGTCCGGCTGGCCGGGGCGCTCCCGCTCGCCATGCTGGAATCGCGATTGTCTGCCGGCGATGCGCGCGGCACGTTCCGGCAGGCGGCGGCCTTGTTGCTCGGGGTCGGCGGCTTCCTGCCGCTCACGCCCGCATTGGTCGCGCTCGACGGCTTCGATGCGGACGACTCGGCGGCGATCGAGCGCGCCTGGGCGGAGTTGGGCGCGCCCTGGCGCGAGACGCGCCTCGCGCCGGATGAGTGGTATCTGGCGCGAAGTCGCCCGGCGAATCATCCGCTCCGCCGTCTCCTCGGTCTGGCGGCGATGCTGGCGCGGGCCGGGCGATCGGGCCTGCTCGCGGCGACCCTGGAAGGGTTCGGGGCGGAGGAAGCAGCCGTGGGCCTCGCGGAGTGTCAGGCGTTCTTGCTCGGCCCGCCGCGCGACGCCGATCCGCAGGGGCGCTTCGTCGGGAAGGATCGCGCCGCCGAAATCCTGGTGAACGTCGCGGTCCCCTTCGCGCTCGCCTATGCCTCCTGGTCGGGGACGACCGCCTCGCCGGTGCCGCCGCCGCCCTCTGGGAGCGCACACCGCCGACCGGGGGCAACGAGGTGACGCGCGCGGTGCTCGCCCGTCTCGGCGATCCGGGGCTGCGGCTGCGGACGGGGCGCGCGCAACAGGGCGCGCTCCACCTGGGCCGCCATTTCTGCGAGCAACGCCGTTGTTACGAGTGCCCGCTGGCGCGCTTGGCGCGAAAGTGATAAGCGAAACTTATTATATGGAGGTGTCGTGATAGCTTCGGAGCATAGCCTGCATTCATCACAGCGTGAGGCGCTGCTTGAACATCTCTTCGCTGGATCAGTTATGCGCTGCTTGTGGCTTAAGGGGATTAGGCAGCTAGAGTTCCTCAAACCTCAAGTTGATAATGGAGGGTATGATCTGGTTTTGGAGGCGAACTCAATCGTTCGCTATGTTCAGATGAAATCGGCATTTGATGGTGCGAAGAGGCTCATCCGCACTTTTGGTGAAGCCGGTGAGAAAGTAGGGTTAGCGACCTCGAAAACGGCTACGAGTCACGTTCTCCAGGGGCGATCCGGCCCCGTACC
>JAABUU010002015.1_pt1 | contig 30858 bp, 32 predicted proteins | sample 5559301 | NCBI WGS metagenome assembly JAABUU01 (sample SAMN10711884, study PRJNA513360) | rock metagenome | isolation source: Antarctica rocks | place: Antarctica: Victoria Land, Richard Nunatak white
CAATACCTGCCCACACATTTCCAGTACTCCTGGCTGGACGCACTCGGACCCACCGTGGTGTGGGACGACATGATCCGCGGCACCGGGGTGACACTCGTCTACGTGAGCGTGCTGCTGCTCGCCACATGGTCGCGTTTCCTACGCAAAGACATCACCAGCTGAACTCAACCCCCGAAGACAGCCCCCGCTCTCACAGTGCTCCACGAAGGCGACATAAATGCAGGCGGCCAAGTTCCAAGCGGTGGGGAAGCTGATGTCTAAGCCGCTACCGCGGCTCTCAGGCCATCGTTTGCAAAGGGCCGCTTTAAACCGTCTCCGGCACTGCCGCTACATAAACGCGCCCCGAACAGCGCCCGCTGCACGCTCCGGCTATGACGACCGGATCGTGCAGCGGGGCACTTGGAGACCGGAGACCCTCAGACCGCGGAATTCGCTTTGACGGGCGCTTCAGACGCTGAGTGGTGGCCGCTTCTGCGGGCCGAATGCTTCCCCACAACCGTGAAGTCGAGTGGGTGTCCCGTGTGGTGGTTAGGGGAGGAGGACGGGGGTGGCGGTGATGTTGTCCAGATAGTTGGGGTCGGGGGTTTGCAGGGTGCCGGTGGCGGCAGCGAGGTAGTGGACGCCGTGGGCCCCGGGGTGGGCGGTGACACTCACCGAATAGGTGATGGTGTGGCCGGCGGCGATAGTGGGAGCGATGTATCCGGCGGTGCGGCCGAAGAAGAACACCTCCCCGCCGGGTGTCGCGGTGATGGTGAGCCCATCACTGGCGAACAACCCGGTGAACACGGCGGTCGCCGCGGTGGGTCCGCTGTTGGTGATGGTTACCGCGGCGGAGTAGGTGCCGCTGGTGGTGGGGGTGGGTGCGCTCACCGTGATTTTCAGGTCCGCCGACGGGGCGGGGGCCGGGGTTTGCGCGAAGACGTGGATTCCATCGCTCTCGGGTACGTACACGTTGCCGGCTGCGGCGGTCACCGCGTGAAACCCGGCGGCAGGGGTGCCGTCTTGGGCTCTGATGGGGATGTTGGTGATGAACGTGCGGTCTCGGGCGTTGATTACCATGACCACGGGGTCAGGTGTGTTGTTGGTTTGGTTTCCGGCTTCCGCGGCGTAGTAACGGCCGTCGGAAGCGTCGTACCACACCTCATCGGCACCGCTGGCTTGCGGCAGGGTGGCTCTCACGGTGCCAGTGACCCGGTCGATGATGATCGGGCCGGCGGCGCTGCATCCGATGAGCGCGTCATGGCCGGGGCCGATGGTCAGGCCCGCGGGGCCGCAGGACTGAGCCAACGGGAGGACCTTGTCCAACGACACGGCTTGGGGGTCGATGACGGCGATTTCCCCGTTCGGGTTCGCTGAGGTGGCGATGACCGCGACCAGGAACCGTTCGGTGATCGGGTCCCATTGCGGTTGCTCGATCGTGTTGGGTCCCGCGCCCGGAATAGCCACATGGCCCAGGACGTGGTGGTTGACCGCGTTGATCAGCGTCACCTCGGGGGTCGTGTCACCCGGGTTGGTCACAACGATCACATGGTCTTGCGGGTCGTAGCCGACCTCGTCAGCCCGAGCGGTCTGTCCCGTCGATGGGATGGAGCTCGCTGGGATGGAGTCGGTTTCCGCGAGTGTGGTGGTGTCACCGACCTTCACGGTCCCGTCCCCGTTGCCCGCCCAAATTTGGCCCAGGTTGTCGACCAACACCCCGTCCGGCCCGAGGTGGTCAAAGCTGGCGGGGAACCCGGCGAGGCCGGTGAATCCGCCGGTCATGGCGCCGAGGAAGTGGTTGGTTTGGGTGTCCCACACATCGACCGCAGCGCTCGACGTGTCGGCGAAGTACAACCGGTGGGTTTGCTGGTCGGCATAAACGATGTCGCCGAACAGGCCGTGAGTCGGTGTCACAGCAGGATGCAGGATCGCAGTCTGCTGATACCCGCCAGCGACCGCGCCCGGAGCCGGTGGACCCGTCGTCGCGGCGGAGGCTGCGGACGGCAAGGCAAGACCAACCGATCCGGCGGTCGCGGCGACCGCGAGGGCGACGAAGGTCTTCCGCGTGGCCGGCCGAACTCTAGCCATGACATGCGACAGTGTTCGGGCTCGGCTGAAACCGCCAGGGCTGATCGCAAACTCGTGCATACGTGTTGCCTTTCGTCGAGGTGTGCGTGGAGCGAGTCGGTCGGGTGGCTGGTAGTTGTCGGTGCGGGAGGGCCGCCCGGTGGGCGTAGGGCGGGGATGGCGCTGGTGGCGGCGATGCCGGCTGCGGCGGCAAAAGCGACAAGAGGGTTGGTGACATCGGTGAGGACGCCGATGAGGGTGGGCGCCGATGGCTGGCTGGAGTGTGGCTGCCGGGCGATGAGTACGCCGGTGAGCGCAACGTGGGTGGCGCCGAATACGGACACGCAGAAGAAGGCGACCGGGGCGGCGCTTGGGATAACCGTGCAGAAGTCCGCAACTTTCACGTTCGCCGAGTCCGTTTACGACAGGTCGTTGGGGCCGAATCCGGTTTCGAGTCGGTGTTTGATTGCGCCGAGGAAGCGTGCTGCGTCGGCGCCGTCGACGATGCGGTGGTCGTAGGAGATGGAGAGGTAGGCCATCGAGCGGACGCTGATGCGCCAGGTGCTGTCGGGATCGCGGAGAGGGACGACGCGGTCGATGACGGCGCCGGTGCCGAGGATCCCGGTCTGGGGCTGGTTGATGATGGGCGTGTCGAACAGCGCGCCGCGGCTGCCGGTGTTGGTGAGGGTGAAGGTCCCGCCGCCGAGCTCGTCGGCGGTGACCTTGCCGGTGCGAACGCGTTCGGCGACGTCGGAGATCGCGCGAGCGAGTCCGCTGATGCCCAGGTCTTGGGCGTCGCGGATCACCGGAACCATGAGGCCTTTGTCGCTGTCGACGGCCATGCCGAGGTGACAGCCGTGGTGGTAGGTGACCTCGGTGCAGTCGGCGTTCAGGGATGCGTTCAGCATGCGGTGCGCAGCAAGTGCCTCGACGGCAGCCTTGGCGAAGAACGGCAGATACGACAGCTTGACCCCGGTGCGCTGGAGGAAGGCGTCCTTGTACTGAGCGCGCAAGCGGGCGATGTTGGTGACGTCGACCTCGACGACGGTGGTCAGCTGCGCGGAGGTGTGCAGAGACTCGACCATCCGGCGGGCGATCGTCTGCCGGATGCGCGACAACTTCTCGGTGTCCGCATCGGCGTACTGCCTCAGCGGGGATACCGGCTGCTTCCGTGGTGCTGCCGCGACCGGTTCAATCCTGGGTGGTGCCGCCTGGGGTGGTGCGATGTCGGTGGATTCGCTGTGGGTGTCGATGGAAGCCAGTGCATCCCCGATAGCCACGGTGGTGTCTTCGTCGGCGAAGACTTCGCGCAGGGTGCCGGAGTGGGGAGAGGGAATTTCGGTGTCGACCTTGTCGGTGGCGACCTCGAGGAGTGGCTCGTCCGCGTCGACGTGGTCGCCGGGTTGTTTGAGCCACCGCGTGACCGTTCCTTCGGTGACGTTCTCCCCGAGCGAGGGCATCGACACGGTGACCGCTGTGAGTTGCGCGTTGGTCATGGTTTCCTTCAGGGGAGTATGTCGAGGGCGGCGGAGACGATGCTGTCGGTGTCGATGTGGTGGTAGCGATACACCTCGTCGAGGGCGCCGACTTGCCCGAAACGACTCACACCCAACGCGGTACTGGGGACGTGGTTGATGGTGGACAAGAACGCGAGGGTGTGTGGGTGGCCGTCCAGGACGGTGACCATGGGGGTGGCCCGAGCAGCCGGAAATACTTGGTCCAGGATCCAGCTCGAACCCTCTGCCCGGCCTTGACGGGCTTGCAGTGCTTCGAAAAGTAGGCCGGGGCTGGTCACGCACACGACGTCGGCGGCGACGCCGGCTTGGTCGAGACGGTCGGCGGCGTTGAGCGCTTCGGTCATCATGGCGCCCATCGCGACGATCGTGACGGTCGGGTGCTCCCGTCGGATGAGGGGGTAAGCACCGGCGACGACGTGGCGGCGGCGGCGTTCGCGGGAGGCGGGATCGGTGGGAACAGCGGCGAGGGTTTGGTCGACGGGGCGGGTCGACAACCGGAGGTAAGCCGAGGTGCCGTCGGGTCTGCCGAGGCGGGCGATGCTGGCGAGCAGGGTCCATTCCACGTCGAGGGCGAAGGCAGGTTCGTAGCTGATGCAGCCGGGTTGCTCGAGGCCGATGGAGGGAGTGGTGATGGATTGGTGCGCACCCCCTTCGGCGGCGAGGCTCACGCCGGAGGGGGTGCCGACGAGGATGGACTGGCCGCCGGCGTAAATGCCGTAGGACCAGGGTTCCAAAGCGCGTTCGACGAAGGGGTCATACATCACGCCGATGGGGAACAGTGGTTGGCCCCAGCGCGACCAGGTGGCGCCGAGCTCACCCATCAAACCGACGAGGTTGGTTTCGGCGATCCCCAGCTCCATGTGCTGCCCGGTGGGCTTCTCCCGCCAGTGCATGATGGTTTCGGCGTCGTCGTCAAACCAGTTGCGCCGCTCCGCCGCCGACCAGACGCCGACCTTGTTGACCCAGCCGCCGAGGTTGGTCGAGGAGCTGACGTCGGGGCTGACGGTCACAACCCGCCTGGCGGCCTCGGGCGCTTCCCGCGTCAGGTCGAGCAATGTCCGCCCGAGGGCGGCTTGGGTGGTGGCGGTGCCCTTGGGGGTCCGGCCGATGTCGGTCGGGATGACCGGAGGTGCGCTGGTGGGAATGGGCTCGCGGCGCAGCCGTGCGGCGGTGTCCGCGCAGAGCTGCCCAGCACCACTGTCGGCGTCGAAGATGACCCACGGGTCCTGCGGATCCGACCCGAGCTCCTCGGCGAGCGTCGCGTACTCAGCGACGGTGAGCAGCGAGGAGTGGTTCTGGGGGTGGCCTTGGGTGGGCAGACCATGGCCTTTGACGGTGTAGGCGATGATCACCGTGGGGCGAGTGTCGTCTATTTGCCGGTAGGCCTCGCCCAGGGCGGCGAGGTCGTGCCCGCCAAGGTTGCGGATGGCTTCGGTCAAGGTGTGGTCGTCGAGGTCGGTGATCAGGGTGGCGATCGCGTCGGCGCCGGCACCCTCACCCGGTAGCCGGACCCGCACTTGCTCGGCGTCACAACGCAGCAGCCGCTGGTATTCGGGGTTGGGCATGTCCAGGATCCGGGTGCGCAGGGCGTCACCGCCGGGCCGGGTGAACAGGTCCTCGAGGAGGTGACCGAACTTGACGGCAATGACCTGCCACCCGGCGGCGTCGAACATTTTTTCCAGCCGGGTGGCGGCGATGTTGGGAATGACCCGGTCCAGGGACTGTCGGTTGAGATCGACGATCCACACGATCTCACCGAGGTCGGTGATGCCGGGGTCGAGGATCGCCTCCCACACCGCGCCCTCATCGAGCTCAGCGTCACCGACCAGTGAGTACTGCCGTCCGGTGCCGGCACCACCGGTGGTGGTCTGCACATATCGCCGGGCCATGGCACCCCAGATGGGTGCGGTGGCGCCGATGCCGACGGACCCGGTCGAGTAGTCCACCGGGTCGGGGTCCTTGGAGCGGCTGGGGTAGGACTGCAAACCACCGAACGCCCGCAACGTCGTCAAATACGACGCATCCAGCTCACCCAGCAGATAGTTCACGGCGTGCAACACCGGAGAGGCGTGCGGCTTCACCGACACCCGATCGCCCGGCTGCAGGTGCTCGAACCACAACGACGTCATGATCGACACCATCGACGCACACGACGCCTGATGACCACCCACCTTCAACCCGGACTCGTTCGGCCGGACCCGGTTGGCGTGATGAATGATCGAGGTCGACAACCACAACACCCGCTGCTCAACTTCTCTGAGGGCGTCGTGCGGAGGGACCACCGAGGTAGACGACTGTGCCGTCTGGCGTTGCTCGATCATGCCCGTGTCATTCATGAGTTTCCGTCCTCGCCTGCAAAGTCTGGTACTGAGCACGACCCGGGCCGCCCAGGTTGTGGACGAGCTCGGATCGGCGTGCCGGGCAGGGGGACCTTCTGGAACCGCAGCTGCCGCGCAGTGGCCGAGAGGCCACTCGCATCCTGGTCCCCTTGTGCAGAACCTGAGGACTAGTCCAACATCGTCGTACAGCCTGGGCAATAGGCAGCGCCTGGACTGAGCATTCTGCACGCGGCGGGGTGTTCCGAGCCGTGAAGGGTTGCCATTATGTCCAGCACATACCAGCTCGATGAGATCGATGCCCGCATACTCGAGGCGCTCAACGAGGAGCCGCGCGCCACCGTGATCGCATTGGCGGTAAAGACGGGCCTGTCCCGAAACACCGTCCAAGCGCGACTGGGTAGGCTCGAGGAGCAGCATGTCCTGCGGCCGCTCGAGCGACGGATCGACCCCGGGGCGCTCGGCTACCCGTTGACCGCATTCGTCTTGACCAGCGTCACCCAACGCAAGCTCGCCGAGGTCGCCGCCGCGCTCGACGACATTCCGGAGGTTCTCGAGGTGCACGGGCTCAGCGGAGTGACCGACCTCCTGGTCCACGTCGTTGCCCGCGACGCCGACGATCTGTATCGCATCGCCGGACGAATCCTCGACATCGGTGGGGTCAAGAAGACAACCACCGCGCTAGTCATGCGCCAACTCGTCGACTACCGCCTCACACCGCTGCTCCGACGGCAACTTCTCGGCCCCTGAGGTCGATAGCTTTCGCCGACAACGGTGCGCTGGTCCCCCCGGTGTGAGGTTGTGACTGTGAACCCGGGTGTCGGTCGCGATGGGAAACCGTCGACAAACTCTGCTCAGAACCTCGGTACCTCCTCGCCGCGCTCGGACCGTTGCGCCCGCCCTCCTTGAGCACTCCGTGCTCGAGCGGCCCGGGAAATGGTTGGCAAAACTACCTGCTGACATCGGGGTCGCGATTCGCACCGAGTACCAACAGCACCCGCGCGATCGCCCCGTTGGCTGGTGAGCGGCGCGCCTGCATCGACGTGCATGGGCGGCGGAGGCGACGGCGCGCGGCTGTCGCTGACGTGGGGGACGCTGCTGCTGGGGGGATCGTCGCTGGGCACTACCTGCCGACCCCGCCGGGCCCACCGCGACTCCCGGGTGTGGACGCGCCACCGTCACCGACACCATCATCGCGCTGGTCCGGAAGCAAGCAGCGTCGTGAGCACACCGCAGGCCACGGCCACCGGGAACATCGCGGCCACGGAGCCGCGGCGGTGGTGGGCACTGACGGTGATCGCGGCCGCCACCCTGATGGTGGTGCCCGACACCTCCATCATCAACCTGGTCCTGCCCAAGGCGCAGGTGCCGCGCCTGTTCTAAGAACGGTCGTTCGTGACCACAGGTCGAAGCGGAGGCGTGTACCGCCCAGCGTTCAGCTAGCGGTACTGCCCGACCCCCGCTCGAACGTCTATCACCGCCGGCGCCTTCGCCGCCGTTCGAGACGAAGGAGCGGACGATGAGAGTTTTGGGACGAGGGTGGGTAGACATGCCGCGATCAGACTCGGGACATAGCCGATGTGTTTCCGCCCGCGGTCACGGTCACCTGGTCGGTTTCGGCGGTAATCGCATCGACTTAGGCGGGCTGACTGAACTGTTCGGAACGCAGTATGTCCGCGAACTTGGCTCCGCTGCTGGTGACGTTGACGCCTATCCAGCACAGCGTGGCGTGCACACCGTTGCGCTCGCGCCACTCACCAACATGCATTGGGCCGTGGCCAACAGCGAGCAACCGACGCACGGCACCGACGCGAGCCCGTCGTGCGAACAGCTCTCGCGCCTCACTAGATTACTCATCCGCTGCTCGGTGTACCAAGCCCACACGCGCGTTCTGAAGGTGAGGTTCATGGGGGTAGGAGTGGCCGCAGGCATAGTCACAGTAAGACCCGTCTCGCTCGAGCGGCGATCAGCTCCGCGTGCGCGCCGGATGGCGTAATGAGAGTCGTCGATTGCGCTCACAAGCGCTGAGTCGCGTCCGAAGCGACCTGTTTGAGCCCGTCAACCATGGCTTGGATACGTTTGGCTGCTACCGAGTATGCGAACCCGGTCAGCCGGACGGCGATGCGCGGATACTCCGCGGGCGTGGAGACCGGCACGACGATCGACTCGACATCATAACGTTGCCCTGGCACCAGTTCAGGGTCGTAGAGGTCGAGCAACTCAGAGGTCACCTGCCGCACGACACGTTCATGACGGGGTAGACGCTCATTCAGTTCGAACGCCGACACCGCAGCTTGGTGTCGCTCGAGGATGTCTGGCGCACTGATCAGCAGCGAATACCCCCGTACGCGCAGCCTCTCCAGCAGAGCTCGGGAAAGCCCAGCAAGGTCCTCGCCGTCGTCCGGGCATCGAGCGAGCCACTCATTGACCTCCGCGTCCGGTGCATCGACGAAGAAGGCAGCTCCGAGCGGCGGGACGATAGGTGTGCGGTGACCGAGCGGAAAGGACTCCGGAAGGGATTCGGGACCTGCGGCAAGCACCTGGACGCCGTCATCTCGGATCTGCGCAAGGACGCTGCAGTTGAGCCCGAACTCGGTTCCCAGCGACTCCACCTGCAATCTGATGCTCTCAGCCAGCCGAGTTGCGAGGATCAGTTCGGGATCCGGCGCCGCGATGAAGGACCCTGGGGAAAACCTTCCGTATCCGCCCTGAAAGAAGAGCAGCGGCAACGTCGACCGCTCTACGCCGAGGTGGCGGACCCGGCCGAGAACGATTAAGTGGTCGCCCGCTTCGCGAACCTCCTCGAAGGTGCACTCCACCCAGGACACGGCTTCGGCGAGGATCGGTGCACCCAGCGGTCCGGGCCGCCATGGCGTGCCGACGAACTTGTCCGCCCCGCCAGCTGCCAATTTCCGGCAGACTGACTCCTGGTCGGATGCCAGGACATTCACGCAGAACGAGGACGCGCGCCGTACGTAGTCGAAGCTCCCCGAATTCCTCGTGGGGAAGAACGCCACCAACGGCGGATCCATCGACACTGATGTGAAGGTTCCAACAACCATGCCGGCGGGGTTTCCGTCGTCGGAGATTGCGGTGACGACGGCAACTCCGGTCGGGTAGTGCCCTAGCGTCTCGCGGAAGAGCGCGCGGTCGATCGTGTCGTCCATTCCTGGCTCCCTTCGAAATTTTCGAACACCGCCGGCAAGCGCGCCGGCAGTGGCTGAACTGCGGCCAGACGGGAGGCGCCGCTGCATCCGATCCCACCCCGAACGCGCCAACGTTCGCTTGAGTAGGACCGCATGTCATTGGTCAGCGCGTGCGGCGCGCTGGTGCCCAGGGTTATAGCGGCGAGCTCAAGATCCTCGCCGGTCGGCACTGTTGCCGATGGCTGGCCGGTCAGGAAGGGCACGGTCGTTCCGCCTTATGTCGAGTCGAAAGCTCGCTTGGTCCGGGGTGAGTAAGCAGCGCGATCTCAGCGGCTTGCGGTGGCGACTGAAGGACGTTGACCGGCCGGGTGGTCGGTGAGGCGGTCGATGAGCCTGCGCGCCCATAGGCCGCCGGCGTCGATGTTGAGGTTGAAGAAGTCGTATCCGGGGTGTGCGTCGATGGCGATCTGCTGGGCGTTGAGCATCGCCCGGTCTTCTTCGAAGATGCTGCTGACCATCGCGCGGTGAGTGGCGGTGAACTCGTCCTCATCGAGGGAGTGGTCACGCATCCGGAGCCAGAAATAGTTGGTGGTTGCGTCGGTCTCGGGGGTGATCGCGTTGATGACCTTGCCGCGGACAGCCTGGCGAAAATCGCCACGGTCTGCCCCGGTTCCGGCCAGCGCGACCCCGACGTCGATGACGATCGTCGACGGCGCCGCCCACCGGATGATCTGCCAACGATCGACCGGGCTGCCGTCGTAGCCGGGAAAGCGCATCTGTAGTTCCGGGAGGAACGCCGCGGGCGGATCGATGCCGTACATCCAGCGCGTGACAGTCACCGTGTCTTCGGTGTGCTCGACGGTGAACGGCGACTCTGCGACCGAGGCCTGGCCAATGCTGGTGCCATGCACGTAGGTCTCATGGGTCAGATCCATGAGATTGTCGAGCACCAAGCGGTAGTCACACTCAAGGTGTAGCAGCTCCCCGTCGCCGGCCCACCCCGGATCCGTAGCCGGCGAGAGGATGTCCGGAATCCGATCAGGATCAGCCAACTCCGGATCGCCAAGCCACACCCAGCACAACCGATAACGGTCGACCACCGGGAAGGAAGCCACCGAGGCGCTGGGGTTGATGGTCTCCTGCGACGGCATGAAGGTGCAGCGTCCCTGCGGACTGTAGGTGATGCCGTGGTAACCGCACATTAGGTCATCGCCACGTACCTGGCCCAGCGACAGCGGAACCAAACGATGCCAGCACGCATCCGCGAGCGCCACCGGAGAGCCGTCCTGGGTGCGGTACAGGACGACAGGACGAGCGCAAACCGTGCGAGCGAGTAGATCACGACCGACCTCGGCACTCCACCCGGCCACGTACCATGCGTTTCGAACAAACATCACGTCGTCCTTTCATCGCCCGCGAAGTCGCACGGCGGATCTGATGTGGCCTGATTCCAGCAAGATTGTCAAGCTTCACCACCAGGACCGGGCGGGCAAACCACGCTGATTCGACCGAGATCGAGCCCACTCGCGATATCCACACCCGTCTTGTATGTGAATCAAGATAGATCTCACGCCACAGCACGTCAATGAGCGCATGAGCTGTCCCTGGTGTGGCACCACCGAGAGCGCGGCCTCCTCCAGCCGCCAGGGGTGTCGGCGCGGCCTCCTCCAGCCGCCAGGGGTGTCGGCGCGGCTATTCTTGTGCGCGTTATAGGCGCGACGTCGCGCCGTCAGGGCGAGTATTGTGCCCCGGTCATCATCGCCGCGAGATCTTCCGGTGCAGAAACGACGCGGGAGGTTGCGGCCCCCAGGAGAACAGGCCCTGCGCGCCTTCCAGTCCTGCGGGGTCCACAACTGATCGTCGACGATGCAGTCCATATCGCCGTAGTACTCGCTGAAGTTACCGGCGAGATCCTTCAGGTACCAGAAGAAGTTGGAGCCGCCGTAGTGCCGGCCGAGCCCCCACGTGCCGCGCCCATCGTCGATCTCCTTTCGACTGGCGGAGCGTCAGGAGGTCGGCGAAGCCGCAGCCAGGGACCGGTGCTCATCGTGCCGGTGCCCTCGGTTCCGCTGTCCGCACGTCTCTGCTTGCCCGTGAAGGATGACGCAGAGGGTTCCCGGACACGCGGAACTCTCTTGAATGACCTTCAAACCAGGAAAGTTCCCAGGTCGTGTCAATAGCGCTGCGCGATTGACAACCGACCCGTTGACTGCATATGTTGATGAGCATTCAAGAGAATGAGGTGTGAACTCGTGAGCGACCATCATTCGCCCGATGCCCAATGCAGGGCGATCATCGTCAATTACCACGGCGACATCGACCGCGGACGTGCGAGCACGGCGATCGTGTACTTCGACGACGACGCCGAGTTCGAAGCCCGCGGCGAACGGCTGCGAGGACGCGAGCAGATCCTCCGGTTCCTGACAGACAGGGAGGCACGGACCGATCGACACACGGTTCACGTTGTTGCGAACCCGGTGACTACCGAGACGTCGAACGACACCGTGGAGGTCTCTGCCCTCATCATGCTGCATGTGCGCAACGCGGAGGGCGGATACGCGCTCGAGCGCGTGCTCGACACCGTGCACCGTTTTCGATCCACCGCCTGCGGATGGAAGATCGTGTCCCGGACCTCCACGCCGCTCCATGCAGCAGTCCCGGCCGCCTGACGCTCGTGGCGACAACTCACGGACGAGGAGCAGCATGAGCCCCGAGGGGGCGCCTACCGACCAGCAGGTCCTCGTGCTGGAACAGCGGCGAGTAACCGCCTCGCTGGCCGCGGACGTCGACGAGCTCGACAAGCTGATCGACGACGACTGTTGTTATGTTCATTTCTCCGGCAGTGTCGACATCAAGAAGTCCTACCTCGCGCAGCTGCGTAGAGGGACCTGCGCTACACCCGAATCGCATGCAGCGAGCATGCAGTGTCCGTCCAGGGTTCATGCGGCGTCGCCACCTTCCGGATGGACGCCATAGCGGACGTCGCCGGCCAGCCGCGACTGCTGCGGACGCGGTGCACTGCAGTATGGACACTGGACGGTGGCGACCAGCTGATCGCTTTCCAGTCCACCGCGCTCCCGGCCGGCCAGGAGCCGCGCCCCGGCAGCCGTTACGGCTGTGGTCGGCTACGTGGTCACACGGACTTCGATTTAGTGCCCATGAGCGCGTCCATCAGGACTGGAATCATCACGGTCGCTGGTCGCAGGGGCGAGTCCGAGACATTCGCGCCCTCGAACAACGTGACGATGATGTCGGCCACCATCTCGCGGTCGCTCGCGCCGGGGTAATCGTCGACCACGCGGTACACAGTGGTCCGAATCCAATCGAGGAACCGGTCGTGAGCCTCACGGACGGCCACGGACTCTTGCATTCGACTGTGCATAGACCGGTGCAGATCGCGAAACGCCCGCATGTCGTCCAGCCCCCGAATTAGCATCGAGAGGGGTTCCATGCCTTGCAGCTCGTGCTCGAGCGCCCGGGCCTCCCGGCTGAGCATCCGCTCCATCACAGCGGCAAAGACATCGTCTTTTGACGGGAAGTACCAGTACACATTCGCGGGCGCTACCCCCGCTGCCGCACTGATGTCCGCGATAGTGGTACCGGCGTAACCGTTTCTCAGGAACAGCTCGGTGGCCGCAGCCAACAGCTCCGCAGTCCGTTGCTCGCGCGGGATCTGCTGACGATTCTTCGGCATAAGCGACGTGTCTCCTGGTTGAACTTGACTCGAAAGGCGGTGGCCTCGGTGTCACTCTAACCTCGACGCTTCTATGTGTTGTCAAGCTCTGGTGGGTGCGAGAGGGTGCGGTAGAGTTCGCGAGCGATGTAGCGCTTGAGTATGCGGCGGCGGATCTCGCGGGTGGTCTTGCCCTCGGCGGTGCGCCGCGCGACGTAGCTGCGGGTGCGTGGGCAGCTGCGCATGCGGGTCAGGGCGATGGTGTGTACGGCCCTGTTGAGTGCTCGGCGTCGTTGCGCACTCTGCCGGGGTGGGAGAAGCTGACCACGGTCTGGGCGGCGCTGACAGGTCCGGCGCCGGGGCGGTCAGTGAGGCCTGGAGCGATCACGTGCAGGAGCTCCAGCATCTGGGCGCGGTTGGCTTTCAGCGCCCTGGAGGCTTCGCGCAGGGCGAAGGCGAGCCGGCGGAGCTCACCGTGGCGGACTCGCTCGTGTGGGTGGGTCGTGGTTGGGCGCCGGCGACGCGCGAGCCCCGCCAGGGCCGTGTCGGTGAGGGCGCGGCGGGCGGTGTCACGATCCTCGTCGTCGCCGGTGAGCAGCAGCGCACGTAGACAGGTACCAGTCCTTGGCCGCGGCGCTGCAGGGTGCGCAGCTGCATTCCGCACGTCGCGCAGATCGGCGGCGAGATGTCCACCGAGCCTGCGGTGCGCAGCGCGACGAGCAGATCCCCGACGCTCCTGGGCGCAGGGGATCGGCCGTCGGCCAGCATCGCAGGTCTGTCCTGCAGGGCTAGAGCGAGGCGGCGGCGCTTGGCACGTCCGCCCGCCAGGCGCGTCACCGTGGCCTCGATCAACCCGCGGTCCAGTGCGGGCTCGAGCCCTAGGCTAAACCGCGCTAGGCGGAAACAACGATCCTCCGCGGTAGAATTTCCCTACCGGCTGTTCCCGCAGCCAGCCGTCGACAGCCATCGGGCACAAGCCCGAAGGATCGCGGAGCCTTGACCGACGGGGTGAATTTAAGAAGGTGGTCACGCTCGACGCTAGCCTCGGGCTTTCACCGCGGTCGGATTTTTGACCGTGTCGTGAATGAAGAATGGTGCTCTGACCTGGGATAATTCGACTTGTTGAGGGTCGGATTCATACCAGATCCAGGAGCACCATTCAGGTGAGCAAGTCTACGTCGTGCTACCCATCGCTGTCGGTGGTCACCACCGGAACTGGGGTCGTGTCGCAAGCCGGGCGATCACGTTGTTACGGACCGCGGAGAAGACCGGTCTGACCGCGGGGCTCTCCTCGGCACTGTCCCCGTGGCGCAAGCCCTTGGCCACCCATGATCCCGGCAAGATTGTCCTCGATCTGGCGGTGGCCGTCGCATTGGGCGGGGACTGCCTCGCTGATGTTGCGCTGCTGCGGGAGGAACCGGGTGTGTTCGGGCCGGTGGCCTCGGACCCGACGGTGTCCCGACTGCTCAGCACCCTCGCCGCCGACGCCCCGACCGCGTTACGGGCCATCAACACCGCCCGCGCCGCCGCCCGGCAGGTCGCGTGGGCCCATGCCGGTGCCCACGCCCCCGACCACGACATCAGCGCTAAGAATCCGCTGATCATCGACCTCGATGCCACCCTGGTAACCGCGCACTCGGAGAAAGAACACGCCGCCCCGACGTATAAGAAGGGCTTCGGGCACCACCCGTTCTGCGCGTTCGTCGACCACGGCCACGCCGGCACCGGGGAACCGTTGGCCTTGGCGTTGCGTCCGGGCAACGCCGGCAGCAACACCGCCGCCGACCACATCAGCATCATCGCCGAAGCGTTGCGGCAGTTACCGTTTCCCACCGCGGGCCGGGTCGGGCGCAAAGTGCTCATCCGCACCGACGGGGCCGGTGGCACCCACGAGGTCGTGGAGTACCTCACGAAGCGGGCATTGTCGTACTCCCTGGGCTTCGGGTTGACCGCCAGCATGGTCGACAAGCTCAGTCTCATCCCGCCCACCGTGTGGACCCCGGCCTACGACGCCGAGGAAACCCCGCGCCAGGGGGCGTGGGTTGCTGAGCTCACCGGGCTGCTGGATCTGTCCGGGTGGCCGGCGGGGATGCGGGTCATCGTCCGCAAGGAGCGCCCGCACCCCGGGGCCCAGCTGCGGTTCACCGACACCGACGGGCTGCGGCTGACCGCGTTCATCACCAACACCCGCAACCGCCAACTCGCCGATCTGGAACTGCGCCACCGCCGTCGCGCCCGGTGTGAGGACCGCATCCGCATCTGCAAAGACACCGGGCTGACCAACCTTCCGCTGCACGGGTTCGCCCAGAACCAACTCTGGTTAGCGGTGGTCTCCCTCGCCGTCGAACTCACCGCGTGGTTGCAGATGTTGGCCTTCACCGACCACCCCGCGCGCCGCTGGGAACCCAAACGGCTTCGGCTGCGCCTCTTTTTCGATCGCTGGGCGCCTCGTCCGCCACGCCAGGCGACGCCGGCTCCGGCTCTCCGCGCACGCCCCCTGGCGACACCTCATCGAGACCGCCCTCACCCGGCTCAAAGCACTCCCAGCACCCGGCTGACCAGCAGCAACCCGCCCCGACGAGACCGCACCATCACCGGAACCGTGGAACCCGGCAGACCACCCCTACTGAACACCCCGGGTCGCACCAGCACACCCACCGACAGAACGGAGAACCAAAATTCGACCTCACGACCCAGCACACGCCAGCACATCAGGCCCGCGAAAGAGGCTAGCAGTGGTGAAGAAACATGTCCTGCGCCCTCAGGGGCAGCTACGGCGCGATCGCGCCTGGAACGTCACCGGAGTTGCTGACGAGTTTCATCAAAATTCTCATCAGTTGTTCCAAGTCATCCGCGCCGATGGCACCGACGATCTGATTCTCGGTCTCATCCAGAATGTGCGGCAGCGTCTTCATGAGCGATCGGCCGCGTCGGGTGAATTGCACAATTTTGGCACGACCGTCCTGCGGATCGGGACGCCGACCGACGTAGCCCATGACTTCGAGCTCCGCAGCCAATACCCCCGCCGTCTGCTTGGTAACACTGGCCATATCTGCGATGTCGGTCATGCGCTCCGCGCCGCGGCTCATGCTCCGCATGATTGGAAAATGAGTCATGCGGATGTCGGCATGACCGTGCTGTGCAGTTCGGTCCAGTAGGTAGCGTTCGGAAACCCGAAAAGCTATCAGCAACAGGCGTATGGCGTTTTCGTCAAGTCTCTGGGTGGTGGAGTCACTGCCTGAAGCCGACGGCCGCGTCCACTCAAGCTGGTCGGATATGGCACGGGTGCCAAGGTTGTCCATCGCCATGTCTTAGTCCTTCTGGATTCCGCTGCGCAGGGAAGCCGCGCATAGTCCACGAAGCGGGATGTCCCAGGGCCGCCGTCGGCCGTCGCCCCCACTGGGGCGCGACTGGCCCCCGCCCCGGGTGAGGCTTGGCCGAGCGCTGTTATCCAAGTGACTCAGCCTCACCCCGCCGAAGGTGACCAGTGTAGTCAGGAGCTCGGAAGTGTTATTTGATCCGCTGATGCACCACTCTCGCCGAGTCAGCGGGCGCTAGCGGCGCCAGCGGCGTTGGGAGTTACAAGAGCTTGGTGATATTTTCCTCCAGCGTAAAGCCCATGAGCGCCTTGCCGTAGATCTCCCGCGACGCCGGTGGGACCAGGGTGCCGTGGCGAACCGCAATGTTGGAGTCACGCCAGATGCGCTGCATGGGGCTAGATTCGGCGAAGCTGCCGGCACCGTGGGCGGTGATCAGAATGTCGATCGCATCTTTCACGCAGCTGGCCGCGCGGGCTGCGTCTGACCGGATCCGCGCTCGCATCAGGTAGCTCGGGTATTCGCCCCGCTTGGCTGATTCGTCAATGTCCGCCGCAGCGCGGTAGATGTGCAGGTGAGCTGTGTCGATCATCGAGGCGGCGTCGGCGATCTGCAGCTGGAAGCCGACAGAATCACACTGCCGGTTGTAGATCGTGTTAGGGATCGTGCGTTTGTCCGCCTGCTCGATGGCGAGCCGGAGCGCCGCGCGACCCAACCCGAGCTGTGCTCCCGTGAGGACAAGGGTGAAGGCAGCTTGGAAGGCTGAGTGGTACAGGGGCTCGGTGTCGAACTCGGTTGGAAAGCTGCCGCTAAGAACGCTGCTCACAGACAGAATGTGGTGGTCGGGCACGAACGCGTCCTCCACCACGATCGCGTTGCTGCCCGATCCCCGCATGCCGACAACGAACCACGTGTCTTTCACGACGTACTCCGGCCGCGGGATGAGCCCCAGACCGAAGTCCTTCGTCTCCCCGGCCTCATCGACCAGCGGGAACCCGACCATGACCCAGTCCGAGTGCAGCGATCCAGAGCCGTAGTACCACGTACCGCTCACCCGGAAGCCTCCGTCGACGCGCCTCGACTCCCCGCGTGGCGAGAACACGCCGGCGACGCGGGCGTCGGGGTTGGCGCCGAACACATCGTCTTGCGCCTGTTTGGACAGCATGCCCACCGCGATCCCGACGGTGTTGATGAGCGTTGTCACCCAGGCTGTCGACCCGCAGCTCTCGGCCAGCGTCGCGCCGACGTCGATGATGGTCCGGACGCTGGTCTCGTGGCCGCCGTAGCGCTTGGGAACCGTGAGTCTGAACAGGCCGGCGTCTGCGAGTGCATCGATGACGCGGTCGGGCACTCGCCGGTTTTGGTCGATCTCGTCAGCGGCCTCCCTCAGCAGGTCTTTGAACGAGGCGGCGGTTGCCACGAGTTCGTTGCGCTGTTCGTCCACCTCGTAGGTGCACGTGTAGGCGCGGTCGCCGAGGTCAACGGAGCCGATTGCAAGCGGTGACTGCGCGGTTCCGTCGACTGCCATCGATTGATAGACATCGCTGAGCGAACTAGACATGGCTCCTGCTTTCAAGACGAGAAGTGGGATTAATTAGTAACCATACCTGACTACTTTGGTTTCGTCCAGAACATCGGGTGACGTTCGCCCACGATGGTCCAGGTTTCGGTGATGCATACGTCTGACGATCGGTCCTCAGTCGCGTCGTGAACGCGCCAGGGGCAGGCGACGCGTGGCCCACAAAGCGAACAATGCCCCGGACCCCGTTGACCACACCCGTGCGCGGCGACAGCGTCACGCCGGCGCGACCAGGAGGCCCGCGGTCGTAGCGCCGAGCTGCTGAGGTGCAGCGCCGTCACGATTCTCCTCAGTCGCGGAAGCGGCCGCGGGCCTCGGCCAGAGGAGGGTTCATCGAGCCGACCGGCGTTTTTGGCTCCGGGGCGCTCCGCGGCTACCCCGAGGCATGCGGGTCATCGCCCGCCGCGAACGACCCCACCCGGCGCCGAACTCGACCTGATCTAAGAACGCGACGGCTGGTGTTACACCTGCTTCGCCACCGACACCCAGACCGGCCAGCCCGCCTGGCTCGATGCCCGGCACCGCTCCCACGCCCGCGGCGAGGACCGCATCCGCTGCGGCAAGGACACCGGACTGGGCCGGTTCCCCTCGAAGGTGTTCGCGATCAACCAGGCGTGGCTCGCGTGTGCGCTGACCGCGATCGACCTGCTCGCTTGGACCCAAACCATCCTGCTAAACAACTACCCCGCCCTGGCCAAGGCCGAACCCAAGACGCTGCGCTACCGGCTACTACACGTCGCCGCCCCTCGCGTGCGCGGCGGCCGGCGCCTGCGACTCAAGATCGGCCGCACCTGGCACTGGGCAGCGCTCTCGTCGCGGCCTCAGGGCTAGCTGTGACTGTGATCTCCGAGCGGGTCCGGGCCGGACACCGTGACGCTGCGGCGGAACGGAGTGAAGTCCCGGCTCTTGAATGCTGAGTTAGTTTGTCATGCGCAGCCGGTCGGCAGGTGTGACGCCCAGTACCTCGGTTCGGATTGACCTATTGACAGTCGAAGACGTAGCCCTCTATGTTGAGGCGCATTCAAGACAGGTGGGCCAGGATCGTTCGGAGACGGCCCGGTCTCCGGGCAGGAGCAGGCTTCCAGCTCTAGCGGCAGCGGGCAATGGGCGCATCAGAGGTTGATCGGCACCTTGATCACGACGATCAGATAGAACTCGCAGCACCCGGCTGTACACGGGCTACCCAGCACTACGTGTATCGGTACCACCTCAGTTGTCCATCCGGCACTATCACGGGAGAGTGAAAGACCTTGTTCATCAATTCAGTGAGGCCGCGGCGCAGGCAAGCCGAAAGCGTCGCTACCACCATGGGCAGTACTGCTGACAAACCAACCAGTCGACGCCAGGCTGCGCGCGTTGTAATCGCGACCGTGCTGTCGATCGCGGCGCTTACTGCGTCCGCCTGCAGCTCGTCCGGCTCGTCCGACTCGTCGTCGAATGCGCCCGCGAGTACCTCATCCGCTGAAAGTGCAGCCCTCGCGGCTTACACGGGCCATCCGAGCCCCTTCCCCGTGGACACACCATTGAGCAAGGCGGTGCCGCCGGGCACTACCATCGCCTACCTGCAGTGCGGTGCTCCGATTTGTGCCGTGATATCCAAGCTGGTGGCTCCGGCCATCCAATCACTCGGGGCAACGATGAAGACCGTCAACGCCGGCCTGACAGCTTCGGAGGCACAGGCCGCGGCATCAAGCGTGCTGTCGCTCAAGCCATCGGCAGTGATCGCGACCGGCCTAAACCCACAAATATATGCGGGTGGACTGCAGAAGATCTCTGCGGCAGGCATCAAGGTCGTGTCGATATCGATCCCGGGCGACACGAAGCAATACGGTATCGACTTCAACTACATCGGACTTTCCCCGCTGCAGCTCGCGGGCAAGCTATTGGCGGACTGGGTTGTCGTCAACAAGGGGCCCAAGGCAGACATCGTATTTTACGGTACGCCTGAAATATTTTTCACCCCCTACATGCAAGCGGCTTTCAAGGACGAACTAACCAAGGGCTGTCCGGGCTGCAAGCTTCGGTTTACCTCGCTCGGTATCGCCACGCTGGGTACCACGGCACCAAGCACGATCGTGACCGACCTCCAGTCCCATCCAGACACCAACATGGCGGTGCTCGAGACGGGGGGCGCCGCGCAGGGCTTGCCAGCAGCGATGAAGGCGGCTGGCATCTCCTCGGTCAGCACCTTGGTCTACAACCCGGAGCCGGCGCAGCTGCAGGCCATCAAAGATGGCTCTCTGACGGCGGGCCTGGGTGCCGATCTCCCGGTCCAGATGTGGACGTCCGTTGACATTGTGGCACGGTTGCTGACCGGTCAGCAGCCGACCGCGGGTGAAGTCGCCGGCGTCGGCCCGTTCCAGTTCCTGGCGAAGCAGGACATCACCTTCGATCCGACAAATGGGTGGACGGGCTACCCGGACTATGCCCAGCGGTTCGCAACTTTGTGGAAGCAGGCCTCATAGTCACTACCGCGCATTCGTCGACGTCGTCTCCTGGCTGCAGTACTGGCTGGGAGGCGGCGTCGCGGTTTGTGCCTAATCGCAGGAACAAGTACGGCCCGATACGGCGGCCACGCCGGTGCCGGGAAAGACGATTCACCAGGAGATTGCAATGACTGATACGAGTCGCACAAGTGCCGCCCCCGAACAAGGGTCAGCGGTGGATGCCTTCGTCACTACCCAGGTTGTCCTACGCGAACGCCAGTGCCGTGACCGCGGCTGGTGGGAGGAGATGGATCAGACCTTCTGGTCCGACTCCACCGTCCGCCTGAGCTGGTACGACGGTAATGGTCCAGGGTTCGTCCTGGGATCGAAGGCGATGAGGGAGCGTGGCCAGCACACCGTGCACCACGTATTCGCGCCCGTTGCCCAGGTGCGGGGCACCAAGGCACACGTCGAGGTTTCTGCGGCCATCCTCGCCCCGACGACGATAGACGGTATTGGAGGCATCCTGACCGCGCACTCCCGCCTGAACTACCGACTCGAACGTCGCAACGACGAGTGGCGGATCCTCTCCCTCGATGCGATCTACGAGCACACAACGCTGGAGCCCTCGGTCCCGGGGGAGACCATCACCATCCCTGCTCAGGAGCTTGCTCAGTATCGGGCTAGTTACGCCATCCTCGCCTGGCACATCGCGCGCGGCGGTCAATCGATGAGCGCTGACCAGCTCGGCGACGATCGTCCCGAAGTCCTTGATGCGTTCTACTCCGACATGCGGAATTGGCTCAATAGCTGAGGGATCGTAATTATTCAGGTGCGTGGGGAGTTCAGGCTGGGCGATCGCGGGGCTCGTCTGGAGTTGTGGTGCGGGGCCTGCGGTTGCGGGGATCCAGGGTTGCCGGTGTGTAGTACGTCGAGGGCGGAGTGGCCGTGTTTACGGGCGGTGGAGAGGGGTAGGAGCGGGTCGCGAGGAACGACTCGGCGCCGGTCTCTGAGCGCCAGCCGCCGGAGATCTTCTGCTGAAGTGTGACCATCCGTACGTCGCGCTCGGTTTGGTTGTTGTCCATCGGAACACGGAGGTCGCTCGCGAAGCGCGACACGTCCTCGGCATAGATGTCGAGACGGCGTAGGAGTGCCCCAGGGCCCCGAGGGCGGGCCGCGTTTGCCGGTGCGGGGCCGGTGGCGGGTTCCGCCGCTGCCCCTCGGCGAGGAGGTCGTCGTAGCAGCGGCGGTAGGCCGCCACTGTCTGGGGACTCAACGCGGACTAGCCGTCGGCTGGACGGCGACGTGCATCTGCACGAGCAGCTCGGCCAGTTCGGTGGGCCAGGCTTGGTCGGTGGCCTCGGCGATCCCGGCCAACTCCCGCAGGTGATGGGCGGCACAGGGCGTGGGTCACGTCGTAACGGCGGTAGGAGGGGAGGCCGTAGTGGACCGCGACCCCGTCGGAGGCCGGCAGCACCCCGTCGGCGTCCATCGCGTCTTTGCCGCGGCCCGACGCCAGGTGATATACCGTCCACCGGTTGGTGCAGGCGACGTGGATCCAGCGGAGCTTCGCCGTGACCCGGCCGTCGGTCTCGTCGAAGTGCGCCACCTCGGCCTCGCGGAGCTGCCCGCGGGCATGGTCGAGGAAGCCCTGCAACCGGGCGGCCGTGGTAGGCAGCAGGCAGGACAGCCACCCGGTGGAGACCGGGGCGCCGAAGCAGTCGGCCATCGCCTCCGCGGCCCGCTCGACCGGCAGATGCTGCCGTCCCAACAGATTGGCGCCCACCGCGGCCACCCCGGGTCCGTAACAGGTCGGTGCAGTGGCTTGGGGCGGGAACACCGCGGTAGTCACCGCCCCGCAGGAACACGCCCGCCGCTGCGCCCGATGTTCGACGATGACCAGCTCGATCGAGGGCAAGTCGAATACCTGCCGTGCCTGCACACCCACGACCGGTGCCCCACCGAGATCATCACCACAGGGCCGACATGCGCCGGGGACGTGAGGATGACCTCATCCGGTTCCGGCCGTGGCTGTAAACGGGACCCCTGCTCCCCTGCCCTGCTTACCCGGTTTGCGGCCCGAGGCGCGGCGCAACGACCGCGCGGCGGTTTCAGGAACGCATTCGAGCTCGGCGGATTCGACGAGTTCTGCGAGTTCTGCGACAGCCGGGCCTCCAATTCCATTACCCGAGCGGACACTCGACCACATGCGTCGTGAGCTCCACGGTCGACCGGTCACGCCCGGTCAGGGACGCATCCCGCTCGGGGAGCATCGCCCGCACACGTGCGAGCTGGTCAACCAAATGCTCACGTCCCAGACACTCATCAGCAACACAGCAAATTCAAGCCAGGCGCACCGCTACAGCACCTGAATAGTTGCGAGGGAGCTGCGGAACATCGTGTGGTCACGCCTCAGCGATCGCAGCGACTCGGTGGGCGCAGCAGTTGCTGATATCTGTCTGGAAGCTCGCGCCGCCGGGCGCGACTACCGCTCGCTGTCGAGTTGCGCGAGTTGGGCGGATCCCGTGCGCTCGCCGGCCACGGCCGAGGTGGGTACGGCCAGGTCGATCGCCGCGAGGTCATCCTCGGTCAGAACGATGTCGGCCGCGGGCAACGCCTCGGCCAGCCGCTGCCGGGTCTTCGCCCCGATCAGCGCCACGATGTCGCCCCGCTCGCGGCCCTGGGCCAGGACCCAGGCAATCGCCAGCTGGGTCAGCGTGGCCCCACGCAAGTCGGCGAGCTGACGAAGCGTCTCGACCAGTGCGAGGTTGGACTCGAGGTTGCCTGCCTGGAAGCGGGGCAGCCGCGCTCGAGGGTCAGCGGCCGTTGGTGACCAACTGCCGGACAGCAGTCCACGGGACAGAACCCCGTATGCAGTGATCCCGATACCCAACTCTCGGCACGTGGCCAAGATTCCGCTCTCGATGCCGCGGCTGAACAAGGAGTATTCGATCTGCAGGTCTGTGATCGGATGGACGGCGTGCGCCCGTCTGATTGTCTCTGACCCGACCTCGGACAAGCCGATCCCAAGCACGTACCCGGCCTGCACCATCTCGGCAATGGCGCCGATCGTGTCCTCGATCGGGACGGCCGGGTCCAATCGTCCCGGCCGGTAGATGTCTATGTGATCGGTGCCGAGGCGCTGCAGCGAGTAGGTCAGGAAGGTCTTGACGCTGTTGGGACGACCGTCGTGGCCGAGCATCGCTGCGCTTGGATCCCGCAGGAGGCCGAACTTCACGCTGAGTGTGACTGACTCTCGGTCACCTTCGCGGAGCGCCTGCCGGATTAGCCACTCGTTGTGTCCCATGCCGTAGAAGTCACCTGTGTCCAACAAGGTGATACCGCTGTCGATTGCGGCGCGGAGCGTCGCAATTCCTTCTGCATCGTCCGTCGGTCCGTACACGCCGGACATTCCCATGCAGCCCAAGCCGAGGGCCGCCACTGCCGGACCGCTGGTCCCAAGTCGTCGAGTTTCCATCAGATAGTTGAGGGCCTCCGATGCCGACAGCACCGGATTCCCTTTCCTCCGTTCCAGTCATTAGTGTGGATAACAGTGTGGTCGGACGTGCATTTAGCGCCCGGTGATCAGTCGGCCGTCTGAAGCCGCCGCGTCGCCGGGCATGCCTGATGAGTCGGTCCCCTCGAGCATTGCGAAGCTCGGTTGAACGCGAAGGTTCAGATGCACGTCCTGCGCGATGCCTAGCGGTGCGAACGTCGGCAACAGGGCCGAGGTTGATCGAGTCGCGCGGACCCGGTGGATTCGGGTTCACAGATCAGCCTTGAACTGATCGACGCCTCTGCAGGCAAGTGCCATGACGGGGGCGTTCGTGTTGCCGCTCGTGATGTTCGGCATGATCGACGCGTCGATCACTCGCAAGCCATCGATACCCCGGACGCGCAGCGACGGATCGACGACCGCTTCGTCATCCCCACCCATGCGGCAGGTACCGACGGGGTGCGCCATGCCTGATGCCACACGCCGCGAGAACTCCGCCAAGTCGTCGTCGTCGACGTCTGGGCCTGGCGAGAACTCGGGCTGGAGGAGGTCCACGAGTGCGGGCATCTTCAGGGCGCGGCGGGCGTAACGTAGGCCTGCAACCATCACTCGAACATCTTCGGGCTCGGACAACCAGTTGGGATCGATCAGCGGTGCTGATCGAGGATCGGCGTCCCGGAGCGACACTCGACCACGGCTGCGCGGTTGCAGCACGATGCTTTCCATCGTGAGCCCCGGCAACACGTCGATCTGTTTGGCGCCCATCTCGATGCTGACGGGAACGTGGTAGGTCCCTACCGTTGGGGCGCCGTCCGGGTCGAGCGGGTCGTAGTACGCAACTGACTCGATTCCGTTTGTGGTGGCTGTCCCATCGCGGGCGAGCAGGTAAAGCAGCCCATCGCCGACCATGGTCATTCCTCGGGTGTGGCGGGCATAGCCGAGGTCCCCACGTGAGTGGGCCGAGATCGAAACCTTGGGGTGGTCCTGCAAGTGCCTTCCGACGTCCTCGGATCGAGCCCTGATTCGGATCCCGTTCTTCGCGAGCTCCGCCTCTGGACCGATCCCCGAGAGCATGAGCAGCCGGGGCGAGTTGAAGGCTCCGGCGCAGAGAATGACGTGTGGCGCATGGATGCGCTGCCGAACACCGAATCGAACCACCTCGACGCCGGTAACTCGGTCATGGTGGATAAGTATTCGGTCTACGCGCACGTGGGTGCGAACGCTGAGGTTCGCGCGGTTGCGTACCGGGTGGAGAAAGGCGGTCGCCGCGCTACTACGCCGGGCGTTTCCCATACTGTTCTGCGTCACACTGACGCCGCGTTGACAGGCGCCGTTGTAATCCGCGTTGAAGGGCAGGCCGAGTTCTTGGAACGCTTTGATCGTTGCCAAGTTCAAAGGGTTGATCCGCGGTGGCCAGGAGACGTGCACCGGGCCGCTTCCGCCGTGATATTCGTCGCCGAAGATACTACTTGTCTCCAGCGCTTTGAAGTATGGAAGAAGATTCTCGAACGACCACCCGCTGTCTCCTCCGGCGGCCAGCTGCCACTTGTCATAGTCACTGGGCTGGCCGCGAACCCACGTCATTGCATTTATCGAGCTGCCGCCACCAATCACCCGAGCGGCCGGCATCGGACGTGACCTGCCGTCCAACTGCTCTTGCGGAACGGATGAGTAATTGTAGCCGAGCGAGCCGCGTTCGGCCAATTTGAAGAACCCCGCCGGAATGTGGATGAGCGGATTGAGATCCCAGCCCCCGGCTTCGAGCAGGAGAATACGGGCATCCGTTTCGCCGGCGAGCCGACCAGCCACGACCGAGCCGGCCGACCCGGCACCGATCACGATGACGTCGTACTGCTTACCCATTGCTGACCTCTCGCGGTAGATCAGAAGATTGCGAGCGGGTTGACCGGCACACCACTAGCGGCCTCGAGGCGGGGTGGTGCCGCGACGAAGAGGAAGCTGTGACGACCCTCTTCTGCGCATACCCGGGCCAGCTCCGTGGGGTCTACGACGTCGACGAGGGGCATCCCGAGGAGTGCCAATCCGACGCGGTGAAGAGGTCCCGGCTGCGTCGGGTCGATCGGCGGGTGCGCGTCACCGACATCGCCGGCATATACGGCGACGTCGTGCTTGTGCATCCATTTGACCGCGTCCAGGGTCATGCCGGGAAGGCCGTGAGCCCGAGTGACGGCCTCGTCCCAGCCGCTCCGCACCACGATCGCGTCGCCTGCGCGGACCTCGACTCCGCCTCGTTCGGCCGCGGCATCGAGGTCAGCACCGGTGACACCGTGCCCCTCGTTCAGAGCACCATCTGGAGCCAGATCGAGCAGTACCCCCCGGGTGACGACGCCGTTGGCGAACACGGCTGTGGAACCGTGCTGGATGCCCGCGGCGTTGCCGCAGTCCTCCAGCTGTCGTCCCGGGTAGATCTGGCCACCGACGACTTGGTGAGCGACGGAGTCGAGGTGGGTCACATGCGGGCTGTGGGGGACGAGAATCAACAGCTCGGCCATCGCCCGCGGGGACGCGCCGGTGTACATCGCCACCTGAAGCGCCGAGGTCGACGCCGCAGGCAGCCCTGCCATCGGCCCCGCCATGAGCGGGGCCGTCGGGATCGGACGCGACAGCGACACGCTCCGGCCGGTTCGTACCTCGGCTACAGCCTGAGCCCGCACCTCGTCGGTGATCAGGTTGAGGGTGCCCCGTTCGTCATCAGCACCCCAGCGCCCCCAGTTGGTGGGCACCTGCTCGCTCACGCTTCGGTCCCTGGCTCGGCGGGCTGCTGAGCGGACCAGGCGAACGCGTCGTCGTAGAGAGCATGGACCACATCGGGCCTGTCGATCCCATACAGATCCGGGTTGACGGCCTCACCGTCCAACGACCGCGTGTAGGCGAGGAACCGGTACGGGTGCCGAAGCCCGGCCACCGCGTCGGGATCGACGTGCAGATCGGTCCCCGGTACCGCTGGAGTCAGCGTGTCGGCCTCATTGATCGCCGTGAGGTCACTGATGCCCCAGATCCCATCCCGTTGTTCGACCCGGTAGAGCAACCGCATGAATGAGGCCAGTTCTGCCTCGACACCGTCCACCTGGATCCACCGAATCGTGGTCGACGGCAGTTCCACGACCGCACGCCGCCCGCTCTCGTAGACCAGCGGGGGGCCGAGGCGGTTGATGATCGGCTCGCTGCTACGGCCCGACCGAGTGTCACCGCCTGACACGAAGGCCGCCGCGCTGCCCTTCAGCCAACTTGTCGTGACCGTGGCATCGGGATGAAAGCAAGCCCGAAGCTGATCGGTCAGGTGACGCACCCGGCTCTGTCGCTCGCGCACCACCAATTGAGATATCTCCGTAACCTGACTCATCCCCGTGCCCTCTCTCGCGATTCTTCCCTGCGGCTGAAGGTGCCGGCCGGGTCTGGAACTCCTTGCGCTTCGCCATCCTGCTCGACCGGCTTCACGGGACGTCGATGGTCAACGTGCCGCCCAGGGAGCGCGAGACGCAGGCACATAGTCGGTCACCATCCGCTCGTTGTCGCTCACTGAGCGAAGACGTCGCGATGGTCGATCTCCTGCTCGTGATCAAGAATGTTGACCAGACAGAGACCGCACTCTCCGCGCAGACAGTCCGAGATCACCTCGGCTCCGGCGCTCTCCAGTACGTCCAAAAGGGTCTTATCGGCCGGTACCACGGTGTCGACCCCCAGGCGCGGCACCAGAACCCGGAATGCGACCGACGCCCGGGTAGCACCGCTGCCGAACGTCTCGAACCGCAACCGATCCACGCGTCGACCATCGGCGGCCCAGGACCGCTTGGCAGCCATCAGCATCTCGATAGGGCCGCATACGTAGAGTTCGGTGTCGGCCGACAGTTCGCGAATCAATGCATCGACGTCAATGCGTCCCTGCTCGGCGCCGACGTGAACTCGAACTCGCTCAGCGTGATCGGCGAGCAGGCCATCGACGAAGGGCATGGCCTCGCGGGTCCGACCGACGTAGATGAGTTGATAGTCCGCTCCCAGCGCACGGAGTCGCCTCGCCATGCCGACAAGGGGAGTGATCCCGATTCCTCCGGCCAGCAGGGTGTACCGCGGGAGGCCCCACGTCAGATCGAATGTCTGCACCGGCTGAGAGGTGATGAGGTCGTCCCCGGGTCTGAGCAGGTGCATGTGGGTGGAGCCACCCGAACTGTTCGGGTCGAGACGAACACCGAGGCTGATGTGATCTGGAAAGCGCCCGTCCTCGACCACCGAGTATGAACGGACGACCTCGCCGGAGGCGAGAGGCAGGAGTACATCCAGGTGACTTCCTGGGGCCGCCTCCGGACAACCCGGCAGGTCGAGCACGATGCGGCGGATGCCCTCGGCCACGAGCATGCTTTCCGCCACGACGGAGCGCTGCCAGTCATGGAGTTGTCTGTTGGACATCAGGAACCCCCGCTCCTGCATCGGGCGGTGGGCCATTGGGGAGGTGCCGTGAGCCGCACCGGTCCTCCTGAGGCTTGTCGTGGATAGCATCAGCGGCAGACGTTGACGAGGTCGCCGATTCCCTCGATTTCGATCCGGACGGTCGAGCCCGACTTGAGAAAGAGTCCCTGCTTGTGTCCGACTCCGGCCGGGGTCCCGGTGAGGATCACATCGCCGGGTTCGAGGGTGGTCTGACGGGATAGGTAGGAGACGATTTCGGAAACCGAATGGATCAGGTCACTCGTGCGAGCCTCTTGGCGCAACTCGCCGTCGACCCACGTCCGCAGCTGAAGGTCGTCAGGGTCATCGAACTCATCCAGCGTGGCCAGACACGGTCCCATCGGGGTGAAGGTGTCGAAGCTCTTGGCGGCAGAGACGTCGGCCTTGCGGCCCGGCACGCGGCCCTTCTGCACGTCGCGGGCACTGACGTCGTTGCAGATGGTGTAGCCGGCAATCCCCTGCACCGCCTCGTGCTTGCTCACGTCGGTGAGCCTACGACCGACGATCACGCCGAGCTCGCCCTCGTAGTCCACCTCGTTAGGTGCGACTGGCGGGAGCTGGATCTCGTGCAAAGTGCCGATCACCGACGAAGGCGCCTTCATGAAGATCACCGGCTCATCCACCTCCTCGGCGAAGCCAACCTCCGTCCGGTGTTCGCGGTAACCGAAGCCCACAGCCCAGATCTTGGAAGGTCGCAGGACGGGTGCCAGCAGATCAGCCGCGTCGAGCTGAACGCTGTCTCTCACCGGAGCATTGGCGAGCTCTGCGACCGTGCAACCGGCCTCGAGCGCTCGCCCCAAGTCCGGGTACGGAAGATCGAGCAGTAGAACACCGTCGTCGTCGATGCGCCCGATCCCACCAGGCGTGGTCACCAAGCGACTCATGCTCGCTTCTCCTGCGGTTCCAGGCTCAGCAGGCTTTCCCGTGGCTCGCCGGAGCCGTAGCGGGCGGCGAACTCCTCGGCGTCCAGTTCTAGTCCGGACGGATTCGCTGCGAAGGCTGGGCTGGCCATGAATTCGAGTTCACCTTCGAGAGTTGCAAAGTTCGAGGTCGTAAACTCGATGATGTTCCCGTCCGGGTCACGGTAGTAGAAGCTGGTCGCCTGTCCGTGATTCGCGGTGCGGTGCGGCGTGGCCCCGAAAGCCAACATGTGCGCGTATTGCACGAACAGGTCGTCGAGTGTGTCGACGCCGAACTGGAAGTGGTGCAGCCCCGGGCCCGCCGGTTCTATGCCGATGAGGCTCTCCATGCCGAACAGTCCGAGCACCTGGTTGTGCGGGTGGTCGGACTCGTGGATCTGGAAGAAGGCCAGTCGGACGTCGACAGCTCGCTCCGGCATGCCCTCCGGCCGCGGCGGAGCGTCCGGGTCGGGCGTGCGCTCGTAGAACGGGCCGTGTCCAAGCAGGTGGGAGTACCAGGCGTGCATGGTCTCGAATCGACCGGTCTTCAAGACGAGCTCGCCCATCTGCAGGGAGGCTGGCGTCGTCGCTGTGTCGGTGGAGACTGCAGCCTCTGAGGTGGTCAACGTGGTGTCCTTTCCGAATGCTGGTCTCTGCTATAGGCGGGCATGGGCTGCAACGCATGTTCAGCAGGCGTTGATCGACGCGCCACGCATGAGGGAGTGCCCGATATTCACAACGCCGAAGTCACGGTGCCATCTCTTGAATATGCATCAACATAGATTCACGGGGAACACGTTGTCAAGGGGCGGCGGACCATGCCTGCCAGAGGCCGAGGTCGCTCGCTGAGGGCGACGCCCGTCGGCACGTCACACGCGGCCGCACGGCCGCCCAACGAGCCGCGAAGTTGAACGGGGTCGAAGGGAGGCGCTCTCCCAATACCAGCCCGGGCGGCATCACCACCCCGGGGCTCCTCGACTATCCGTTGACGCTCTCAGCCCGCGCGACCGGCCGTCGCAGTCCGCCGGCGCCCAAGGAGCCGCAGGATCGCCTCCCGACGGAACACCTGCGGTCGGCGCCAGGCTGCTAGCCCGACGGCGACGAGAAGCGCGGCACCGTTGAACAGGTCGGGGATCCAGATCGGCAAGCCGGCCAGCTGCAGTCCCTTGACACCGACGGCGAGCACGTAGGCGGCGACCACGGTGCCCCACACGTTGAACCTGCCGCCGCGGAACTGCGTGGAACCGAGGAAGACCGCAGCGATGACGGGCAACAGGTAGCCCGGCCCCACCGTAGGATCACCGGAGGCCAACGCAGAGGTCTCCAACAGACCGGCTAACCCGCTGACCACACCGCAGGTGATCAACGCGAACAAGATCACCCGCGATGTCCGGACCCCAGCCAAGGCCGCAGCCTCCTTGCTGCCGCCGGTGGCATACACGCGCCGGCCGATGGGAGTGCGCTCCAGCACGTACCACAGCAGCACCGAGACGACGAGCATGATGTAGAAGGGATACGTCAGGCCGAACAGCTGACCGGTGCCGATCTCGGCGAAGCCGGCGGGCAGGTTGAGGATCTGTTGACTGCTCGAGATCCAGGCGACTGCGGCGGTCAACAGCGAGCTCACGCCCAGGGTCGCGATGAACGCCGGGATCCGGAGCCGGGTGATCATCAGCCAGGAGAACACGCCCACGCCCGCACCGGCCAACAGCGACAAAGCGATCACGACTGGAATCGAGTAGCCAGAGACCAGTAGCCGCGCCACCAGGATGGCACCCAGCCCCACCTCGGCACCCACCGCCAGGTCGATAATTCCTGCGGCGATAGGAACAACCAGTCCGACAGCCACTAGACAGGTGATCGCCTGATTGGACAGCAACGAACGCCACGTCCCCGCGGTCAGGAAGGTGTCCGGTATCCACAGTGCGAACACCACGAACATGAACGCGAGCAAATACA
>JAABUU010002017.1_pt1 | contig 30845 bp, 27 predicted proteins | sample 5559301 | NCBI WGS metagenome assembly JAABUU01 (sample SAMN10711884, study PRJNA513360) | rock metagenome | isolation source: Antarctica rocks | place: Antarctica: Victoria Land, Richard Nunatak white
GTGACGACGCTCGCTGACATCGCAATGCCGGTGGATGAGCTGGATTTTCACGAGGACGATCCGCGAGTGGTGCCGCTGGCCCCCGAGTCACAGTCCGAAATTTCGCCCGGTGTATCGATCGAAGGCGTCAGCAAGGTCTTCCGCGGTCCGGGTGGAAATGTCGCGGCGCTGGACAACATCGATCTGTCCGTCGCCCCAGGCGAGTTCGTCTGCCTGCTGGGTGCATCCGGTTGCGGAAAGTCCACGTTGCTCAATCTGATCGCCGGTTTGGACAAGCCAACTGCGGGAGCCGTTTCCACTGCCGGTCGGCCGGCGCTGATGTTCCAGGAGTCGGCGCTCTTCCCCTGGCTGACAGCCGGGGCGAACATCGCTCTCGCCCTGAAACTTGCCGGAGTGCCGCGATCGCAGCGGCCGGATCGGGTGGCGGAGCTGCTGACTCTGGTACGCCTGTCGGGGACCGCCGACCGTCGCATCCACGAGTTGTCCGGTGGACAGCGGCAGCGGGTGGCGCTGGCCAGAGCGCTCGCCCAGAGTGGCCAGGTGCTGCTGATGGACGAGCCGTTCGCCGCGCTCGATGCGATCACCCGCGACGTGCTGCACGACGAACTCACCCGGGTCTGGAAGCGGACCGGCAACAGTGTGGTGTTCGTGACGCACAACGTCCGGGAGGCCGTTCGGTTGGGTCAGCGGGTGGTGCTGCTGTCCTCTCGTCCCGGTCGGGTGGTGGGCGAGTGGCGGGTGGACATCAAGGGTCCCCGCACCATCGAGCACCCGGAGGTGTCCGCGCTCGCCGCCGAGATAACGGTGCGCCTCCGCGAAGAGATTGCCAGCCATGCCCGCTCTTGACGTCCAACCGGGCGCCGGGCGGACCGCCGGCCGGCTTCCGACCGGATCGGACGAGTCGGACGAGCAGTCTGAACGAGAGGACACCGCCGCCGTAGGTGCCGGACTGGACGCGTTGGAGCAACATGCGGTCACGACGAAGCCGGCATGGCGTCGATTCGTCGGCGGGTTCTATCCGCCCTTGATCGCGTTGCTGGCGCTGCTGGGTCTGTGGCAGTTCGCCTATGCGCAGAAGTGGAAGCCCGACTATGTGCTGCCCGCGCCGGCGAGCGTCTGGACGACCTTCACCGCGATGGTGTCGGACGGTTCCGCGCTCGAGGTGATCTGGACCAGCGTGAGCCGTGGATTGATCGGCTTCGCGGCGTCCATCGTGCTGGGAACCGTCCTGGGTCTGGCGCTGTTCCGCTTCCGTTGGCTGCGGGTGTCGTTCGGCCCATTGGTGACCGGGCTGCAGTCGCTGCCCTCCGTCTCCTGGGTTCCGATGGCGGTGCTCTGGTTCGGTCTGACCAACGGGGCGATCTATGCGGTGGTTCTGCTGGGAGCTGTGCCGTCGATCGCCAATGGGCTGATCGCCGGCATGGACCAGGTCCCGCCGTTGCTGACCAGGGTGGGCAAGGTACTGGGTCTCGGGCAGTTCGGGCTGATCAAGGACGTGCTGATTCCAGCGTCCCTGCCGGGTTACCTGTCCGGGTTGCGGCAAGGCTGGGCCTTTTCCTGGCGCTCCCTGATGGCGGCAGAGTTGATCGCCACCTCCAGCAAGTTGGGACTCGGGCTCGGGCAATTGATGAACCAGGGCCGTGACCTCGGGGACGCGCCGACCATGTACACCGCGCTGATCCTGATCTTCCTCGTCGGCATCGGTATCGAGCTCGCGTTCTTCCGGCCGGTCGAGCGGGCCATTCTGTCGGCTCGCGGCTTGACGCCGGGCGCTCGGTGACGGCAGCGGCAAAGGAATCTTTGCGCGAGGATTCGAGCATTCCGCTGGTCGGGCTGGCGCATGGCAGCAGGGATCCGAGGTCGGCGCTGGCCATCGGTCGACTGATGACTGCAGTTGCCGCGCTTCGTCCAGGTCTGCAGACGTATTCGGCCTTTCTGGACCTGTCCGAGCCCGACCTCAGGACCGCCGTCGCCGCACTCGACGTGGACCGCGCCGTGGTCGTGCCGCTGCTGTTCGCCCAGGCGTTCCACGCTTCCAAGGACGTTCCCGACGCCATTCGGGACGCGGTCCGCAGCACCGGAAAGAATTTGTTCGCAACGGAGATTCTCGGTCTCGGGCCGGACGTGCTCGAGGCACTCCGAGAGCAGGCCAGTGCGGTCGGCATCGTGGACGAGCAGGAAATTCTGCTGGTGGCCGTCGGTACGTCGGACCCGGTGGCCAACGAGGCGGTGGACAACCTCGCGCAGCTGTGGTCCGCCCGCCGTCCTGGTGGAGTTCGAGCCGTCTTCGCGACCACGACGCCGCGCGCACTGGACGTACTCGACCAGCCCTGGAACGCCCTGCCGGCGGTCGCATCTCTGTTCCTCGCGCCCGGGTTACTGCTCGACCAGGTGGCTCGGCGAGCAGCGGAACTGGGAGTGGCTGTCGCACAGCCGTTGTGGCCGGCGATGGCGCAGGTCGTGCTGGCCCGTTACGACTCTGCGTTGAGTGCGACGCGCCATCTTCCGGCCCTTCCATCGAGCTGACCTCGACCACCTCGGCGCAGCTTGCACGTCCGTCCGATCAGGCGGCCTCGTGGTCCAGCAGCCAACGCTTGGCCGGAAGGCCCCAACGAAACCCGCCGAGGCTACCGTCGCTGCGCACTACCCGATGGCACGGCACGAACAGCGCGGCCGCATTGCGTGCGCAGGCCATCGCGGCACCCCGGACAGCTGCCGGCCTGCCGGCTATCAAGGCGAAATCGGTGTAGGTGACGGGTCGTCCGGCCGGCTGGGCGCGCAGGATCTCCCAGGCGTGCAGCAGAAAGATCCCCGAGACCTGTTGTACCGCAACATGGTCGATCCGCGTCAACTCCCCGTCGTGGTAGGCGGTCACCGCATCCGTCACACCGTCTATGTTCTTGACCGTAGTCACGGAAATCGGCCGCAACGCCGGCGCGATGACGGGCAGCAGGTCGGAGATCTCTGCCGTCCATCCAGATGCCAGGACGACGGGAACATCCGATTCGGTAGCAATGACGGTGAACGGACCGATCGGGGTGTTCGTGGTGGCAACAAGCGAATTCGTCATGCCGGGCCTTCCGATGGTGATAGCTGGGTTGGATTTGTCCGTCGAGGAGTCGTGGCTCTGGCGGAGCCGGCGGAGGCTGCGCGCCAGAGATGCATCCCCGCGTAGGAACGGAACGGACTCCAGCGCGCGGCGCGTTCGGCGAGGGCGACCGGACCGGTGGGGAGGCCGAGCCGCGCGGCCCCCTGCCTCAGCACCAGATCGCCAGTCATCAGGACGTCTGGGTCACCGAGCACTCGAAGGCGGACGTACTGAGCGGTCCACGGCCCGATTCCCGGCAAGGCCACCAACTCGTCGGAGAGCTCTTGGCCTCGCCGTCCGGCGTCGATCACCACACTGCCCGAGGCGATTGCGCCGGCCGCGTTGACGATGGTCTCGGCCCGACGCCTCGGTCCCGGCAGCACAGCCGGATCGAGCGCTGCCAGATCAGTCGGGTGCGGAAACAGGTGGGTGAGACACAGATCGTCGCCCGCACTTTCCGTTGGCAGACCGAGCGGCCGTCCGACCGCCGCCGTCAGCCGACCCAAGGTGGTCCGGGCTGCCGCCACCGATACCTGCTGCCCGAAGATCGCGCGCAGCAGGATCTCCGGCCCGTCGACCGCGCCCGGCACTCGTAGGCCGGGACAGTCGGCCACCGCCGCGTGGAGCGCGGAGTCGGCACGGAGCTGTTCGTCCACCCGCACCGGGTCTGCGTCGGCATCCAGCAGCCTGCGGCACCGATCGACGGCCGGAACGAGGTCCGAGATCTGCTCGAGGCGCAAGGTGGCGATGACCAGCGACGATGCGCCGGGCTTCGGAAGTTCCAGGTGCACGGTCCCGTTCCCGGCAGGCAGCGCCAGCGTGCGGGCATAGGTCCGACCTTCCACGTATTCGACCCCGGCCACTGCTCGTGCCGAGAGAAAGGCCAGCAGGGCATCTGACGCGAAGGGTTGGCGCACCGCGAGCCGAAGAGTCAGGGTCCCCGGGACGGTGCTGCGCGGCTGATGGTCGCTGCGCAGGGTGCTCGGGTCGGCCGCGTACACCTCGCGGATGGTCTCGTTGAACTGCCGAATGCTGGAGAAGCCTGCAGCGAAGGCGATGTCACTGATCGGGACGGTGGAGGTGGTCAGCAGGACCCGGGCAGTGTGGGCCCGACGGGCCCGGGCGAGTGCCAGGGGCGGTGCGCCGACCTCGGCGGCGAGCAACCGCCCGAGGTGCCGCGGCGTGTAGCCCAGCCGAGAGGCCAAGCCGGGCACCCCCTCGCGGTCGACGATCCCGTCACCGATCAGTCTCATGGCCGCTCCCACTGTGTCCGCCCGCAGATTCCATTCCGGTGAGCCAGGCGTTGCGTCGGGCAGGCACCGACGGCAGGCCCGGAATCCGGCTGCCTGCGCTGCCGCGGAGGTCGGGTAGAAGGCGACATTCCGGCGCAGTGGGGTGCGCGCCGGGCAGGCGGGGCGGCAGTAGATCCCGGTGCTTCGCACCGCGGTGACGAACTGCCCGTCGAAGCGGGCGTCTCGCGTTTGCACCGCCCGGTAGGCGGCGTCGGCATCGTTGATCACCAGGACCACTCTGCCAGCCGTTCAGCTCCATGCCTCGCGGTTTTCGGACACGGCAGTCGTTCATCGCCAGGACGACTTCGCCAGCTCGCGGCGCGGCGACTCGGGGTTTTCGGACACGGCAGTTGGACCACGACCGATCGGCTCGCCGGCTGCGCGCGGTGTCGGATCACGCGACTTGCTTGCCGCGGTGCCCGATGGTCTCGACCCCTGAATGGGTAACATGATCGCACGGAGCACGCCCGTCATGCAGCGTCTCGATGGCCCCTCACCCCGAAATGGGCAACTGATCGCACGGAATACGCCCGTCACGCAGGCGTCTCGATGGCGAAATGGTGCAGTCGGTTTCGCCTAGGTTTTTGGGCGGGATCGATCCATTTGGGCGGGATGAGTTCGGGTATTCCTGCTGGCGCCATTCGAATGGTCCATGCTTCCTTGTGTATTTCGGCATGATGGTAGGGGCAGAGCAATACCCCGTTGGGATAGCTGGTCGATCCGAAATGGCGGGTCCAGAATTTCACATGGTGCGCGTCGCACCAGTCGGGTGGCCGGTCGCAGCCGTCCCAGACGCATCCGCGATCGCGGGCGGCAATGGCGCGGCGGACGGCCTGTGGAAAGGTGCGGCTGTTTCGGCCGATATCGAGGACTTCACCGTTGCTGCCGAGCACTGCGGGTATGACCTGAGCGTCGCACAGCAGGCGGCGGGCTTGAGCAGGGGTCAGGTGACCGCCGGTGTCGTAGCCGGCGTTGCTGATCATGCCGGTGATGACATTCCAGCTCAGGATGACCGTCAGGTGTGGCTTTTCGCCACCCTGGCTGGGTCCGGTGCCGGCATCGAGGTATCCGCGCAACGCCGCGATGAGAGCTGACGCGCGCCGGTTGCTCGGCGTTCTGGAATCGGGACTGCCATCGGAGGCCGGGAGTGGTGCGGCGAGCGCATCGAGCGCTTTCTTGACAACTTCGACGCCGTGATCGTCGAGGTGCCCTTTGAGCGGAGTAAGTCCGGTCCTGATGTTGCGTCCGCCGAAGTCAAGGCCCATCCTGGCATCTGCAGTCCTGTCATCGAGATCCCCGTCGGGATCGACGCGTTCCAGGATCCGGGTCGCGGCGCGTTCGAGAAAGTTCGGGTCGCACGCGACGCCGGTTTCGACCAGTGCCTTTTCGCACGCTGCTATGGCAGCCGCTGGAGCTGCGGCTGGAATCTTGTCCATCGTTTCGACGATGGTTCTGATGTGCTCGGCGCCCAGCTTCCCGTTGTCGACGGCGTGCGCCCGGACCGGAAGAAGGGGCGGCAGTTCGTCGCTCGTCAGCGTTTCGCGATTCAGGATCTGCCTTGCGGCCTTGACGCGGCCGATCGCATCGGCGTTGGAAATATTGAGAGCTTGGCGGAGCAACGCGTGAGTCGAGGAGCACGACCGAAGACCCGCCATGCCTCTGGTGTCGATTTCACCGGTGAGATGCAGCTGTGCGGCGTGAATTGTTCTGGATAGCGCTTCTAATTGACGTCCGAGCATCAGAAGGTCGTCAGGCAATATCTTCCAGAATTCAGTGTCGAGTATCTCGCGGGCGACCGAGAGGGCAGCGTCGGCCAGGTGGTGCACCTGGTCGGTGTCGTCGAATCCGGTGGTCGTCATATCGAAAAAGCTATCTCATCGCACCGACAGTGCACCGCTTTGTCGCCGCGATTTGGGTGCTGCAGGCACCAGTTGTCTCCTTTCGTCACTCCATTCCCAAAATTGTTATTTTCCACCACGCCGGCCAGGCCTTCCACGAACTGGGGATCGATCCGCGCCGGAGCGGATGGGCAGATGGACGGACGGAGCAGTTGGTGGGCTGTGCGGAATTCGAGCGGTCGGAGCGCGGTGCAGCCCGGAATCCAGGCCACCATGAAAGGCTGAGCGACATGAGCGCAGCCCAGACCTCACCACCAACGCGTTGGGAACAGCAGGTCGTGGGGGACAAGTGGGACTTCTACGCCGGCCGTTTCGACAAGATGGTCGCGGATGGCACGGATCTGGAAGGTGAGGCTCGCCTGGTCGACGCTCTGGCACCGCGCGCGGCTGCGGTGCTCGACGGCGGGTGCGGTACCGGCCGAATCACCGCAGCGCTGCAACGAATGGGACACCGGGCGATCGGCGTGGACAAGGACGCGGGACTGATCGACATCGCGAAGCGGCGCTACCCGGGCGTGCCGTACGTCAACCACGATCTGCTGCTGTTGGACAGCGACGTCCTGACGGCTGTCGGCGCCCCGGCAGAGTTCGACATCATCGTTCTGCCCGGCAACGTCATGGTTTATCTGGCGCCCGGCACCGAGCGGGAGGTGCTGCGAGTGCTGACCGGACTGCTGAAGCCCGCCGGCCGCCTCATCGCGGGCTTCGCCACCGACCGGGACTACTCACCGGCCTCGTTCCTGGCCGACGCTGACGCGCTGGATCTCCAGGTGGAGCACCAGTTCGGGACCTGGGATCTTCGTCCATTCGAGAACGCATCGGACTGGACAGTTACCGTACTGCGGCGTCCCGACCCCGATGGCCAGGAGCAAGCGCCGGCGGCGACGCGATGGACCCCGGCCTCCCAGTGGCATTCGGACCCCGAGCAACACCTCTGACCAGCCAAAATGCGTCAGGCCCGGCTCGGCGCCCCTAGACTGATTCCTCGTGAGTCTGACCCTCGGCATCGTCGGCCTGCCCAACGTCGGCAAGTCCACCCTGTTCAACGCGCTGACACGCTCCGACGTGCTCGCAGCGAACTATCCGTTCGCGACGATCGAGCCCAACGTCGGCGTCGTTCCGCTGCCCGATCCGCGACTCGATGTGTTAGCGAAGGTGTTCTCGTCGGTGAGAACGGTTCCCGCAACGGTGTCGTTCGTCGACATCGCCGGCATCGTCAAGGGCGCCAGCGAGGGCGCCGGTCTGGGGAACAAATTCCTGGCCACCATTCGCGAGGCGGATGCGATCTGCCAGGTGGTGCGGGTTTTCGATGACAACGACGTGATCCATGTCGACGGCAAGGTCGATCCGCTGGCCGACGTCGAGACGGTCAACACGGAGTTGATCCTGGCCGATATGCAGACCATCGATAAGGCGCTGCCCAGGCTCGAGAAGGAGGCGCGCACGGCAAAGGATCGCAAGCCGATCCTGGACGCAGCCAGAGAGGCAGCCGCCATCCTCGACTCGGGCAAGACCTTGTTCTCCGCTCGGGCGAAGCTGGATCTGTCAGCCCTGCGCGAGCTCACCTTGCTCACCGCGAAGCCTTTCCTGTACGTCTTCAACGCGGACGAGGGCGTGTTGACCGACCCGGACAAGCGCGCCGAACTGTCGGCTGCCGTAGCCCCAGCAGATTCGGTGTTCCTCGACGCCAAGGTCGAGTTCGAATTGCTCGAACTCGACGAGGAGTCGGCGGTGGAGTTGCTCGAGTCGGTTGGTCAGCACGAGCCCGGACTGCACGCACTGGCTCGGACCGGCTTCCACACCCTGGGATTGCAGACGTACCTGACTGCCGGCCCCAAAGAATCACGCGCCTGGACGATCAAGCAGGGCGCCACCGCTCCACAGGCCGCCGGCGTCATCCATTCCGACTTCGAACGCGGCTTCATCAAGGCCGAAGTCGTCTCGTACGCCGATCTGACGACAGCCGGATCGATGGCGGCGGCCAAGGCAGCCGGCAAGGTCCGCATCGAGGGCAAGGACTACGTCATGCACGATGGCGACGTGGTGGAATTTCGATTCAACGTGTAGAGTTGGCCAGTTGACCCATGGGCGGCTGCCCTGATGTCGGGACAGGATTTCCAGACAGCCGCGGTCAGCTCTCTGGTGAGCAGTGCCCGATGCCACGGGTGCACTCCCGGTTCGGGATGGTCCTCGAGCTAGAGGGCACTCAACTGGGCTTCATGGTCAACGGTCATGGTGGTGACCACGTCTCGGAGCAGCCGGCCGATCCGCTGGTTGGGGGTCTCACCGTCGCGGTAGGGAACCGCAAGCTGGTCGGTGATGGACCGGGCAACCTCACGCAGCTTGATGTTGGTCTGGGAGGAGTGCGCGGCGAGTACCTCGAACGCGTCGTCCGCGCTCAGCCCTTCTGCCAGCATCAGCGCACCCTTGGCCTGTTCGATGGCGGCCCGGGTCGCCGCGGAGGCTTCTACCGCGGCGGTGATCTCTTCGCGTCTGGCGCGCGCCGAGGCGTCGGTGATATCGACGAAGTATCCGTGCACGACCGTGACCTGGCCATCCGGACCCACATCGCCCACGCCGATGGCCACCACTACCCGGACGTTCTGCTGCGCGTCGACGATGCGGTGCCGGCAACAGAACGGTTGGCCGGCGTCCACCACCTCGTCGAGCACCCGGCCGGTATGGGCTCGATCCTCCGGGTGTTTGTGGGCCAGGAACACTTCGGTCGTTGGCACGATCTCGCCCGGCTCGAATCCGTGCATCGCGTACAGACTGTTCGACCAGGTCCATTCGTCGGTCGCGACGACGTACTTGAACCAGCCCATCGGTTGCCGAATGCCGGTGGCCAAGGCCGCTGCGGCTCTCGCCAGGTTGTCCATGTACGGCCTCCTCCGCGAGGTTGTCCTGCACTGACCGGCCGCCTGATGGTGGGACCGAAAGTCTCGCGAACCGCATCTTATGCTGCATACCGGACCGGAAAGTCAACACCGGCGCCGACTCGGCTCACCTGCTGGGCCTACCCGGCTCGGGCAAAGGACAGCTTTCCGGAGTAAAGCTGGGCATCGGCGGGCATTGCCTCGAAGGCGAGGCGCAATTCTGTGCAGCACCCTCGCTGGGCGCCGCCGGTTCAACAGCGCAGCCGGCGGTGTCCTTCACAGCACGCTGTAGTACGGCGCCCAAGCGGGTCACCACAACGCGGAAAGCCCCTCGAGACTGCGGTGGACGATGCGCGGTGCTTTGGGGCCACACGCGGTGCGACAGGTTCCACGCACGGTGCTTTGGGCCACGCTTGGCGCTACCGGGATATGCAAGCTGCTATGGGGATACGCACGGTGCTCCTGGGCCACGCACCGCGTCACGGGGCGGTCGACACTCGACTCAGGCGAACAGCAGCCACGCCGCGGTGACCCAGAAGGTCACACAGAACGCGAGGCAGGCGAGCCATACCAGGATCTTCTGGCGATCGAAGTGGGTCGGTCCGGAGACTGTCGATACAGCCGCCCGTCTGGCCCCTGTCATGGTCAACGTCGTCATCGCGGAGCACCTCCCAGGGGCTTGTTCCGACGTCCTGTCGGTGTTCTTCAATCCTGTCGGTGTTCTTCAATACTGTGACCTGCGGAGATCGATTACCAGTCCCTGGTTGGCTGAACTAATTCCCGCGCTCGTAGCGGTGAGTGAACGCTGGAGGCCAGAATCGGGATCGTTCACCCTGGTGATCGCAGCGGTGCCCATTGGGGTGACGAAAAGACTACCGGGCGCCGTGGGCGAAAGGCGTGGCCAGGGTGATGATGTACCGGCCGACAAGCTGCCGCCCGACCCGTACCATCAGCGAGCACCCCATCCACCCGAAGGGTTGACCGCCGCTTGATCGCCTCCGCCTGCCGACGGTTCGTCACGTCCTCCTGGGCACCGTGGGCGCTGTGCGCCCTCAGCCTGGCTCTGCACGTCGTGGTCACCGTGTTAGGTGCCGATCCGTTCGAGATGGTCGATCTGCATGTCTATGTCGATGGTGCCGAGCATCTGACGGATGGAACGCTGTACGACTTCGTGTCCGGAACGTTGCAGCTGCCGTTCACCTATCCGCCGTTCTCGGCGCTCGTGTTCGCCGGGCTGTCGTGGCTCCCCTGGACGGTGACCAGGATGGTCTGGGAACTGGGCATGTTGGCTGCACTTCCGGCTCTGACCTATCTGTCCTTGCGGCTGCTGGGCAGGGCCGGCCCGGGTGCTGCTCGTCCGGTGGTCGGAGTGCGGGGACTGGTGCTCACTGGGTCCGCGGCCGCGCTGTGGCTCGAACCGGTGCGTACCAACTTCAACTACGGCCAGATCAACCTCTTCCTGGCGGTGCTCATCCTCGGCTGCGCTGTGACCGCCAAGAGCTGGCTGGCCGGAACGGGCGTGGGCGTTGCCGCGGGGATCAAACTCATTCCGGCCATCACCGGTCTGTACTACCTGCTGCAACGCAGAATCGCCGTGGTGGCCTGGTCGGTGGTCGGCTTCAGCGCGACCATCGCCGTCATGCTTGCCATCATTCCGCGCGAGACGACCCGCTACTTCACGAAGTTGATGCTCGACCCCGGGCGGACCGGTCCCGTGTTCTCGGCGATCAATCAATCCTGGCGCGGCGCCCTGGCCAGGCTCGCCGGGCATGACGTGAGCACCTCGTGGCTCATCGCCTGCGTCATCTCCGCGGCTTTGGGCATCTGGGCGGCCTGGGCCTCGATCCAAGCCGGGGATCGAATGGCCGGCCTGCTCTGTGTGCAGTTCGTCGGGTTGCTCGTCTCGCCGATCTCCTGGTCGCACCACTGGGTCTGGGTGTTGCCGTTGCTGGTCTGGGGATTGCTCGGCCCGCGCAGCTCGGACCGGTCGGTGCGACTGCTGACCGGAGCCTGGTGCGTCGCCTGTTTCAGCTATCTGGTGCCGATTCTGATCGTGATCCAAGGTGCGGTGCCGGTGAATTCCCGGCCTGGCTGGCAGTCGTGGCTGGGCACCATCTATTCGGTGCTCGGCGTGGTCACCCTGTTGGTGCTGGCATCGGTTGCTCGACGGTCCATGCGCAGTTCGGCCGCTGCGAACCAGGTCCGGGCGTGATCTCGCGGCCGTGGGGCACGGTTGGATACCAGGTGTCGATCGACGCGACGCCGGCCGCTGTGCGCGGAGCGCTGTCTGCATCGGCGGTCTGGGTCAGAGCAGCAAGGGCAACGGGAGGACGCATCGAAGTCGCGGGTGGCGGGCACCGGTTGGCACCGAGCGGGCTTGTCCGGTTCAGTTCCGCCGGTCCGTTCCGGCCCTTGCTGCTCAGGGTGCGAGAGGTCGACGGATTCCCGGGCCTGACGTTGATCGAGCCGTTTGTCGCCAGCGGGATCGACGTGCGTCTGTCGGTGGAGCCCGCTGCGGTCGGAACACTCACGACTGTCGAGTTCCACTACGGCGGAGCACCGAGCTTGGCACGGCCGGGCCTGCGGCGCCGGTTGTTGCGCTTCGCTCGGATGCTGCTCGGAATCGCGACCCTGGCTGCGAGGGAGCCGGTCCGGGTGGTGGCCGGCGCGGTGATAGCGGACGGCAGGGTGCTGCTGGCCCGGCGAAAGGCAGGCGCCCCGGACGGTGGTCGTTGGGAGTTGCCCGGCGGGAAGGTCGAAATCGGCGAGACCGACCGCGAGGCGCTACGGCGAGAGCTGTGGGAGGAACTCGGTGTCCAGGCGACCGTGGGAGCGCGGATCGGGCCGGTGGTCGACCTGACTTCCGGCGCATTGTTGTGTTATCGGGTAGCTATTGCGACCGGAACGGCCGTCAGCTTGACCGATCATGATCAGTACACGTGGGCCTCGGCGGATGAGTTCGGCGCCGCTGACCTGCTCGATACCGACCGCCAGTTCGTCACCGCGTTGCGTCAGGCGCTTCGGTAGGCACCTCAAGGTCGCGATTCGGCAGTCAATTCGAGGTGTGTACCTGCTGGTCATTCAACGGACATCTCCCTCGTGGCAGGATGCCACGAACGCGCAACCTCCGTTCCCCGCTCCGGGGCACGGAGTTCCTCTGCATTCTCCTGGGAGAAAACGTGGCATCCAACCAACGTCGTTCCACCCGAGCAGCCCTGCTGGCTGTCGTTGCGGCCGGCGCTCTTGTCGTGAGCGCCTGCGGTGGCACGACCACCAATCCAAACGCTGCAGTCAGCTCGGCTCCCGCGTCGCCGGGAGTTGCCGCGACCGGAGGCAGTTCGTCGGGTCCCGCCGGTACCTCCGTCCCCGCCTCCGGAAAAGGGAGCGCTTCTGCGGCCAGTTCGGCGGCGCTCACCAGTGGGTCGGCTGCATCGACGACTGCAGCAGCAGGCGGTAATGGCCAGCCGGCGCCGCTGGATTTGAAGCTTCCCGCTGACCCGACTCTGGCTGCTTCGGTGCCCGCGAAAATCAAGGCTGCCGGACAACTGATCATCGCGACCGACGCAACGTACGCACCCAACGAGTTCTTGGTGAACGGCGCCGGATCCCCGGTGGGCATGGATGTCGACCTCGGAACCGCTATCGCGCAGGTGCTCGGTCTGAAAGTCGAGTTCAAGAAGGCAGGGTTCGACGGGATCCTGGCCGGTATCAACGCTGGGCGATTCGACCTCTCGCTCTCGTCGTTCACCGATAATGTCGACCGCGAAAAGGTCGTCAACTTCGTCAACTACTTCAATGCCGGCACGTCGACCATGGTGCTGGCCGGCAACCCGCTGAAGATAAACTCCGACCTGGATTTGTGCGGCAAGAAGGTCGGCGCCGAGAACGGCACCACTCAGCTCAGCATGCTGCAGAAGGCCGACTCGGACGACTCGGTGGTGAAGGTCTGCACTTCCGCAGGTAAGCCCGCCCCTACTGCGCAGGGATATCCAACACAGACCGACGTCAATGGTGCATTGCTGGCCGGTCGCATCGACGCCTACCTGGCTGATTCCCCGGTGGTCGCCTATGCGGTGAAACAGACCGGTGCCAAGTTCCAGACCGTGGGCAAGGACATTGGCGTCGCCCCTTATGGCATTGCGGTTCCAAAAGAGCCGGCGGCACTGACTCCTGCAATCCAGAAGGCATTGCAGAAGCTGATCGACAATGGCTCGTACACCAAAATTCTCACCAACTGGGGGGTGGCTTCGGGCGGTGTGAAGACGGCGACCATCAACGCCGCCGGCTCCAAGAAATAGTCGGTCGACCCGACATGAGCGCACCGTCCGATGCGGCTGTGGTGGGCGACCAGCCGTTGCCGGTCAAGGCAATCCCGGTCCGTCATCCCTGGCGCTGGGTGACGGCGGCTGTCCTGGTGGTGTTGGCAGCGATGGTTGCCCATTCGTTGATCGCAAACCCTGCCTGGCACTGGGCCACCGTTCGCCAGTATGTGTTCTCGGACCCCATTCTGAAGGGTCTGCTGTTGACCCTGGAGTTTACTGTCGGCGCCATGGTCATGGGCGTGGTGCTCGGAATAGTCCTGGCCGTCATGCGACTTTCCAGTAATCCCATCGTCAAAGGCGTTGCGTGGATCTACATCTGGTTCTTCCGGGGAACTCCGGTCCTTGTACAGATCATTTTTTGGAGTTTCCTGGCGCAACTCTATCGCTTTCTGAGCATCGGAATTCCGTTCGGCAAGGAGTTCGTTTTCTTCGACACCAATCTACTGATCCCCACTTGGCTGGGTGGCCTGTTGGCGCTGGGGTTGAATGAGGGCGCGTACATGGCCGAGATCGTCCGGGCCGGAATTGCCTCGGTCGATCCTGGGCAGACAGAGGCGGGAGAAGCACTGGGCATGACTCGCCTCAAAGTCATGCGCCGCATCGTCCTGCCCCAATCAATCCGGATCATCCTGCCGCCCACCGGTAACGAAACCATCTCCATGCTGAAAACTACTTCGCTGTTGGCCATTGCTTCGATCTACGAACTTTTTGGAACTGCCCAGAATATCTACGGCAGCAACTACGAGCAGATACCTTTGCTAGTGGTGGCCAGCCTCTGGTACCTGCTGCTGACCTCATTGATGTCGATCGGTCAATATTTCTTGGAGAAGCGATTCGGCAGAGGAGTGGTGAAGATCAAACGGAGAACGAAGCCCCGGCCGATCACGTCGGCGGTAGGAGCGTGATTGCACCGGTCGAAAGTGCGTCGGCGATCCCGATGATGCTCGCAGAGGGTGTGCACAAGCATTTCGGCGATCTCGAGGTGCTCAAAGGAATCGATATGGCGGTGGAGCCAGGGCAGGTAGCGTGCCTGCTCGGTCCTTCTGGGTCGGGGAAGACGACATTTCTACGCTGCATCAATCACTTGGAGAAGATCACCGGCGGCCGGCTTTCGGTCGATGGGCAGATGGTCGGCTTCCGGCAGAAGGGAGACAAGCTCTATGAGCTGAGAGATTCCGAGGTCGCCTCACATCGCCGCGACATCGGCATGGTCTTCCAGCGCTTCAATTTGTTCCCGCACATGACCGCAGCGGGCAACATCATGGAGGCGCCGATGCAGGTGCTGGGTGTGTCGAAGGCCGAAGCCCGAGCGGAAGCCGAGCAACTCTTGGCCCGGGTCGGCCTGGCAGATCGCTCCGCCTACTACCCTTCGCAGCTTTCAGGTGGCCAACAGCAGCGGGTCGCCATTGCCCGGGCGTTGGCCATGCACCCCAAGCTGATGTTGTTCGACGAACCGACCTCTGCCCTGGATCCGGAGTTGGTGGGCGAGGTGCTCGACGTCATGCGCGACCTCGCCGAGGGCGGAATGACGATGATCGTGGTCACCCACGAGATCGGCTTCGCTCGTGAGGTCGCCGACACGCTGGTGTTCATGGACGCCGGAGTGGTGCTCGAGGCCGGCAATCCCCGAGACGTGCTGAACAACCCGCAACATTCACGCACACAAGATTTCCTGTCCAAGGTGCTCTGAGAGGGGAGACCGACGTCGGCGCCCGCGACGGACCTCACCCCCCGCGAGCGCTGCTGGCCCTCACCGCGGATCGGGCTCGGCCCGCTCCAGGTCGGCGAGTCCCTCCTCAGGGCGTGGTGGCACATTTTCGTCCGCCTCGAGTACTTCGAGCGGAAAAGGGTCGTTGCCCGAGGGCAGGTGCTCGTCCATGGTTGTACCTCCGGTCAGGCGAATCGAGGATTCACTGACCCTACGTCCGGCGCTGGGTCCGTGGTTCGGCGCGGGGCTCGTGGTCCGGCACTGGGTCCGTGGCGGCAGGTCGGCTGCTGTGGGCAAGCAGACGCCGAGAAATCTCGTGATCGATGCAGTGTCCCGGTAGACTGCAGGAGCTGCACTGCGTCGGGCCACGTCCGGGTGGGTGGCTGCCGCGGCCTGGCGTCGCGGCTTTTGTCATGCTCTCGGCGTTGTGACGCAACCCGGGCGCCCTGCCGCCGTCAGCGGTGGCACCGTCGAACGAGGAGTACTCCAGCTGTGGTTGTTCGGTCAGATTTGCGAAATGTCGCCATCGTCGCGCACGTCGATCATGGCAAGACGACCCTGGTCGACGCCATGCTGTGGCAGTCTGGCGCCTTTCGCGCCGGGTCGGCCCACACCGACCGAGTGATGGACTCCAATGATCTGGAGCGAGAAAAGGGCATCACCATTCTCGCGAAAAATACGGCCGTGCACAGAAACACCGCCCAGGGCAACATGATCATCAACATCGTCGACACCCCGGGTCACGCCGACTTCGGTGGCGAGGTCGAGCGAGCGCTGATGATGGTCGACGGCGTGGTGCTACTGGTCGACGCCTCCGAAGGCCCGTTGCCGCAGACCCGCTTCGTGCTCCGCAAGGCACTCGAGGCGCGCCTGCCGGTGGTGCTGGTGGTGAACAAGACCGACCGTCCGGACGCCCGGATCGACGAGGTCGTCGACGAGACCTACGCGCTGTTCATCGACCTGGATGCAGACGACGAGCAGATCGAGTTCCCGATCGTGTACTGCGCCTCCCGCGCGGGCAGGGCCAGCCTCAACAAGCCCGGCAACGGCGAAATGCCGGACCACGAGAACCTCGACCCGCTGTTCGATGTGCTACTGGAGGCCATTCCGGCACCGTCCTACACCGAGGGCGCCCCGTTGCAGGCTCAGGTCACCAACATCGACGCCTCGCCGTTCCTGGGCCGCATCGCGATGTGCCGGGTCATCGAGGGCACCATCAAGAAGGGCCAGCAGGTGGCCTGGATGAAGCTGGATGGCACGGTCGTCCGTACCAAGGTCTCCGAGCTGCTGATCACCGAGGCGCTGGACCGGGTTCCGGTGGAGTCCGCCTACGCCGGCGATCTGATCGCAGTCGCCGGCATGTCCGACATCACCATCGGCGAGACCCTGGCCGACGCCGAGAATCCGGTCGCGCTGCCGCCGATCACCGTCGACGAGCCGGCCATCTCGATGACGGTCGGGATCAACACCTCGCCGCTCGCCGGCAAGGACGGCGGCACCAAGCTGACCGCCCGGCAGGTGAAGAACCGGCTGGACGCCGAACTGATCGGCAACGTCTCGATCCGCGTGCTGACCACCGAACGCCCGGACACCTGGGAGGTGCAGGGCCGCGGCGAGCTCGCGCTGGCCATCCTGGTCGAGACCATGCGCCGCGAGGGCTTCGAGCTGACCATCGGCAAGCCTCAGGTGGTGTTGAAGGAGATCGACGGCCGCAAGCACGAGCCGTTCGAGCGCCTGACCATCGACGTTCCGGAGGAATATCTCGGCGCCGTCACCCAGCTTCTTGCGGTCCGCAAGGGCCGGATGGAGATGATGAGCAACCACGGCACCGGGTGGGTGCGGCTGGAGTTCCACGTTCCGTCCCGCGGCCTCATCGGCTTCCGTACTGACTTCCTCACCGACACCCGCGGCACCGGCATCGCCAGTGCCATCTTCGACGGCTACGGCCCATGGGCCGGTGCGCTCCGGGCCCGCGCCAGCGGTTCACTGGTCGCCGATCGGGCCGGCAAAGCAACGCCGTTCGCCATGCTCAGCCTGCAGGAGCGCGGCGCGATGTTCGTGCCGCCGACCACGGAGGTGTACGAGGGCATGATCATCGGCGAGAACTCCCGCGCGGACGACATGGACGTCAACATCACCAAGGAGAAGCAGCTCACCAACATGCGCAAGTCCTCCAGCGAGGAATTGGTACACCTGGTGCCCAATCGCGTGCTGAGCCTGGAACAGGCTCTGGAGTTCTGCTCCGATGACGAATGTGTGGAGATCACCCCGGTGTCGGCTCGCATTCGTAAAGTGGTGCTGAACGCGGGGGAGCGGGCGCGGACCAGGTCGCGCAGCAAGGTCTCTTCCTAAAGAGTGGGCACCGCCTCCCGGGCCTGCGCCGACCAGGTGAACCGGGTGCCAAGGCCGGAGGGTTGCCTAGGGTGTGAGGGGTGACGGATCTTCTGCGTCGAACGGTGCGAGCTCCGGGGGCGCGCATCCGATCCTGCGCTGCGGCGGTCGCAGTACTCGCGCTGGTCGGCTGCACGCCGCCTGGCCTTCCGGCGCCGATCGCCCCGACTGCCACCTCCGTCCGCGGCAGCGTTGGCCCGGTCGAGCCGCGGATCACGGTTGGGATCGACGGCGCGGTGCAGGGTTTCAATCCGCACGCGATAGCCGACTACTCGCTGGCGGATGCGGCGGTGGCCCAACTCGTCCTGCCGTCGGTGTCGTCGGTGGCCGCTGACGGAACCGTACGGTTGAACGCCGACGTGGTGCGCAAGGCCGAAGTGACGTCCACCGTGCCGTTCACGATCACGTACACCTTGGACCGCAACGCGTCGTGGTCGGACGGCACCCCGATCACGGCCGAGGATTTCAGCTATCTGTACCAATCGATGCTGGTGCAGCCGGGAACGGTGGACCCGGCCGGCTACCAGGCCATCACCTCGATCACCTCGAAGGACGCCGGCAAGACGGTCGAGGTGGTGTTCGGACGGCGCATCGCGGACTGGAAGACGCTCTTCTCGCCGTTGTTGCCCTCCCACATCCTCAAGGATTCGCCAGGCGGCTGGACCGAGGGTCTGGCTGCCGGGATACCAGTGTCGGGCAACCGCTATAAGATGCAGGGCTACGACGCGGCGACCGGCGAGATCACTCTGGTCCGGAACGACAAATACTGGCAGGGCCAGCCCGGACCCAGCATCGCGGTGCTTCGGATCGGTAGCCCCACGGCCCTGATCCAGGCGTTGGGCCGTGGCGACCTCCAGGCGGTCTACCTCCAACCCGACGCCGCCGAGCAGCGCATCCTTCAGACGGTCGCCCCAGTTGATCATCGAGTTGTGGTGCCGCTGCCGGGCACCGTGCAGCTGGTGTTCAACACGGTCACCGGCGCAGCAGCAGACGTGCGGGTCCGCCGAGCCGTCGCTGCCGGCCTGGATCTGGCTGCGATTCGGGCGGTGCTCAGCGGCGGCAACCTCGACGGAGCAGCGCCGTCGCCGTCGCTGCTGCGCCTGCCCGCAACTTCTGTTGGGCCGAGCGCCGGTAGCCCTTCCATGTCCAACTCGTCGTCCGACGCTGCTCCCGGGCCTCCCATGCCAACCGCGAGCGCTCCGATCGGCGGCACCACCTCGCCTCCTGCTGCCGGCGGGTCCATGGCCGTTGCCGAACTTCTGGCGGCCGGCTACACCCGGAAATCGCTCTACCTGCGCAAGGACGGGCACATCCTGCGGCTTCGGCTGGCCTATTCCGGTGGCGATGCGCGGATGGCAGCTGCCGCGCGATTGATCCAGCAACAGTTGGCGCAGGCCGGCATCGAGGTCGACCTCGTGCGAGCCGACCTGCGGACCGTTCTCGGTGTGCCGGCGGCTGTCGACCCGGTGGCCCTCACCCTGGCGATGGTGACCCGCGGGCCGTCCGACGGACTCGCCGCGGCCTCGGCGTTCGGCTGCCCGGCATCGTCGTCGACCGCCGAGCCAGGGCAAAAGGATCTGGGACCGCGTGCCGGAAACCTCTCGGGGTTCTGTTCGGCGGCCGTTCAGCAGTCAGTGGACCAGGCCACCGACGGATCGATGCCCGGCGACCTCAACGGACTGCTCCAGGCATCGCTGCCGGTGCTTACGATCAGTCGGCCGTCGGCAATTTTCGCCGCTTCGGCCGGAATCGCGCCGATTCTGTCGGGTGCGGGGCGCGGTTGGGTTTTCTCCGGCCCGCTGAGCGGACTACCCGGGTGGCCGCCCGGCTGAGCCGTAGGGCACTGACCACGGCATACTTGCCGGGCCGGACGCAAGGCGATAAATTATCCGGGCCGCTGGACAAGTGCCCGGAAGTCCTTCGGAAGCTGCGGATCGTTCCTCCAAATGTCCGGATTGCGTTTCGCGGCGGCTAACCATCGGTCACCCTTTGGTCACGATCGTCGCCGTTGCCTGGCCCATATGATGGGAAAGTTCGTAAGGTCTGGCGGTCAGACACGAAATAGTTGCTGCATGAATCCGCACCAGGCGTCGGTCGATGGGGGCCGGCGTTGACGGATCGGGCAGCGCTCCGAGGAGGATCCTTCATGACAAGAACACGGGCAGTGACACTCACTGCTCTCGTAGCGGCGTCATCGTTGTTGTTCGCCGCCTGCTCCAGCTCCCCCGGGCAGCAGGCAAGCTCGGCCACGAGTGCGCCGACCGGAGGCTCGAGTGCGTCCAGCGCGCCGTCGGCGAGTGGCGCTGCCACGAGTGGCGCTGCTACGAGTGGCGCTGCTACGAGTGGCCCTGCTACGAGTGGCCCTGCTACGAGCGGCCCTGCCGCAAGCAGTGGAGCCAAGAGCAGCACCGGAACGTCGGCGGCCGGCGGGGCGGACGGTTGCGGCAAACCGCACGGCGCCTACACCGATTCGGGCGCTGCTGCCGGGAGCATCACCACAGGCAGCGCGGAACTGGCCAGTTCCTGGAACAACGAGACGACCCACGGCAACTCGGTGTACAACGCCAACCCGGCCTACCTGACCCAGGCCCAGATGTTCTACTACGACCATGACTTGAACGTGGTGAACAACGGCTCCTTCATCACCTGCTCGGTAACCGCGAAGAGCCCGCTGACGATCAAGTACACGATCAACAAGGCGGCCAAATGGTCGGATGGGATCCCGATCACGGCTGACGACCTACTGCTCCAGTGGATCGCCAAGAGCGGCAAATTCAATAGCGGCACCCTGAACACGGACAAGGACGGCAACATCACCGGTACGACCGGCGTCGCCTTCGACGCAGCAGATCCCGGTGCCGCCTTGATCACGACGATGCCGGAGATGTCGGCTGACGGTACGACGATGACGGTGGTGTATAGCAAACCGTTCGTCGACTATCAGCTCGAGTTCGGGCCGGCCCTGCTTCCTGCTCACGTCGTCGGCGAGAAGGCGCTCGGCATGACGGATCCGACCGCAGCGACCAAGGCGCTTGTCGCGGCTGCCAAGGCCAATGACAAGACGGCGCTCAAAAAGATCGCTGACTTCTGGAACACTGGCTTCGACTTCACGCAGCTGCCAACCGACAAGGCCCTGTATCTGTCGAGCGGCGCGTATCTGATGACCGACTTCAAGAAGGATCAGTACATGACCTTCAAGGCCAACCCGGCGTACACCTGGGGTCCGAAGCCGACCGTCGCTACCATCACCTACGAATTCCTGCCCGATGCGACCGCCGCCGTCCAGGCCGTGCAGAACCAAGAAGTGGCGATCATAGAACCCGAGCATCCGACGACGAACCTGACCAAGGGTTTGGCAGCGCTCGCTGCCCAGGGCGTCAAGGCCGTCAACAGCGTCAGCGGCTCTTGGGAACATGTCGACCTCGTTTTCACCAACGGTGGCCCGTTCGACCCGAAGACCTACGGCGGCGACGCGGAAAAGGCGAAGGATGTTCGCCTCGCGTTCCTGAAGACCGTTCCTCGGCAGGAAATCGTCGATCGGCTGATCAAGCCAATTGATCCCAAGGCCGCGATCAGAGAGTCCTTCACCACGGTTCCTGGCTCACCGAGCTACGCTGCGATCGTTGCCCAGAACGGCATGACCGCGTACGACAAGGTCGACATCGCCGGGGCGAAGGCACTACTTGCCAAGGCCGGCGTGGCTAACCCGAAGGTGCGCTTCCTGTATTCCTCGACGAACCCCGTTCGGGCGCAGGAATACCAGTTGATCTCGGCCTCGGCGAAACTTGCTGGGATCACCGTAGTGGACGGCAAGGATCCCAACTGGAGCAGCAACCTGCCGAACATCAAGAAGTACGATGCGTCGGTGTTTGGCTGGATCAACACCAACCTCGGTATCGCGCAGCAGCCCCCGAACTTCCTCGGCAAGGTTGGTGGCAAGTGGGTCGGTGCGAACAACTACGGCCAATACAATAACGAGACGGTCAACAAGTGGATGAACACTCTCAACGTCACCACTGACCCGGCGACCCAGAACAAACTCCTCCAGGAGACCGAGAAGCAGTTGGTCGCGGACGGATTCGGCACCATCTTGTACCAGACCCCGGACATTGTCGGTTTCGACTCCACCAAGGTGACCGGCGTATCGACCATTCCCGTCAGTCCAGGCGTTTTCTGGAACTTCTTCGAGTGGAAGCTGGCGAGCTAGTCGGCACGACGGTCCTGCTCTCGCAACGCTGTCCATTGTGAGCAGTAGTTTCCGAGGGAGGCTGCCACACCCGTGTCCGGGTGTGGCAGCCTCCATTCTGTTGGCACCCTGTTGACCACCAGGCAGGTGGCAGGTACATGGTCGCTGTTCCGCGGCGGAAAGGCTAAATCTCGATGTTGACCTTCGTGGCCAGGCGGCTCGTGGCCGCATTCTTCATCCTGCTTGGAGCTACCTTCATTGCCTATATCTTGGTAGCCAACGCCGGTGACCCGTTGGACGCCGCACGAGGCCTGCCCAATCCTGATCTGCGCACGCACACCATGCAGGTGATCACTGCCAATCTGCACCTCGACGTCAACCCGGTGTTCCGATACTTCATCTGGGTGAAGGGCGTTGGGGGTTGTTTCCTCGGCCAATGCAATTTCGGTGAAAGCATCAACCAAACACCGGTCAACGGGCAACTCTCAAATGCGATCCTGGTGTCGCTGAGGCTCATCACGGCGGCCACCTTCATGGCGATCTTCCTAGGTATTTCAATAGGCATCATCACCGCGCTGCGGCAATACTCCGGCCTGGACTACACGGTGACCGTCATGGTCTTCCTGTTCTTCTCATTGCCGGTCTTCTGGATCGGCGTGATTCTGAAAGACGTGCTCGGGATCCGCTTTAATTCGTTCCTCCAAGCCGGTGCGGCCCTGAGTTGGGGCGCCATCATTGTCGTCTCCGTGTTCATCGGAATCATCGCTTATTCGTTGTTCGGCGGGGAATTCCGCCGCAGGCTGGTGGTGGGCGCGCTTGTCACTGCGGTAGTGTTCCTTGCTCTCTACTATGTGACTGTGACTCACTGGTTGCTCAATCCGAGTCTAGGGCCCGTCATCATCGCGGTGTTCGCCGGATTGTTGGCGCTGGGCATCACCACCCTCGTCTCGGGACTGAGCAATCGCAGATCGCTCTACACGGCGCTCACGACGGTCGCAGTCGGCGTGGCGCTGTGGTTGCCTTTACAATATTTCTTCTTCAACGGCATGAGTTTCCTCAAGCTGCTGATGCTTTTGGTGATTGCTATCGCGGTCGGCTTGACCATCGGGTACCTCTACGGCGGGGACGACCGCGGACTCTCCGCTAGGAACGGCGCACTTTCGGCGGTCGGTACGGCGTTCTTTATTTTCGCTGACCGGATGATGCGGGCCTGGCAAACCTACATCGCGACCCCGGGAATCAACGGACGGCCGATCAAAACCATCTTGCCGAACACGCCGAATCTAAAGGGTGATTTCTGGATCCAGACCACAGATACCCTGACCCACCTGGTCCTTCCAACCTTGACCCTGATGCTGATTTCTCTAGCCACGCACTCTCGTTTCTCACGGGCGAGCATGTTGGAAGTTTTAAATCAGGACTACATCCGGACGGCTCGATCCAAGGGCCTTACTGAGCGTACGGTGATCATGCGGCACGCGTTCCGTAACGCGTTGATCCCGATGGCCACTGTGATCGCCTTTGACATCGCCGGGTTGCTGGGCGGTGCGGTATTCACCGAAACGGTCTTCGGCTGGAAAGCACTGGGCGCAATGTTTCAAAATGGCCTGACGCAACACGACCCCAATCCGATCATGGCATTCTTCGTGGTGAGCGCGAGCGTCGCCGTGTTGGCCAACCTTCTGGCAGATCTTGCCTACGCCGCTCTCGACCCCCGAATCAGGGTGTGAAGACATGACGACCGTGCCGCCGGAATTGCATCAACCGGAGTCCCCGGCCACCCCGCCTGACGAGACGAATCTGGAACAGAAGGAGGTCGCTGGCCTTTCGCAGGCTCAAATCGTTCGTCGGCGGTTCCTGCGGCACCGTGCGGCGATAGCGTCGCTAACGATCCTCGTTCTGGTGATTCTGTTAGCCGCGACGAGCATCGGATGGGGACCGATACCTGGGTGGTGGAAGTGGGACTATTACACCTCCGTCGGGAGTTCATCCGGTGAGCGCGCCACGTTGGCCTTTTTGGGCATCGGCGGACATTTCTTCGCCTGGGGTGACTTCCCGTTCGGGGCGGACGGTGCCCTTGGCTACGACAATTTTGCTCAGGTCATGCGCGGACTTCAGCAAACTTTGATCGTGGTATTCATAATGGGCATCCTGTCGTCCGTGATCGGCGTAGTTCTAGGCTCGATCGCCGGGTACTACCGCGGCTGGATCGACGCGGTATTGATGCGGTTTACGGATCTGATCATCACCTTGCCGATCGTGCTGATCACGGCGGTGCTGGGCGTTGTGTTCAACGCGCGGGGAGTCTTGTCGGTCGCTCTTGCTCTCGGTCTGCTGTCCTGGACGCAACTGGCCAGGTTGGTGCGTGCCGAGTTTCTGACATTGCGCGAACGTGAATTCGTGGACGCGGCGCGCGTTGCTGGCGCGTCGGATGCACGCATCATTTTCAAGCACATCTTGCCGAACACTGTCAACGTCATCGTCGTCAACGCCACACTCACCATGAGCGGCGGCATTTTGCTGGAGGCGGCACTGAGCTTCCTCGGCTTCGGCATCCAGTTCCCTGACGTGTCCCTTGGCGCGCTGATCTCTGAATATCAGGGGCGAATCCTCACCGGCGAGCCGTACTTATTCCTTTGGCCGGGTGTCTTCATCGTCATCATCGCGATGAGTTTGAATTTCATCGGTGACGGACTGCGAGATGCTTTCGATCCGCGGCAGAAACGGATCCCCAAGGCGCGCGATCTACGCAAGTCCCGACAGCTTGAGGCGGCGGCGGAGTCCAAGTCGTGACCGCTGTCGTGTCGGACCGACTCCGGAACCTGTCAGCTCGCGACGATCGAAGCCACGCAGCCGAGGACAAGGACGCCACCGGCTGCGATGACCGACCAATGCCAACGGACCGGTGGCCTGGCGAATTCCAGCCGAGGGTTGTCCAAGAATCCAGCATCTCGAAGTTCCTCCCAGCGACGGCGGACGGTGTTGGCTGCGTCGCCCGATGGCGAGCCCGGCAGGTCGCCCGGCCTGATGCTCACGCCGTCGGAGACCGCAGATTCCGGCAGAGCCGGACGCGAGCCGGCGTGAAGTCGGGCAGCCGCCCGGATGCCGGGAGCCGGTGCGGCCCACGCGGTAAAAGCGCCGTATGCCGTATACAACGTCAAGGCCCACTTGGTGTCTATCCGCTGGATGCTGGGCCACGGCAGGTCGACGGTACGAAGCACGTTGACCAGGTGAACGCCGCTGTCGTCAACCGAAACGCACGGCCGCCAGTAGGCTACCCAGACTGCCAGCGAAACCAGTCCGAACCACGGCACGGACAAACCGGCCACGCTCGGACTGCTCGCGAATTCGCGAATCAGTGCAAACGCGCAGATGCTCCAAAGGCCGCCGCAGAGCCAACGGCCGAACGCAGGGCGATGGTTGGAGTTCACACCCTCCATGGTTGCACCCGCGAACCGTGTTGGCTGTCGTCCGACTTGATCCCGGCGCCGCGCCTGCTGGCTGCGAGCAGCATGACGACTAGGAGAACCACCACGTGACGATTACCGGCTCCCTCCGCCCAACCGTATCCACCGAGTCTCCTGTCCTGACTGTCCGCAACCTAGACGTCGATTTCTGGGTCAACGGGACGTGGTATCCCGCTGTCAAGAATGCTGATTTCGACCTCTTCCCCGGCGAAGTGCTGGCAATCGTCGGCGAGTCCGGATCGGGAAAGTCGACGTCGGCAATGGCCGTGATGGGTCTGCTGCCCAAGAATGCGCACGTCGAGGGTTCCATCAAGATCGGGGAGCGCGAGCTCGTCGGTGCGCCTGAACGCATGCTCCGGCAGATCCGCGGCAAGGAAATTGCGGTCATTTTTCAGGAACCGATGACAGCGCTGAACCCGGTTTACAGCATCGGATTTCAGATAGGTGAGATGCTCCGCGCCCATCAGGCCATGGCCCCCGCCGCGGCGCGACTGCGGGCGATCGAACTGTTGCATCTGGTGGAGATCCCGGATCCCGAACGCCGGATCGATTCATATCCCCACCAGCTGTCCGGCGGCCAGCGCCAGCGAGTCATGATCGCCCAATCGCTGGCGCTAGATCCCAGGCTGCTGATCGCCGACGAACCGACGACTGCGCTAGATGTGACGGTGCAGGCCGAGATCCTGAAGCTGATGCGCGATCTGAAGAACCGAATCGACGCCTCGATCATTTTGATCACCCATGACATGGGCGTGGTCGCAGACATGGCCGACCGCATCCTGGTCATGAAGGACGGCGCAATCGTCGAGCGCGGAACCGCAGACGATATCTTCTACCGGCCTGTCGAGCCGTACACGGTGCAATTGCTGAATGCTGTCCCGCATCTCGGCTCGGTGCTGGCGAAGGATGGGGTCAAGGCGGCGGCGGATCTCGCTGATGGGATCGCCGTTCGTTACGACACAGGCGGACGCCTGGTGGCAGATCCGCTGAACAGTCCGGTTGGCCTCGGCGGCGGAGTCTCAAGGCCACCGGTCGACGTCAGCAAGCGGTCAGAAATTGATATCACCCAACGCGCCGGATTGGAGCCTGGCGTCGAAGCGGTTGTCAACCTCCGCGGCGTGGCGGTCGAGTACCCAGGTTATCGCCGGGCGCTCGCATTCCGGGCGGTCGACGACTTCAATCTCCAGATCGGTCGCGGCGAGGTGGTGGGATTGGTCGGAGAGTCGGGTTCTGGGAAGACCACCATCGGCCGCGCCCTCGTCGGGTTGTTACCGTTCGTGGGAGGTGAAGCCACCGTAGTTGGTACGGACATGTTAGCTGCGAAGGGTAAGGCCCTGCGTGCAGTTCGGACAGCCGTGAGCTTCGTGTTCCAGGATCCAGGGTCATCACTGAACCCGCGCTTACCGGTCGGTGAGTCCGTCGGCGAACCCTTGTTGTTGCACAAGGTCTCAAAAGGGAAGAAGGACCTGTCGAACAGGGTGGAAGCTCTGCTCGATCAGGTTCAACTGGCGCGGGCTCTCCGCAACCGCTACCCGCATGAACTTTCCGGTGGCCAGCGGCAACGTGTCGGTATCGCCAGGGCACTGGCGTTGAATCCGAAACTATTGATCGCAGACGAACCGACCTCGGCTCTGGACGTCTCCGTGCAGGCCAAGGTCCTCGATCTGTTCCAGGAACTCCAGCAGGATCAGGGTTTTGCCTGTCTATTCATCTCGCACGACCTCGCTGTGGTGGAGATCCTTGCCAGGCGGATCGTCGTACTCCATCATGGCCGACTGGTGGAAATGGGCACCAAGGAGCAGATCCTGGCGGATCCGCAGGATCCGTACACCAAGCGGTTGCTCGCTGCGGTGCCGGTGCCAGATCCGGGTGAGCAGGCGATTCGCCGCGAGCAACGAGACAAACTGTTGGCCGCCGGCGTCGGTGTCGAACCGGATGAATTCGAAGTTTTCCCGCCCAACTACCAGGCGTCGGAATACGAGGCAGCGGACAAGGGTGTCGCACAGACGCTTCCAACCCCGTTTGACGACGTCTGAGCGACCGCCGTCTGTGCCTGAACGTGCAGCCGGTTCGTCACTCTGGCGACTGCCCGGCATGCGAAGCCTTTTCCTGCTCGGCACCCTCGCCTTCGCCAGCTTCTTTCTCACGTTGTCGTCGCTGCCGCTGTACTCGATCGCGATCGGCGCCGACCGGGGTACGGCGGGTGTGGTCACCACGGTGATGTTGGGCATCACGGTCCTGACGCAGACCTTGGTGCCGGCGTTGGTGAACAGATTCGGCCTGGTCCCGGTGCTGACGGCCGGCCTGGTGCTGCTGGGCGGTCCCGGCCCGCTGTACCTGGCCGGACACTCGTTCGGCTGGGTGCTGGTGGTGTCCGGCGTGCGCGGAATGGGCTTCGCCGTGCTGACGGTGTTGATGCCACTGCTGGCCAGCCGGCTCGTCCCGGCGGCCCGCCGGGGTGCGGCGATCGGGCTCTACGGGTTGGCGATCGCGGTGGCGAATCTGGGTGGGGTCCCGGCCGGTGTGGCGTTGACCGCGGCGAATCACTTCGGTGTGGTCGCCGTCCTCGCTGCGTCGCCGCTGCTCGCCTTGCCATTGCTGGCCGGGATCGGGCGGTCGCTGCGCCACATCGAGCGTGTTCCGGCGGTTGGCGCTGCAGCGTCGGGAAGTGCGGTCAGCCGGACCCTACGGTCCATCGCCGGGATCACGGCGGTGCTGCTGGTCGTCACGCTCGCCGGCGGCGGCGTGCTCACCTTCCTGCCGGTCGCAGGCGGATCCGCGGTGTCGGCGACGGTCGGCCTGCTGGTGTTCGGCGCTACCGGTGCCCTCGCCCGCTGGCGGGTCGGAACGATAGCGGACCGGTTCGGCAGCCGGCTCCTGCTTCCGGGCGGAGTGTTGCTGGCCGCGGGGGGAATGGGCCTGCTCGCCGTCGGGCTGTCGTTCTCGAGTTCTGCGCTGGTGCTGATCGGTGCGGCCCTGCTGGGCATCGGGTACGGGTCGGTCCAGAACGTGAGCCTGCTGGTGGCGTTCGACCGGGCCGGGCCGCAGCATCAAGCAGTGGCGAGTGCGACATGGAACGCGGCCTTCGACACCGGTACCGCGGTCGGTGCCCTGGTGGTCGGTCTGGCCGCGACTGCCGGCCCGGGCGGCGGACCCGGCTTTTCGGAGGCGTTCGCCGGTTGTGCGGTGCTGATCTTGCTCACGCTGCCGTTGGCTGTGCTCGGGACCCGTCACCGCCGTGCGGACACCTTCGGCTGACTGCCCGCCGAGCCCGTCGGCGCTGCACTCCGGATCGAGCGTATCGACCTGCCCTTAGGCTGGAGCCATGTCGACCCGCCGCCTGCTCGCGGTCCACGCACATCCGGACGACGAGTCGATCACCATGGGCGGCACGCTGGCTCGCTACCGGGCCGAAGGCGTCGGCGTCACGCTGGTCACGGCGACGCTGGGCGAGGAGGGCGAGGTCATCCCCGTATCGCTGCGGGGCCTCATCTCGCAGTCGGCGGACCAGCTGGGCGGATACCGGTACACCGAACTGCGAACGGCGTGCGCCGCGCTCGACATCAGCGACCTCCGCTTCCTCGGTGGTCTCGGCAGGTGGCGGGACTCCGGGATGGCCGGCACCGCCTCGGCCGACCATCCCCGCGCCTTTGCCCGCGCTGGACGTGGCGGCCCCGAACATGAACCGGCCGTGGCAGCGTTGGTCGAGATTCTCGACGAAGTGCGACCCGATGTGCTGCTCACCTACGACGCCGACGGCGGTTATGGCCACCCCGACCACGTCGCTACCCACCAGGTCGCCGTCGCCGCGGCCACCGGCCGGGTGCCTCGGGTGCTCGCGGTGGTCCGCAGTCGGACGTGCGCCGCGAAGCTGCTCGCCGCGCTACCGGTACCGGCGGGATACCTGCCGGCCACACCGGAGGACCTCGGATACCTGGTGGCCCACAGCGAACTGGTGGCGGCCGTCGAGGTTTCCGCGCAGGCCGTTGCCCGCCGCGAGGCGCTGGCCGCGCACGCCACTCAGCTCGAGCTGATCGAGGACGGCTTCGCCTTGTCCAACCGGATAGCCCAGCCCTGCGGTCCGGTCGAGTATTTCAAGTTGCTCTCGGGCGTCCGGTTCCCGGCCGGGCCGGTGGCCGAGGATCTGTTCCAGGACCTGCCGTGACGGTCGCCTCCGCCGCTTCCGGGCATGGTTCCGAGCGCTTCCGACCGGGCATCGTCGACTGGATCCTGGTCGGTCTGTTGACCGTGCTGAGCGGCGTCATCGGGTTGGTCGGTGTGCTGTTCCTACCGTGGTATTCCGGGGCGGTGCCGCTGCCGGTGGTGGTGTTACCGGTCGGATTGGCGCTGGCCGTGCTGCCGCGGATGGCCTACCGGCTCACCGGGCGGATGGTCGCGGCGGCCGCTCCACCGTTGCTCTGGCTCGGCGTTCTGGCCTGGCTGAACCTGACCGACAACGCTCTCTACCGAGGGCTTCCGGTGGCCTGGCCGGGCTGGCAGTCCGTGCTGCTGCTCGGCGTCGGTCTGCTGGCCGCGACAGGGTCGGTCGGGCTGCTCTGGGGTGATCATCTGCGTGCGGGAATGCCGAATGCGGATTTCCGCCCGCCGCCCCGCGGTTGAGCCGAGCACCACACGGGCACGGGTGCAGGGTAGGCGCCGGACAGTGGATACTGGTCGTCGCTGCATTTTTTCCTTCGCAGCCCAGCTCGCCCGTACAACCCCGCGTGGAGACCTGCCGTGACCTATGTGATTGCCGAACCTTGCGTCGACGTTCTCGACCGGGCGTGTGTCGAGGAGTGTCCGGTCGATTGCATCTACGAAGGTGCCCGTCTGCTGTACATCCACCCCGACGAGTGCGTGGACTGCGGCGCCTGCGAACCGGTCTGCCCGGTCGAGGCGATCTTCTACGAGGACGACGTGCCGGCCGCCTGGGCCGAATACACCAGGGCCAACGTTGACTTCTTCAACGACCTGGGATCGCCGGGCGGAGCGTCGAAGATCGGTAAGACCGGCACCGATGATCCGTTCATCGCTGCTCTGCCGCCGATGGGTGAAGGGCACTGAGCCCGCTGCGCCTGGTGTGCGGAAAGCCGGCGACGCCGGGCCGGCGTTCGGCATGACGAGGGCGACTCCCGGGGGCCGGCTGCCACAGTTCCCGTGGGACCAATTGGCGGCGGCCGGCGACACCGCGGGGAACCATCCGCACGGCATCGTCGATCTGTCGGTGGGCACACCGGTCGATCGGGTGCCCGGACCGGTGCGGACCGCGCTGGCCGACGCTTCAAACGCGCCCGGCTATCCGACCGTCCACGGCACGCCCGAGTTGCGGGGCGCCTATTCGGCCTGGATGGACCGCAGCCACGGCGTCGGCAACATCGATCCGATCGCCGTGCTGCCCACGATCGGATCGAAGGAGTTGGTCGCCTCGCTGCCCGGTCAGCTGGGTCTCGGGATCGGCGACACCGTCGTCATTCCCGACATCGCCTATCCGACCTACGAAGTCGGCGCGCTGGTGGCCGGGTGCACGGTGGTTCGGGCCGAAGGGTTGATGGCGCTGGGTCCGGAACGCCCGGCCCTGCTCTGGGTCAACTCGCCGTCGAACCCCACCGGGCGGGTA
>JAABUU010002018.1_pt1 | contig 30843 bp, 28 predicted proteins | sample 5559301 | NCBI WGS metagenome assembly JAABUU01 (sample SAMN10711884, study PRJNA513360) | rock metagenome | isolation source: Antarctica rocks | place: Antarctica: Victoria Land, Richard Nunatak white
AACGCACCGGCTGCGGCTTTGCCGAACATCGACAACTACCAGCGGCGCATCATGACCCACATCGCCGTCACCAGAGCGGCGTGAACACCAGCGGGCGAGGCCGCCCCCGTCTAATGCGAAGAGCCGCGAATCTCCTGAGGGCGGGCGTTGGATCATCCGGTCCGGGTAAGGGCCGCGGCATGCACGGCATCCTGCGTCCTTGCCGCAAGCACCTCGGCCCAGAGCTGCACCAGCGGTGGCGCTCCCACCTGTGCGGTACGTGCCTGACGCTTCGCGATGTCGCCGGGCAGGCCGAGCGGTGCCTGACCGGCTACGACGTGCTGCTGCTCAGCGTGCTCGTCGAGGCGCAAGCCGGCCCGCAGCCGATGCGCGAGGCGGGCAGGTGCCCGCTGCGCGGGATGCAGACGGCGACGGTCGTCGACAGCAGCAGCAGCGGCACCCGGCTCGCGGCCGCGGCGGCGATGCTGAGCGGCTCGGCCGGACTGGCCGACAAGGTGGCCGACGACGACCTGCCCCGCGCCGCTGATCGCCCGGCCCGTCGCATCGGCGAGCGGCTGAAGCGGCGCGGCACCACTCTCGCGCAGCAGCTCGGGCTGGATGCCAGCCCGACCCTGGCTGCACCCGCCCGTGCCGCTGCGCTGGAGCGTTCCGGCGCGAGGCTCGACGAGCTGCTCGACCCGAGCGGCGACGCCGTCGCCTCGCTGTTCGCACAGACCACGGTCTCGGCCGGCTGCCCGGACAACGCCCCCGCCCTGCGTGCGGCCGGTGACGCCTTCGGCCGCCTCGTCCACCTGCTCGACGCCGTCGAGGACTGGGCAGCTGATGCCGAGGCCGGCCGGTTCAACCCGCTGCGGGCCACCGGCACGCACTGCGATGATGCGCGCGCGGTCGCCGGACGACTGCACGAGCAGATCACGGCGGCCCTGGCCGAGGCCGCTTTCGTCGATGGCGCACTGGTCGAGGCCCTGTTTGGCGGCGAGCTCGCCCGCTCCATCCGCCGCAGCTTCCCCGCCCTGCCTGCCGCCGAGCCGCTGGTCGCGGCGCCCGCTGTGCCGCAGCAGCGCAGCGGCAGCGCCACCGGCGCCACCGGCCTCGTCGCAGCGGGGCTAGCGACGTGGGCGCTCGCCAGCGCGGGGGTCTTCGGGGGCGGCTGGGTCGGCCGGCGCAGGGGCGGTTTCGGAGGCGGCTACGGGCCTGGGTACGGCTACGGGCCGGGGCCGGGCTACGGCTACGGCCCCCGGCGCGGCTATCGCCGCGGCCCGAGCTGCTGTGACTTGCTCGCCTGCAACTGCTGCGCCAACCTCGCCTGCAACTGCTGCTGCGACTGCTGCGGAAGCGGCATCGGCGGCGGCGACTTCTGACCGCGGGCCCGAGTACACGCCGTTGGGGGCGGCCTTCTGCCCTCCGGATTTCACGGTCGCGCAACTGCCCGAGGTCTACGAGGCCGTCTGGGGCGCCGCGCTGGACCTGCGCAACTTTCATCGCACGATCACTGGGCTGGAGGGGTTGCTCGTGCCGCCGGGACGCACCGCCCGCGACGGGGGCCAGCCGGCCCAGCTCTACCGCCGGGGGCCGGCGACGGCGCTGCATCCGCCGATGCTCCGGCCGAGGTGAATCGCCGGAGCATCGGGGCGAGCGTCAGGCTTGGGGTCAGCTCTCGATCTCGCAGAGCAGGAACTTCACCCCGGCCTGGCCGAGCTGCATCGCATCCTTGGCCAAGGCCTGGCCCTGCTCACTCGACAGCGCCGCTACGGCGGTGTCGTAGTCAGCGAAGTACAGGTCGGCGACGCGGTACGCCGGGGTCGGGCTGCCGTCCTCCTTGGGGAACACCTTGGCGAGCTCGACCCGCTGCACGCTGGGCAGGGTGCCCACCATCGGCTTGTGCACGTCGTTGTAGTGCTGCTCGAACGCATCCGGGTTGGTAGGGTTGTCGTAGACCACTGTCAGCTTGACTGTCATGCTCGCCCCGTGCCCGCTGCTCCTGCCGGTCACGCATCGGCGAGGAAGCGGGCGGGCTGGCAGCCGGTGGCTTCGCCCCGGGAGCTGCTCCGGGCGAGCAAGCGGCTCTCGTTCATCCTGCGGCACGACCCGCACAGCGTCGGGCTGACGCTCGACGACGCGGGCTGGGTCGACGTCGAGGAGCTGCTGGTCGGCGCTGGGCCGCAGGGACACTCGGTCCCCGTCGATCTCGATTGGCGCGGGCGGCACCACGTGCATCCTTCGGCGGATGTAGAGACGGCCACCGCCGGGCACCTGTTCTACCGCTTCGGACAACGGCGTTTGGCTGACCGAGTCGGTGCCGCCGGCCTACCTCACACTGCTTGAGAACGGTGAGGGCGCGGGGCGCGGCTACGCTCGGTCGGCCGGCTGCCGGCTATCGGAGTCAGCACAGAGATCGAGGTGTCGTGTTCGCCCGGAGGAACGTACCGATGGCACGGCTGGTCGCTCTGCTTGCCGTGCTCGGGACGGTGGGGTTCGTCGCTCGCCAGGGGCTGCGCCGCCTCGTCCGGGGGACCGGCCTTCCGTCCCTTCGCGGTCCCGACGTCGTCGCAGGTGACGGCACCCGGCTGCATGTCGAGGTCGACGAGGTGCCGGGCTCGCCGCTGACCGTCGTGTTCGTCCACGGCTTCACCGCGAGGCTCGAGGAGTTCTTCCTGCAGCGCGAGATGCTGCGCGGCCGCTACCGCGTGGTGCTCTATGACCAGCGCGGCCACGGGCAGTCCGGGTGGGGAGATGTCCGCAACGCCACGATCGACCAGCTCGGCCGCGACCTCGCCGTCGTGCTCGACCGGCACGCCCCCGGGCCGGTCGTCCTCGTCGGGCACTCGATGGGCGGCATGACGCTGCTGGCATACGCCCGGCAGCATCCCGAGCTGTTCGGCCCGAGGATCAAGGGCGCCTTCCTGCTTGCGACAGCCGCCGGTGACCTCACGACGGGTGGGGTGCTCGGCCTGTGGGCGCGCATCGGCAGGCGGCTGGGATTGCTGCCCATCTGGCTGTGGTGGCTGCGGGTGACGGCGCCGCTGGTCGAGCGGTTCCGCAAGCCCGGCACGCGACTCGGCTACGCCTTCATCCGTCACTACCTGTTCGGGCGCGACGACGCCGACCCGGCCAACGTGCGCCTGGTCCAGGAGCTGCTCGAGCAGGCGCCTTTCACGATCAGCGCGGCCTTTTACCCGACTTTCTTCTCGCACGACGAGGTAGCAGCCCTGGCCGTGCTGCGCGCCGTGCCTGTGCTGATCCTCGTGGGCGACAGCGACCGGCTCACCCCTGCCCGGCACAGCCGCTTCATCGCCGAGCAGATGGGCCCGGGCGCCGAGCTCGTCGTCGTGCCGGGCGCCGGGCACAGCGTCAACATCACCCGGCAGCGGGTCGTGGACGACGCTCTGCTCCGCCTCATCGAGCGGGCCGGCGCCACCTAGGAGAGCGTGGGGAGCCGGCCTTCCGTCAGCGGCTACGTCGTGGCCGTCGGTACCTCGCGACCAAGCAGGCCGGCCAGCCGGTCGGCCGCGGGAGCATCCTCGGCGACGGGCTGGGGCGGCTGAAACGGTGAGTGGCCCGGCGGGACGCGGCTCAGCTGGGCCTGCGTGAACTCCAGCTCCTGCTCGGCGACCTCCTCATCGGCTCGGAACTGTTGGTTCGTCGCGTGCGCGAGGTCCCAACCGTGCACCAGCGCCTCAACCAGGCTCAGGTGCAGGGCAACACTGCCCGGAACGGACCCGATCGGCACGGCGATCACCCGCTCCATCGCACCCGGCGACCGGAAGGCGGCGAGCACCGTCTTCGCGCTCGCCAGGTACGCAGCGGCGGGGTCCTCGCCGAGATGGTCGGCGCGGCGTGCTGCATCCGGCGGCGGCTCCTCACCCGAGAGGGCCGCTGCGAACCTCAGGTGGCCGCCGACGAGGTGGTTCACCAGGTCCCGTACGGTCCAGTCGGTACAGGGGGTGGGACGGCCCCACTGGTCGTCGCCCACGCCGGCGACCAGGTCGCCTGTCACGTGCGCGGCCCGGGCCAGGTCCTCGACTGGTGAGCTGAACATGTCTGCTCCCGCTGGTATGCGCCGGGTCCGTTCCGGCGACGTTGGACTCAGGGTGCGGCATCCCCGCCGGCCGGTCCAGGCCTACCGCCGCTGCGGGGCCTGCACTGGCGCGACGGTCATCGCGGACGAGGCGGGGGCGACGGCTGCGTCGCACCCGCCCATCCGAGGACGCGGGCGAAGGTGTCGTAGCCGACCTTCCACGAGCCGTCGTCAAGAACGGCATACCCGACCTGCTGCCGGCCGCGGGCGGGGACCAGGTGGTGACTCGAAGCACGGCAGGGGCGAGTGTGCACCCTGCCACGTGGCTGCTGACGAGCCTCGTTGTCCGGCCAGCATGATCGACACAAAGCCCTCGGTCCCAGCCCAGAGACCGGGGCATAGCCGGCAGATCGTGCCCGTTTGTGTCGGCGGGGAACACAAACGGCTCCCTGGCCAAGCTCGAACACGGACTTGTACCGCATTCCGGTCCCTTTGTGTCGATCAGGGTTGAGGTCCGCGACGAAGCGAATAAGCCGGCGTGCGCAGACGTCGAGCGTGAAGCCGGCGGCGTTGACGAATCTCGCGATGGTGGCGAAGGCGGGTCGTCGTTGCCCGGACTCGTAGGCACTGATTACGCTCTGCGCGACACCGGCCCTGGACGCGAGCTGCACCTGCGTAGCCCTGCTCGTCGGCGGGCTTCGCGCAGCACCTCAGGCGGGTGCGTGGCACGCACCAGGCCTGTGACCAATGGGCCGACTTTGAGCCAGCTGAGCCGCCAAAACCTCTGGTCAGCGGCTTGACGAGTGGCGGTGGAGGTGGGATTTGAACCCACGGACGGCTTGCACCGTCACACGCTTTCGAGGCGTGCGCGCTCGGCCACTACGCGACTCCACCGCAGATAATCCTAGCTGATCTGCCCCTCTGGTGCGCCGCGCTGCCCGGCGAAGAACCTCCGCAGCAGCGCAGCAGACTCATCCGACCTGATGCCGGCCACCACCTCGGGCCGGTGGTTGAGCCTCCGGTCGCGCACCACGTCCCACAGCGAACCCACCGCACCGGCCTTGGGGTCGTCAGCGCCGTAGACGATGCGCTCGACACGCGAGAGCACAGCCGCACCCGCGCACATCGTGCAGGGCTCGAGAGTGACCACCAGGGTGCAGCCGGTCAGGCGCCACTGTCCGCGCGCCGCGGCGGCCGCCCGCAGTGCGAGCAACTCGGCGTGCGCGGTCGGGTCGGCGTCGGCCTCGCGCCGGTTGCGGCCGGCTGACAGCTGACAACCATTCGGGCCGAGCACCACCGCGCCCACTGGCACGTCGCCCGAGGATGCGCACGCCCGCGCCTGCTCGAGCGCGGCATCCATCGCGGCGTCGAAACCGGCACGGCCGGTAGGCGCAGCGGTCAGTGACGGACCTCGTCGAGCGCGTCGCCGCAGCCCGCGCGCTCGCACAACGCGCTGATGACGTCGCCGGGCAGCATCCCCTCCTCGGCGCAGAGCTCCACGAGCACGTCGCCGGGAGTGCCCTGGTCGGCGAGCACGCCGTCCTCACCGACCGGTTCGGCGTTGGGCCGTGCGGTGTCCTCGTCGTCGTCCTCGTTGGGGGTCACGACGGGCAGCGCATCCGCGAACAGGCGCTCGGCGAGGCCAGATGTCTCGAGCACACGACGGTCGGACAGGAACACCTGCGGGTCGGCGTCGGGCTCGACTCGCACGATCCCGACCCACTCGTCGTCCTCCTCGACGAACAGCAGGCGCAGCGGATGCTCGTCGTCGCGGAGCTGGTCGGCGAGCGAGTCGAGGTCCTCGATCTCGTCGAGGTCCTGCTCCTGCGCGCTCCAGCCCCCCGGACCGCGGCTCAGCACGACGGCGGAGTGCGCCACGTTGAACTTCCTCCCCGTTCGACGACCGGACGAGTGGCCGGCTCCCGGGCATCCCCGATGGCCGACGCGTCCCCTGGTCACGCTGCGGCGAAACGTTCGATCTGAAACTGCGCCGCGTAGTTGCACCGGAGCCACGCCGACGAGGCTGGTTGACGCGCAGCACCCCGGGAAGGGGCACCCGCGACAGCCAGTGCGGTCACCCAGCCCGCAAGCCCCCCACGGAGGACAGCAATGACAGAGACAGAGACGCTCTCACGCAGCATGCACGACATCGGCCTTGCGGCTTGGTTCGGCGGGTCACTGATGGGCGCCGTCGGCGTCAACGGCGCGGCAGCCGATGTCGACGACCCCCGCCACCGCGCGCGGGTTGCCAACGCGGGCTGGGGGCGCTGGACGCCGGTCAACCTGGTCGCCATCGGCGCCCACCTCATCGGCGGCCTGCAGCTCGCCCGGCGCGACGTCTCGCGCGTCGACAACCAGAGCGGCGTCGCGGCACTGACCCTGACCAAGACTGGCCTCACCGGCGCGGCACTGCTCGCGACGGGGTATGCCCGCGTGCTGGGCCAGAAGATCATGTCGGCCGGGGACGTACCCGTGGCCGGCGGCACCGAGCCGCTGCCGCAGACCCCGCCCGACGTCGCCAAGGCGCAGAAGCAGCTCAAGCTGCTCCAGTGGGTCATCCCGGCGCTGACCGGCGGCATTCTCGTCACCAACGCCATCGCCGGAGAGCAGGAGCGGCCCGAGCAGCAGGCCAAGGGCTTCCTGCGCGGCGGCCTGAGTGGCTTGAGCGGCCTCAGCAGCGTGACCGGTGGCAACAGCCACCCGTCTCGCCGCGGGGTGGGCGAGACGATGAAGGCAGTGCTGACCGGCTCCAGCAAGTAGCAGCAGTACGGCAGCTGAGCCCCGTCGACGGGTCCTTGCGGACTCGTCGGCGGGGCTCGCCGCATGCACCGGGTGGCTCGTGCCCGGCGCCCGTGACCTGGCAGGCTCGGGCCCGTGGACCGGAGGCGCATCGTTCGTGACTCGCTCGCGGTGGCGGTCGCTGTCGGTACCTACGGGCTGAGCTTTGGGGCCGTCTCGCGCACCAACGGGCTCTCGGTGGCCCAGACGTGCGCGCTGTCGCTGCTGATGTTCAGCGGCGCCTCGCAGTTCGCCTTCGTGGGTGTCCTGGGCGGAGGTGGGGCGGCTGTCTCGGCGGTGCTGTCGGCAGCGGGTCTCGGCATCCGCAACGGCTTCTACGGGCTTCGGCTCGGTGGCCTGCTCGACATTCGCGGGTGGCGACGGGTCCTGGTAGCGCAGGTGGTCATCGACGAGTCCACCGCGATGGCGCTCGCGCACGAGCGGCACGGGCCGGACGCCTCGCGGCTCGCCTTCGGGGTGACCGGCGTCGGCGTCTACGTGCTGTGGAACCTCAGCACGCTGGGCGGCGCGTTGGCAGCGGGGGCAGTCGGCGACCCCCGCACGATCGGGCTCGATGCCGCCGTTCCCGCTGCCTTCTTGGCGCTGGTCGCCCCGCGCCTTACCGGTCGGCCCGAGCGGCGGGTCGCCGCCACCGCTGCCCTTATCGCCCTGGTCGCGGTGGGCTTCACCCCCGCCGGGGTGCCGGTGCTGCTCGGGGCGCTCGCGGTCCTGGCGGGCGGCCGCATCACCCCAGCTCTGGCCGCGCGGCGACCGTCGTGACGTGGGCTGCCGTGCTGGCGGCATCCGCCATCACCTATGCGATCAAGCTGGTGGGCCTGACCGTCCCCCGCCGGCTGCTGGACGGACCGCGCACCCGCCGGGTGGCCGAGCTGCTGCCGGTGGCCCTTCTCGTCGCGCTCGTCGCCATCGGCGCCTTCTCCACGGGACACGGGCTGGTGTTCGACGCCCGCGCGGCGGGGCTCGCGGTGGCAGTGGTCGCGCTGCGCCTGCGCGTGGGCTTCCTCGGCGTCGTCGTGCTCGCGGCCGGGACGGCTGCGCTCTTGCGGGCGGCCGGTGTCGGCTGAGTGAAGACCCGTCAGCTGAGTGAAGGCCGGTCAGCGCACCGCGGTCAGCAGGCCCCGAACAGCGACGGCCTCGAGCGAAAGGGTCTTGTAGCCGACCTCGTCGAACAGCACCACGACGCGGTCGCCCTCGTAGCGCATCACCTGCCCCGCTCCCCACGCCTGGTGCTGCACCCGCCCACCGACCGGGAACGGGGACCCGCCGGCATCGACACGCTCGGAGGCCGTGCCTGCCGTGCCCGCCGAGCAGGTGTCGCACGCGCCGCACGGCTCGTCGAGCGTCTCGCCGAAGTAGGCCAGCAGGAACTGTCGGCGGCAGCCGCGGGTATCGGCGTAGCCGCGCATCATGTCGACCCGTGAGTCGTCGATGCGCCGCTGCCGCTCGGCGACCTCTGCGGCGGCTGCGGCAGCCTGCTGCGGGGCGGGAGCGTCCTCGCTCGCCGAGATGGTGCCCTCCGCGTCGACGTCGACCGCACCGGCGCGCTCGAGCAGGTCGACCAGGCCCGTGAGCGTGGAATCGCGCAGCCCCGCCTCCTCGGCCAGCGCGGACGGCTCGACCGGCCCGCCGGCGTGCTGCACCAGGGTGCTGACCTTGCGCAACGCGTACGTGTCGGGCGCCCCCGCGGCGAAGAACCGGCGCAGCCCGAGGTCCTCCTGCCGGTAGTACAGGCAAGCGACAGCCGGCTCGCCGTCACGACCGGCCCGGCCGACCTCCTGGTAGTAGGAGTCGATGGAGTCAGCGACGTCGCCATGCAGGACGAAGCGCACGTCGGACTTGTCGATGCCCATGCCGAATGCGGTCGTCGCGACGACGACGTCGACGTCGCCCGCCATGAAGGCGGCTTGAACGCGCTCGCGCTCGGCGGCGCGCATCCCTGCGTGGTAACCCTCCGCGAGGATGCCGACCTCGCCTATCCGGTCGGTCAGCTCATCGACCCGGCGGCGGGTGGCGACGTAGACGATGCCGGGCTTGGCCTCGCTCATCGCCCGCAGCGCGAGGGCTTCGTCCTTGGCGGCCTCGTGAGTGAAGGTCTCGACCTCGAAGCGAAGGTTCGGGCGGTCGAATCCCTGCACCACGACGGCAGGCTCCCTGAGCCGAAGCCGCTCGACGTCTCGTCACGCACCGGCGGGCTAGCCGTAGCGGTGAGCGCCGCCACGACGGGCCGCCCGATCCGCTCGAGGACGGTGCCCAGGCGCAGGTAGTCCGGGCGGAAGTCGTGACCCCACGAGGAGATGCAGTGCGCCTCGTCGATGAACAGTAGCGACGGGCCGATGTCGGCGAGGGCGTCGACCGCCTCGTCCTTGGCCAGCTGCTCGGGAGCGAGGAACAGGAACTCGGCCGCACCGGTTCGTACGGCGTCGAACGCCTGCGCCGAGCGACGGTAGCCGACCGCGGAGTTGGCGGCCACAGCCCCGCGCCCGTCACCGCCGCCGAGCCGCTCGGTGAGCCCGACAACCTGGTCGCGCTGTAGAGCGATCAGTGGCGAGACGACGACAGTCGGCCCCTCGAGCAGCAGGGCGGCAACCTGGTAGACCGCTGACTTGCCGCTGCCCGTCGGCAGCACGACCAGGCAGTCGCGGCGAGCCAGCAGCGCCTCGATGGCCTCCAGCTGGCCGGGCCGGAGCTGCTCGAAGCCGAAGGCGGCGCGGGCGGTGGCGGCCACCAGCTCAGCGCGCTCCTCGTCCGCGATGGACGGGGGGCTCGTCAGCGCTGCTTCGGGCACCGGACCTCCTCGGATGCGGCCGCTGCCGCCGCACGCGGTGACTGCCCGCGCCGCGCGGTCTCACGCGGGCCCGAAAGGTGACGCACGCCGCGCCCCGGAGGGGGTTGACTTCGCACCGTGGCGTGTGGTGTTTGACGGCCACCTGACCGGCAACTGATCGTGAAGGGGACTCCCCGCGGGGCAACAGCAGCACGAGGGGAGCGCGTGAGAGCCGACGCCGGCCGTCCGTCGCTGCATCCCGCGGGGCAGGGTGCGCCCGTCGACTGGACCGCCGTTCGGCGGGTCCTGCTCGTGCGTATGGACAACCTCGGCGACGTCGTCCTCGTCACGCCGCTGCTGCGGGCACTGCGTGCCGCGCTCGCCCCCGGCGCCCGGCTCGATCTGCTCGCCTCACCGGGCGGTGCCGCGCTCGCGCCGGTGCTCCCGCACGTCGATGAGGTGCACGCCTGGCGGGCGAGCTGGCAGGACGCCGCGGGCACCCTGCCGGTAGATCCCCAGCGGGAGGCTGCCCTGATCGACCTGATGCGCGGCTACGACGCCGTCGTGGTCAGCACCTCCTTCAGCCAGTCGCCGTGGCCCGCGGCGTACGCGGCGTACCTGGCGGGCGCGCTGGTGCGGGTGGGGCAGTCCCGGGAGTTCGGCGGCAGCGTCCTGTCCCCGTGGGTGCTGCCCGCGGCGGATGACGAATCGGCGCACCAGGTCGACCGCGGGCTGCGGATGCTGGCCGCCGCCGGGGTGCCCGGGCGGGGTCCCGAGCTCGAGCTGGTTGTGCCAGCGCAGGCGCAGGTGCGGGCGGCGCAGGTCCTTGCCGCCGCCGGCTCGGACGGCGCTCCGCTCGTACTCCTGGCGCCCGGCGCGTCGGCCCCGGCCCGGCGCTATCCGCGATATGCCGAGGTGGTCGCGGGGCTGCGGGAGCAGGGTGCGCGCGTTGTCGTCGTCGGCACCGCATCCGAGCAGTCGCTCGTTGAGCAGGTCAGCGGCGGCGTCAACGCGGTGGTCGGGCAGCTCGACGTGCCGGCGCTCGTCGCCGCCGTGGCTGCTGCGGACGCGGTCGTCACCAACAACTCCGGGTCGATGCACCTGGCGGACGCGGTGGGCACGCCGTCAGTCGTCCTGTTCGCCGGGACCGAGACACTCGGCCAGTACGCCCCCCGCGGCGGCTGGACGACACTGCTCAACCGGCCGACCACATGCACCCCGTGCCGGGCGTTCACCTGCCCCTACGCGCAGGAGTGCCTCGACATCGAGCCGGCCGAGGTGGTCGCCGCGACGGTGGCGCAGTTGGGCTCGCGTGCCCGCCCTTCTCCCGCCGCATCGGTGCCCGCGTGACGCCGCTGACGCCGCTGACGCCGCTGAGGGTGCTGACCTGGCACGTCCACGGCTCCTACCTCTGGTACCTGTCGCACGTTCCGGTGCAGTGGTACCTGCCGGTGCGCGAAGGGCGCCCGGAGGGGTACGGCGGGCGCAGCGGCTCGTTCGCCTGGCCCGACAACGTCGTCGAGGTCCCGGCGGACGAGGTGGGCGAGGCCGAGTACGACGTTGTGCTCACCCAGTCGGTGCGCAACTGGGAGACCGACCGCCTCGACCTGCTGTCCCCGGCCCAGCAGCGCGGCCTGCCGCGGGTGCACCTCGAGCACGACCCGCCGCGGACCTGGCCGAACGACGCGCTGCACCCGGTACAGGACGAGGCGACGACGCTGGTACACGTCACCCCGTTCAACGCGCTGATGTGGGACAGCGGCATCACGCCCACCCGGACTGTCGACCACGGTGTCGTCGTCCCGGGCGGCCTGGCATGGACGGGTGGCACGCCGCGCGGCATCACCGTCGTCAACAACCTGGGCCGGCGCGGCCGGCGCCTTGGCGCCGACGTGTTCAGCCGCATCGCCGAGCAGGCCCCGCTCGACCTCGCCGGTATGGCCAGCGACGACTTCCCGCAGGGCATCGGCGACATCCCCCTGGCCGAGCTGCACGGACGGCTGCCGGACTACCGCTTCTTCCTCAACCCCATCCGCTACACCTCGCTCGGACTCGCTGTCTGCGAGGCGATGGCCCTCGGCCTGCCGGTGCTCGGCCTGGCCACGACCGAGATGGCGGCGGCCGTGCAGAACGGTGTCAGCGGGTACGTGGAGACCGACCCCGAGCGCCTGGTGGAGCACGCCTGCAGGCTGATCGAGGACCAGGATGAGGCGGCCGAGCTATCTGCCGGGGCGCTGGCCCGCGCGCGGGAGCGCTTCGGCATCGAACGGTTCGCCGACGACTGGCTGCAGGTGCTCACCGAGGCGGCCGGCCGATGAGCGCCCCTCTCGACATCGTCGCCGCGTTCGCCGGCCTCGAGGTCCTCGTGCTGGGCGAGCCGATCCTCGACGGCTGGCTGTCGGGCGACCAGCTGCGCCTGTCGCGTGAGGCGCCGGTGCAGGTCGTCGACGTCGCCGCAGCCGACCTCGCCCCGGGCGGGGCCGGCAACACGGCCGTCAACCTCGTGGCGCTGGGTGCGCGGGTACGCCTGCTCGGCGCGGTCGGCGACGATGCCGACGGCGCAGCTCTGCGGCTGGCCCTGCGCGAGCGGGGGGTCGATGACGCCGACGTGCTGGCCGTCGCCGGTCGACGCACCTGTGCCAAGCGGCGGATCATCGCCGGCGGCCAGATGCTGTTGCGCTACGACGAGGGCGACACCGGCCCTGTGCCGGCTGCCGACGGCGAGCAGCTCCTGGCCCTCCTGGAGCAGCACTGGGAGTCAGCGGACGTCGTCGTGGTCAGCGACTACGAGCTCGGGGTGCTGTCGGACGAGGTGGTCGAGAAGGTAGCGGCGCTGCAGGCGCGGCGCCCGGCCCTGCTCGTCGTCGACGCCCGCGACCCCGGCCGGTGGAGCGCTGCCCGCCCGACCGCCGTGAAGCCGAACGCCGCGGAGGTCGCGGCCCTGATCGGCGCGGCCGGCCCGGCGGTACGCGGCTCGTTGCCTGCCGACCGCGCCGCCGCCATCGAGGCAGCCGGCGAGCAGGTCCTCGACGCGGCGGGCGCCCAGCTGGTGGCGGTAACGCTCGACGTCGACGGCGCCGTGCTGCTCGAGCGAGGCCGGCCGAGCTACCGGTTGTGGACCGAGCCCGTCGCCCCCGGCCAGGCCGCCGGTGCCGGTGACTCCTTCACTGCCGCCCTCGCCCTCGCCCTGGCTGCCGGGGCCGACGCCCCAACCGCCGGCGAGCTGGCCGCAGCAGCCGCGCGGGTGGTCTGCCAGCAGCGCGGCACCACCGCGTGCACCGCCGACGAGCTGCGGGCGAGCCTGCTCGTCGACGGCGCCACCCTGCTGGACCTGCCGCGGCTCGCCAGCGTCGTGCGGGCGCACCGGTTTCGTGGCCGCCGGTTGGTGCTGACCAACGGCGTGTTCGACGTGCTGCACCGTGGCCACGTCACCTACCTCAATCAGGCGAAGGCGATGGGGGACGTGCTCGTCGTCGCCCTCAACAGCGACGCGTCGGTCCGCCGGCTCAAGGGGACAGCCCGGCCGGTCAACGGTGAGGACGACAGGGCGGCGGTCCTGCGGGGGCTGTCCTGCGTCGACCACGTCATCGTGTTCGACGGTGACACGGCCGTTGAGGTCGTCGAGGTCGTCGAGCCGGACTGCTACGTCAAGGGCGGCGACTACACGGCGGACATGCTGCCGGAGGCGCCGCTGGTCAACGCGCTGGGCGGCCGGGTCGTCATCCTGCCCTACCTCGAGGACAGGTCGACGACGAGCGTGCTGGCCCGGCTGCGCGGTGAGCGCCCGGATGCGGTGCCGGCCGACGACCGTGATCGCAGACCGGCAGGTGGAGGGTGACCGCCTCGCGGCCGTCCGACCACGCGGTACCCGGGCGTGACGTCGAGGTCCTCATCCCTACCGGCGGTGCGCGCGGGACGCTGGGCGTCACGCTCACCGCGCTGCTCGGCCAGCGGGTGCTGCCGGCTGCTGTCCTGGTCTCGGACCAGTCCGACGGTGCCACCGCCATCGCTGACCCCGTGGTGCAGGGCGTCACGCGGGTGCTGCGCCGGCGTGGCGTCGATGTCCGCCTCATCGCTCACCCCAGCGACGCCGGCGTCGCCGAGAATCGCCACCACCTGCTGGGCCTCGCGGCTGCGCCCTACGTCCTGCTGCTGGACGACGACATCCTGCTCGAGGCGATGGCGCTGGGTCGGCTGTGCGACGCGATGGGAGCGCTGCGCTGCGGGGCGGTCGGGATGGCAATGACGGGGCTCTCGCACGTCGATGACGTGCGGCCGGGTGACCATGTGCCGTTCGAGCGCGTTCACGGCCCGGTCGAGCCCGAGCGGGTACGCAAGGGGAACCCGGCGTGGGAGCGATGGAGGCTGCACAACGCCGCCACCATGGTGCATCTCGGCGAGGCGGCAGGGCTGCACGGCGGCGAGCCGGCCGGCAGCTGGACCGCGTACCGCGTCGCGTGGACCAGCGGCTGCGTGCTGGTCGACCGCGCCGTGCTGGTCGAGACCGGCGGCTTCGAGTTCTGGCCACTGCTCACCCGCCGCGGCTTCGGCGAGGACGTCGTCGCGCAGCTGCGGGTGATGGAGCGGGCCGGCGCCGTCGGGCTGTTGCCGAGTGAGGCCCACAGCCTGGAGCTGCCTACGTCGATCCCCGAGCGCGAGGTCGACGCCTACGCGGCTGTCCTGGCTGCACCGGCTGCACCGGCTGCACCGGCTGCACCGGCCGCACCGGCCGCACCGGCCGCATCGGCTGTATCGGCTGAATCGGCTGAATCGGCTGGACCGGCTGCACCGCCGGGTCCCGACAGCGCGCCGGGCCGCGCCCGGCTACCGTCCCAGGAGTGAAGGCGCGGACGGGCCCGGCTGTCCCGGTGCTGCCGGGCGCCACCGAACCCCAGGCACCGGAGGCCCCGGAGGCCCCGGACGATTCAGCGGACGAGGCAGGGGACGAGGCAGTGTCGGCGCTTGCCCGGCGCCGGCAGTTGCTGCGCCGGGGGCTGATTGCTGCGGGCGTGGTCGTCCTCGCGGCCCTGCTCGTCGTTCTCGTCAGCACTGTCGGCATCGACGGGCTGGTCGAGAAGATCCTCACCCTGCCGCCGTGGCTGGTCCTGGCGGTCGTCTTCCTGCTGCCGGCTCTGGAGGCGTCCGCCTTCGTCGGCGTCGTGTTCCCGGGCGAGATCGCCGTTCTGCTGGGAGGCGTGTCCGCCTCACGGGGGACCGTCTCGCTGGCTGAGGTTCTCATTGCCGCCTCGCTGGGGGCCGTCGCCGGAGACCAGGTCGGCTACGCCGTCGGCCACCGGTACGGCGAGGGGCTGCTGCGGCGCATCCCCGACCGGCTGCTCGATGACGACAAGCTCCGCTCGGCGCAGGCGTTCATCCGGCGGATGGGCGCCAAGGGGGTCATCCTTGGGCGCTGGACGGCCGCGCTGCGGGCGCTGGTGCCAGGTCTGGCCGGGATGTCGCAGATGCACTACGCCCGCTTCCTGGCCGCCAACCTGGTCGGCGGCGTGGTCTGGGCGGTGGTCGTCGGCGTGGTCGGCTACGAGGCCGGTGACCAGTGGCCCGCCGTCCAGCGCACTGTCGGCAACGCCTCGTACGCACTGCTGGCCGTCCTGGCGCTGGCATTCCTGGTTCTGCACCTGGTCCGCCGGCGCCGCCACCGGCAGGCCGAGGAGCGGGACACGCCGGGCGAATAGGATGCAGGCCACACCTGTCGCGCTTCAGCCGTCCTCGTAGCGGTAGAGCCGGCAGCGGTTACCGGAAGCACGGCACTGCCCGTGGTGCCCCAAGGAGGACCTGGCCGATGGCAACCAAGGAGCGGGCGCGCTCGCCGCGCCGGCCGCTGTCATCACAGTCATCACAGTCCTCGGCCGCCGGCTCCCGCCGGAAGGGCAAGGCCGGGCGCTCCAGGCTGGCCGCCGTGCTCGTTCCTGCTCTGCTCGCGACGCTGATCGCTGCCGTGGGCAGCGTCGCGGCGGTGACCTTGTCCGGACATCAGACGCCGACCCGCTACATTCGGGTGCCCGTCGGCAGTGGCGGCACGGACGGCAGCGCCACCAGCGCCACCGGAGCCACGGGTACCGGTGCCGCCAATGCGGCAGCCGGATCGGCCGACACCGGGCAGGCAGTCGAGCAACAGGCAGCACCCTCGACCACGACCAGGCGCACAGTGCCGGTGGCCCTGCCTGCCGTCGCGCCGATGCGCAACCGGGCCGATCCGGACCTGTTCCTCATCGCTCCAGCGGGCATCACCGCCGCGCAGCTCGCCCGGCTGCGGAGCGCGACCGGCGCCATCGACGTGCTGCAGTTCGACGCCGCCCGCGTCACTCTCGGCAAGGGTGTGACGACTGCAGTCGGAGTCGACCCCTCGACGTTTCGCAACTACGCGCCCGAGAACACGGCGTCGGTCGACGGGCTGTGGCAGCGGGTGAAGTCAGGTGACATCGCCGTCGCCCACGCCGTCGGCAGCGCCCTGCAGGTCAAGCTGGGCCAGTCGACGCCGGTCGGCAACGGCGTGCAGGTGCCCGAGCGCATCGGGGCCTTCGCCACCAGCCGCCTGCCCGGCGTCGGCGTGATCGCCGACAAGAGCCTGAGCTCGAAGCTGCGCCTCGTGCCCGGCGCCGCGCTGGCCATTCGACTGCCGGCGGGAGCTGACACCGTGGTCGCGACGGCGAGCGCCACGCAGGCCATCCCCAAGGCCGACGTGCAGGCCCTGCGCTACTCGGTCACCAACGGCTCGACCTCGACGGCGGTCGTCAGGGGTGGAGTCCCCATCATCGGCAAGGGCTGGACGCTGCCGCTGCGCCTCGGGACCTTCACGTTCAGCCAGCGGTTCGGGCACGGCGGCCACCCCGGCATCGACCTCGCCGCCCCGCTGGAGACGCCGATCTACGCGGCATCCGAGGGTGACGTCCTCTACTGGGGGCCCGCTCAGGGGTTCGGCAACTGGATCGTGCTGCAGCACCCGAACGGGGTGCAGACGGTCTACGGGCACATGAAGTACCAGGACCTGCTCGTACCTCCGACCGCGCACGTGAAGGCCGGGCAGAACATCGCCAGAGTCGGGTCGGAGGGATTCTCCACCGGTCCCCACCTGCACTTCGAGGTGCACATCGACGGCGCGCGCACCGATCCCGTCCTGTTCCTGAACGCGCAGGGCGTCACGCAGATCAGCAACGCGGGGCTTCCGGGTTGATCCGGGCAGGCACGCCGGCGCAGTCAATCGGTGCTGAGCCGGGGCCACGGCTCGGTCCCCGACTGCGCCCGCGCACCCGGCTCGCCCTCGCGCTCGAACGAGCGGCATCGGCCACCAGCCGGCGGCTCGGGCGGGGCTCCGGGGAGATGATCGGCGGCAAGGTGGCCCTGCGCGCCGACCCGGGCGTGCTTGCCGCCGTTGCAGCCGGCCGGGCGCTCGGCTGCGTCAGCGGGACCAATGGCAAGACGACGACCACCCGCCTGCTCGCCCGAGCGCTCGCGACGGCCGGCCCGGTCGCCAGCAACCACGGCGGCGCCAACATGGGGCCGGGCGTGCTGCACGCGCTCGCCCGGCGACCGTTGTCGGCGGCGGGTGCGCTGGAGGTCGACGAGATCTGGCTGCCGCAGGTCGCCCGCGCCGTACAGCCGCGGGTCGTCGCGCTGCTCAACATCAGCCGTGACCAGCTCGACCGGTCCAACGAGACCCGGCGCATCGCCACACTGTGGCGAGCGCTCGGCGCCGACTTGCCCGGCTGCACGGCGGTGGCCAACTGCGACGACCCGCTCGTGGTGTTCTCCGCGCAGGGCTTCGGGCGGCAGCGGTGGGTGTCGGCGGGGCAGAACTGGACGGCCGATGCCATGGTCTGCCCGGTCTGCGCCTCGCTGCTCGTCCGCGACCCAGCGGTCACCCCGAGCGCCGACCCGGCGGCCACGTCCGGCGGGGTTACCGCATCCCCGTCCGGCGCGCCGCACTGGCACTGCAGCGGATGCGACTTCGCCCGGCCTTCGCCGAGCGTCGAGGTGCAGGGCCTCACCAGCGTGCTGTGGGAGGGCGAGCGCCGAAGCGTGCGGCTCGCGCTGCCCGGGCGCGTCAACGTGGCCAACGCGGCGATGGCGGCGGCGGCGGCGCAGGTGCTCGGCATCGAACCTGGTGCTGCCTTCGAGGCGATGCAGGGTCTGAGTGACGTCGCGGGGCGTTACCAGGAGGTGCCGGTCGGCTCCGGGCGCGCCCGGCTGCTGCTGGCCAAGAACCCGGCGGGCTGGGTCGAGATGCTCGAGCTGCTGGAGTCCGGGCCGGTTCGTCCCATCGTCATCGACTTCAACAGCCGCACCGCCGACGGACGTGACCCGTCGTGGCTGTGGGACGTGCCGTTCGAGCGGCTGGCCGGCCGCCGCGTGCTGGTCTGCGGGGAGCGGCGCGAGGACGTCGGCGTCCGGCTCGCCTACGCCGAGGTGCCGCACCAGCTGCACGACGACCTCGAGCAGGCGGTCGCGGCGGCGAGGGTGCCTGTCGTCGACGTCGTCGCCAACTACACCGCGTTCCGCGACCTGCTGCGACGATGGGCGCCGGCCGAGGCTGACGCATGACCGGGTGCGCGGGAAGGACGGCATGACCGAGTCGACGACCCGTATCGCCCTGGTCTACCCCGAGCTGCTCGGGACCTACGGCGACGGCGGCAACGCCATGGTGCTGGCCCAACGGCTGCGCTGGCGGGGCCTCGCCGCTGAGGTCGTGCCGGTCGCCGCCGGCTCGGCGCTGCCCGAGGGATGCGACATCTACCTGCTCGGCGGTGGTGAGGACGAGCCGCAGATCCTGGCCTCGGCCGGGCTCAGCGAAGGCCGGGCACTGCGCCGGGCGACGGAGGCGGGGGCTATCGTCTTCGCCGTCTGCGCCGGCTTCCAGATCGTCGGCAGCAGTTTCCCCGGTACCGACGGGCACCAGCACGAGGGCGTCGGGCTGCTCGACGTCGAGACGCGCCGCTCGTTCGCCGCCCCGGGGGAGCCGGTCCGGCCGCGTGCCGTGGGCGACGTCGTCGTCGACCCCGATCCCTCGCTCGGACTGCCGCCGCTGCTGGGCTATGAGAACCATGGCGGCCGCACCCGGCCGCTCGAGGGCGCGACGGGAACGCCGCTCGGGCGGGTGCGGACGGGCATCGGCAACGGCACCCCCGACCGCGCGGAGGGGCACGTCGCGGACGTCGGCGCGGGCCACGTCGTCGCCACCTACCTGCACGGACCGGTGCTGGCGCAGAACCCGGCGCTTGCCGACCTGCTGCTGCGCCGGGTGCACGGGCAGCTGCAGGCCCTCGACGCCCCGACCGAGGCCGAGCGGCTGCGCCAGGTACGGCTGCGAGCGCTCGACGCTGCCTGAGGGCCTCGCCAGATCTCAGAGCTCGAGCAGGACCGTGTACGGCCCGTCATTGGTGAGTGAGACCGCCATGTCGGCGCCGAACCGGCCGGTGGCGACAGTGACACCGCGGGCGCGCAGCGCGTCGACGACGGCCTGGATGAGCGGCTCGGCTACCGCCCCCGGAGCGGCTGCCTGCCACGTCGGCCGCCGCCCCTTGCGTGCATCGCCGTAGAGCGTGAACTGGCTGACCACCAGCACCTCGGCGCCGGCGTCGAGCACTGAGCGCTCCCCGGCGAGGAGGCGCAGCTCGGCGAGCTTGCGGGCGAGCATCCGCGCCTGCACCGGGGTGTCGTCGTGCGTGACTCCGACGAGGGCGAGCAGCCCGCCGCCGATCGCCCCGACAGTCTCACCGCCGACCTCGACGCTGGCGGACGTCACCCGCTGCACCACCGCACGCACGGGGCCGCGAACCCGTCAGCGCGGCGGCGAGACGTGCCGCAGCCCCGCCATCAGGTGGTCGAACTGGCCGAAGGTCAGGCTCTGGCCCCCGTCGGACAGTGCGGCATCGGGGTCGGGGTGCACCTCGATCAGCAGCCCGTGCGCCCCCGCAGCACGCGCCGCCCATGCCATCGGAGCGACGTACGGGCGGTACCCCGTGCCGTGGCTGGGGTCGACGACAACAGGCAGGTGGGTGCGCTCGCGCAGCACCACCACGGCGGACAGGTCGAGCGTGTTGCGGGTGGCGCTCTCGAAGGTGCGGATGCCCCGCTCACACATGATGACCTGATGGTTGCCCTGCGCCAGCACGTACTCGGCCGACGAGAGCCACTCCTCGATTGTGCTCGACAACCCCCGCTTGAGCAGCACGGGACGGTCGACCTTGCCCAGCTCGCGGAGCAGGTCGAAGTTCTGCATGTTGCGGGCGCCGACCTGCAGGATGTCGGCCTGCGCGGCGATGCGCCGGACCTGGTCGACAGCCATCACCTCGGTGATCACCGGCATCCCGGCGGCCCGGCCGGCGGCGGCGAGCAGGTCGAGGCCCTCGTACCCCAGGCCCTGGAAGGCGTACGGCGAGGTCCGCGGCTTGAACACCCCGCCGCGCAGCACGTGCGCGCCTGATCCCCGCACCGCCCGGGCGGTGGCGTCGATCTGCTCGGCCGACTCGACCGAGCACGGACCGGCCATCACCGTGAAGCCCGCCCCGCCGATCAGCAGCGAGCCGACCCGCACCACGGTGTCGTCGGGCCGGGTCGCGCGGTCGACGAGGGTGTAGTTGGTCGAGCGGCGGCTCGGGCGGGCAGGGGCGGCGCCGGAGATGGCCTCGATGGTGTCGACAGCGGCTGTGGACCCGGCCGACCCGGCCGACCCGGCCGCGCCTGCCATCCCTGCAGCACCCGCCGCCCGGCCGGCCGCGTCCCCTAACCCGACCGTTCCGAGCTGCGGCTCGGCGCGGGTTGCCTTGGCCGGGTAGCTGCCCAACACCTTCAGGTAAAAGGCGGCGGTGCGCAGCTCCTCCAACATCCCCTCGGTCCGAGGGTCGGCGAGGTTGCCCTCGAAGTCGAGGAAGAACAGGTACTCCCAGGGCCGGCCGGGCTGCGGGCGCGACTCGAGCTTGGTCATCGAGTGCCCGCTGCCCGACAGGATCTCCAGGCAGCGCAGCAGGTCGCCCTCCTCGTGGCCGGTGACCAGCAGGAGGCTGGTCTTGCACGGCACCCGCACGTCGACCTCGACCGGGTCGCGGGCGAGCACCACGAACCGGGTGAAGTTGCCATCGGAATTCGCCACGCCTCGGCGCAGGATGCTGAGCCCGTACGCCTCGGCGGCCTCGGGGGAGCCGATGGCGGCCGAGGACGGGTCGCCGGCGTCGGCCACCATCCGCATCGCCTCGGCCGTGTCGCCCACCGGAACGGCGGTCCAGTGCGGCAACGACGCCAGGAAGGTCGAGCTCTGCTCGAGGCCCTGCGGGTGGGACAGCACCCGGGTGATGGCGGTCAGGGGGACGTGCGTTGGGCCGGCCAGGCAGTGGTCGACCTTCCACGTCTCCTCCCCGACGATGGACAGCTCGTGCTCGCGGAGCAGGTCGTAGACACCGTTGATGCTGCCGGCTGTGGTGTTCTCGATGGGCAGCACGGCGAGGTCGGCCTCGCCCGCGATCAACACGGCGGCCGCCTCGCGGAAGGTGCGGTAGCCGGCGGGGTCGCCCTCGAGCCCGAGCCCGCCCAGGTACTTGTTGGTCGCCAGGTAGCTGTACGCGAAGTCGATGCCCTGGAACGCCACCCGCACCCGGCCGCCCGGCGCGGTGGCCGCGAGCGTGGCGACCTGGCTGCTGACGGCGTGCTCGATGATCTCCCCGAAGATGCGCCGGACCAGGGAGGCAGACACGCCGCGGTCACGGGCAACGCGCTCGACAGCGTCGAGCACCCGGCGCTCGCGGTCGGCGTCGCGGATCGGGCCGTCGGCCTGCTCCTTGGCGGTGCCGATGCTGCCGACCACCGCGAAGCGCTCGGCGATCAGCCGGACGATGTCGGCGTCGACCTCGTCCAGCCGGTCGCGCAGCAAAGAGAGGTCGGAAGTGCCGGAGGGGTCGACCACGGCGCCACGGTACGTGCAGCATGCTGGCCGGATGACCCCTCGACGCCCCTGGCCGCAGCCCTGGGGGCACCCCGACGACGCGGTCCCACCGGGGACCTACCGGCACGCCGGGGGCGGGCGGTACCAGGTGCTCGGGCTCGCGTTCCTGGCGGATGGACCAGGTGAAGGCGGCTCCACCGTCGTCTACCGCCCGCTCTACTCGGTGCCCGGGCATCCGGTTGCAGTCCGGACGCTCGACGGCTGGCAGGCACCGACCTCGGATGGGCGGCAGCGGTTCGTCGCCGAGACGTCCGCCGAACGGCTGGCCGCCGTCACGCTCGGCCCGCCCGAGCCCGGGCGCATCCAGCTGGTCGAGCCCGACCCGGCCTGGCCGCAGCGGTACGCCGAGCACGCCGCCCGCATCCGTGGCGCGCTCGGGGAGCGGGTGCTGCAGCTGGAGCACATCGGCTCCACGTCGGTGCCAGGCCTTGTCGCCAAGCCGCTGATCGACATCCTGCTCGTCGTCGACGATCCCGCCGACGAGAACGCCTGGCTGCCCGACCTGCTGAGCGCCGGCTACGAGCTGCAGATCCGCGAGCCCGAGCACGACGACCACCGCTGCCTACGCACCTCGGCGCGGGAGGCCAACCTGCACGTCCTGCCCCCTTGGTCGGGTGAGGTCGAGCGGTACCTGCTGCTGCGCGACAGGCTGCGCTCGGTGCCCGAGGAGCGGGTCGCCTACGCGGCGGTCAAGCGCGAGCTGGCCCGGGAGGAGTGGAACGCCGTGAATGACTACGCCGACGCCAAGTCGGCCGTCGTGGAAGCGATCATCGCCCGGGCTCGCGCCGGCTCCTCGACAGTCCCCCGGTCGGGAGGTCGCTGCTGAAAATGCATGACGCTTGCCCGCCCGTCGGGGTCCAGCCCGGCGTGTCTGCCCCCGGCTCGCCGCCGGGCGCCGCCGAGCAGGGGAAGCGTCATGCAATCGCGACACGGCTCATCGAGCGGGCGGCGCGGCCCGCGGCCTATCGTCGTCACCACACCGCGACGGGAGGTGCCGTGCCCAACCAGCTGCTGCTCGCCGCCGCCCGTAGCGCCCGCGCCCGCACAGTGGTCAGCCGAGCTCCGGTCAGCCGCCGCGTGGTCGAGCGGTTCGTCGCGGGCGAGACGATGGCGAGCGTGCTGGAGGCGACGCGGCGGCTGACCGACGAGGGTCTGGCCGTCACGATCGACCACCTTGGTGAGCAGACCGAGAACGCCGAAGACGTCCCCCGCACGGCCGCTGCGTACCGCCGCCTGCTCGCCCGGCTGCGCGATGCGGGGTACGGCCCGCGGGCCGAGGTGTCACTGAAGCTGTCCGCGCTGGGCCAGGCCCTGCCCGGGGACGGCGAGCAGCGGGCGCTCGATGCCGCGCGCGGGGTGTGCGCCTCGGCGGTGCGAGCCGGCACCACGGTGACTGTCGACATGGAGGACCACACCACGGTCGACTCGACGCTGTCGCTGGTCCGTGCCCTGCGCGAGGACTTCCCGTGGGTCGGTGTCGCCCTCCAGTCCTGCCTGCGGCGCACCGAGGCCGACTGCCGGGACCTCGCCCACGCCGGGTCCCGCGTCCGCCTGGTCAAGGGCGCCTACGCCGAGCCGCCGACGGTGGCCTTCACGCGCAAGGCCGACGTCGACAGCTCCTACGAGCGCTGCCTGCAGATCCTCCTGGCCGGCGGGGGCTATCCCATGGTCGGGACGCACGATCCCGCGCTCGTCACCCGCACCGAGGAGCTCGCCGCGCAGACCGGTCGCAGCAGCGAAACGTTCGAGTACCAGATGCTGTACGGCATCCGCACCGACGAGCAGCAGCGGATCGCCAGCAGCGGCCGGCAGATGCGGGTCTACGTCCCGTACGGCGACGACTGGTACGGCTACTTCATGCGCCGCCTGGCCGAGCGCCCCGCCAACGTCGTGTTCTTCCTGCGCTCGTTCGTCCCGTCCGCGGGCTGACCGCCAGCACCGGCCGGCGACCAGCCCCTATCGCCGAGGAGGCCACCATGGTCGACGCCATCACGACGGTGCCCGCGCCCGTCAACGAGACCGGGCTCGACTACGCGCCTGGCAGCGCCGAGCGCGAGGCCCTGCAGGCCCGCCTCAAGGAGCTGGCCGGCAGCCCGCACGAGCTGACGATCACCGTGGGCGGCGAGCAGCGGATGGGCGGCGGCGAGCGCGTGGAGGTCGTCCAGCCCCACGCCCGCCGCTCCGTGCTCGGCACCCTTCGCACCGCCACGCACGCCGATGCGCAAGCCGCGGTCGACAGCTGTCTCGAGACAGCGCGGAGCTGGCGCGACACCCCCTTCGACGACCGCGCGGCGATCTTCCTCAAGGCCGCCGACCTGCTCGCCGGACCGTGGCGGCAGACCCTCAACGCCGCGACCATGCTCGGGCAGTCGAAGACCGCCTACCAGGCCGAGATCGACAGCGCCTGCGAGCTGATCGACTTCTGGCGCTACAACGTGGCCTTCGCCACGCAGATCCGCGCCGAGCAGCCCGGCTCCACGTCAGGGGTGTGGAACCGCACCGACCACCGCCCGCTCGAGGGCTTCGTCTACGCCATCTCGCCGTTCAACTTCACGGCCATCGCCGGCAACCTCGCCACCGCCCCGGCGCTGATGGGCAACGTCGTGCTGTGGAAGCCCTCCCCGACTCAGCAGCTTGCCGCGCACCTCACGATGCGGCTGCTCGAGGCCGCCGGCCTGCCACCCGGCGTGATCAACCTGCTGACCGGTGACGGCCAGGCCGTCTCCGACATCGCCCTGGCGCACCCGGCGCTGGCGGGCATCCACTTCACCGGCTCGACGGCGACCTTCCGTCACCTGTGGCGCACCGCCGGTGCCAACGTTGACAGCTACCGCACCTACCCGCGGCTGGTGGGGGAGACGGGCGGCAAGGACTTCGTCGTCGCACACCCCTCGGCCGACCTCGACGTGCTGCGTACCGCGCTCATCCGCGGCGCCTTCGACTACTGCGGTCAGAAGTGCTCGGCTGCCTCCCGCGCCTTCATCGCCCGCTCGGTGTGGGAGCGGCTTCGTGACGACCTCGTCGGGCAGGTCGATGCCCTGCGCATCGGCGACCCGGTCACCGACTTCTCCGCCTTCGCCGGCGCAGTGATCGATGGCCGTGCGTTCGGCCGCGTGCAAGCAGCGCTGGACCGGGCCGTCGCCACCCCATCCATCCGGGTGCTCGCGGGTGGCACCTGCGACGACACCCAGGGCTGGTTCGTGCGGCCGACCCTGCTCGAGGGGGACGACCCGACGGACGAGGTGTTCACCACCGAGTACTTCGGCCCAGTGCTAGCCGTTCACGTCTACGAGGATGCAGAGTACGAGCAGGTGCTCGGCCTCGTCGACAGCGCCACCCCGTACGCGCTCACCGGGGCTGTCATCGCCCAGGACCGCGGGGCCATCGCGACCGCGATGAGCGCACTGCGCTTCACGGCGGGCAACTTCTACGTCAACGACAAGCCGACCGGCGCCGTCGTCGGGCAGCAGCCGTTCGGCGGCGGCCGGTCGAGCGGCACCAACGACAAGGCCGGCTCGCCGCTCAACCTGCAGCGCTGGACGAGCCCGCGCTCGATCAAGGAGACGTTCGTCCCGGCCACCCAGCACGGCTACCCGCACATGGGCTGACCGCCGGGGACGAACTCGCTCAGCCGGTGGCGGGCTGCCCGGCGCTCCACTCAGAGGTTGGCGACGGTGATGCCGCAGGAGACGGCGAGTAGCACGAGCAGAGAGCGGCTGAGGGCGAGCGCCCACCCTGGGCAGGCTCGTCAGGGCGCACCGCGGGACGGGGTCGCCGCGGGTCGTGTCATGCGAGGCGCCTCCTCAGAGCACGGGGAGGCGCTACTCGGGCGTCCGGCAGGGCGAGGCGTATGCTTACCCATGCTAAGGAGGCGGTGACGTGTCAGAGAGTCAAGGCGTGGTCCGCCGGACGTTTGCCGCCCTCGAAAATCGAAACTTTCGGCGCTACTTCGCCGGCCAAGCTGTCTCGCTCGCCGGAACGTGGATGCAGTCCGTCGCGCAGGGCTGGCTGGTGCTCACACTGACCGGCTCGGGGGCGGCGCTGGGCCTCGTCGTCGCCCTGCAGACACTTCCGGTGCTCCTGCTCGGGCCGTACGCAGGTGTGCTCATCGACCGCTCCAACAAGCGGCGTCTGATCATCGGCGTGCAGGTCGTGATGGCGGTGCTCGCGCTGGCGCTCGGGCTGCTGACGGTGACCGGCGCCGTGCAGCTGTGGCACGTCTTCGCCCTGGCCGGCCTGTTGGGCATGGCCACCACGTTCGACAACCCTGCCCGGCAAGCCTTCGTCCTCGAGATGGTCGGGGCCGCTGACCTGCGCAACGCCGTCACCCTCAACTCGGTGCTGGTCAACGCGGCGCGTGCGGTGGGGCCGGCCGTCGCAGGGGTGCTCATCGCCACGGTCGGCACCGGCATTTGCTTCCTGGTCAACGCCGCTAGCTACGCGGCCGCGCTCGTCGCGCTGGCGGGCATGAACGTGCAGGCGCTGCAGCCGTCCCCGCCCTCGAGCCGTGAGCCCGGCCAGCTGCGTGAGGGACTGCGCTACGTCCGCCGCACCCCTGCGCTCGCGGTGCCGCTGGTGATGATGGCGCTCATCGGCATGCTGGCCTACGAGTTCCAGGTGGTCCTGCCGGTCGTCGCCCGCACCACCTTCCACGGGGGGGCGCAGGCCTACGGCGTGCTGACGGCGGCGATGGGCGCCGGCGCTGTGGTCGGCGGCCTGGTTGTCGCTGGGCGGGGGCGCACCGGGCTGCGTCCGCTGGTCCTCGCCGCCGCGCAGTTCGGCCTTGTCGTCCTGCTCGCCGCCCTGGCCCCCACGCTGCACTGGGAGCTGGCTGCCCTCGCGCTGGTCGGGGCCGCGAGCGTGCAGTTCCTGTCGGTGGGCAACGCCACGCTGCAGCTGTCCGCCGACCCGCAGATGCGCGGCCGCATCATGGCGCTGTGGGCGGTTGCGTTCCTCGGCTCCACACCGATCGGCGGGCCCATCGCCGGCGCGGTCGCCGACGGGCTCGGTGGCCGGGCGGCCCTCGCCATGGGGGGCGCTGCCTGCCTCGTCGCCGCAGCGGGTGGCGGGTTGATGCTGCGTCGAGTGGCACGTCCCTCTGCGGCCGCCACCCCGCTCGTAGCGGCCAGCGACCAGGTGCCCCTGCAGGAGCCCGTCGCGGCGCCGCGCGCGGCCTGACCCGGTCAGGCAGTCACCGAAGCTGTGGCAGCACGGACACCGCCGAGCGCCAGCGCGACCGCGGCACCGACGAGCCCGGCGAACAGCACCGTGCCGACTCCGACAGTCCCGCCGAGCAGCCATCCCACCAGCAGGGCCGCCGCCTCGATCCCGAGCCTGATGCGTGCCACCGGCCAGCCGAACCGGCGGTGCAGCCCCGTCATCAGCCCGTCCCGTGGCCCAGGACCCATTGCCGCTGTCAGGTAAAGGCCGCTGCCCACCCCGATCAGCGCGATCCCGACGAACACCATCACCAGCCGCGGGAGCAGCGCAGGGGGATGGGGGAGCACTCGGCCCATGACGTCGATGGCGACGGCGATGACGACGGCGTTGGCGAGCGTGCCGAGCCCCGGCCGTTCCCGCAGCGGCAACCAGGCTGCAAGCACGGCCAGGCTGACGACGAGCGTGGCCTCGCCCGTCGACAGCGGCGTGTGCCGGGTGATGCCCACAGCAAGCACTGTCCACGGCGAGGTGCCGAGGTGGGCGGCGACGAGCAGTGCCTCGCCGGTGCCGAACGCCCATAGGCCAACGAGCAGGACAGCGAGCGTGTCCGGACCCGCCCGCCAGCGCGAACCCGCTGCCCACGGGGCGCTCGGCACGTCACGGGACAGGTGCAGCCCGCGGAGGCGCCGCCGGTGGGGCGGCCAGCTGTTGCCCCTCGACGTCACATCCAGCAACGCTATGGCAGCGGCGCCTCGGCCCCCAGGATCGCGTTGCACCGTGCGGCTGGGGTGCTTGCTCTGGCTAGCACTCGGCGTAGACTGGTCAGGGAGCGGGTCGCCTACGGCCCACCGCTCGGACCCCACGTCGAATCGTCAACAAGCCGCACCGCACCGGTGCACGGCCACCTGGAGGAAGCCCAGCCCTGATGAGCAGCACCACGCCGACCGATACCGTTCGATCCCACACCCCCGGACCCCGCCCGGCCACGCAGGGCCTGACAGTCGAGCCGACCGCTCCTGCCCCTGCTGCCGGCTCCACAGCGGCTTCCGTGGCCGACCCTCCCGCCGCACCGGGCGCACCTCACCTGGTCGTCGCGCCCGGAGCAGGCCCCGCCTCCGCAGGAGTCAGCGTCGTTCAGGTGCTCGGCTCGGCACTGGCGGCGGTGTCCGCCGCTGTCGTCTCGTCCTCGTTCGGGGTCGCCGGCACGATGATCGGCGCTGCTGTCGCGAGCGTAATAGCCACTGTCGGTTCGGCGGTGTACAGCGCCTCGCTGCGACGCACCAACGAGCGGCTGCGCCGCCTGGCCGCAGCCCGCCGCACCGCGGATGGGGGTCCATCGGTAGTGGGGCGGCCGCTGCCGAAGCGGCGCCAGCCGTCGACGGCGAGCACCTTGGCACGTGTCCGACGTCGCTGGCCGGCGCTGGCTGGGGCAGCGGTGCTCGTCTTCACGCTGGCCATCGGCGTGCTCACGCTCGTGGAGTCGGCCACCCGGCAGCCCGTCTCCGCGCTCATCGGCGGAGGGTCCTCGGGGGGGACGACAGTCGGCTCGCTGATTGGCGGCAGCGGTACCCCTCGGCACCAGCCCACCCCGACCCCGGCTGATGGAGCAAGCGCCACTCCGGTTCCGGTGCGGCGGAGCCAAGCGCCAGCACCGGCGTCCGCCCAGCCCAGCACGCAGGCCCCTCAGGGCTCGCCGTCGGCCGCGACGCCGGTCCCCTCGCCCTCGGCCGCCCCGTCAGCCGCGGTCACTCCTGCGGCGCCGTCCCCTCCTGCACCGGCCGCCACCGCGCCGTCCGCATCGCCTGCTCCCTGACGGGTGCCCGTGGCCGTCCGCCGCGGGCGCCCGCAACGCTGCCGCTGCCGCTGGCATCCTTGGGTGTATGCCGACCCCACCTGCGGCGCTCCAGCGGAGCCGCCGCCCTTCGGCCGTCTGCCTGCTCACCAGCGCCTCGCCGGCGCTGCTCGCGGCCTGCGGGGGTAGTTCGTCCTCCCCCACGACCACGACAGTCAGCGCCCAGCCATCCGGTGCCGCTCCGGCGCCGAAGCCCGTTGTACCTGGTTACGCCGCTACATCCGCTTGTGCAGCACCAACGGGTAGACGGGGCCGGCGCCCGCGTCGCGAAGCAGGTCGGCCGCGACCGCAAGGGTGAACCCACTGCGGGCGTAGTCGTCGACGAGCAGGACGGGGCCGCCCGGTACTTCTTCCCCGGCAGCCTGAGGCCCGAGGCACAGCCGGCTGATGGCCGACTCGGCTGACGCTCGCAACGTTGGCGCGTCGTCCGCGAACCCGGCGGAGGAAGCTAGCGCCAGCGGGTGGGCGACGGCCATCCGGCCGATCTCAGCCAGCCGCTCAGCCATGTTCGCGACCAGCATCGGGTGCCGCCGGGAGGGGAGTGCGACGACTGTCGTCGGCCGCCCCGCCGGCCACCCCCAGCGTCGCAGCACGCCCACCAGGCCGGCCAGCAGCTCGTCGTCGAGCGGACCGTCCGTAGCAAGTGCCGCGGTGACAGCGGTGCCCCAGCCGGGGTCCTCTGCGAAGGCGAGCGCGCGTCCGGGCTCGGCCCGGCGGTGCTCAGGGATGCGGCCGCGCCGACCCGAGCCGCTGGGCCACATCTTGCGCGGCTCGAGCACCGACGTCGACGAGCGGAGGTGCGCCAGGGCGGCGGTGACGGTCTCGGGCTCCGGCCTCGCACCGGGCTCGGGCAGCCGGCCCGTGCACACCGAGCACCGCCCGCAGTCCTGCGCCGCTGCATCGTCGAGCGCCTCGCGCAGCTGGCGCATCAGGCAGCTGCTACCCGCCAGGTAGCTTCGCATCTGCTGCTGCTCGGCGCGCCGTGACGCGGCGACCGACGCGTAGCGCTGGGTGTCGTAGTGCCACGCGATCCCCGTCAGCTGGTAGCCGTCGCGAGTGCGCTCCACGGCGCCGGCGACGTCGAGGATCTTGAGCAGCGTCTCCAGGCGGCCGCGCCGCACGTCGGTGGCGGCCTCGATGGCCGGCACGCTTCGCGAACCCTCGCCCAGGGCGCCGAGGACGGTCCGCACGACCCGTTCCGGCGGCATGGCCGTCGAGTCGAAATAGGCCCAGATGGGCTCGTCCGCCGCCGTGGGCAGCAGTACTCCCGCGGCGCTGTCAAGCGCGCGCCCGGCCCGGCCGACCTGCTGGTAGTAGGAGATCGGGCTCGCCGGCGCGCCCAGATGGATCACGAAGGAGAGCGACGGGTGGTCATACCCCATCCCCAGGCTGCTGGTGGCAACGAGCGCGGTGAGCTCTCCGCTGAGCAGCGCTTGCTCTAGCCGGCCGCGCTCGTCGGGGTCGGTGCCCGACGAGTAGGCCGCCACCGCGAGGCCGCGGCTGGACAGGAAGTCGGCGAGCCGGGTGGTCTCGGCGACCGTGAGCGTGTAGACGATGCCGGAGCCGCTGAAGCGGGGCAGCGCGTCAGCGATCCAGGCGTACGCCTCGGCCGTGGTGGCCGTGGGCACGACCGACAGGGCGAGCGAGGTGCGGTCGAGCGGCCCGCGCAGGGTTAGGGTCTGGTCGCCGACCTGCTCGGCAATGTCGGCCGTGACGCGCTGGTTGGCGGTGGCGGTTGTCGCCAGCACGGGCGTGCCGGGTGGCAGCGCGGCGATCAGCTGGCGCAGTCGCAGGTAGTCGGGCCGGAAGTCGTTGCCCCAGTCGGAGATGCAGTGAGCCTCGTCGATGACAAGCATCCCGAGCCGCTGCCCGAGGGTGGGCAGTACTCGCTCGCGGAAGCCGAAGGAGTTCAGCCGCTCGGGGCTGACCAGCAGGACGTCTAGCTCACCGCCGAGCAGCCGAGCCTCGATGGCGTCCCACTCGTCGAGGTTGGCGGAGTTGAGCGTGGCGGCGGCCAGGCCGGCTCGCGTGGCCGCACCTACCTGGTCACGCATCAGCGCAAGCAAGGGTGAGACGACGAGAGTCGGCCCGGCCCCCGCCGCCCGGCGCAGGGCCGTTGCCACCCAGTAGACGGCGCTCTTGCCGGCACCGGTGCGCTGGACGTTGACCACCGACCGGCCATCGACCAGTGCGGCGATCGCCGCCTCCTGGTCGTCGCGCAGAACCGCCGACGGCCCGGCGATGCGGGCCAGCCACTCCTCCGCACGCTCGGCGAGAGGCGGCGGACCGGTGGTGGG
>JAABUU010002019.1_pt1 | contig 30826 bp, 21 predicted proteins | sample 5559301 | NCBI WGS metagenome assembly JAABUU01 (sample SAMN10711884, study PRJNA513360) | rock metagenome | isolation source: Antarctica rocks | place: Antarctica: Victoria Land, Richard Nunatak white
ATTAATAAGCGTGTTTGGGAAGTTGAGGCAGCGGATGACAATTCCAAAGTCTGAACAAGTGCCGTATACAGCCTCATGCCTCGACGACGCCGACAATGCTGATACAATTCAGATAGTCGTCGGCTGTGACGACGGCTATGCCTGCCATCTCGCCGTGATGCTGCTTTCATTGTTCGCGCACAGCAGGTCTTTGCCATTACAGGTCCACGTGATGGTTTCGCCAGAGTTTACCAGCCGGACGCGGTTGGACGAGACGCTGGGTGTGAATGCCGGCAGGCTAATCTACCATGTGCTTGCGGACCATGCCGTAGTCGGCCTCAAACAGCGCGAGGATCTCACGGCCGCTACCTACTACCGCCTTCTGATGGGCGACGTGTTGCCGGCTGACATGCAACGGGTCATCTACCTCGATTGCGACCTGATGCTATGTGGTGACGTTGCGGAGCTGTGGCGTTTCTCGCTTGGCGACGCGATTGTCGCCGCAGTGCCTGACCCGGGCTTTACACAGAGTAATGTCCTCGGCCTGCCGCAGGATGCACCTTACTTCAACGCCGGCGTCCTGCTGATTGACCTAGTACGCTGGCGCCGCGAGGCGATTGGCGAGAAGGCGCTTGCCTTCGCGGCGTGCCATCCCGATCGGCTGACTTACAACGACCAGTGCGCCCTGAACTGGGTGCTGGACGGCAGTTGGGCGATGCTGAACCCAATATGGAACTTGCAGGCGCTTACGTTGGGCGAAATCGTGGATGGTGAAATCAGGTACTACGACCCACTTCCGCTAATTGTTGCGGACGCATGCATCCTGCATTTCAATGCGCCCGGTCGCCCCTGGCTTTATATGGACGACCATCCATTTAAACCGCACTACTTATCCTATAAGGCACGCACGTCTTGGCGAGGGGAACAGCCGGTTGATCGTTATCCGCACAATATCATCATCAAGACGCTGCGTCAGCATGCTCCAATTCTATTGCCGGTCTATCACTCGGTTCGAAAGTATATCTAATACCTTGCCGCCGATAGGGTAACCGCTGAAGCCTTGGCACCATTTCGTCGGGAGATCACGGAAGGCACCTGGCCCAGCCTCTCACACATGCTTGCAGTGACCTGGAGACAAATTGCGGGCGCTGCACACAATGCTCAGCAGCCGGATACCTGGTGATCTGGAACCAGGGATCCGCATGGTCGAAAGAGGCTTGCTGGCCGTCTGCGTCTGGAGGTCTCCCACCCTCGTTGGCCGCCGATCGCTACCCGCGGCTTCGTGTCATGATGTCCACAATATGGTCAACGATCGCCTCCGCAGCGTAGCTTGCTTCCATCTTGGCTCTGGCCGCCAGGCCTAGCTGTGCGCATGCGGCATCGTCGTGCAGGAGGTTCACGCAGGCCGCCGCAAAGCCTGCGTCGTCGTCGCGGAGGACGATCTCGCGCCCATCCTCAAAGGATAGTCCCTCGGCGCCGATCCGGGTGGATACCATTGGTCGTCCGTAAGACGCGGCCTCCACCAGCTTTAGGCGCGTGCCCCCGCCCACGGTGATCGGACAGGCGACAACCCGGCTTTTGGCATACAATGCGCCAAGGTCTGGAACGAATCCGGTAAATTCCACCCCGGGCGGAGCTGACCGGAAGCTTGCAATCCGTTCGGGAGGGCTGCCCGCGACGATAAGCCGGGCCTCCCGCACTTCTTGCCGGATCAGCGGGAAAATTCGGGTGATTAATCGGTGGGCAGCGATGCAATTAGGTTCGTAACCATAACCACCGAGAAAAAGAATTGTCGGGGCTGGGCATGGCGTCGCCGGATATTCCGGCACAGGCAATCCGTTCGGCACAACCAGCACGCCTCGACCAAATCCGATGCGCTGCAAGTAAAGCTGGTCGTTCTTAGAACACACAAACGTCGCGTCAGCGATCTTGGCAGCTCGAATTTCAGCTAGCAACAGCGGGAGTATGTGGGTCGCATATAGCAGCTTACCCGGGCCGTGTGGCGGCTCTTTGATGGTGCGGATCAGTTTTCTATGCTCAATGTCGTCGAGGTCGAAGAATAGCCTTGTAGGCTTTACACCTGTTCGCATCAGTGCACCCATCGCCGGCAGCCGTGAAACGAATACGAGGTCGGGGCTGTCAGCTAAGCGTTCTGCCACTTTAGCAACTTGTTCGGGCCCGGTTTGAGCATACGAATCTGCCTGTTTCCAGGCAGATAGTGCCCCGGTTCCGTAAACCGTCCAAAAACTCTTTGGTCGTTCTTGTCGCTCAACGATAGGTGACAAGCGTACAGGTAAGCCCCACTCTCCAGATAACGCCATCTCATGCCGGGCCATTGGGCCAAGCGCTTCGATCAGGTCGCGTTGCATGAACCAGATGAACTCGATCTCTTGGTTAAGGGACCGTATCGCAGACAGGAACAGGCTTTGACGTCTAATTGCGCCGTGGATGCCGTCAGGTGGCGGAATCGGGGAAAACTTCGCAATAATAAGGCTTCGCATCAGCTTGATCCCGAACTCTTTCAAAAAACAACACGCTGACCAACGAGGAGCCGTCATAAGCTAGCACGGCAAGTCCGCAGGCAACTCCGGATCTACTAGTTTTACAAGCGCTTGGGCGAGTCCGCTAGGCTGGCCAAGATTGCTAGCAACGACCGACTCAGGTCGGGATAGATCACCTCGTTGGCATGACCGCTGAGGTGGTCGCCGTCGAAGAACAGCGGCCCGGCCGGGGTCACGGCGGAACAGGTCTCGTCCGGGCAAAGAAGCGGGGAAGGGTCCCAGACCCGCACTCCCGGATCTGCGGCCGCAATCGTCCGCATCGCCGCAAGCACTGGCACCCGTAGAGCTTCAACCTCACTGCGTGCGACGAGCAGCCCACCGGCACATACCGGGTTGCCGGCGTTGAACCAATCGGAACAGCGGAATGCCGGACTGCGGAAGATTGGCGTCGGTGCCTCGAACACAACTGAGACGCCTTGCGCGCGGATGCGTTCGATGATGGTTTGCCCTTCCTCGACCGCTAACGCCCGGGCGACGACGGGATCAACCGATGGTGCGGGGCCACCCTGTGCAGCTGCGTCGGCATCAACGCCGCCCCACTGGTCGGCAAACCGCGCCAGCCGCAGGGACGGCAGGAACAGGACGTCGCCGGCGTGCGCCACCGTCAGCATCCTGGTCACGGCCTCCTCATAATAAGCGAAGCAGCCGGGGTTCGCGGCCATCGGCTTGTCCAGGGCGATGAAGCTGCACCCAGCCCGGGCATAAAGCCTGACTTCTACGCCATGCTCGGCCACAAAGCGGCGTAGGCTCGGAATGTAAACCAAGCTATGGGAATCACCCATTACGAACAGCCGGGCTTGGGTCTGATGCTGCTGGCAAGGTCCTGACCGCCACATCATGACCTTGCCCTGGGCAAACTGCTCAGTGGAGCGGGAAGGCATACATGCGGGGTCGGAAATGGGAAACGGCGTCCGGTCATCCGCATACCATGATCCGGTCTGCGCCGTTTGGCTCAATGAGATACGGCTTTTTGCATAGAGGAGCTTCGTTCCGCCCCTCCAGGCGCCGACCACCGCCAGCAATGCTCCGGCGACCACCAGTCCGCGCGGCAGCCGGGCCATGCGGGCGTTCTGCCGGGTCGGCTGCTCGATCAACCAGAACGACAATGCCCCGGCCGCGACGGCCAGCAGCAGCGCAAGCCCGGCCGAGGCGAAGCTGTCCAACCCGATGGTCCACCGGCACAGCACGAACACCGGCCAATGCCAAAGGTAGAGCGAGTAGGACAGCCGCCCGACTGCCACCACCGGCCGGGACGATAGGATGCCGTGAACCCGCCCTTGCCAACCGGCACACACTGCCGCGATGACTCCGGCCGTGCCCGCGACCGATATGAGCGCGAGCGGAAAAGGAAAGTATCCGTTGGCAGGCACGGCGAACGAAGCTGCGATCAGCCCGAGGCTGGCCACTGCCAGAGCTTGCACCGCGTGTCGCGGCGCCGCCCGCAGCCATGCCGTCCAGGATACGGCCGACAGGCACAGGGCCATCCCCACCCCCAGCTCCCAAAATCGGGATGGGATCGAGTAGAACGCCTGCTTCGGCTGTGGTCCCGTCAACAAGGCGCATGTGAGCAGGGACACCGCTGACAACACTATGACTGCTGCGGCGACCAGTCGTCTGGACCACGGGCCTGCCGTCTGACGCTGGCGCCAGAATAGCAGGAACGGGAACGCCAGGTAGAACTGCTCCTCGATGCCCAGCGACCAAGTGTGGGTGAAGGGGTTGAATTCTGCCCGCGGGGAAAAATAGGCATCGTCCTCCAGCATGAGCCGGATGTTGCTCATCCCGAAGAATGCGGCCCTCGCCACGCTGTCAATCGATTGGGTCAACCAGGCATCGGGAACGAACAGCGCATACAGCATCGTCGTCAGCAGCAGCATGACGATCAGCGCCAGCATGATGCGGATCAGTCGCCGGGCATAGAAGTGCAGCAGCAGGTCCGGCAGGTGCCGGAAGCGCTTATCCATGAGCGAGCCGGTGACGACGAAGCCGGAGATGACGAAAAACACGTCCACGCCGACGAAGCCGCCCGGCAGCAGGTTCTTGTTCAGGTGGAACGCCATGACAGACACGACCGCAATGGCCCGCAATCCATCAATCGCCGGGATGTAGCCCATGCCTGGACGTCCAGCAGCCTGCGTCAAGCCTGATCCTCCGTCTGCAAACGCCCGCACGCGCAACGGGCCTGTTGTTGATGCCGGCTGCTGGGCAAACCGGCTGTGATATCAGGAGCTAGCATCCACTCAGTCCCGATTGCACTACCCGATCACGCCACGGGCCATGCCGCCTATACCGCGCTCAGCTCTCGACAGGGGAGAACTCCGATAAAGCCTTATGCGGGTGGGCCGTCCGTATTGAGGGGCCGGGTCGCCAGCAGCATCCAATGCGCTCAGCCCATGCAAGCAAGGTCCTTACTGGATGGCGGCGCGGTAGATTGGCAATCCGAGGCGAGTTAGCCGGACGGCAGCCGCAAGCTGGCGATCCCGTCACATTCATTGGCTGGGCCTGGTCCAATGCGCGATCCGAAACTTCGCCAACCGCCCCTCGGCAAGTTGGGCCAAACGCCGTTCGGCGCCTTCGGGCCGCCCGGACACCTGCCACATCGCCAGCACGGCCAGCCCGAACACGCACATGCTCAGGGCACCGATCTCCATGCCTCGTATCAGGTTCAGTGCAAGCGAACCGGCACCGGCCTGCCATCCCAGCCCCGACCAGCCGACCGCCGCGGTGGCCAGGCCCATGCCGATCACGGTCCGCAGCAGCCCGGTCAACGCCGGTTTCAACCGGATCGCCCCGGTGCCGCGGAGGACAAACAGGAAGATCACCGACTCAGCGGCGATGCACCCCGCCGTGACCGCGCCGATGATGACGGGATCAGCCGTCAACGAAACCGCGACCAGCAGCGTCACCAGCTTGATCGCCGACACCGTTACGTTGATGCCGAAGTTGCGCCGGACGTGGCCGTTTGCAACCATCGCCATGCTGCAGATGAAGCTGTAGGGCGAGAAGATGCAGGCCCAGGTGAGCACGGAGACGATCGGCCATGCCTCGGCCCACTTCGTTCCCAACAGCACCTCGATGATTGAACCCGAGGCGGCGGACACGCTCAGCACCATCGGCGCAACGCCGAGCAGGATGATGCCAGCCGCCTCCGGTGCGTGATGGAGGGACGAGTCGCCGTCCTTCTGCGCACGAGAGAATGCGGAGAACAGTGCATCGGATGCCGGCGCGATCAGCTCCGTCATCGGCAGAAAGGCGATTTCCATCGCCAGGACATACAGCCCCAGCTTCGCCGGCCCAAAGGTCGGCCCCAGCACGAACGGGTCGCAGCGGTCCCAGACCAGGCTTGCCGCCGCCGTCGCCCAGGTCCAGAAGGAGAATCGCCCGAGTTCCCGCCACCGCGCGAGTTGCAGCCGCGGACGGAACGGGTGCATCCGGTAGCTCATCGCCACCCGCGACACCGTTGCCACGACGATGCCGGCCATCAGCGCCCAATAGCTCTGCCACGCCAGAGCGCAGATGATGGTGGTGAAGAACCCGGCCAGCCGCGTCGCCAAGTTCACCTTGAACTGCGCGTCGAACCGCATGGCCCGGCGATATTCGGCCATGCCGACGTTTTCCAGCCCATTCAGGACCGTGATTCCCGCCAGTATCAGCACGACCGGCAGCAGCCGAGGCTCGGTGAACCACCAGGCCGCCGCCGGGGCACCGGCCGCGATCACCGCCGCCGTCACCAGCGCCCGGCCGACCTGCAGGGTGAATGCGGTGTGGTGCAGGTCGAACCCGTCCTCCCGCCGCCGGACCAGGGCGTCCTGCAGGCCGAGCTGCGACAGTGCTTCCACCCCCGCCGAGAAGGTTGTCGCCATCGCCACCAGCCCGAAGTCCGCCGGAACGAGGAGCCGCGCCAGCACGAGGGTGCTGACAAGGCCGAGCGACCGGGTCACGATGCGCCACAGCAGCAGCCAGGCCGTGCCGACGATAGTCTTGCGCGTCAGTGAACCTTGGGTGGCAAGAACGTCATCGCTCATGGACGGCGCTATTCCTCGGATGCGAGTAGGGGGGGCTTACAGCACCTCGCACGCTGCTGGCCATGTCTGTTGATACTATCCTACCCGACCCTAAGAAAAACTAATGCACCGTGGATGCCCCGGCATGTGGAGATGCGTCGTGCCACTGCTCCAACTGCATGGGAAAGGTCGCGCAAAACCCGATCCGATCTAGAGCCGTGCCAGGCTTTGCCGCGGGCGAATGCCGAGCCGGGGCTGGATTGCGGTGCCGGGTAAGGTTCCAGCCAGGCATGCCGTCGCCAATTCCCTACGGCCGAAACATCGCAGGAACCTTCTCTGGGAAGATAGACCGCCCGCCGTTGGGCAGCCGGGCTAGACCCGCTGGCTCAGGCCGGGTGACAGCTTGCGTAATGGCGCGCCGGCACGCCGGTAAAGCGCCCGCGCCAGCGGCGGCCCGTAAACGCTGACAGGAGCCCGGCGCAGGTTGCGCGCCACTGGGTTCTGCGTTGTGAAGAATGCTTCCGGCGGCCACAGGTTCTTCATCGTGTGCTGGACGAACCTGTGCGCGTCCAGCACGGGATGGACGAACGCCTGCCCGGCAAGGTCCGGCAAGTCCGACTTAATCACCGCCGGCGACCAGTCATAGCGGTCCACCGGCCCGAACTCAGCTAGGCTCGCTATCTTGAAGCCGGCGAGGGCGATTTCGGTGGGGATGAACGCCTCGCAGTAGGGCCAATGCTGCATCAGGCCGGCCTGCTCCAGCTTCGACATCTCTAGGCGGCGGTCAAACAGGCGGCTGACGGCACGGTTGGAGTACATCGAGATGCAGATCAGGCACTTCTTGATCTCGTCTTCGGTGTAGGCGTCGAGGCAGGTGTGGGTCAGCGGCCATCCCGCGACCTCCTCCTCATTGGGCAGGCCCACTAGGTCGGTGCCGTCGCGCGCCATCCGGTCCACGATGTCGTCCAGCGGCCGCTGAACGCCGACGTCATACTCGGTCATGACGTAGTAATCATAGCTGCCGTGCTGCTCGTAGAAATAGTACAGCGGGTAGTCGCCGTTGAACCACAGCATATTGCCGTGCCCGGCGCCGCTCAGCCCCAGGCCCAGCACAGAGGCCTGGGTATGGGGCACGACGTTCGGGTGCGGGATGGGCACGGGCCCGTTTGTTTCATCTACCAGGATGAACACGTCGCCGCGCCCTGCAACGGCGCGCAGGCGCTGGTATTGCCGTTCCACATAGTCGTCCCAGAAATGGGTGCGGAACAGAACCGCGTATGTGCTGCCGATCTTCGTATCTGACATCATCCCGTCCCAAGCCTCGCCTGTCTATATCAGCCAAAACGCTGTGAACGATGCGTTGATGCGGGGTCAGCGGGTCGGAGATCGTAAACATTCTGTTACGGAGACAGGGGTGAACGGTCCGGCCTTCGGCGGGCGAAACGGACCTTCGTGGGGTCAAGGGGATAAGCCGGCCAAACAAATCCTGAAATTAGCTTTGTTGGCACAAGGTTCGGCCTTGTTCATACAGACCGTATGCAGATTGACGTTGTCCTGGCGACCTATAACCGGGCGGGGCTGCTCGGACCGGCCTTCAGGCATGCCGGCGGATGCGCCCGCTCGCCCGGCCTGGCTGCCGTCGGCGGACAGCAGATCCGCCGACGGTACACGGGCCGCGCATCCCAGCGCGGAGGGCGCGGCCTCTTAAAGCTTGCAGCCGCATTGCAGAACCGGGCCAGCACGCGATACCGGGGCGGGGCACGGCCAGCCTGTTTCAGCGACCGAGCATTTTGACCGGACGTAGGGGGGCAGGCCGGTGAAAGTCCTGGTTGTCACCGCTCTTCCGGCCCCGTGGGCCAGCGCCGAACAGAACGGCATAGCCCGGCGCTTCGGCGGCTTCCTGCGCGCGCTGCACCGCGTCAGCCAGGACATCACGCTGCTCCACATCGTGTCGGAGGCCGTGCGGGCGGCAGCCGGACCGCTGGACGAACTGAGCCGGTCACAGTCTGACTACTGGCGCGTTCCCGTGCACGTCGCGCTCGCACCGCGCCGCATGCGCACTGAAACGCGATGGAACCACTATGGCGCGGGCATCCTCGACGCGAGCGCCCAGCCGGCCTGGTTCCCCTACGGCGGGGCCGATCTGGCGGCGGCGGTCGGAAGCCACCTCGACGAAACGCCGGACCTTGTGTTTGCCCACCGGTTGCCGGCGATGCTTCCGCTGCTGCAGTGCGGACGGCGATTGCCGCCGGTGATCCTGGACATGGACGATATCGAGCACAGGGTCTGCGTGCGCCGGACGTTCAGCAAGCCGTTCTATCTGGGCAAGCAGGCGCAACTGCTGCAAGTTCCGGTGCTGTTCCGGCTGGAACGGCAGGCAGTGGCCGCATCCCGGCTGGCTCTGGTGTGTTCCGAAACCGACCGGGCCTACCTGCGCCGGCTCGGCTTCGGCAGTGCGGTTCAGGTCGTTCCGAACTCGTTGCCGGTGCCCGCCGCGCCGCCCGGGCTGGTCAGGGAGCCGACAGTGCTGTTCCTGGGCGACATGCAGTATGGGCCGAACCGCGTGGCGGCCGAACGCATGGCGCGGGAGATCTGGCCGTTGGTCCGGGCGCGCGTGCCGGATGCAAGGCTGCTGGTGGCGGGCAGGGAGTCGAAGCTGGTCGCCGGTGGGGGCGCCGGCCTGCCTGGCGTCGAGCTGCTGGGGTTCGTTCCCGACCTGGACGGCCTGTATGCCCGGTCCCGGGTGGTATGCTGCCCCATCACCGTCGGCGGCGGCACGCGGTTGAAGCTGATCGAAGCGGCGGCCTATGCCCGGCCTATCGTGTCCACACGCTTGGGCGCCGAAGGATTGAGCTTGGCCGACGGGAGGGAAGCGCTGCTGCGGGATGACAACGCCGGGTTCGCTGCCGCCTGTGCAACGCTGCTGCGCGACGACGCGCTGTGCCTGCGCCTGGGCGGGGCGGCACGCGCCGTGATGACGGCGGCCTACGACGTGCAGCAGGTGGAGGACTGGATCGCAAGCATGGTCCTGCAAGCCACCGGGCAGAAGACGGCGGTTCAGCGCCAAGTTTTCAGCCGAGACACGCAGGTGCTGGCCGGGGCGAACGCATTGCCGCTTTGAGGCAAGCCTCGGCAACGGCCCGCGGCACGAGCAGGGCGGCATCCGGGAGCAGGCGGCGGGCGACGACGCCGAGGTGACCGCGCCGGGCCGGGTTGGTGCCGGCCTGGCTTATGTCTTACCCGCCGGGTTGAATCTTGGTAAGAGCGCGCACGTTCGGCCAAGCGGCCCAAGGCGGAGACTACCATGTTGGACGCAGCGGCGGGACAGGCAGGACATGCCGGGCAGCTTGAAGGCCAGCCCGGCGTGCGGCTGCAGCGCGTGATCCTGGACCGTCCGGCGCCGTTGCGGGACCTTTATTGGCGCGTCCGCGGCGATGCACGTCTGGAGGCAGGGAGCCTGCGGATCGAGTCCGGCGCCAGCGTGGCCTTCGACACCTACTTCAATGCCCTGTTCGAGCATCACTGGCGCCTGCACACCCGGGCGACATCCTTCACCCTGCAGGTCGAGATTGCCGGGCGCGCCAAGCTGCAGCTATGGCGCATGACGCAGCATGGCGGCCAAACGCTGCTGCAGGAGGCGGAAGTGGACGGCGCTGCCGAAATCCATCTGCCGGACGACACCCCCAACTTCCGCCAGGCCGGCATGGTCTGGTTCGAGCTGACTGCCATGGCTGGCACCACGATCCTGCGCCGGGCAGAATGGTTCGCGGCCGGCGCCACGCCCGAACCGGTTGGGCTTGCCGTGGCGATCTGCACCTTCAACCGCGAGGCCGACGTGGCCGGCGTGCTGGCCGCCATTGCCGGCGATCCGGCGCTTTGCGGTGCTGGCGGCAGCGTCGCGCGCGTGTTCGTGGTCAGCCAGGGCCGGCCCGGCCTGCTGGCGCATCCGGACGTCGCGGCGCCGGCGGCCCAGCTTGGCGACAAGCTGCGCGTGATCGAGCAGGGCAACTTCGGCGGCGCCGGCGGCTTCGGCCGGGGACTGCTGGAGGCGCTGGACGACGATGCGGTCACGCATGTCGCCTTCCTCGACGACGACGTGCGGATCGAGCCGGAAAGCTTGCTCCGCATGGCCGCCTTCTTCGCCTTGGCCCGGCGAACGCTGTGCCTGGGCGGGCACATGCTGGACTCCGTCCGCCCGACCAACCTGTATGAGGGCGGTGCCATCGTGCAGGATAACTGGGTGCCGCGCGCGCTCAACCACCAGATAGACCTGCGCTCACGCGAAGTCCTGGCCGGGCTGACGGACGTGCAGGCGATGCATTATAGCGGCTGGTGGTTCTTCGGCTTCCCCAAGCGGCTGGCCGTGGAGCATGGGATGCCGCTGCCCTGCTTCATCCGGGGCGACGACGTGGAGTGGGGGATGCGGCTCTATGGCCGCGGCGTGCCTACCGTGTCGCTGCCGGGGGTCGGCATCTGGCACGAGCCGTTCTACCTCAAGGGCCACGGCTGGCAGTTGTATTACGAGACGCGCAATGCCCTGATCTGCGCGGCCCTGCATATGAATTTTTCACCCCGCCATGCCGCGGGCCAGGTGGTGATGCAGTTGATGGCCCACTTGCTCACCTACCGCTACTACAGCGCCGCGCTGCTCGTGAAGGCGGTGGAGGATTTCCTGCGCGGCCCGGCCATCCTGGACGCCGACCCGCAGGCGCTACACGGGGCGGTTGGCAAGCTGCGCAGCCTATATCCTGAGGGGACCGTGAGCCGCGACGTGGTACTGTGGGACGCGCCCGTGTCCCCCACGCCCCATTCACGGGTGCGGACCGCGGCGGCGCTTGGCAAGGTCTTATGGCGGAATTGGATGACGCCCTCGTCCCCGACGGCCCGACCGCGCCGGCTGCCGCTGCGCGACCTCGTCTGGTTCCGGATGCCGGAGTCCGACGCCCTGGCCATCGAAACCCACTGGGAGCGGGAGCTGCCGCTGTTCCGGCGTGACCGGGCGCAGTTCCGCACGCTGCTGCGCGTCGGGCTGCGCGCCGTGCGGGCGCTGTACTCGGGGGCGCCGGGGCTGCGCGCGGCGTGGCAACAGGCGGCACCGCGGATCACCTCGGTTGCCCACTGGCGCGCCTACCTGGGACTGGCGCGGCGCGGCTGACCGGCACCGGTCGCCGCTTGCGCCGAGCATATCTGGATCGAGTCCATCCAATAAAAGGTTTGCCTAATGACTAAACTATGACCAAGCTGATCCGCAGCCTCATCATTGCCAGATTCCCGCCAATGCAGCCGCTTGAAGGTGTTTTCGGCAGCATCAGGCGGCAAAATCTATTCTTGTCCGCTATTCGTTCGCTGAGCCACGAGATCGAGTATGCCTGGTTCGCGCCGAGCAGTGCTATTGAGGATCTCGGCCCGCTGGTTCAGCACGAGGCGGCGCTGTCCAGCGAATGGGGGCTGTCCGTCCGCCTGTCCCCAATCGTTGAGCGCGGCCAACGCCGCAAGACCATGTGGACCGTTTATGGGGCCGGGGCGCTATCCGCGTGGGAGCAGGCGGACTTCTACCATTCCACTGGACCTTACCAAGTCGCCAGGGTGGCAGAAAGCCTGGCCCGCCACCCGGACCTTATTTTCGTGTCGCGCCTAATGGCGATGGGAGCGCTGATGCGGACGGGCGCCAAGCCGGCACGGTTGTTCTTCGACCTTGATGACATCGAGCACAGGAAGCTGATCCGCACCACCAAGGAGCCGCCCCATGGGCCGGGCAAACTGCTTTATGCAGCCCATGTCCCGCCGCTACTGCTGGCCGAGCGCCATGCCGCCAGAATGGCGAATGCGACATTTGTGTGTTCCGAAGAAGACCAGCGATACTTGCGACGCATCGGGATGGACCAAGGCGTGACGGTCGTTCCGAACGGGTTGCCGGTGCCCGCAAACCCGGCGCCGCCATGTCCGGATCCGACCATCCTCTTTCTCGGAAATTATGGTTACGAGCCGAACCGTCTCGCGGCCGACCGGCTCGTGGCGCGCATCTTTCCACTGATACGCAAGCAGGTGCCATCGGCGCGGCTGGTCATCGCCGGCGGCTCTCCCGAGCGGATTGCAAGCTTCCGGTCGGCCCCGCCCGGGGTCGAATTCACTGGGTTTGTCCAAGACTTGGATAAGCTATATGCAGAAAGCCGGGTTATCGCTTGCCCCGTCACTGTAGGCACCGGCACGCGCCTCAAATTGGTGGAGGCTGCTTCGTATGGGCGCCCGATGGTATCCACCCGGCTTGGTGCCGAAGGACTCGCATTCGAGAATGGACGCGAGATCGTCCTCCGTGACGACGACGAGGGATTCGCCACTGCCTGCGCCAACCTCTTGCACGACGATGCCGCGTGCGCGCGGCTGGGCATGGCGGCTAGGGCCAGGATGAAGGCAAGCTACGCGGCAGAGGGCATCGTTGACCAGATTGCCGGCATCATGGGACGCAGTAGCCAGACACGTCCATCTCCCCATGACAATGCTGAGAAGGATTGATCGTGGTGGGCAGTTGGATTTTCTTCAGCATGAACAGGCCGGAGTAAGCCGTGTCAAATCAACGCGGATTTCAACTCTCCCGGCGTGACCGGCACGCCGCCCAGCTCATCGCAGAAGAACTTCAGGAACCCGTCAAGCCGGCCCAGCAGCGCGTCAACCTCGGCCATGTCGCGCGCATACGGCGTATGGCCTGGTGCGAAGGACGGGCTGTGCATGGTCAGCGCGAACACGAGCTGGCCGCCTGACGCCAGCTTGCCGACCAGCCGCTTCATGTCGTCAAGCGTCAGGCCCTCCGGAGTCAGCATGATGCGTTCCAGCAGCCCAAGGTGCGACATCAGTCCGGGCAGCCGCATCCGCCGCAGCCGGGAGCTGAACAGGAGGCGGTCCGCGCCGCTGCCGGCCAACGTCCGTAGCGGGCCGATCAGCCCGTGCGTCATCGGGATGTGGAGCAGCCGCCGGGTGTCATCCGCCCAGAACGGCTGTGACGGGCATTCAAAGAAGTCAGGTCCCCCGCCGGCTCCGGACAGGTCGCGAAATGGCAGGACGCTCGTGTCCACTTCAAAGCCGAGGTCCATCAGCATGGCGCCGCGCGACACCCGGAAGCCGTAGCGCCCGGCCTTGTAAACGGTCGGCCGCTGACCCAGCCGTTCCAGGGCGGTATCGGTCAATCTTTGCAGCTTCTGCCGCTCGAGGTCGTTCGGAAGGTTGCAGGGGAAGGAGTTGGCCAGGCAGACGACCTCGTCGTGCGGCGGCGTCACCCAGGGGTGCAGGTGCGCGCCGATCACGGCCCGGCCTGCCCCAATCCATCCGCGCAGGGTCTCGGCGGCGTAGTCGTCCATAAGGACAGGGTAGCTTGCCAAGTAGCACGGGCGCACGCCGTGGCCTTCAAACAGGTCTTGTGCCCTGGCGAGGTGCTTGAACGACTCAACAGAGGTGTTGTTGCGGGAGAATGGCCCGTGCCAGTCGAAATCCTCTTCGGTGTCAATCACCACGCATAGATGCGGACGGGCCAGCTTGCCGACATCGGCGGGCACCAAGCTGAGCAGCGAGCTTGTCTCGGGTGCACTGATGGTCAACGACATCATGGATCAGCCCGCGTTGGCCCTGTGCAAGCCCAGGCGGTGGCGCACCCTGCGCACCGCCGGGTTGGACAGGATCAGGAACCGCATGTTGTCGGTCATGTTGTATCCCATTCCGATCGCCATCAGCAGGTGAAGCACGCCGCGGAGGTAATGGCCGGAATGAGGGGCAAGTCCCTTGCCGATGCTGGAATGGAGCGAGCCGTAGATCAGCCGGCGCTCCTGCCAGTTCATGTAGTCGCGCATCGCGCTGACATGGTAGTCCACCATGCGCTTGGTATCCAAGGCGATCAGCATCGTATTGGTTGACATGAAGCTGGTGGGCAGCTCTGCCTTGCGCACCAGCACTTCCTGCAGCAACGCCGTCACCCCGTTCGAGGCAAGGCGTATCCATAGGTCCCGGTCCTCTGCGATCCGGAGCGTCGGGTCGAACGGCTGAGTGCCGAGGTCGGCCCGCCGGACCAGCGCGCATGAGGTCTGGATGAAGGCATTGGACAGCAGCCGCCGCCAGCCCATCGTCTGGAACACCGGCAGGCGCGTGAACAACGGCCCGATCACGGCGCCGTTCGCGGCAACCAAGTCGGCCTGACATCCGCAGAGTGTGACCTCGGGATGGCTGTCCATAAGCTCGACCTGCCGTGCCAGCTTTTCCGGCATCCAGGTGTCGTCCGCATCCTGAAAGGCGATGTATTCGCCAGATGCCAGCGAGACCCCGGCATTCCGCGCGCGGGATGGCCCGGCATTCTTCACCAGCCGCACGACGACATGCCGCAGGCCGGACTGGCGCAGGGCGCGGCATGCCCGCTCCCCGGTGCTGTCCGGACTTGCGTCATCTACGACGATCACTTCGAACGCGTGGAACGTTTGGGACGCGAGGGCCGCAATGGTGTCTTCAATCGTCGTTTCCGCCTTGTAGGCGGGGATGACGATGCTGACCTTTACCTGCTGTGCGTCGTCCGTCGCCGCAATGTCACGGCTGTCCGACAATACATGCAGAAAAGAACCTGCAACCATCTGCCGGTCTAAACCTGGTTCCGCGCCCAAACTTTAACTGTCCTCGGTTGAGTCCCACATACAGTGAACAATAAGCCTGATCAGGACGTATTGCCAGGCGGTCCCCGCCCCATGTGCCGGGCAGGACCGGTAGGTTATGTTCTTCGGTGTTGACAATTCCTCAATAGGGTGGCGCGTGCCGTGGTCCGGTCCTGGCCCGGCCGCATGGTGCCGCCGCATTGTGTCAAGCGCCCGCGGCGGCTGCACGACCTGCCGGTCCGCGGGCCGGCGGGGGGGGCGGCTGAACCTGGGCGCCGGGAGTGGCCTGCGTTGGCCTGCATCTCCCGGCCTCGTCGCTTGCCCCAAGCCCTGCACCTGCGGCATTCCAGCCCGGCCACGACGAAAGGTCCCGCCCTATGCCGACCCCTCGCGACCGCGCCGAAGCCTTCTGCCGCCGGTTCGGCCTTCGGATTCCCATCCTGTCCGCGCCGATGGCCGGTGCCTGCCCGGTGGAGCTGGCCGCCGCAGTGGCCGACGCCGGCGGCATGGGCGCGATGGGCGCGCTGCTGACTGGCCCCGCCGGGATCAGGGACTGGGCCGCCGGGTTCCGCAGCCGCAGCAACGGGGCGTTCCAGATCAACCTTTGGGTCCCCGACCCGCCGCCCCGGCGCGACCCGGCGCTGGAGGCCGGCGTCCGTAGCTTCCTTGGCGCCTGGGGACCGCCCGTGCCGCCGGAGGCCGCGGAGGCTCCGGCCCAGGACTTCGACGCGCAGTGCGCCGCGCTGCTGCAGGCCGGCCCGGCAGTCGTGTCCAGCATCATGGGCCTGTTTCCCCCGGCCTTCGTGGACGCCCTGCACGCCCGGGGGATCGCCTGGTTCGCCTGCGCCACCACCCTGGCCGAGGCGCTGGCTGCGGAAGTCGCCGGGGCAGACGCCGTGGTGGCTCAGGGGATCGAGGCCGGTGGTCATCGCGGCGCCTTCGACGCGGCTGCGGCCGAGCGCCAGGGCATCGGGCTGATGGCGCTGATCCCGCGCCTGGCGGACCGGCTGCGGGTGCCGGTCGTCGCCACCGGCGGGATCGGCGACGGCCGGGGCGTGGCCGCGGCGCTGTTGCTGGGCGCCAGCGCCGTGCAGGTCGGCACCGCCCTGCTGCGCTGTCCCGAGGCGGGGACCGCCCCCGCCTGGGCCGACGCCCTGCACGAGCTGGAACCGGAGGCGACCGTGCCCACCCGCGCCTTCAGCGGCCGGCTGGGCCGTGCCGTCGCCTCAGCCTACACGGATGCGGCTGCGGCGGCGGCGGCAGCGGCGCCCTATCCGGTCCAGCGCGGCCTGACCGCGCCGATGCGGGCCGCGGCGCGGGCCGCCGGGGACGCCGGGCGGATGCAGGCCTGGGCGGGCCAGGCCGCCGCCCTGGCCCGCCCGGACCCCGCCGGCGACGTGGTGCGCCGCCTGTGGGCCGAGGCGGAGGCGCTGCTTCCCCCTCGAAGCGATCTGTGACAAGCCCCGTCCATGGATCAGGGTCAGGCAGCAATCACACCAGCGGGCCAGGCAGGCGCTGCGCCCATCCGCATCGGCGTTGACGGCTTCAACCTGGCGATGCCTCGCGGAACCGGCGTTGCAACCTACGGCCGGGTGCTGACGCAGGCGCTGGCGGGGATGGGGCATCCGGTGGACGTGCTGTATGGCCTGCCAATCGGTCCGCGCACCCCGGCGCTGCTGCGCGAGGTCATCTTCTTCGACAGCCTGGACCAGGAAGGCGGACGCAAGCCGCCGTGGGTCATGACCCCGCGCTGGGCGCGGGAGGCCCTGGGCGACCTGCAGCCCAGCGCCGCCATCCAGATTCCGGTCACTGGCCGCGTGCTGTCCGAGGGCTTCCGCAGCCGGATGCCGGCCTATGACCGCATCCTCAATGTCTGGGACCTGTGGGGGCGGGCGGAGCGGCACTTCAAGCGCTGGGGCCGCTTCATGCCCATCAGCATCTCCGACCCGCCGGCCATCATGCACTGGACCTACCCGCTGCCGGTGCTGCTGCAAGGCGCGCGCAACATCTACACCCTGCACGACCTGGTGCCGCTTCGGATGCCCTACACGACGCTGGACAACAAGCGGTCGTATCTCCGCCTGATCCGCGGCTGCCTGCACTGGGGCGACCATGTGTGCACGGTGTCGGAGGCGTCGCGGCGGGACATCATGGACCTGTTCGGGGCGCCGGGGGACCGGGTGACCAACACCTACCAATCCGCCGTGCCCGCCGCGCTGCCGGTGGACGATGCCGGGCTGGGGGAGTGGCTTGCGGGCCTGTTCGGGCTGCAGCGGGACGGCTACTTCCTGTTCTTCGGCGCACTGGAGCCGAAGAAGAATGTCGGCCGGCTGCTGGAGGCCTACCTGGCGTCCGGCATCCAGACGCCCCTGGCCGTGGTCGGCGGACGCGCCTGGAAGTCGGAAGGCGAGATGCGGCTGGTGCAGGGGGCAAACGGCGGGAAGGGCGGGGACGCCGGATTCGTTTCCTCCGGCCGGGTGCGGCAGTTCGAGTATATGCCCCGGCCCTGGCTGACCGGGCTGGTGCGCGGCGCGCGTGCGGTGGTGTTTCCGTCGCTGTATGAGGGCTTCGGTCTGCCGGTGCTGGAAGCGATGCAGCTTGGCACCCCGGTCATCACCAGCACGGAAAGCAGCCTGCCGGAGGTCGCGGGCGATGCCGCGCTGCTGGTGAACCCTTATGACACCGGTGCCATCGCCGGGGCGATGCGGGCGCTGGACAGCGACCCGGCGCTGCGCGCGCGCCTGTCGGTAGCGGGGTTGGAGCAGTCGGCTCGGTTCGCTTTGCCTGAGTACCAGTCGCGGCTGCGACGCCTATATGCGTCGGTCCTGGCCGGACCACCTGGAGTACCGATCGTGGCGCCGACGCGGGACCAGTAGCCTGCTTCCCCCTCTCCCTCCGGGAAAGGGCCGGGGTAAGGGGGTCTTTGCTGCAAAGCGGAGAACATACGGTTCGGCCTGAGCGAAGCATCGCATCAGCGAGGGCGGCGCTGGAAGACCCCCTCACCCCGACCCTCTCCCGGAGGGCTACGGCATTCACACATCTTGTTCCGGTAAGCCCAGTAATTCGTGCATCTACAAGGGAACAGCAAGCAGAACAACGCTCTATGCAATCCGGTATCGAGATAATCTCGAAAGTAATACGATTTGCAAGTCCTTGTTTTCCTTGTTGGGCGAAGAGATGTATGAATGCCGTAGCCCGGAGGGAGAGGGAAACTTACAGGCTGTTGTAGACTCCCACTGCTTCCTCGACGCTGTCGCACATTTCCAATTGGCTGTTGTGGATGATGGCGGCGGTGTCGCAGACGTCGCGGATGAAGCTCATGTCGTGCGACACGATCACCAGCGCCCGGTCCGCCCGCTTCTCGAACAGCTCCTCTTGGCAGCGGCGGAAGAACCGCTGGTCGCCAACCATGATGACCTCGTCAATCAGGTAGCACTCGAACTCGATAGCGATCGTCAACGCAAACGCCAGCCGGGCGCGCATCCCCGACGAGTAGGTCTTCACCGGTTCGGTCAACTGGTGGCCCAACTCGGAGAAGTCGTCCACGAAGTCCCGGGTGTCCTGGTAGTCCAGGCCATAGATGCGGGTGATGAACTTCAGGTTGTCCAGCCCGGTCAGGCTACCCTGGAACGCGCCGCCGAAGGCCAGCGGCCAGGATACGGACATGGTGCGCTCGACCTTGCCGGCCGTTGCCAGCTCCACCCCGCCGATGATCTTGATCAATGTGGATTTGCCGGCGCCGTTGCGGCCCAGCACGGCCATCTTCTGGCCCGGCGCGACGTCCAGGTTCACACCATCCAGCACACGACGCCTGCCGCGTCCGGCGACGTGATACTCTTTTACAATATCAATGCAGTGGATCATGGCGTGCCGATGGCGGGCCGGCGCCTGCGAACGGCGCCGGCGGCAGGGCTACATCGTCCGGTGCTCGCGTGCGCCGGCCGCCAGCAACGAGCAGATGGTGTAAAGCCCGAACAGGGTGGCAAACACGATGGCAACGTCGGCGAAGCGCTTGGGATATGCGGCGTAGTCCGCCTCGTTCGGCTTCACGATCTCGTCCAGGTATAGCTGCTGCCGCTCGGCGTTCAGCCGCGCCGTGTCCAGAAATGTGACCGCGGATGACAACTGCCGCTCCGAGAAGTCACGCTGCAAGGTCAGCATGTCGAACTCGGTGATCTGCGGCACCATGCTTTTATCGGAGCCGGTGATGCGTGTCCGTGCCGTGTCAATCTGCTTCTGCATTGTGTCAATGCGGTTCTGGATGTCCGGGATCAACGGGCTTTGCGGCGACGCCCGCATCAGCATGCCGAGCTGCGTCCTGGACGCCGTAACCCGGTTCGTCATGTCCTGGATGGCGGCCAGCAGCGGAGCGGACTGCTTGTTCGGATCCAGCAGCGCTTCCCGGTTGCGGAAGGCCGCAAGGTCGGTCGCCACGCGCTGCATGCGGGCCTCGGCATCCCCCACCTCGCGCCGGGCCTCCTTCATCGTGGTCTCGCGTTGGCGGTCGTTCATGCGGTTGACCAGGCGCTCCCCGCCCTTCAGCAGCGCACGGGCGATGGTGGCTGCGTCCTCGGCGCGGAACGCCTTGACGGTCAGGGCCGTGACGCCGGTGGTGCTGTCGTATGACACGTCCACGTGGCGCAGGTAGTGCTTGAACAGGTGCTCGTTGGTGTCGCCCAGCAAGGGCAACGGGAAGGCGGACAGCACATCAGCCTCGGGCCGGGCAAACAGGTCGCGGACGTCAACGGCACCGCCCAGCTCCTCCAGCGCGTCGCGGGACAGGATGTAGTCCTGGACGGCGAAGGTATCGTCCTGCGCGCGGCTGACGCCAGCGCCTTGCAGCAGGCTGCTGAGCATTCCCGCTGGCGGCGTGGCCGCGCCGCGGACGACGAACTTTGCCTCCGACACATACTGGTTGGCGGCAAACCCGAATTCATAAACGGTCGCAGCGACGGTGGGCGCCACAACGAACAACAGCAACGGCAGCCGGCGGCGGAGGCGGGACCAGAGGCTCGGCCGTGGCGGGGGCGCCCGGTGCGTCTGGAAGCGCCGAAGCTGCGGCTCGGCGTGGGAGACCTGCGCGTTCAATCCATCCATACGCAATCTATACGGCGTGCAGTGCAGCGAAATCAACCGGAGCGTCGCCGAGGGCGGCCGGGCGTTGCAGGATGCACACGGCAGGGCGGTCCGATGCGACGTGCTTCCTGTCCGCCCTGTTCGCGCCGGGCAAGCCGGATTACAAGCGCGATGTGACATATTCCCGCGATTCCCGGCCTTTGGCGTCCGGCTCCCAGGTTCCGGCCAATGCGCCCGGCGGCCGGCCCGACCTTTCGTGCCGCCTCGTCACAGACCCCGTTGCTCGCCGGCCTTCCCGCCGCCGGGCCGCCGCGCTCATCCTGTGCGCCGCCGTCCAGGCATGCAGCGCCCTGCCCACCAGCACCCCGGAGGAGCGGCAGGTTTTCAAGGCCGAGCAGTCCGCCGCCAACAGCATCGGTTTCCGCATCGTAAACCTGGCGCCGGAAACGGTAGCGGCCATCAGCCTGGCGCCAGCCGATGACCTGCGCGCTCTGGACGCCCTGGGCCGCCCGCGCCGGGTGGACGCCATCGGCGTCGGGGACGTGCTGAGCATCTCGGTGTTCGAGGTCGGCACGAGCCTGTTCGGCGCGGCGTCCGGATCGGAGCCGGGCATCGAAACCGGCGGCACCTCTGTCAACTCGCTCACCCCTGGCGCGGCGCGTCATACGATTCCTGGCTTGCAGGTTGAGGCGGGCGGGACGATCAGCTTCCCGTATGTCGGGCGCATCCGCGCCGCCGGGCGGACGCCGTCCGAGCTGGCGCGGGTGATCGAGGGCGGGTTGAAGAGCAAGAGCACGGACCCGCAGGTGGTCGTGTCGCTCGCCAACAACCTGAGCAGCACGGTGTATGTGTCTGGCGACGTGGAAAAGCCGGGCCGTGTGCCGCTGACCCTGGGGCATGAGCGGCTCCTGGACGTCATCGCCATCGCGGGCGGGCCGAAGAAACCGGACTACGACACCTTCGTCCAGGTCACGCGGCGCAACACGACGTCGCGGATCTTGCTGCAAGCCCTGACGCAGCAGCCGCGGCAGGACATCACCCTGATCCCCGGGGACCGGGTGCATCTCATCTACAAGCCCCGCAGCTTCACCGCCTTTGGCGCCAGCCAAAAGGTGGAGCAGGTGCCGCTGAACACCGCCAACGTGTCGCTGGCGGAGGGCATTGCCCGCACCGGCGGCCCGGAGAACAGCCGTGCCGACGCCAATGCGGTGTTCCTGATCCGCTACGAGGCGCCGGCGGTGGCCCGGCGCCTGGGGCTGCAGGTGCAGCCAGCCGGCACGCCGGTGATGTATCGCGTGGATATGCTGAACCCCACCAACTACTTCCTGACGACCAAGGTGGCGATGCGGGACCAGGACGTGCTGCTGGTCGCCTCGGCACGCACGGACCAGCTTTTCAAGCTGTTCGGACTGGTGAGCACGTTCTTCACGCCGGTGCTGGTCGGGCGGGCAGTGTCGCAGTAGCGATGAGGACTTACCGATGACCCAGGCCTGCAGCCTGGTGCCGGTGGCGTTGACGCCGGGGCTTGCCGGGGCGCGCCGGGCGAAACCTGGTGCCGGTCGTAGTCCTCGCGGCTGAGGCTGCCGTACCGGGCAGGCGCAAGCCTGCGGCCACGGCTGCGCCGGTGCTTGCGGGCCTAGTCATGCTGGCGGTGGCCCTGTTCGTGCCGGGGGTGCTGAACGACGCCGACACGTTCTGGCACATCAAGGCGGGCGAGTGGATGATCGCCCACGGCGCGGTGCCGCACACCGACCCATTCTCCTACACCCGGGCCGGCGCCCCCTGGGTCGCGCATGAGTGGCTGGCGGAGGTTGCGTTCGCGCTGGCCTTCCGCGCCGCCGGGTGGGGCGGGATCGTCACGCTGACGGCGCTGGCCGTGGCCGCCGCGTTCTTCCAGCTTGCGCGGCACCTCGGCCGCTGGCTGCCGGTTCCGGCGGTCCTGCTGATGTCGCTGCTGGCGGCGTCCTGCGTTGCGCCGGGCATGCTGGCCCGGCCGCATATCCTGGCGCTGCCGTTCTTTGAGGCCTGGGTCGCCGGGCTGTTCATCGCGCGGGCGAGGGGAGGGGCGCCGTCGCTCTGGCTGCTGCCCGTCATGTGCATCTGGGCGAACCTGCATGGCGGATACATGCTCGGGCTGATGCTCGTGCTGCCGCTGGGGCTGGAGGCGCTGCTGGACGCCCCGGCGGATTGGCGCCGGACCTTAATGCGGTGGGGCGGGTTCCTGCTGGCTGCTGCTGCCGCCGCGGCCGTGACGCCGCACGGGCTGGCCGGGCTGCTGTTCCCGTTCCAGCTCGTCGGCATGTCCGAGCTCAGCATGATCGTGGAATGGCGCCCGACCGACTTCAGCACCCTGCAACCCCTGGAGATCGTGCTGGTGGCCGGGCTGTATGTCGCGCTGACCCGCGGGGCCAGGCTGCCGCCGGTGCGGCTGCTGATCCTGTTGGGGCTGCTGCACCTGGGGCTGACGCACACGCGGCATCAGGCGCTGGTCGGCGTGATCCTGCCGCTGCTGCTGGCCGGCCCCATTGCTGCTGCCCTGCCGGCGCCTCGTCCGGACCGCGGCGGGGCGCGCTGGGCCACGTGGGGCCTGGGTGCGACCGGCGGGCTGGTCGTGCTGCGGCTGCTGCTGCCGGTCGCACCCGGCGGGAAGAACCCGGTCCCGGCGGTGGCGGTGGCGCACGTGCCGCCGGCCCTGGCAGCGCAGCCGGTGTTCAACGAGTACTCATTCGGCGGATATCTGATCTATGCCGGCATCCGGCCCTTCATTGACGGGCGGGCCGACCTGTATGGCCCGGCGTTCATGCGGGCCTATGACGCCGCCACGTCGCCGAACCGGGCGGCCCTGGAGGATTTGTTCCGCACCTATGGCGTCCGCTGGGCCCTGCTGCCGCCCGGAAGCCCTGCGGTCCAACTGCTGGACCTGATGCCGCACTGGTGCCGGCTTTACTCGGACGAGGTTGCCGTGGTCCACGCGCTGTCTTGCTGAGCGGGCCTGCGCGGGCTTCGCATTTGGATGGCGTGCTGACCTTCGCAGGTTTGCTTGGCGCGGCTGCGGACCCCCCTGGCCGGATCGCGTGAGTTCGATCACACTCCGGTGTAATTCAGCCCGCGTTTCGACGGCGGGCACCACGGGGGAGATACGATGCGGAACGGGATCAGGCTGACGCGGCGGGAACTGGGCGGGCTGGCGGCAGCCGGCGTGCTGGCGCGGCCGGCGCTGGCGCAGGCCGCGCCGCTGCGGGTCGGCCTGATGCTGCCCTATTCCGGCACCTTCGCGCAGTTGGGCGAGAACATCACCTCTGCCTTTGAGATGCACCTGGCCGAGCGCGGCGGCAAGCTGGGCGGACGCGCAGTGACAGTCGTGAAATTGGACGACGCCTCCGACCCGGCTGCGGCGCCGGGCAACGTCAACCGGCTGCTGAACCGGGACAAGGCGGATGTGCTTGTGGGCACCGTGCATTCCGGCGTGGTGATGGCCCTGGTGCAGGCAGCGCGGGAGAAGGGGGTGCCGCTGATCATCCCCAATGCCGGCAATGTCGCGGCGTCGCGGGACCTGTGCTCGGAAAGCGTGTTCCGCACCTCGTTCAGCAACTGGCAGCCGGCCTATGGCATGGGCAAGGCGCTGGCCGCGACGGGGGTGAAGAAGGCGGTCTGGGTGACATGGGACTATGCGGCGGGTAGGGAATCGGCCGAGGGGTTCCGTGATGGCCTGAAATCCGGCGGAGCGGAGTTGGTGCAGATCCTCACGCTGCCGTTCCCGGAAACCAACTTCCAGCCGATCCTGGCGCAGTTGCCGGGCTTGGGGGTGCAGGCCGTGGGGTCGTTCTTCGCCGGCGGCGGCGCGGTGCAGTTCGTGCGGGACTATGCCGCGGCCGGGCTGAGGGACAAGCTGCCGCTGTGCGGGTCAGGCTTCCTGACGGAGGGGACGCTGACGGCCCAGGGCGCGGCGGCAGAGGGCGTGCAGACGGCGCTGCACTATGGCGACGGGCTGGACGTGCCGAAGAACACCGCCTTCCGCAAGGCGTTCAAGGACAAGGCCGGGCGGGAGGCGGACGTTTACGCCGTCCAGGGTTATGATGCCGCGCAGTTGCTGGCGGCGGGGGTGGACGCCGTGAAGGGCGACATGGACGCGGACAAGGCGTTGTTCGCCGCCATGCGCGGGGCGCGGATAGACAGCCCGCGCGGCGCCTTCACGCTGTCGGCGTCGCACAACCCGGTGCAGAACATCTACCTGCGCGAGGCACGCGGCGGCGAGAACCGGGTGATCGGGGTGGCGGCAGAGGCGCTGGCCGATCCTGGCACAGGCTGCAAGCTGGCATGAGGGCTGCCGTGCCGACGCGGCGCCAGCTGCTCCCTCTCCCTCCGGGAGAGGGTTGGGGTGAGGGAAAGGCCGCACGGGCCGGTCCCGGCCCGTGCAAGCCCAACTGCGCCCGATGCGGTCTGGGTTTGCGCTTGTGGTTTCCCTCACCCCGGCCCTCTCCCGGAGGGAGAGGGAGAGGATGACAGGCGGCTTGATGGTCCAGGTCCTGAACGGGCTGCAGTATGGCCTGCTGCTGTTTCTAATTAGCAGCGGGCTGACGCTCGTGTTCGGGGTGCTGGGCGTCATAAACCTGGCGCATGGCAGCCTGTTCATGGTCGGCGCCTACGTCACCTTCATGGTGGCCCAGGCGGGTGCCGGGCTGTGGCTGTCGCTGCCGCTCGCGGTGCTGGGCGGGGCCGCCCTCGGCGTAGTGTTGGAGCGGTTCCTGTTCCGCCGGTTCTACCACCGGGAGCACCTGGACCAAGTATTGCTGACGTTCGCGCTGATCCTGCTGTTCGAGGAAGCGCGGTCCATCGTCGCCGGCAACGGCTTCCACGGCGTTGCGGTGCCGGCGTGGCTGGACGTCCCGGTGCCGGTATCGGCCGGGTTCTCCTACAGCGCGTATCGCTTGGCGGTGCTGGCGGCGTGCCTGCTGGTCGCCGGGCTGATGTTCTGGACTATCGAGCGCACGAAGGCGGGCGCGGCGATACGGGCCGCCGCCGAGAAGCCGGAGATGGTGGACCTGCTGGGCATGGATGCCAGGCGCGTCCACATGCTGGTATTCGGCGCCGGCACCGCGCTGGCGATGCTGGCTGGGGCCTTGGCCGCGCCGCTTTACTCGGTTTATCCCGGCATGGGCGACGGCTTCCTGATCGTGTCGTTCGTGGTCGTCGTCGTTGGCGGGTTGGGGTCGGTTGCGGGCGCGTTTTGGGCGGCGCTGCTGGTCGGGCTGGTGGACACGCTGGCAAAAGTGTTCGTGCCGGTCGGGGCGGGGGCGGCCATCTACGTGCTGATGGCGGCTGTGCTGCTGGTGCGGCCCGCCGGGCTGTTCAGCGGGGCGCGCGCCTAGATGCAGGTCGCCGGCCGTGCCGGGACGCTGCTGCTGCTGGCGTGCGCGGCGGCCATCGCCGGCCTGCCGCTGGTCGCGTCGCAATACCATGTCGAGTTCGTGTCGGCGGCGCTGGTGGCGGCGTTGTTCGCGCTGTCGCTGCACCTGCTGGTGGGCGGGGCAGGCATGGTCAGCCTGGGACACGCGGCGTTCTTCGGGCTGGGCGCCTATGCCGTCTGGTTCCTGGCTCCCGCGGGCGGCGCGGCGCCGAGCATCCTGCTGACGCTGCCGGCCGCGGCGCTGGCTGGGGCGCTTGGGTCCCTGGCCGTAGGGATGCTCGCGCTGCGGACGCGCGGGTTCTTCTTCCTGATGGTGACGCTCGCGTTCGGGCAGATGCTGTTCTTCGTGTTCCACGACACGCCGCTGGGGGGCGGGGCGGACGGAGTTTACATCACCCGGCCCGCGCTCGGGGCGTTCGGCTGGGTGTGGGACGTGCCGCGGCGGCAGCGCCCGGCGGTGCTGCTGTGGATCAACCTGGCGGTGCTGGCGCTTGTGTATGCCGGGCTGGCTGGGCTGTTCCGCACGCTGTTCGGGCGGGCATTGCTGGGCATACGCGCCAACAAGCACCGGATGACCGCGCTCGGCCTGCCGGCGCACCGCTACAAGCTGGCGGCCTTCGTGCTGGGGGGCGCGCTCGCCGGGGTGGCCGGGCACGGGCTTGCGATGACGCTGCCCTTCGTCAGCCCGGAGCTGCTGGGCTGGCACCGGTCGGCGTTGGGGCTGCTGGCCATCGTGCTGGGCGGCGCCGGCTGGCTGCACGGGCCGATCCTGGGCGCGCTGGCCTTCGCCGTGCTGGGGGAGGTCGCCGGGCTGGTGACCGAGCGGCAGCACCTGGTGGAGGGACTGGTGATCCTGGGCGTCGTGCTGGCGCTGCCGCATGGGCTGAGCGGGGTGCGGTTCCGCCGCCCGGCTCCGGTGCCGGTCGCGATCGAGGACCCGGCGTGACCGCGCCGCTGCTGGAGGCCGAGACCCTGGTGCGCCGCTTCGGCGGGCTGGCAGCGGTGGACGGCGTGTCGCTGGCGCTGCGGCGAGGATGCCTGCATGCCGTGATCGGGCCGAACGGGGCGGGCAAGAGCACGCTCACCAACCTGCTGTCAGGCGAGCTGGCGCCCAGCGAGGGCCGCATCCGCATCGGCGGCGTGGACGCGACGGGCTGGCCCAACTGGCGCTTCGCCCGAGCGGGCGTCGGGCGCAGCTTCCAGCGCACCAATGTGCTGCGGGAGATGACGGTGGCGGAGAACGTACGGTTGGCGGCGCAGGTGCGCCTGTCGCCGCCGGGCCGGCTGCTGCGCCGGGCGTCGCGGGAGGCCGGGCTGATCGAGGCGGCGGCCCGTGCGCTGGCGCGTGCCGGCCTGCATGCCGATGCATCACGGCTGGCGGGCTCGCTGAGCCACGGCGGCCTGCGCCAGTTGGAGATCGCGATGGTGCTGGCGACCGATCCGCAGGTGCTGCTGCTTGACGAGCCGCTGGCCGGCATGGGGCCGGAGGAGGCGGAGCGCATCGTCCTGCTGCTGCGCGCCCTTGCCGCGGACCATGCGGTGCTGCTGATCGAGCACGACATGGACGTGGTGTTTGCCGTCGCCGACACGCTGACGGTGATGGTGGACGGCCGCGTGCTGGACGAGGGGACGCCCGAGCATATCCGGGCGTCGGCGCGGGTGCAGGATGCCTATTTGGGGCATGCGGCGTGAACGTGAGGGATCCTGTGCTCCCTCTCCCGGGGGGAGAGGGAGCCGGCATGACTCCTATCCTGTCCGCCACCGGCCTGCACACCTACTACGGCGCCAGCCACATCCTGCGCGGGGTGGACTTGCACATCATGCCGGGCCAGGCCGTCGGGCTGATGGGCCGCAACGGCATGGGCAAGACGACCTTGATCCGCACCCTGCTCGGCCTGGTGCCGGTTCGCGCCGGTCAGGTCCTGGTGGACGGGCATGACGTGGCGGGCCAGCCCGCGCATGTGCGGGCGCGGCATGGCATCGCCGTCGTGCCGGAGGGACGGGGGGTATTCGCCTCCCTGTCCGTGCGCGAGAACCTGCTGCTCGCCGCCCGCCCCGGTGCCGATGGCGCCGTACGCTGGCCGCTGGACCGGGTGTTGGCCGCCTTCCCGCGCCTGGCCCAGCGCATCAGCCATCGAGGCGGCCAGTTGTCGGGCGGGGAGCAGCAGATGGTCGCCATCGGACGCGCCCTGATGACTAGCCCGCGCCTGCTCATCCTGGACGAGGCGACCGAAGGCCTGGCGCCGTTGGTGCGGGACGAGATCTGGCGCACCATCGCCCTCATACGCGCCGACGGGATCGCGACCCTGGTGGTGGACCGCACGGTCGCGTCGGTGCTCAGCTTGGTGGACCGGGCGACGGTGCTGGTGAAGGGCCAGGTGGCCTATGACGGCGAACCCGGCACGCTGGCCGGGGACCGTGAGATGCTGGGGCGCTTCCTGGGGGTATAGCAGTCCCCCGTGATGTCCCGCTTCACCCCGGCCCCGCCCCGGTCTAGAACCCCCCGATGCTGTCCAAGACCTTCGTGCCCGCCGACGTCGAACCGGGCCTGTATGCCGGATGGGAGGCCGCCGGCGCATTCCATGCCGACCCGGCGTCCAACGCCGCGCCCTACACCATCATGATCCCGCCGCCCAACGTAACCGGCAGCCTGCACATGGGCCATGCGCTGACGATGACCTTGCAGGACACCCTGATCCGCTGGCGCCGGATGCAGGGCAGGGACGCCCTGTGGCAGCCCGGCACTGACCACGCGGGAATTGCGACCCAGATGGTCGTGGAACGCCTGCTGGCGAAGGAGGGCCAGACCCGCCAGGAGATCGGCCGCGACTCCTTCACCGGGCGCGTCTGGGACTGGAAGGCGGAATCCGGTGGCGCCATCACCGGCCAGCTCCGCCGCCTCGGCGCCTCGCTCGACTGGGAGCGGGAGCGGTTCACGATGGACGACGGCCTGTCGGACGCGGTTCGGGAGGTGTTCGTCACCCTCTACAAGCAGGGCCTGATCTACCGGGACCGCCGACTGGTGAACTGGGACCCGCAGTTCCAGTCCGCGATCTCCGACCTGGAGGTCGAGGCGCGGGAGGTGAAGGGGAGCCTGTGGCACATACGCTACCCCATCGAAGGGCAGCCAGGCCGCTTCATCACCGTCGCCACCACCCGGCCGGAGACCATGCTGGGCGATACCGCCGTGGCCGTGCATCCCGATGACGACCGCTACCGCGAATTGGTGGGCCGGCACGCCGTCGTGCCGCTGACCGGGCGGCGCATCCCGATCGTGGCCGACACCTACTCGGACCCAGAGAAAGGCACCGGCGCCGTCAAGATCACCCCGGCGCACGACTTCAACGACTTCGAGGTGGGCCGGCGGCATGACCTGCCGATGCCCTCCGTGCTGGACAAGCTGGGCCGGGTGACGACGGCTGAGCTGGACTTGCCGGAGGGCATGGACTTCGTGCGCGAGCTGGAGGGCCAGGACCGCTTCACCGCCCGCAAGGCCATCGTCGCCGAACTGGAGCGGCTGGAACTGCTGGAGCGGACGGAGCCGCATACCCACCAGGTTCCGCATGGCGACCGCTCCGGCGTGCCGATCGAGCCGCTGCTGACGACGCAGTGGTACTGCAACGCTGGTGAGCTGGCCAAGCCCGCCATCGCCGCCGTCGAGAGCGGGGCAACCGTTTTCGTGCCCAGGCAATGGGAGAATACCTTCTTTGCCTGGATGCGCGACATCCAGCCCTGGTGCATCAGCCGCCAGCTTTGGTGGGGCCACCGCATCCCCGCCTGGTTCGGCGGCGACGGCACGGTGTTCGTCGAGCGCACGGAGGCGGAGGCGGAGGCTTCAGCCCTTGCCCATTACGGCCGCGACGAGCCGCTGACCCGGGACGAGGACGTGCTGGACACCTGGTTCAGCTCGGCGCTGTGGCCGTTCTCGACGCTCGGCTGGCCGCAGCAGACGCCGGAGCTACAGCGCTACTACCCGGGCGACGTGCTGGTGACGGGGTTCGACATCATCTTCTTCTGGGTCGCCCGGATGATGATGATGGGCCACCACTTCAAGCGCGACGTGCCGTTCCGCACGGTTTACATCCACGGCCTCGTGCGTGACGAGCGCGGGCAGAAGATGTCGAAGTCCAAGGGCAACGTGATTGACCCGCTGGAGCTGATCGAGGCTTACGGCACGGACGCGCTGCGCTTCACCGTCTGCGCCCTGGCCGGGCCGGGCCGCGACATCAAGCTGGGCGCAGCCGCCGTCGAGAACCGCCGCAGCTTTGTCACCAAGCTGTGGAACGCGGCGCGGTTCTGCGAGATGAACGGGGTGGCCCCCGCTCAAAACGAAGGGGGGCCGGGCTTCGACCCGGCCGGCGCCCGGCTGCCGCTGACCCGCTGGGTGCTGGACGCCTGCAACGCCGCCGTCGCCGAGGCCACCGCGGCGCTGGACGCCTACCGCTTCGACGACTACGCCGCCGCTGCCTACCGCTTCACCTGGCATACCTTCTGCGACTGGTTCCTGGAGTTCGCCAAGCCCGTCCTGAACGGACCCGCCGACGCGGACGCCGCCGAGGTCCGGGCGGCGGCAGCGCACGTGCTGGGCGTCATCCTGCGCCTGCTGCATCCGGCGATGCCCTTCGTCACCGAGCACCTGTGGGACAACCTGGGCTACGGCGCCCCGTGCAGCCTGATCCGCGCGCCTTGGCCGGCGCCGGCCGCGGTTGCCGACCCGGCGGCAGCGCGGCAGGAGCTGGAGTGGCTGGTGCGCCTGGTCTCCGAGGTCCGCACGGTCCGGTCCGAGATGGACATCGCGCCCAGCAAGCTCACGCCGATCCTGCTGCGCGACGCGGCCCCTGCAACATTGGCGAATGCCGCCGCCTGGTCCGGGAGCATCCAGCGGATGGCCCGTGCTTCGGAGATCAGGGCGCTGGACGGCCCGATGCCGCCGGACAGCGCGCAGATCGTGGTGGACGAGGCGACGGTGGTGCTGCCGCTGGCTGGGATCATAGATTTGGACACCGAGCGGGCGCGGCTGGGACGGGAACGGCAGAAGTCGCTGGCCGAGGCGGACAAGGTGGTCCGCAAGCTGGACAACGCGGATTTCGTGAGCCGGGCCAAGCCGGAAGTGGTGGAGGAGAACCGCGAACGGCTTGCGGCGCATCAGGCCGAGGCCGCACGCCTGGCGGCGGC
>JAABUU010002025.1_pt1 | contig 30794 bp, 26 predicted proteins | sample 5559301 | NCBI WGS metagenome assembly JAABUU01 (sample SAMN10711884, study PRJNA513360) | rock metagenome | isolation source: Antarctica rocks | place: Antarctica: Victoria Land, Richard Nunatak white
TCGCCCAGTCGCTCGCCGGGCTCCACCTCGTCGCCTTCGCCATCGTGCGGGCGACCCGACTCATACGCTTGTTCGCCCAGGATGCCTAACACCCTCTAGGAGCGAGCACTGGTGTCGGCGGATCCTCAGGGGATGACGCACCCGGGATAGGAGCGAAACAGACTCCGCCGAAGGTGCGAATATGCAAAGGCCATGCCACAGGAGATCGGTGCTGTACGCCCCTCGTCGCCGCATGGTTGCGGGGCGATGTGCCGCTCCTTGCGCGGCCCCTGCCGCAGCGTCCTCCGGCGTTAGCCGGTCTCGATAGCGCCGATACCCGCCCCGCTTCATCCCGGTCTCATGCTTGGTCGCTGGCTCGTCTACCGCGAGAGATAGTTGAGCGGGTTCTGGTAGACGCCGTTCTTGACGACGCTGAAGTGGACGTGCGAGCCGGTGGAGAAGCCGGTCGAGCTCATCGCCATGATCACCTGCCCCTGCGACACCTTCTGGCCGACCGTGACCTTCAGCGCCGAGGCGTGGCCGTATTCGGTGCGGAAGCCGTTGCCGTGGTCGATGATCACCGCGTTCCCGAGGCCACCGTGCCAGCCGGCGAAGGTGACTGTCCCGGCGTCCGAGGCGACGACCGGCGTGCCGACCGCGTTGGCGATGTCGATGCCGTTGTGTCCGCCCGGCCCGTAGACCGCGACATTCTCCCCGAATCCTTGCGTGAATGTCCCCTTGGCCGGGTAGATGAAGTTCCCGGTGGCGCTCGCGGCCTGCGCCGAGGCAGCTGACGGCGCGGGGTTCGGCGCAGGCGGCGGGGTCGCGGTCGGCTGCGGCGCGGCGGTCGGTTGTGCGGCGGGTGCCGGGACCGCTGGCTGGGCCGCAGGGGCCGGTGCGGGAGCGGACGTGGCGGCGGCGACCGCCTGGACCGGCGCGGGGGTTGGCGTGACCGGGCGACTGCTGAGCGCCGCCTCGGTCGGGCTGAGGTAATTGGCCCGCGCGAAGCCATTCACCCCATCGTAGCTGACATCATACCAGGCGTTCCCCTGGGCGTCGGTCGTCGGCCCGCCGAGGACCAGGAGGACGGTGCCCTCATCGGCGGCCCCGGCGACGGCGCTCTCGACCCCGGCGGCGGAGCGCAGGCGCAGATTCCAGCCGCCGGTGTTGCTGACGGCGACCCGCATCCCCTCACCGAAGGAATCGCTGGTCGCGGCGGTCGCCCCGGTGGAGGCGCTGGCGGTGGCGAGTGGTTGGCGTGCGCTGAGCGCGGCGGTTGTCGTGCTGAGGTAGTCCACCCCCGCGAATCCTTGCACGCCATCGTAATCGACCGGATACCAGGCGTTCCCGGTGGCGTCGCTGGTCGGGCCACCGAGTACCCGGAGCACCGCGCCTTCGGGGGCGGCGGCGGCGACCCCGCCATCGAGCGCGGCGTTGGTGCGGATTCGCAGGGGCCAGCCACCGGTATTGCTGACCGCCGCGTGATTGCCGACGCTGAGGGTGCCGACGTTCGCCGCCGCGACGATCGGCGCGCGGGAAGAGAGCGCCGCAGCGGTCCAGGTGAGGTAAGCGGCGCTGGAATAGCCCTGGATGCCGTCGTAATCGACCGCGTACCAGGCGTTGCCCGCACCGTCGCTCAGAGGGCCATCGAGGATGCGGATCACCGTGCCCTCGGGAGCGGCGGCGATCGTCCCGGCGTCGAGGCCGACGCTGGCACGCAGCCGCAGATCCCAGTCGCCGGTGCCGCTGACCGCGACGTGCTCACCGACGGTCAGGGCGAGCGATTGCCGGTCGGTCGCTGGTGCCGCACCAGCATCCGTCGCGCCGAGATAATCGGAGGCCACCCAGCCAACCATGCCCTTGTACGCGATCGGATACCAGGTTTGCCCGCCATTGAGGCGTGCGCCGCCGGTCAGGCTCACCGTCGCACCCTCGGGGATGCCACCGATGACCGCCGCGCTGAGGTCGGCACCGTCGCGCATCCGCAGGAGATCGCCACCGGTCCCGGCGACGATCTTCGCCTCGCTCGTTGCATTGTTGGTGGTGGCTGTGCCGGTGGCGACTGCGGCGGCGCTGACCTGCGAGGCGGGGGCGAGGTAGGCCGCGAAGAGGTAGCCGGTCGTACCGCCCACAGCGACGCGATACCAGAGGTTGCCATCGTCGCCGGCGATCGGCCCGGCCAGGATCGTGACCGGCGTCCCGGCACCGAGTTGGGCGAGCACGGCGAACTGATAGCCCGCATCGCTGCGGAGCAGGATCGCGTCGCCGCCGGTATTGGCGACGACCGCCGCATCGCCGGTGCCGAGGTTGGTGGTGGCGAAGGTGAGTGGTGTGCCGATGAGCAACAGCAAGCTGGCGAGGAGGAGCGCGCACGCTCCCCGCACGCCCCGAAGCGCGGGCATGGGTCCATCCTCCCTGTTCTCGTCCCGGCACGATCTGCCGGATACCCACCTGGCGGGGTGGGGGCGGGTCCGAGCCTTCTCCTCCTCAACCCGTCTGCGCGACACCGTTGGCGCGGTGTCGCGTCGCTCCATGCGGCGTACAGCAAGGCGGCGCTATAGGCCGATGTGGCGGCATGCGTGTGTGGATGCAGGGCCGCGATGCTACAGCGATGGCTGCTGTGTGGCGACCCTGTCGGCAACGATGCGCGCCCGCCGGGTAGCGTTGTACGGTCGCTACTTGGCTGGACGCAGACTAGCACGTACAGTGCTTATTGTCAATTGCCAAGGTGTCAATATGCGTCCGGTCATATTGTTACTACGCTTGTCATCGGCTATTTCAACGCGATCTACAGCGCTGTTGTTGACGGGAGGCGACGAAGAGGTCCGTTGTCAACTCGGAGAGCATTGTGGGGACTTCTGAAATAACGAATACTTATCGGTATTATCACCGGTGTACGTACGTATCGCTAGCAATAACCCACACCGGGAATCAGCGTTCGTTCGCACGGTACTAGCGTAACTTTGACGTGTCGCCTGAGATGATGAGTCGTCATAATGTTCGCTGAGGCACCTGTTCGGGCTTATGATGAACAGGGTGCGAGCATCGCGGGCGTGGTAGAGCGAAAAGCAAAGAGCGCTCCTGGCCCCGGCTTGCAATATGCCAGCCGATGTTCAGGGCAACGAAAATATTGTCGCTGATCGCTTCGTGAGGAGAGACAAAAGACTCATGAAACCCGATCAGGCCCGACGAGGAAGGGCCGCGACACACGCAAAGAATGCGTCGCGGCCTGCGGTAACGCCGCGTCGCACCTCGGTTTGGCGGTGCTCTCGTCGGTGCTGGCGCACTATACCCGAGCATGGTGAGTTAGTGCGCCCTGGAACGCCGCTTACGACGTGCGCCCCGACCTTCGCCTGCTCGAAACATCCTGTCGGCGTGTCGTGGTCGTCGGTCGTGCAGACAAGACGATGGGAGCACGCTCGTCTCGAATACCGCCGCGCTGTTAGCGCGGATACTACCGATCGCCGGGGAGGGTATAGGTCAGATCGTAGCGGTGTTGCCCCTCGACGATCTCCAGCGTCATGGACCCGGTGAGCCCGGTCAGTTGCCCGGTGCCGGAGTCTGGCACGACCACGATACTCAGTTCCTGCACCCCGCGCGCCATCAGCCCGTAGTGTTGCAGCGCGAAGGTGCCATCCTGTCCATGCAGCATCCCGGTCACGCGCTCCAACGCCACGTAGCCCGCCGAGTTCTCGATGGCGGTCCGCCCGGCGAGCATCTGCCCCACGCTGGTGCCGTCGATGTCGCCGTGAAAGTGCTTGACGATCGACATTTGCCCGACCGGATCGGTTTCTTCCGCCGGTTGCGGCGTCAGCGTGATCTCGAAGATCCCGCGCGCATGGCTCGTCATAATTCCCCTCTTCGCTATCCAGGTTGACCTGGTGCTCGTCAGTTCTGTGCCATAGCTGGCTGATTCGCTGCGCCGATTCGATGCCGCCGGTCGCCTACTGTGACGGCGCTCCCGGCTTGGCGTAACGAGTGAGGCCAGCGCGCGGCTCGCAGAGCGAATCGACACGCTGGCCCTGGTACTTTCCGGTGCGACAACGGTTGCGCCGCGATGAGGCTACTGCGCCCGCACCGCCACCTTGCGGATCTGCTCGCCATCGATCGTGTAGCGCCCGCTCATCGCGGCGATGCCGTCGGCGAGGCGCTCCAGCGGGATCTGGTGCGAGACGAACTTGGCAAAGGGGTAGGCTCCGCGCTCGATCAGCGCGCGGGCCTGGACGAAGTGCTCGTGCGCCGACGCCCAGACGCCGTACAGGGTGATCTGCTTGAAAGTGAAGTCCGCGTAGGGGTTCAGCGCGATATCGCCGACATTGGTGAAGTGGCCGCAGGTGACGTATTGCCCGCCCCGCCGCAGCAGGCCGAAGCCCTCCGGCAACGCCGCCAGCACCCCGGTCGCCTCGATCACGATGTCCGCGCCGTAGCCGTGCGTCGATTCCTCGCGGACGATCCGCGCGCGCTCCTCCGGGTCCTTGACCTCGCCCAAGTCGATCGTCACGTCCGCGCCGAGTTCGCGCGCGAAGGCGAGTCGGTCGGCGGGGGCACCGATCACGATCGTCTTGTGCGCCCCCAGTTCCTTCGCGCCGACGAGGCACATCAGGCCGATCGGCCCGGCCCCCTGGATCACCACCGTGTCGCCGATCGTGTAGCGCGCCCGCCCGGCGGCGTGCAGCCCCACGGCGAGCGGCTCCAGGATCGAGGCGGCGACCGGATCGGCGTTCATCTTGTAGAACTTCGCGCCGGGGACGACCCACTGATAGCTGGCGAAGCCGCCGGTCACCGCCAGGGGGAGATCCTTGGTGAGGTTCGGCGCGGCGAAGCCATAGGAGCCATAGCCGGGCGAGAGGCTCGGCTGATGGGCGATCGTCCCGAAGAAATCATCGTTGTTGGCGACACCCGGCTTGAGGCCGATCAGGTCGCCCTCCTTGACTGACCGCCCGGTGCTGTCGGTCGTCACCCCCTCGCCGAGCGCGGCGATCGTCCCGACGATCTCGTGGCCGAGGACGGCGGGGGAGGGGATCGTCATGTGCCCCTGATAGACGTGTACATCGGTGCCGCAGATGCCGCACAGATCCTGCTTGATGATCAGGCTGCCCGGCTGCGGATCGGGGACCGGTGCCTCGATGATCGAGAAATTCCCGCGCACCCCGTCGAGCACCGCCGCCCTGCTGATCAGGCCCATCGTGTTCCTCCAGGTCTTGCCTCGGTGGCGGAGCGTCCCACACGCCCCGCGCCGCCGTATACGCTCGCGACCCTGGCAGTATACCGTGCGGCATGGCGCTGTCCAGGATGGCCCGTTGGCACACGACGTCCGCTCATAGCGCGCGGCGCAACGCCGTGGTGCCGAGATCGAGGAGCGGCGCGATCCCTTCCGTGCGCCCGTACTCGGCGAGGATCGCGCCATAGTGGATCGCGCGGAAGCGGGCGCGGCCCCAGGTCGCCGCGTCGATCGGCCCGTAGTGCTCGCGGAAGGCCGGGTGCGCCGCGACCGGGAGGAAGGTCCAGGCGAGCGAGAGATCGAGCGCCGGGTCGCCGAGGTGGACATCGCCCCAATCGATGACGCCGACGAGATGCCCCGCCTCATCGAGCAGCAGATGCCGGGAATAGAGGTCGCCGTGGACCCAGCGGGGCGGCGCGGCCCGGGCCGGGGTCGCCGCCAACCGCGCCACCAGCGCGACCAATGCCCGCACCTCCGACTCGTCCAGCGCCGCCGCGTTGGCGCGCAGCCTGGCGACGAGCGTCGGCGCGCGCCCGACGAGATCGTTGCGGGCGATCTCGTCGCCGGGTGCCCAGGTGCGGGTCGCCGCCTCGATCGGGATGCCGTGCAGCACGCGCAGGAACGCCCCGAGCGGCGCGGCGAGCGTCGCCCGAACGGCGTCGGATAGTGTCATGTCGGAGGCGAGCGCGCCGCGCAGGAAGGGGTAGCCGACGAAGGGATACGGGAACGTTGGTGTCGGTGTGCCGACGAAGCGGGGCGTGGGGATCGGCACCGGGAGGTGCGGGGCGAGCAGGGGCAGGATCCGCGCCTCGCGGCTGAGGAGCGCCGCCGCGCTCTGCCGGCGCGGGAAGCGGAAGACGGTGTCGGCGTCGACGAGGTAGGCGGTGTTATCCCAGCCGACACCGAGCAGGCGCAGCGCGAGGGCGGCGAGCGCGGGGAAGTGCCGCGCGATCAGTTGTCGCGCCAACGCCTCATCGAGCGGGATGTCGGCGGCCCGGGTGTTGCCCACGCCCATACTCCTCTTGTCGCCCGCCGCGCCCGGCGCACCCGCCTTCGTACGGCGGGCAGTGTATCGCGTTCGGGTGTGCCGTGGTATCGTGCGCCTGTCCGGGTTCGTGCGGACGCCGACCAGAAGCGATAGAGGGGGCGACGAGGATGACGGGACCCGAGCCGCGTTGGGCCGCGACCGTGCGGAACTTCACCCGCGAGACGATGGCGCTCCACGGCATCCCCGCCGCAGCCCTCGCGGTGGCCGAGAGAGCCCAGGAGCGTTTCGCCGCCGGCTTCGGCACCCGCGAGTACGGCCAGTCGGCACCCGTCACCCCCGACACGATCTTCGGGGTCGCCTCCGTGACCAAGGGCTTCACCGCCCTGGCGATCATGCAACTCGCCGAGGCGGGGCGGCTCGCGGTCGACGATCCGGTGGTCCGCTATCTGCCCACCTACCGCACCCCCGACGCGGCGGGCGCGCGCGCCACCACGATCGCCCACCTCCTGACCCACACCGCCGGGTTGCCGCCGCTGCCGGCGCGCTTCTTCGCCCTGGCGCGGGCGACGGCGGGCGATCCCTACGCCGCGCACCCCGCCTGGATCACCGACCATGCGCCGCTCGACACTGCCGATGAGTTGCTCGACTTCATCGCGGAGGTTGATTTCACGCCGCTCGGCCCTCCCGGCGAGCAGTTCAGCTACAGCAACGAAGGCTTCGCGCTCCTCGGCGCGATCGTCGAGCGGGTCAGCGGCCTGCCTTACGAGACGTACATGCGCGACCGGATCCTCGAACCGCTGGGGATGAGCCGGAGTACCTTCGATCGCGAGGCGTTGCCGCCCGGTGCCGCGCTGGCGACCTTTCACGTCTCTCGCGATACCCCGCACGGTCGGCGTCCGGTCCCCGCGCCGCAGGGGAACTACACGCCGCTCTGGTACGCCGCTGGCGGACTGAACTCCACCACGCGCGACCTCCTGCGCTACCTGGAACTCTTCCGGGCCGGTGGTGTTTCGGGCGGGGTGCGCCTCCTCTCCGAGGCCGGGATCGCCGCGATGGTCGCGCCACGGACGACGGGCGGGCAGCCGGGGGTCTTCTATGGTTACGGCCTCAGTATCGTGCTGCGCTATCACGGCACCTGGCTCGTGCAGCACGGCGGGGGCAGCAAGGGGATTTCCGCGCACATCCTGGTCGCGCCGGGACGCGATTTCACCGCCGTCGCCCTGACGAATCTGGCGGCAGTCCCTGCCGAGCAACTCGCGCTCGCCCCGCTGAACAAGATCCTCGATCGCCCGCTCGCCGACCGCGTCGTGCGCTACGGTGAGGCGACGTATCCCGCGAGTTTCCTCGAACGATGCGTGGGTATCTATCGGGGCGGCGAAGGGCAAGAGCTAACGGTGAGCCTCAAGAAGGGGCGGCTGATGGTCGCGATGGCCGAGCAAACGCTCGCCGCGCGCCCGGTCGGCGACGATGGCTTCGTGATCGATCTTCCCGCAGGGGAATCCCATCTGCAATTCCTGCTGCCCGACGTTGGCGACCCGGCCTGGGGAGTACGCTCGGGGAGCCGCATCGTGCCGCGCGCCATCGACGCGACCGGGTAGATCGCGGCTCGCTCTCGCGTTCGGTTCGCGTGTGCGCGAGTGGATCATAGGCACTTCACGAGCAGCAGGCAGGGATTCCCCGCGCCCCACAGGTCGGGCAGTTCTTCGAGCGGCAAGAACCCCATCGCCGCGTAGAAGGCGCGCGTGCGCCCGTATGCCGCACTCGGATGCGACGGGCCGAGGGTCTTGACCTGGAGGAGGCGTATGCCGTCGCCGCGCAACGCCTCCTCGGCGTGGGCGAGCAAGCGTCGCCCGATCCCCCGGCGGTGATAGCCCGGTAGGACGCCAAGCACGTAGAGTTCGCTCGCCACCGGCGTGTGCCGCTTGGTCGTGAGAAAGCCGACAGCGCGCGCGTCATCCAGCGCTAGCCACGCCGGGAGGGCCGGGATCTCCTCCACATAGCGGTCGATCGCCGCAGGGATGCCGAACCATTCCGGCAACTCCCGCAGGATCGCCCCGGCCTGCGTGCCCGAATCGGCCACCGGCCCGCTGATCGTCACCCCCCTGCCGGTAGCTCCTCCGTGGCCGTATCGCTCAGTTTTCTATAGCCGCAATGAGTACGGGCGATCGCGCCGCGTTCAGAGGCGTATGGCTCACCCCGGCCCCTATCGCGGTTTCCTCGCCTCGTCCTGCCCTTTGCCCGCGCCATGCATGCCCTTGCCCGGCGCGTGGCTATGCCCGTAGCCGCCGTGATTGTGCCAGACCGGCCGGGTGTCGCGCGGGTCGGCCTTGAAGAGCAGGCGCGGCGCGGTGAAGAGTCGGCGGGCCTGCGCCCCACAGAAGGGGCAGGGGATCGGCTCGCCCGCCGTGGCGACCGGGCTCTCGCGGTCGAAGCGCTCGCCGCACGCGCCGCACGCATAGGCGTACCAGCGCCGTCCGGGCGCGACGACAGTCCGATCCGTGCCGACGATCGGTGGTTCGGCGGGTGCGGGCGGTAAGGGCGGGGTGGTGGCTTGCTGCGTTTGAGCGGGTGTGGCGGGCCATGTCTTCGCGACCGGCCCCATCGTCAGCGCCGCGATATGCTCCGTCCGGTGGTGGTGCGTCTTGGCGACCACCGTGATCACGTTCTTGATCTCGCCCTCGACCGTGAACGCCGGTCCGGCGGGGAGGAAGAGCGTCGCGCCCTCGCGGCGGGCCGCGATATTCTCGCTGAGGATGGCGCGCAGGAGCCAGATCGCGGCCTCCTCGTCCGGGCAGACGAGCCCGATCCAGCCCGGCGCGGCGTCGCGCACGATCGCCCAGCCGGTGATCAGGCGCAGCCCGCGCGTCAATTCATCGAGAGCGCGCGCGTAGGCGTCCGGCGCGGCCTCGACCGCGTCGCGCGTGGCCGGTTCGAGGAGATCGCCGCGATGCGGTGGCCCCCCGGCGATCGCCAGATCGCAGAAGCCTTCCCAGACCTCGCCCCAGGCGACTTGCCCGCCCGCATCGTAGACGAGGTCCGCCGCGCCCATCGGCGCGCTGTTGACGCCGGCCTCGCCCTGGTAGCGCGGGGGGAGGATCGACCGCAGCGCGGCCAAACCGCCATGCTCGCCGTCCGCGCCGTGACCGTGGCCGTGGCCCGCGTCGCCGGTCGGCAGGCCGCTCGCCGCGCGAAAACCCTCCCAAGCGATCGCCGCGAACCCCTCCGGGGTGCCGGGCGCGCGCCCTTCGATGAGCGGGACGCTCGTCCCCGCCGCGCGGGTCGCCGCGACCTGTGCGACCAGTTGTGCCGCCCCGCCGCCGGCCAGCGGCAGGAGCGGCAGGACGACGACCGCGCGCGCGCCGAGTCGGGCGCAACGGGTCACCGCCGCCCCGAGGTCGGGCATCGTCTCCCCCAGGAACGCGACCTCGACCGTCAGCCAGTCGCGCCCCTCCCAGAGGAGCCGCGCCACGCGATAGGCTTCGGCGTTCGCCTCGGCCCCCGCGCTGCCGGGCGCGACGAGCAGGATCGCGGTGTCGGCGGCGGCGGGCTTGTCCGCCATGCCCTCCCAGGCGGCGGTGGCCCGCCCCGCGAGGCGGTAAACGAGTTGCCGCGCGGTGAGGAGCGGGGTCGTCGGGACCACCGCGATGCCGGGCCAGCGCCCGCGCGCCCAGCGGATGGTCCCCGCCAGCCCCTCCTCGACTGCGGGATCGGGGACGAGTCCGAGGCGTTGGATCACGATCCGGCGCGCTCCCGCCGTCGCGTACTCCTCGAGCGCGCCGGTCACGCGGGCCGGACCCGCGCCGTTGCGCGCGCCGACGTAGGCGCAGAGACGCGCGGGCACCCCGGCCCAGGCGGCGACGAGGGCGGCGAGGCGCTCGTATTCGACCCCCGCCTCGGCGGCGTGATCGAGGACGAGCAGGATCGCGGCGGGGGTGGCGTCGGGCACGGCGGGGGCCAGCAAACTCCGCCACTCGACGCCGTCGCGCCCCTCCGCCTCGCCGAGCCAGACGCGCACGGCGACCGGGTGCGGCGCGGTCGGATCGTGCGGGCCGAGACCGTAGCCGACCTGTCGGAGGCGGAGGGTCGGCGGGCGTTCGGTCGCCACTGTCGCCAGGAGCGCGGCGGCGGCGGGGGTGACCGGGCTGCCTGCGCGGCCTTGTGGCGGCGCGACCGTTGCGATCACCGCCACGCCGAGCAGGGCGAGGCCGACGAGCGTGCCGACGACCGCCAGGATCGTCTCCGATGTGCCCGCCGGATCGTCGTCGCGCGCCGTCCCCCACTCGCCCGCCGCCACCCGCGTCAGGACGCGCAGGCTCCGCTCGCGCACCACCGATGCGAGTCCGCTGTCCGCGAGGAGCGCGCGTACCGCACCGAGGGGGAGCGGTGTATTCTCGTCTGTCATGGTGAACGTCGCGCGAGTGCCGGTGACGCCCGCCGTGGCGCGCTCGGTCTTCAGCGTCCAGGCGGGGAGGGCGAGGGTGGCGAGTTCCGCCCGCAGGGCGTCGGCATCGAGGCCGACATCGAGCAGCGCGCCGAGCGCCGCCGCCGCGCTGATACCGGCATACGGATCGAAGTGGAGTGCCAGGGCCATCTTCTTCCTCTTGATTACCCGGCGATATCGGGACGCGGGGTGCTCATGGTTCGCAATGTTCAGGCGTGGACACCCGCGCTAACCGGCGGGGTGCGCGTGTGGGACGTTCACCGATTGACGGTGTCCAGGCGATAGTAGCCGTAGGTGTGTCGCGCGACGAAGCCGCAGGAGCGGTACAGGCCGAGCGCGGCGGCGTTGTCGGTGGCGACCTCGATGTTGATCCGGCGTTCCCCCTCGGCGAGGAGGGTCGCGATCGTCTGCGCCAGGAGCGCCCGCCCGTAGCCGCGCCCCTGCTGGGCGGGGATGACGCCGAACGCGGTGATATCGAGCCCCTCGCCGCTCTGGACGACGCGCAGGCTCCCGACCGGCCGCGCGCCGAGGGTGACGACGAACCAGCGGCGATCGGGGCGCGATTCGTCTTGCGCGACCCACTTCGTGACTTCGGTCAGCAGATCACCGAACGCGGCGGCGGTGATCGCGGCCAGATCGTCGCGATCCGCCGCCGTGGCGGGGCGCAGGATCAAGCCTATCCGCGGACGTGTCGGCGGCACGCGCGCCGGATCGAGCGTCAGCCGGTGCTCGTTGTGTGCGAGGACGCCGCCGAGCCGCTGCGCGAAGGCCGACCCACCCGCGAACGCCTCGTCGCAGGCGAGGAGCCAGCTGGCGATCCCGCGCGGGGCGAGCTGGGCCGCCGCCGCCGCCACGAGTGCGCCCCCGATCCCCTCGCGTCGCCGCTCCGGCGTGACGAGCAGCGTCCCCTCGATCTCGTGATAGCCGACCAGTTCGAGCACGCCGGCGATCTCGCCCTCGGTGCGGGCGAGCAGGTAGAGGGGGAGGTTTTCTGCGGCGGGGTCGGCAGCTTTCAGCGCCATCAGGAGTTCGGTCGCGTCGTGGTGGTTGCAGCGGGCCAGCAACTCGTAGCTGGCGGCGAGCGCCGCCGCGTCCAGCCCGATCGTGGTCGTGATGGTATAGGTCGCGTGCCGCATCGTCCCTCCGCCTCAGCCCCTGTCGCACGTCGCCATTATCGCACGCGCCCGGCACAACAACGACCCGCCGCAGCGAGCGCTACGGCGGGCCATTCTGGTGAAGGTGCGATCGGCAGCTACTACAGTCCGGTTGATTTGGTTGAGCGGATGGAGCTATTCGTCGGCGATCAGCCGGACGTTTTCAGCCCGCTCGCGATCGGGATTACGCGGGTCAATGCCGGCTTCGAATTCGACGCGCTGCCCCTCGCGGAGCTGGTCGAACTGTCGATCTTCCACGGCGCTGCTGTGGAAGAAGATGTCGCGGGTGGCTCCATCCGGGCGGATGAACCCGAAACCCCGGTCGTCGCGAATACTCCGAATAGTTCCTTGTGCCATGTCGGTCGTCCTTTCTGCTGCGCCTTCACGCTCTACGACTTTACCACAGATTATTGCATTGTGGAACGGGGTTAGGTACTCGGATTGCCATCATCGTCACCGCATCCTCGCTACGCCGATACCCTGTCGCCAGGCCCAGCGGCACCATTACCTTGCAGGTAATTGAAAGTTAAACGCGTGGCCTCGATCATGGTGGCGTGCAGGCCCGCCCATCCGCCCTGGATGGTGGCGTGCGGACCCACTCACCGACTTTGGAAGGATTGGCAGGAGGGGACATGCCTGAGAATAACGCCGCGACAGCGCTGGAGAGGTTGATCGAACGCTACCTCGCGCTTTGGAATGAGCCGGACGCTGCTTTGCGCCGCGAAGCCATCGCAGAGCTATGGGCAGAAGCTGGCACCTACGTCAGCGTGCAGGCCGAGTTTCGCGGGCATACTGCCATCGACGGTGCGGTTGGCGAGGCACACGACCAGTTTATCGGCAAGGGCTACGTTTTCACGTCGGCAAACAATGGTGTGGGCCATCACAACACCGTGCGTTTCAACCGGAACATGGTGCCTGCTGGTGGAGGACCGGTGGCAGCGATCGTCTTCGACTTCTTCCTGCTCGACGATGCTGGCCGCATCCTCGCTGACTACCAGTACATTGACAAGCCACCGTCGTTCTGAGTGATCTGTTTCCCGGGCCCCGCCCCGATACGGGGCGGGGTCGGGGGTGGAACTGGGCCGGATCGCAGGCGAAGCCGAGCGGCTGCATGGTCTGCCATCGCCTGTGTCGCACACGCCGTGAACGGGGATCGCGGGCTGTCAGCTGAACCACCATAGTGCGCCAGCGCCCGAGCGTCGCCGTACGGCTAATCGGTGATCTCGAAGGTGACGAACTCCTGCGCCACTTCCAGCGCCTCGCCGAACGAGCGGGTCGCTAGGATCGCCTCGGCGGCCTCGTCGCCGGACTGATCGTCCTCTTGGAGGCAGCGCTTGATCTCCTCGGCGAGCAACGCGCGCTGGGGCGCACCCTTGATCGCGTCGGCAGCGTCGATCACTTCCTGCGGGATCGGAAACGTGGGCTTGCTGCGACGTGCCATCGGGTGATCCTTCCGTACGTACAATAACCTTACCCCAAGCATAGAACCTCTGTTCTGGTAAATCAAGGCGTTGGGGCACATGTGCGGCCTCAGATGATTGTTTCGAGCGTATCGCCCGCGCTCCTCGGCCAGCGACGCTGCGTTACTGTCACGAAGGATCGCCTTCCGGCGCGTGTGTTCGTGGTTCGGTATGGTGTGCTCAGGGAAGGGTTGCTTGGAGCAAAATGAATGGCGGACGAAGGAGATGATGCCTCCCTTCGCCCGCCACTTCCGCCGCTGTGCGGCGTTTACCCGCGTTGGACCGGGTAGCCTTCCTCGTCGAGGGTCGCCTCGATCTGGGCCAGCGAGACACGGGCCGGGTCGAACTCGATCGCGATCTGCCTGGTCTGCTCGTCCGTCGCGACCTTACTGACGCCGTCCAGGCCACCGACCGCCTTGTTGATCGTCGCCACGCAGTGCGCGCAGGAGATGTCCGGCGCGGTCAGGGTCGCTCGCTCGATGGTGCTGCTCATGGTTGCCTCTCCATTATCGCGGGCTGATCGTGCCAGCTCGCCAATTTATCTATTCTCCCACCCGCGCGACGCCACGCCGCGCGGGGGTGGAAGCACTGTGAACGCGCCCGGCGCGTTTATTCGGCCTGCACCACGAACGTGGTCGTGATGACCTCACCGCCCCGGCTGATCTGCACCCAGATCTTGTAGGTGCCCGCCAGCGGGAAGGTGGCGTTGAAGGCGAGCGTGGGGCCGAACGGCCCGGTGCTCGCGCCGTCCGCGTGATCGGCGGTCGCGCCGTCGTGGCCGTGCGTGTCGCTTCCCTCCGCGTGGGTGTGCTGGAAGTCGCCGCCGCCGGAGCGGACGATCGCGACGTGCGCCGCCGCTCCCAGGTACGGTTGCAGATCGCTGACCGGCTGTCCCGCCTGCGTGACGAGGATGTTCAGCGCCACCGTTGCCCCCGCCCGGATCGTCTGCGGCTTCGCCAGTGCCACCGTGACCCCGCCGACCGTCTTCGGTGTCAGGTCGGGAGTGGGCGGCGCACCGGGGATGCTGGCCGTGCCGACCGTCAGCTGCTCTTGGTCGAGCACCGTCTGGCCCCCGTGCTGGAACTCGCTGGCGAGGCTGTAGGTGCCGGACTGCGGCAGCGTGGTCGTCACCGTGTAGGTGCCGTCGGCGGCCAGGGCCGGGTGGATGTGCTGGAACTGGGTCAGGTCCATGCTGGTCAGGATCAGGTGCATCGGGCGCTCGTGGTCGAGCGGCAGGGTGGTGATCGGCCCTCCGCTCGCCGCGTCGCTGATCCAGTAGCGGAGGGTCACTGTCTGGCCCGGCGCGGGATTCGCCGGTTCGCTGCTCCACGCGACGCGGACCCCCGCTGTCTCGGGTGGTACCGCGATCATCCCCGCCATCGCGCCGTGTTCGTCTGCCGCCGCACCGCCGTGGCCACCCATGCCCGCCGCGCCCATGCTCGCCGCACTCAGGCGGAACGAGCCGATGCCGATCGCAAGTGCCAGGAGGGCGATGGCGATCAGGAAGCCGCCGTCCGCGAGTCGGCGTCGCAGGGGCGGGTTGGTGATCTCGCGCACATCCATCGGCGCGTTCCAGCCGCGCAGCCGCAGGCTGTTGGTGACGACGCTGACGCTGCTCATCGCCATCGCCGCCGCCGCGATGATCGGGTTGAGGAGTTGCCCGGTGAAGGGATAGAGGACACCCATCGCCACCGGGATGAGGACGACGTTGTAGGCGAAGGCCCAGAAGAGATTCTGGCGGATCACGCCGATGGTCCGGCGCGACAGGGCGATGCCGCTGACCACCCCGCGCAGGTCGCCGCCGACGAGGGTGATATCGCTCGCCTCCACCGCCACGTCCGCGCCGGTGCCGATCGCGACCCCGAGGTCCGCCCGGGCCAGCGCCGGGGCGTCGTTGACCCCGTCGCCGACCATCGCGACGACCTTGCCGCGCCCCTGCAATTCTTCGATCGTCGCCGCCTTCTCACTCGGCAGGACCTCCGCCAGGACGAATTCCGGCGCGATGCCGACCTGTCGGGCGATCGCCGCCGCCGTGGCGCGGTTGTCGCCGGTGAGCATCCAGACGTCGAGGCCGAGGGCGTGCAGCGCCCCGATCGCCTCGCGCGACTCCGCCTTGACGGTGTCGGCGACCGCGATCAGCCCCGCCGCCGCGCCGTCCACGGCGATGTACATCGGCGTCTTGCCGTCCGCCGCGAGGCGTCCGGCCTCCTCGTCCAACGCTGTGGCGCGGATCGCCCAGTCGGCCAGGAGGGCGGCGTTGCCGAGGAGGAGCGCGTGCCCCGCCACCACCGCGCTGATACCGCGCCCGGTGATCGACTCGAAGCGCTCGGCGGCGGGGAGATCGAGCGCCAGCTCTCGCGCCCGGCCCACGATCGCCTCGCCGAGCGGGTGCTCGGAGCCCCGTTCCGCCGCCGCAGCGAGGCGCAACAGCTCGTCGCGCGAACCATCGTATCTTGCATCCAGGATGATGTCGGTGACGGCGGGCTTGCCGCGTGTGATCGTGCCGGTCTTGTCGAGGACGATGGTGTCGACCTTATGCGCCCCTTCCAGCGCCTCGCCGCCCCGGATCAGGATGCCGGCCTCGGCCCCCTTGCCGGTGCCGACCATGATCGCGGTCGGCGTCGCCAGCCCGAGCGCGCAGGGGCAGGCGATGATCAGGACCGCGATGAACGTTTGCAGCGCCAGCGTGAAGCGCGGGTCCGGCCCGAAGGCGAACCAGCCGATGAAGGTCAGCACCGCGAGCGCGAGGATTGCCGGGACGAAGTAGCCGGAGATCACGTCGGCCAGCCGCTGGATCGGCGCCTTCGAGCCCTGCGCCTCCTCGACCAGGCGGACGATCTGCGCCAGCGCCGTGTCCTTGCCGACCCTGGTGGCGCGGAAGGTGAAGGCGCCGGTCTTGTTGATCGTCGCGCCGATCACCTGTGTGCCCGGTGTCTTCTCGACCGGGATGCTCTCGCCGGTCAGCATCGACTCGTCGACCGCCGAGCGCCCTTCGGTCACCACGCCATCGACCGGCACCCGGTCGCCGGGGCGGACGCGCAGCAAGTCGCCTGTGACGACCTGCTCCAGCGGCAGATCGACTTCTTGCCCGTCGCGGATGACGCGCGCCGTCTGCGAGGCTAGGCCCAGGAGTTTGGTGATCGCCGCGCTCGTCTGCCCTTTCGCCCGTGCCTCCAGATAGCGCCCGAGGAGGATCAGCGCGACGATGATGACCGCCGACTCGTAGTAGACCGCCGGTTGCAGGCCGAGCCGTGTCACGACGCCGGGGAAGAAGGTGACGAAGACGCTGTAACCGTACGCCGCCGTCGTCCCGACCGCCACCAGCGTATTCATGTTGGTGCTGCCGTGCCGCCCCGCCGCCCATGCGCCGCGATAGAACTGCCAGCCGGCCCAGAACTGCACCGGGGTGGCGAGCAGGAACATCAGCGGGAAGAGGCGACTGTGATCGAACGGCAGTGGGATGAACATGGCCGCCATCAGCAGTGCGCCGACCGCGAGGCTGACGCCGAACTTCAGCCGCAGGCGCGCGATCTCCCGCGCCCGCTCCTCGGCGGCGCGATCGGTGCCGCTGTCAGCGTCGTCCGCGTCCTGGGCGAGGCCATACCCGGCCCGCTCCACGGCGGCGCGCAGCTCGGCGACCGTGGCCGTGCCGGGGAAGAAGTCGACCGTCGCGCGCTCAGTGGCGAGGTTGACGGCGACCGCCCCCACCCCCGGCACCTTGCCGAGCGCACGCTCGACGCGGCGGACGCAGGAGGCGCAGGTCATCCTGGTGATTGGGAGAACGATTTCTTCGTGACGGACGCCATATCCGGCCTTTTCCACCGCCCCTTCGAGATCGGCGAGGGTGACGAGCGCCGGGTCGTAGCTGACCGTGGCGCGCTCGCTCGCGAGATTCACGCTCGCCTCGCCGACCCCCGACACCTTGCCGAGGGTCCGCTCGACGCGCCGGACGCAGGAGGCGCAGGTCATGCCGGTAATCGGCAAGCTAATCTCTCGCAGTGTGGGCGAGGCCGCTGGTGTTGGAACTGGTGCTTTGGTGCGCTGTCGTTCGTCGATCGCCATGAACCTGTTTCCTTCGCCCCGCTCGCACGGGGCATAACCGATGGGAGATTGCCGTGTGTCGCCCTGACTGGTCAGCCTGAGCGTCAGCACCTAATCGGTGGTGGCGTCGCGCAACGCCCGTTCGCGCTCCCTCCGTCCCTGGAGCCAGCGGATGCCGAGCCAGAGGACGACCGCCACGACGCAGATGATGGTGAGCACCTCCGCGTTGGCATCGATGAAGCGCCGGACGATGCCAAGGGGGTTGGCGGCGAGCGACGCGGCGTAGCGGGTGATCAGGATCGACGCCACCGTGCCGCTGAGATCGATCGCCACGAAGATCGGCCAGGCCATCCGGCTCGCCCCCGAGAGGACGCTGGGGAAGGGGCCGGGCCAGATCAGGACCGCTAGCCAGCCGATCCGGCGAAAGATCCGTTCCGCCTGTCCGATGATCGCCTCGGCATCGGCGCTGCGCCCGACCATCCACCCGATCGCGGCCTCCGCGTACCACCAGCCGAGGAGATAGAAGACGATGTGGACCAGGAAGCGCCGCGCCGTGACGAGCGCGACGAGCCAGGCCAGCTCGATCCGCGTGCTGACGAGCAGCAGGATCGTGGTCGTCGGGTTGAGCAGCAGGAGGAGGATCGGCTGCTCGCGCGTCAGGATCGGGGCCAGCGCCAGTCCCAATAGTCCCGCGCCGTAGAGGGCGGCGATGATCGCCGAGAGGATGACGAGGCGGCGGTCGGCGCGCGCCCCGAAAGGTAAACGCCACCAGGTCCGGTTCTCGGCCTCGTGTGGCTGCTCTTCCATCGGGCTAACGCCGTGCCAGGCTGAACAGCTCGGCCAGCTCGCCGAGCACTTCCTCGTCCCGACCCTCGCGGATCCCCTCGGGGACGCAGCCACGGATATGATCCTGGAGGAGCACCTGCTCGAACTTCTCGATCGCGCGCTGCACCGCGTAGGTTTGCTTCAGCACGTCCACGCAGTAGGTGTCATCCTCGACCATCTTGCGGATGCCGCGCAGATGACCCTCGATCATGTTCAGCCGCTTCAGCGCGTCGTCTTTGGATGTTTGCATCGGTCCTCTCTCTGCCTTACCCTACCCCCTGGGGAGGGGTATGAAAGAAGTATACGCCCGGTGGCGTTCCCTGTCAATCGGCGCAGGTTGTGGGCCTGCGTTGCCGTGCCGCACGCACGGGGGCGGGGATACGATGTCCCCGCCCCCGGTGTTGTCTCACTGGCACCTGCTCGCGCTCAGTCGGCGGCGGGCAGGGCTTGCCCGGCGTCCAGCCGCGCGATCCAACGCTCGGGGTTCTTCACCTCGTCGAGGGTTGGCAGTTTCTCCGGGCCATCCCAGACTTGCCGGACGAAGTCGTGGCTGCGGAGGGCGACGACCCGGTCGATGAACTCCTCGCCAAGGCGGTACTGCTCCAGTTTCATATCGAGGCCGGTGAGCCGGATGAAGAGTTGCTCGCCGACACTCTTCTCGCGCTGGCGCTTGGTGAACTGCTCGGAGATGCGGTCGAAACCGGGCAGGATCTGCCGCCCGATCACGTTCATCACATGGTTGCTGTAGCCCTCGACGATCGCCATCGTCGCCTGCATCTGCGAGAAAAGGGCGCGCTGCTCGGTGGTCATCAGGCGTTCCAGCCAGTTGCCGTCGCCCCCGGCGCGCGCGCGCGCCGCGAACTGGCGCAGGGTGCCGAGTCCGCCATCCTTCAGCTTGCCCATGTCCTGGCTGAGGAAGGCGAAGTACTGCTCCAGGATGCCGTTGAGGTGGGCGCGGAGCCACGGGTGCGCCTCGAACTCGAAGACGTGCGTCGTCTCGTGCAGGGCCAGCCACATGCGGAAATCGTCGCGCGGGAGGCCGAGCTGCCGCTGCACCTGGCGGATGTTCGGCTCCACGAAGTACAGCTTCCCCTCGGTGATCGGCTCCTTGCCGAGCAAGGCCAGATCGTACTGCCCGAGGACACGCCGCGCCAGATAGCCGAGCAGCAGCCCGACCTCGCCGCTGAGGACGGTCTGGTTGACGTTCCCCCAGAGGATCGAGGCGATGCGCGGCGTCTGATCGTGGAGGGGGTTGAGCCCTTCCAGCGGCCCGAAGAGCTGCGCGAAGCTCTCGATGTTGGCACCGATCCAGTCGGCGCGGTCGAAGGCGACGGTCGCCTCGAAGGGGCGCGCGAGTTGCGCGCCGGTGTACTCCGCGATCGGCCCGAGGCATCGCTGCACCAGCCGCCGGTATTCCACCGCGAGGCTCGCGCGTTCGGCGGGGCCGAGGCGCTCGTCGCGGTTCATGCCGACCGCGACCGTACGCGCCTGCTGCCAGTTGATCAGGGCCGGAACCTGCCCGGTCTTGCGGTATTCGCGCGTCTTGCTGTTGGCCCAGACGCCGAAAACCGCCCCGGCGATGGCCCCGACCGCGATGAAGCGGGGGTCGAGCGGGCGGCGGGCACCGCCCCGGAATTGCTGCACAATGTCACCCTTTCGCGATGTGCTCGAATCGTTGGTAGCGTGCTGCGGCCTGCCTGTGGCGCGGGTAGAGCGAGCCGTGCGCCCTCCCATGCTAGTCCGCGCGCGTGACCGGTGTCAACGACATGGCGGCATGAACCGCCTATCTAAAGGTACGCAGCGTCGCGCGCGACGGTTCCCCTCCCGCCGTTATCCAAACGTGCGCGGTTTGCGTATGAACCAGCGGACGAACGCGGGGAGCGGGAATAGCTGCCCCTCGACCTTCGGCGCGGCTTCCCTGCGGCCTGGCGTCGGCGGCTGAACGGCATAGCGGTGCTGAAGTGGCGATCAACCGGCGGGGTAGCGCTGCGGAGATATGGGGAATCGATGGTACACGGAGAGCGCGGTGGTGTCGATGCGTATCGGCGGCTACGGGATGTGGCGGAGCATTTGCTCGCGCTACGGGAACTCGCCCCGCTCCTGAAGGGCTGCGGCATCCTGACGCAAGAATTGCTGCATGTCGATGCCTGTAGCATCGCCCTGCTCGATGAGCGCGCTCGTACCCTGCTGCCATTGCTGACACAAGCGGGCGGACATACGACGATACTCGAACCGCTCCCACTCGAACTTTTCGACGGGCGCATCTGGGAATCGATCCTCGGCGGGCGGACGATCGTCGTCGCCGGGGGGATGATCCTCGATGGTGGGGAGGCGTTGGCGTTGGCGGAGCCGCAATCGGCGTTGACCGCGATGCTGACGCCGCTGCCGCTGGTCGCGCCGCACCGGGGCGTCCTCTGGGTGGGTCGTATTCACGGCGAGGCCTTCACACTGGACGATCAGCACCTCGCCGAGGCGATCGCCGCGTTACTCGCCTTTGGCCTGAGAAATGTCTATGACAGCGTCGGGCATGAGGGCCATGAAGGGACGTATGGTGCGGCGACCTGGAGCGCGGCATAGCGCCGCTTCAGGCTCGCCGCGCCCCTACTGCGCGGGCGCCTCCACCGCCGGGCGGCTCGTGTTCACGGCGGTGTGACTGTCCTGCCATTGGGTGGGGAACTGGCGCAGCGGCATCGATTCCTTGGGGCGCACCAACACCTGCGCTGCGGCTTCCAGGCCGAGCACGACCGGGCCATGCGGCGTGGTGACGCTGATGGTGCCGTTCGATAGCACGATCTCCTCGATCACCAGCTGCGCCTCCGGCACGATCCCTTGCCGCGCGAAGAAACGCATCAGGTTCTCGTCGGCCTCCGCGCGCTCGGCGATGCGCTCCACGATCATCTCGTCCCCCTCGCGCGCCTCGCGGAGCCAACGGGTGCCGGGCGAGAAACAGGCTCCAGTGCCGGGGATCGGGTTGCCATGCGGGCAGTGCGTCGGGCGACCGAGCGCCTCCCAGAGCAGACGTTCTGTCTCTTCGGTCAGGGCGTGCTGCCAGCGCTCGGCCTCCTGGTGGGCGCGCGCCCAGTCGAAGCCGAGGTGGTCGATCAGCAGGCGCTCGGAGAGGTGGTGACGCCGGGCGGCGGCGATCGCGTGGGCGGCACCCTTCTTCGTCAGGCGCACTTCTTTGCGCTCGTTGAGGGTGACTAACTCTTCCTTGCCCATCCGCTGGAGGGTCGCCGTCACCGTCGAGGGCGCGACCCCCAGCGAATCGGAGAGCCGCCGCCCGATCACCGAACGACCGGACATGCCGAGATCGAGGATGGCGCGTAAATATTCTTCCGTGACCGGCGTAAGCGATCCCCCGCTCATCTCGTCTCCGTCCCTACCGCGCCTGCGACCGCTCGCTCCCCCGGATCCGCCCAGTATGCTTCTATACTTCGGAATAACTCTTAGTTAGGAAAGAATACCGTCCGCGCGCGCCCCTGTCAAACGGGCGAACGGACAAGCAGCGGCGGGCCGGTTGTCGCGCGGGCTTGCCCGCAACCCCTTGTCAACACCGTCACGATCGGCCATCCTATCTGGCAGGCGGCAGAGCGGCTCCGGCAGGCGGCAGAGCGGCTCCGGCAGGCGGCAGAGCGGCTCCGGCAGGCGGCAGAGCGGCTCCGGCAGGCGGCAGAGCGGCTCCGGCAGGCGGCAGAGCGGCTCCGGCAGGCGGCAGAGCGGCGAGGCGAGGGGGGCAGATGCGACAGTGGCACGGTTTCGGTACGCGCAGTGTCCACGCCGGCGAGGCGCTCGATCCGACGACTGGGGCCTTCGGCGTGCCGATCTATCAGAACACCACCTACGGCTTCCGTTCCTACGACCAATTGGTCGACTGGCGGGAGGGTGGGGTGCCGCATTTCTCCTATCTGCGCGATGGCAATCCCACGACCCGCAGCCTGGAGGTGAAGCTGGCCGACCTCGAGGGGGCCGAGGCGGCGGTGGCGGGCGCGTCCGGCATGGCGGTGATCAGTGCCACGTTGCTGCACCTCGTCCCGGCTGGCGGCGAACTGGTCGCCTCGGCGGATATCTATAGCGTCACGCGCGATTTCATCGGCGAAGAATTGGCCGCGCGCGGCGCGACCGTCTGCTTCGTCGATTGCGCCGACGTGGCGGCGGTGGCGGCGGCGATCACCCCGCAGACGCGCGCCCTCTATACGGAGGTGTTTGCCAACCCGACCCTACGCGTCGCCGATCTCGCCGCGCTTGGGGCGCTGGCGCGAGAGCAGGGGTTGCCGCTGATCGTGGACAACACCTTCCTCTCGCCCGCCCTCCTACGCCCGATCGAACATGGCGCGACGGTCGTCGTCCACAGCGCCACCAAGTACCTCTCCGGGCACGGGAATGTGCTGGCCGGGGTCGCCTGTGGCGCGCGCGGCGTGATCGCCAAGATCGCGCGCACCCTCGGCCATCTCGGCGGCGCGCTGAGCCCCTTCGCCGCCTGGACGATCCTGCACGGGGTGAAGACACTGCCCCTGCGGATGGCGCAGCATTGCGCGACCGCGCTGCGTCTCGCCACGTTGCTCGTCGCCCATTCGGCGGTGGCGGCGGTCAATTATCCCGGATTGCCCGGCGATCCGGGCCACGCGACGGCGACGGCGCTGGTCGGGGGGCGCTATGGCGGGATGCTCTCGTTCACGCTGCGCGGCGGGCAGGAGGCCACTCGCACCGCCCTCAACGCCCTCGAACTCTGCACCCTCGCCGTCAGTCTCGGCGAATGTGGCAGCCTGATCTGGCCGTTCGAGGAACCCGCCTGTGCGGGGACGCCCGCCACCCCGCCCCTGCTTCGTCTCTCCGTCGGCATCGAGGACGCCGACGATCTGGAGGCCGAATTCGTGCGAGCCCTGGGCTTACTGGCTGCGTCGTGAGGTGGCGGGCCTACGGGCACTCTTTCTCCTTCTCCTCCACGAACGACGTATGGTGGTGATGGCTGAGGCGGTACGCGGCCAGGCATGTCAGGCCGGGTAGCGAACGGGGGGGCAGATGAGCGGACGGTCCACCGATGACGACGATGCGATCCCGGAGGGCGCGCGCGACCGCTTCGGCGGACCGACGATGACCATCGCTGAGGTCGCGCAGCTTTACGGCGTCCCCGCTGCGATCCTGCGGCGGGCGATCGAGCGCGGCGATCTGCCGCTCGCCACGACCGTCGAAGGCCAGGAAGCGCTGAGTCGCGCCGCCGTCCTGACCTGGTTGAAGCGCCGCCGCGCCGGCTGGGCCTGAGCGCACCGCGCTACTCGTAGGGCGCGGCGTGGCCGAGTTGCGTCGAGAGGCGTTGCGCCGCCGCCAATGCCAGGGCGATAGAACGGTCGCGATCGGCGGCGGCGAACCGGGCGAGCGGGGCGGTCAGCGAGAAGGCGGCGAGCACCTCTCCGCGCCGACCGAAGACCGGCGCGGCCACCGCGCAGGCACCCAACCGATTCTCCTGCTGACTGACCGCGTAGCCGCGCTCCCGGATGGCGCGTAATTCGGCGCGGAGGGTCGTGGGGTCGGTGATCGTGTGGGAGGTATAGGCCGGTAGCGGCTGATGCGCCGCCAGATAGCGCTCGATCAGCGCCTCATCCCGGAGCGCCAGCAACAATTTTGGCGAGGCTCCGGCATGGAGCGGCTGCCATGCACCGCGACTGGCGGTGGCGTGGAGCTCCTGTCTGCTCTCCCGTGCGGCGATCGAGACCGCGCCATCTTCCCCATCCTTCACCACCAGATTCGCCGTTTCCCCGCTGGCGTCGCGCGCCCAGCTGAGGATCGGCGCGCTCAGGCGCAGCAGATCGTCGCTGTTCCGCAGGGCACCGGTGAGGCGGAAGAGGTGGAGGCCGAGGGTGTAGTGGCGGATGTGGGATTCGTAGCTGACGAAGCGCCCCTCCACCAGCGTCTGTAGCAGCCGGAAGGTCTGATTGGTCGAGAGACCGCTACGGCGGCTCACCTCCGTCAGCGTGAAGCGATGCGGCGGCGCGATGAAGACATCGAGGATCGCCAGCGCCTTCGCCACCGCGTCCACGCGATAGCGGCCCGGATCGGGTGCCTCACCTTGTGGCGGCATCGTCTTTTTCACCCCATGCTCATCGCTCGCCGCGCGATCGCGCGGCGGTGCTATTCGCTTGACAAATCATTCGCATGTCGCTACCCTAAGCGATACTTTGACGAGTGATAATACCTTTTGGCTCTATCAAAAACAAGCTGCGATAGCGAATCGGTATCGCGGCGCACCACCGACGAGCGACCGGGAGTTGTCGCGGTTCAGCGGCGTAACGGCAGGAGGAGGGCGCGATCATGGCTCAGCGCGAGACGACGACATCGGAAGGTTTGCCACCGTTATGCGACAGCCTGGTCGCCGGGCGGATCGGTCGGCGCGACTTCGTGCGCCGCGCCGCCGCGCTTGGCCTCTCGGCTTCGGCGATCGGCGTCGCCCTCGTCGCGTGCGGCGGCGAGACGACCCCGACCACCGCCCCGACGGTGGTCGCCACGACCGGCGCGGGCGGCACCCAGCCGACCCCGGCTACCGCGAGCAGCGCGCGACCATCCGCCGCAGCGACAACCGGCGCGGCGGCTACCCCGACCGGCGGCGCGGGCGGTGCCGCCGCGATCCCGGCTGCCAGCGGCGGGCCGACGAAGCGTGGCGGCGGCGGCACGCTGAAGCTGCTGCAATGGCAGGCACCCACGGTGCTCAATCCGCAACTATCGCAGGGAACGAAGGACGACCTTGCCTGCTCGCTCGTCTACGAGCCGTTGCTCACCTTCGATGGGGACGGCCAGCCGCAGCCGGTCCTCGCCGCCACAATCCCTTCCGATAGTAACGGCCAACTCCCCGCCGATGGGAAGTCGGTGACGATCACCCTCAAATCCGGGATCAAGTGGAGCGATGGGCAGCCCTTCACGGCGGACGACGTCGTCTTCACCTGGGAGTACGTGACCGATAAGAAGACCGCCGCAATCGGCATCTCCTCCTACGATGCCGTGGAGAAGGTGGAGCGGGTCGATGATACGACCGTGCGTTTCGCCTTCACCGGGCCGAATCCCGCCTGGTTCCGCCCCGCGCAGGTGCGCGTGCTGCCGCGCCACATCTTCGAGAAGGACAAGGGCGAGGGCGCGCGCAATTCCCCCAGCAATCTCGCGCCGATCGGCACCGGGCCGTACCGCGTGACCGATTTCAAGCCGGGCGATGCGGCGAACTACGTCATCAACGAGAATTACCGCGAGCCGAACAAGCCCTTCTTCGACACGGTCCAGTTGAAGGGCGGCGGCGATGCCACCTCCGCCGCGCGCGCCGTCCTCCAGACCGGCGACTACGACTACGCCTGGAACTTACAGATCGACGACGCCACACTGAAGCAACTCGAAACGGGCGGCAAGGGCGTGGCCGGATTCGGGCCGGGCGGCGGCATCGAGCGGGTGATCTACAACTTCGCCGATCCGAACAAGGAAGTCGACGGCGAGCGCGCCAACCCGAATACGCCGCACCCCTTCTTCACCGATCTGCGCGTGCGCCAGACGTTCACCCTCGGCTGCGACCGCAACTCGATCGTGCAGGCGCTCTACGGGCGCGGCGGGATCGTCTCGGCGAACATCCTCAACGACCCGCCGCAGTTCCGGTCGAGCACCTACACCGCCGAGTTCAGCCTGGACAAGGCGGGGGCGCTCCTCGATCAGGCGGGGTGGATCAAGAGCGGCTCTTATCGCGCCAAGGATGGCGTGCAGATGGCGGTCCTCTTCCAGACCTCCGTTAATGCTCTGCGCCAGAAGACGCAGTAGATCATCAAGGATGGCTGGGAGAAGCTCGGGATCAAGACCGAGTTGAAGAGCATCGATTCGTCGGTCTTCTTCTCCGCCGATGCCGGGAACCCGGACACGAACTCGAAGTTCTACGCCGACGTGGAGATGTTCACCGGCACGCCGGTCTACGACCCGCAGACCGACATGATCCGCTGGCACAGCGGCTCGATCGCCTCCAAGGCCAACACCTGGTCGGGGCGCAACTACCAGCGCTACAAGAACCCCGACTACGACAAGGCGTGGGATGCGGCGAAGACCGAACTCGACCCGCAGAAGCGCGCGCAACTCTTCCAGCAGATGAACGACATCCTGATCGGCGGCGCGGTGGTGGTGTCGATCGTCGATCGCAAGAGCGTCTTCGGGCGTGCGAAGAGCTTGCAGAACATCGGCTACACGCAATGGGACAGCGACTACTGGAACATCGCCAACTGGACGCGCCAGAGCTGACGGACTTGCGGTGCGCGGGACGAGTGCGGGGGGGCGCTGAGATGGCGGACAGGGCTGAGGCGGCGGCGATCAAGGCGCGGATCGCGGGGGAGGTGCGGGCGCTGCACCCGCGTTTGATCGCCGCTTCCACGATCTCCACGAGCACCCGGAGATCGCCTTCGAGGAGCGCCGGGCCAGCCCGCTCCTGACCGAGGCGTTGGAGGAGGACGGCTTCACGGTCGAGCGCGGCGTGGCGGGACTGGAGACGGCGTTCGTGGCGACCTTCGGCGCGGGCGGGCCGACCGTCGCCATCCTCGCGGAGTACGATGCCCTGCCGAAGCTCGGTCACGCCTGTGGACATAATCTGATCGCCACCTGGGCGCTCGGGGCCGGGTTGGCGCTGCGCCGTGCCCTCCCGCCGGGGGTGGGGACGGTCAAGGTGATCGGCACCCCGGCCGAGGAAGGGGGCGGCGGGAAGGCGATCATGGCGCAGGCGGGCCTCTTCGCCGGGCTGGACGCCGCGCTGATGATGCACCCGCGCGACGTGACCTAATCTGGAGCGGGGTTCGCTCGCGCTCACCTCCTTCGAGATCGCGTTCCACGGGCGCGCGGCGCACGCCTCGGCCTACCCGGAGCGCGGGATTAATGCGCTCGACGCGATCCTGCATCTCTTCTTCGGGGTCAACGCCTTCCGCCAGGCGTTGCCGCCGAAGGTGCGGATCCACGGCATCATCACGCACGGCGGCGAGGCCGTGAATGTCGTACCCGACTACGCCGCCTGCTCGTTCCTCCTGCGTGCGCCGGAGCAGGGGATTCTCGCAGGGGTCCGCGAGCGCTTTCTCGGGATCGTGCGCGGGGCCGAGGCGGCCACCGGGGCGACCGCCGCGATCGAGGAGGGGCGCAGCTACCCGCACCGCGTCTCCAATCCGGCGCTCGTCGGAGCCTTCCGCGAGAATCTGCTGGCGCTCGGTCAACGGTACGAGACGCCAGGGCCGGATGTCGGCATCGGCTCCAGCGACAGCGCGACGGTCAGCCACCTCGTCCCGATGATCCACCCCTACTGGCAAATCTGCGAGTCGCCGACCGGGGCGCACACCCCCGCCTTCGCCGCCGCCGCGCGCAGCCCGCGCGCCGACGAGTCGCTGCTGACCGGGAGCATCGCGCTCGCCCAGACCGCCGCCGATGTGCTGCTGGATGCCGCGTTGCGCGCCGAGCTCCGCGCCCGCTTCGCGGAGCAATTCGGGCACCCGCCGCAGGGCTGAGCGCGCGGCGATGACCACCGGGGGCGATCCCGCGCAGGCCAGTCTTTTTGCGTGGACAGCCCCCCGTGCCTGCGCTATAGTGAAGCCCTGACCGGCCCCGTTCAACTGGATGTTGTGTGCCGGGCGCTCATCAGCAGGAGGCAACGCTATGGTGCAGGAGCAGACCCGCACGATCGAGGAGCAGTTCATCGCGGAGCATCCGCGCTCGCAGGAACTCTATCGCCGCGGCCGCGCCGCCGTGCCGGGCGGCATCACCCACGATATCCGCCATGCCAGGCCCTTTCCCATCTACGTCGAGCAGGCGCTCGGGTCGAAGAAGTGGGATATCGATGGGCATGAGTTGATCGATTACGTGCTCGGCCACGGCTCGCTGATCCTCGGGCACAGCCACCCCGAGATCGTGGACGCGGTCGTCGCGCAGATGCGGAAGGGGTCGCACTTCGGTTCCGGTCACCAGTTGGAGGTGGAGTGGGCCGAGTGGATCCACCGCCTGGTCCCCTCCGCCGATCGCGTCAAGTTCACCTCGTCCGGCACCGAGGCGACGATGCTGGCGATGCGCCTCGCGCGCGCCTACACCGGGCGCGATCGGATCATGAAGTTCGCGGGGCATTTCCACGGCTGGCACGACTATGCCGTCCCCGGCAACCAGGCTCCGTTCGATCAGGCGCCTCCCGGTGTCCCCGCCGCGGTCCTCGATACGGTGGTGGTCGCGCCGAGCACTGACCTCGCGTTCGTCGAGCAGACCCTGTCGAATCCCGATCACGGTATCGCCGCGATCATCCTGGAGCCGAGCGGCGCGTCGTACGCCACCATCCCCCTGCCGGATGGCTTCCTGGCGGCGCTGCGCGCAATCACCACGCGCCACAACATCCTGCTGATCTTCGACGAGGTCGTGACCGGCTTCCGCTGGTCACCCGGCGGGGTGCAGGCGAAGGTCGGTGTCACGCCGGACCTGACCACGCTGGCGAAGATCGTCGCGGGCGGGTTGCCGGGCGGCGCGGTCGGCGGGCGCGCCGCGATCATGGAACTCCTCGAATTCAAGGACGATCCGGCCTGGAACCGCACCCGCAAGGTGCAGCACCCCGGCACCTACAACGCCAACCCCCTCTCCGCCGCCGCCGGGATGACGGCGCTGCGCCTCGTCTCGGACCCCGCCGTGCAGCGCGGGGCCGATGCCCTGGCCGAGCAGTTGAAGCGCGGCTACAACGAAGCCTTCCTGCGGCACGACCTGCCCGGTTTCGCCTATGGCGAGAGTTCGATCGTCAATACCAACGTCGGCACGCCCTATCCGGGCGACTTGCCGCTCGATCTGGTCCATCCGATCGGGGTCCCGGCGGACGTGCTGAAGCGCGGCGGGTCGCCCGAGCTGGTGATGACGATCCGCGCCGGGATGCTCCTGGAAGGGATGGATCTCTGGCACGGCGCGGGCGCGATCCTCAGCATCACGCACACGACCGAGGATGTCGGGCGCACCGTGGAGGCGTTCGATCGCGTCCTCGGACGGGTGAAGTCCGAGGGTCATTTCGCGGATTAGGCATTTCGGCACAAGGAGTGAGGGCGGCGGATGTGTAAACACTCGCCGCCCTTTGTTGTCTTCGCCGGATCGCGCCGTCATGCGCGTGCCTGGCTCCCCCGTCAGCGGTTGGCTTCCTCGACGCCTACCTCTCGCGCAAGTATTCCCGGATCATCAGCGCCGCCGTCGCGCCCTCCCCGGCGGCGCTGGCGGCTTGCTTGGTGCTACCCTTGCGGACGTCGCCGGCGGCGAAAATGCCGCGCACGCTCGTCTCCAAGGTCGGCGCGGTGACCACGAAGCCGTACTGATCGCGCGCGATCTCGGCGGGCAGCCAGCCGCTATTCGGCGAGAGGCCGATGAAGACGAAGACCCCGGCGGGGTGCAATTCCTCGGTCGCGCCCGACCGCCGATCGCGCACGGCGATGCCGCTGAGCTTGCCCGCGCCGGTGAACGCTTCCACGTCGGTGTTGTAGCGTACGACGATCTCCGGGTGCTCCCGCACCTTGTCGGCGACCACCTGGCTGGCGGAGAGCGCCGCGCCGCGCACCAGCAGGGTGACCTGGCTGGCGAAACGGGTCAGGAACAGGCTCTCCTCGGCGGCGCTGTTGCCCCCGCCGATCACCGCGACGGGCTGGCCCTTGTAGAAGGGGCCGTCGCAGGTGGCGCAGAAGTGGATCCCCGCGCCGATCAGGTCGTCCTCGCCCGGCACGCCGAGGCGGCGATAGGTCGAGCCGGTGGCGATCAACACCGCGCGCGCGCCGTACTCTGCGCCGTCGGCGGTCTGGACGTAGCGCGACTCCGCCTCGGCGCGCAGGCCGGTGACCTCCTGCGCCTTCAACATCTCGACGCCGAAGCGGGCCGCCTGCTGCGTCAGCCGATCGGCGAACTCCGCCCCGCTGACCCCTTCCGGGAAACCGGGGAAGTTATCCAGCCGTTCGGTGACGCCCGCCTGACCGCCGAGTGCGCTCCGCTCCACGACGAGGACGGTCATCCCCTCGCGCGCGCCGTAGAGGGCGGCGGTCAGCCCGGTCGGACCACCGCCGATCACGATCAGGTCGTAGTATCGCATCCGCGCGCGCGTCTGGATCCCGAGCTTGGCTGCCAGTTCGGCGTTGCTCGGCTCGACCAGGATGCTGCCATCGGGGAAGACGATCGTCGGGATGATCCGCTTGCCCCCATTAGCCCCCTCGACCAGCGCCTGTCCGTCGCGATCCTGCTCGATGTCGACCGAGGTGTAATGGATCCGCTGCTCGCCGAGAAACTGCTTCGCCCGCCGACAATCGGGGCACCACGTCGCCCCGTAGACCGTCAATCCCGTCGCCGACATCGTCATACCTCCGTCTCTTCCGTCACGATCTGCATCGGGCGTGTGCTTGCACGCTCTCAGGATACGCCCGAGATATTACGAGAAGCGAACGTGACGACCGATCAGGTCGGCGGATTGCTCCTCCGCACTGCCGCCGCGTGTTTCCTGCTCGCGACTCCCGGAGACGGCGTTCGTGCCGGACATACGCGGGGCGACGAGTTGTGCCGTGCGCGTCATCTGCGCCGTAACAGCCTATCCGAAAGGTGGGGTGGGGTGGTAGACTGGGGGGATGGAAACACAACTGGCTGCCACGGCGGCACCCGCACCGCCGCAAGACGACCCGACGATCTGGCGCGTGGACGACGCGCTGTG
>JAABUU010002027.1_pt1 | contig 30754 bp, 30 predicted proteins | sample 5559301 | NCBI WGS metagenome assembly JAABUU01 (sample SAMN10711884, study PRJNA513360) | rock metagenome | isolation source: Antarctica rocks | place: Antarctica: Victoria Land, Richard Nunatak white
TGTTCGCGCTGGCGGAGCAGATGGACGCGCGCGAGCGGCCGGATGGGCTGGTGGTGCGCGACGAGATCACGCGGCGGGAGGAGCGCCTGGCCCAATTGGCGGCGGCGAAGGTGGTCATCGAGGAGCGTGCGCGGGAGCGGGACGCCCTGGAGCGGGCGGCGTATGAGGAGAAGGTGGCGCAGCGAGCGGAGCAGGAACGCGCGACGGGCCACCGACCACGGGGTCGCGCGCCGACACCCCCGACGCCCGGCCCCCGCGCCAAAGATCAGTACAACTTTACCGACCCCGACTCGCGCATCATGAAGAATCCGACCGACCAAGGCTTCGACCAAGACTATAACGCGCAGGTCGCGGTGGACCAGCAGAGCCTGCTCATCGTGGGCACGTCGCTCTCCAACCACCCCAACGACAGCCACGAGGCCGCGCCCACCCTGGACAGCATCCCCTCCGCTATCGGCACGCCCGACGCGGCAGCGCTGGATCACGGCTACTGGGGACCGGCCACGCTGGAGGCGTGTGTCGGCCGGGGTATCGAGCCCTACATCGCGACCGGGCGTGAGCCCCATCATCAAAGCTGGCAGGAACGCTTCGCGCCGGAGCCCGACCCGCCGCCGGAGGACGCCAGCGCCCAGATCAAGATGGCCTACAAGCTCAAAACGGCCGTCGGTAAGGCCATCTACGGCGCGCGCAAATATACCGTCGAGCCCGTGATCGGCATCATCACGGAGGTGCTTGGCTTCCGTCAGTTCTCGCTGCGCGGCGTGGAAGCCGCCGCCGGCGAGTGGCTCCTGGTCTGCCTGGCCTTCAATCTCAAGCGCTTCCATACCTTGTCCCCGGTCTATTAAGGAGGAGTTAGCCTGTGTGCACCGTTCGCAGCGATGATCCACCGCCGTGTCCTGCCCGCAGCCACGCGTCGATCACGCGTGACCAGAGGCGGAACGCCCCACCCCGACAGCGGCCCCCGGTTATGCACACCATTGCTTCGTTCTCTCCGACAGACTGCTAGCGGACCGGTTGCCATATTTACATGCGCGCCGCTGAGTGGCGACACGTCTACGCAGTATAGCAAGTATGGACGAAACGCCGAGACCAGCGACGCCCCTTCTCGCCATGAGCGCCGCGTTCTGGACGGCCAGCCACCGTTCAGACCTCCTGGCCTGGAGCGCTGTCGGCGCGCGTCGCATCGATACGCGCATAAGAGGATCTCAGGGACGTTCTACGCCCCGCCCACCTGCCGCTAGGGGAGGTGGGTGACTACGACATTAGACCGCGTTCTATTTAACTATGATATAGTTAAATAGAACGGATGAGGATGAGGACGTCGCTGGATGCTGAAACCGATCACGCGCCCGTTGCCGCGCTCCGCGGACACGAATGGAGCGCACCGCGCGCCGTTTACGTGGTCATCCGCGACCGTGCGTTGGCGTGGCCACGGCAGGAGCGTGGTCAAGAAAACCTGGGGTTGCTGGTCACGGTCGACGCGCTCACATCCGTGGAGGAGTGCGCCGCGAGTGGGTGGGCCGGCTGGGGGCGTGCTCACCGCACGAGGCCGCTGACCGGCGTTGGACCAGAGGGCTGTCCTGACCGGAGGGTGCGATGGGTGGGACCGGCTTTTGATGGGCGCCGCTGATGGGTAGGAGTTGCGTGCCCTAAGCGTCCGGCACAGGAGGTATAGACCAATGAGTGAAATGGGTGAGACGTGGGACAGCACCGGGACAGAATCGGTCTATCGGGAGCACATGCTGACGGTCGAACCGCACGGCATTGAACCGATCAGCGCGGCGGCGCGGCATGGCCGTACACGGTCGTTGTTTTCCCTCTGGCTCTCGGCCAACATGGGCTTGCCCGTCTGGCTGGTTGGCGCGTTGGCCGTCGTGCTGGGCTTCGGCTTCGCCGATGGCGTGGCCGCGATTGTCATCGGCAATATCGTCGGATGCGGACTGCTAGCCCTCACAGCGAGCATGGGTCCAGCCATCGGGCTACCGCAACTGCCCTTCACGCGGCGGAGCTTTGGCGCGCGCGGCGTCTACCTGCCCGCCTTGCTCAACTGGATCAGCACGAGCGGCTGGTACGCTGTCAACACGGTGCTGGGGACCTTCGCGCTGGCGCGCCTCACGTCGCTCCCCTTCTGGGTCGCGCTCCTGCTGCTATCGGTCGTCCAGATGCTGCTCGGTGTCTATGGCTACAACGTTATTCACCGTTTCGAGGCAGTGAGCGCGGCCCTACTGGCCGTGATCTTCGTCATCATGACTGTCATCGGGGTGCCGCAAGCGCACTTTGGTCGTGCCTCGCGCCTCGCGCTGCCTGACCACGTCGGGTTGTTCGTGCTGATGACGACGGCCGTGGCCTCCTACGCGTTCTCATGGGCGCCCTACGCCGCCGATTACGCGCGCTACCTCCCCGCCGCCACGCCGAAGCGTCGGGTGTTCATGGCCGTCTTCGGCGGAGCCTTCCTCGGTTGCGTCTGGTTGCAAGTCCTTGGCGCCGCCGTCGCGACGATCGGCCTTACCCTGACACCCATCGACCTGGTCATACATGTGATGGGCGGGTTCTGGGTTCCGGCGCTCCTGGCCGTCGTCCTTGGCACGCTGGCGGCCAACGCGCTCAACATCTACACCGGGTCGCTCGCGCTGCTCACGCTCGACGTACCGCTCACGCGCTGGGTGTCCGTCCTCGCCGTGGGTGTCCTGGGCGGCCTGCTCGCGCTGTACGGCTCCACGGGCTACTCCGCCAAGTACGAGCAGTTTCTGTTGCTCATCTCCTACTGGATCGGCCCCTGGGTGGCTATCGTGGTGCTCGACTTCTTTCTCGGGCGGGCGCGGGACGACGGGCGGGACGCGGTGATCGCGTGGCCGGGCTTCCTCTCTTTCCTGACTGCCCTCGCCGTGTCGATCCCGTTCATGAACTCAGCGCTCTACGAAGGGCCACTAGCTCACCTGCTGCATGGCGCCGACATCGCGTACTATGTGGGTATCGTCGTCGCGGGCGGCCTCTATTATGTGGTACAACGACTGAAGCGACGACATACTCTACGCATCGGGTGAGCGGTGGGTACACTCCACAATTGATCGTGCGGGCACCATCGCGGGCGTGTCGATGAGACGTGAAAAAGGCATACAGAGGCTGCCTCCGTGGGAGGTCAGGTGGAGGAGCCTGATCATGTCTTTCCACCCCGAGCCTACCGACTCCGTTCCGGACGAGACGATCGTCTCACGGACAGCACGCTTGTGCGCCACGCTATTCGCGACGAACGGTCAATTCATTTGGGTGTGTTTCATTCGAGTTGAAAGAAGGGGTAGCGGGCACAGTCTAAACACGGCAAGATGAGAGTACTAACCAACCCATCGAGCTGGAGGAAACCGATGATGCCTGCCACCCCTACCCCGAGTGTACATGACCTGCGTGCCCAATTCGAGACCGTGTTGGAGGGCGTGCTGAGTGCGGAGGCCCAGCGTGTGAGTGCGGATACAATGGAACGGCGGCTCTTGAGCCAACTGCTGGCCTTGGGGCGCGCGCTGTTTGTGGTGTTCCTGACGACGCGTGCGGCGGCGACAGCGGGGCGCAGCCACGTCGACCCGGACGGCGTGGAGCGCCCCTACCATGACGAGCGGACACGGCCCTACGTGTCCATCTTCGGACGGGTGGTGTTCGCGCGCCCCTACTTCTACCGGAAGGGGGTGCGCGGCACGGCGCCGGTGGACGCGCTGCTCTCGCTGCCGGCGACGACGTGCTCGGATTTGGTGCGCGAAACGGCCGAGGAACTGGGCGTGGAGGAGGCCTACCACAAGGGCTTGAGCGTGCTGCGCCGTTTGCTCGGCCTGGAGCTCTCGACACGGACGCTGCAGGAGCAGGTGGCGGAGGACGCGCCGGAGGTGGCGGCGTTCTACGCCCAGCAGGGGGCGCCGCCGCCGGAGGAGGAGGCCGCCATCCTGGTGCTGCAAGCGGACGGCAAGGGCGTACCGATCCTGCGCCCGTCTCCGGCGGCCACACGCACACCGGATCCGCTGCGCTTGGGCAAGGGGCAGAAGCGCGGCGGGAAGAAGGAGGCGACGCTCACGGCGGTCTATACCATCGCCCCGGCGGTGCGCACCCCCGAGGAGGTGGTGGAGCGCCTGTTCCGCGCTCCGACAGCGGGGGTGCCCGCCAGCGATGCGACCCCCGAGGCGCGGGAGGGGCCACGGCAGAAGCGCCTGTGGGCGACGCTGGCGGGCAAGGATGCCGCGCTGGCCGAGGCCGCAGGGCGCGTGGTGCGCCGCGACGGGCCGCACCTCACGCACCGCGTCGCGTTGACCGACGGGAGCCAGGCGCTGCAAGAGCGCGTCCAGCGCCAGTTTCCCACCTTCACGCTCGTGCTGGATCTGATCCACGCCACGGAGTACCTCTGGAAGGCGGCCAACGCGCTGCTCGGCGAAACCGCTCCCCGGCGCACCGCCTGGGTCAAGGCGCGTACGCTCCGGCTCCTGCGCAGCCAGAGCACCGAACTCGTGGCCGATCTGCGCCAACTGGCCGACGCACCCGGCCGCCGACGGCGCGCGCGCATCGTCCTCACCAAAGTCGCCGCTTATCTGGAGCGCAACGCGCCCTACATGGACTATGCCGCCTATCTAGCCCAGGGTTGGCCCAGCGCCACCGGCGTGATCGAGGGCGCCTGCCGCCACCTGGTCAAAGATCGCTGCGAACTCTCCGGCATGCGCTGGACCATCGACGGCGCCGAGGCCCTCCTGCATCTGCGTTGCGTCCATGAGAACGGCGACTGGGACGCCTATCACGCCTTCCGGCGGCGCCAGCGCCACCAGCGGCTCTACGCCGTGCCCTACCCTGACGAGGCGGCGACCCCGCTCGACCTCCATGTGCTGGAGCCGTGCGCCGACGCCCCCCACCCACTTGCCGCCTGAGCAGGCCCTTAACTCAAATGAAACGCACCCAATTCATTTCTCGCCATCGTCTATCCTGTAACCTACATAGTGAGCGACCCATGCGTCGGTTGTGCGGAACCAAAGGGGGGGCGATTATGGAGGAGGCGACGGAGCGGACGATCGCGCTTCAGGAGGACATCTACGCCATGGTTGAGGACCTGGCGCGGCGCGATGCCGTGCCACCGGATGCGGTGGTGGGCGTAGCGGTCGAGCGCTACTGGAGACAACGACGCCAGCAGGATGTGGCTGCGCTCCATGTACCGGAGCCAGACGACGCGCCGATGGGAGCAGTGGACGACGCGCCGATGGGAGCAGTGGACGACGCGGGGATGGCGCGGATCGACGTGGTCGAGCAGGCCCAATCCACCTGGAATGACGTCCTGTCCGACCATCTGGACAACGCCTGAGCGTCTCACGTCGCAGTGACCTATCCCCTGTTCACGGCCCGCGCACCCATCTCGTCTACCGCCATGGGCCTGCCCACGACGAACGTCGTCACGTCTTAGCCCCGCCCACTCATAATCAGACGCACATCGTGGATACGTTGTCCCGTGACGAGCCTTACGTCCCTCGTGCGCCGGGATTATTCGGCGCGGCTTCCCACAAGTCCAGAAACTCCCGTGCGCCCGTCGAGTTGTGCAGGGAGGCGAACTGGGCGACCTGCCGCCCCACCGCCATCAGGCGCTGCCGCAGACGCTCGTCGGTCAAACGCCCCTCGGCGTCGACATGGCGCCGGATCTCGGCGACGGCCGCCTGCTCCGGCACGACCCAGGCGTGGAGGGCGCGCCCCACCGTGCGCAACGCATCGATGGCGTGCAGCGCGCCCATCTGGCCCCCTGACACGCCGACCAGGCCGACCATCTTGCCTTCGAATTCCTCGAACCCCAACCAGTCCAGGGCCGTCTTGAGCGCTCCCGAGTAGCTGCCGTGGTACTCGGGCGTGCCCAGGATGATTCCCTGGACGGCGCGCAGGTCGTGCCGCAGCCGCAGCACCCCGGCGGGCGCGTCCGCGTCGGGGTGGACGCCATCGCAGAGCGGCAAGTCGTATGATCCCAGGTCAAGCATGACGGTCCGCACGCCCGACTCGGCAGCTCCCTCGAGCGCGGCACGTACGACCAGGTGCGTGCTCCCGCCGGGGCGAATGCTGCCGGGCAAGCCAGCGATCGTGATCGCCGAGCGCGCGTCCTCGACGTCGGCCCGCGCGTGCGCGTGCGCGATCGGCATCGTTATCTTCTCCTCTTTTACGTTATCCCTGTCATACGCGCACACCTTGGTTCATCTAGTAGCGGTGCGCGGTGAAAAAGTCTAGTTCCAAAGTCATCGCGCGGCGGTAAGCGACGTGCGCGGCTTCACCATCCGTCACGTATCGGTCCAACAAGCTTTCCAGGTGCGCGGCGAGCGCCTCAAAGGCGGGATGCGCATAGGTCTCAATCCACGCGCGATACGGCGCTGCTACGTCCTCCCCGCGTGCGGCTAAGGCTTGCCCCAGGTACGCGTAGAGGCGCATGCAGGGAGTCAGCGCGGCGCACGTCTCACCGACCGTGCGCAACGCCGCTGTCGCCAGCAGGAAGTCAGTGTAGGTCAGCGTGGCTCGGTGCGGCATTACCTTCTCCCACTGCACGCCCCAACGCGCGGCGTAGGCGTCGTGTACCTCCAATTCATCCAGCGCGCCGGAGAGTAAGGTGAAGAACCCGCGCACGCCCTGGCGGTCGGGACTGTGCGCCAGGGCGAGGGCGTACGCACGGACGAAGGCATCCAGAAAGTAGGCGTCCTGCGCGATGTAGCGCTGGAAGGCGGGAAGCGGCAGCGTCCCATCCCCCAACCCCTGGACGAAGGGATGCGCCAGCGCTTCCGCGGCCAGGTCGGCGTTGTCCGCCCACAGTGTCGCCGCCAGGCTCATCGGTCGCTCTCGGCCCAGGACATCGCCCAGAAAGCCTGCTCTAGCCGGACGACCTCGCGGAAGGCGCGCTCGGCCACGCCCTCCGTGTCGCCGGCCACCAGAGCCCTGTCCGCGGCCGCCTCGAGACCGACGACGTACGCCGCGAACGCTGGTGTCGTCCAGTGGTCGACAAACTCCCGGTACGCCTGCTGGCCGGGGGCGGCGCCGCGCCAAGCCTCAAGATACGTCCGCTCCAGCGCCCAGAGTGCGACGAGGGCCGCCCCGTAGGGCTCACGATCCAGGCCTTCCAGGGCAGCATTGTACGCCACGGTCGTCGGATGGCGCGGCGCCCTGAGCGCCACGCCACACAGCTCCGCTTGCCCTTCGAACCACCCAAGTTCGGCTTCGACGGCGACCAGCCCGCCGGCCAAGACGCCTTGGTCCGCACGCGGGGCGCGCGCCAACAGGCGCGCCTGGGCGACGAGCACGTCCTCCACAAACAGGTAGTCCTGCGCCAGCCACGCGGCGAACGCGTCGGCAGGCAGCGCGCCGTCACGCACCGCGTCCAAGAACGGATGGTGGGTTGCCGCGTGCCACGCCTCAAGGTGACGTTCGATCAGATGGGCCGCTCTCACGTCACGCTCCCCCCGTGGTCGTTTCCCGGATCGCCCGCAGCACGGTGACCATCTCGATGGCGCTGACGGCGTACTCGTAGCCTTTGTTGCCCGCTTTGGTCCCGGCGCGCTCCAGCGCCTGCGCGATGCTCTCCGTCGTCAGAACGCCGAAGATGACCGGAACTCCCGTATCCGCGCTCACAGCGGCGATGCCGGCGACAGCTTGACCGGCCACGTGGTCATCGTGCGTCGTGGCGCCACGGATGACCGCGCCCAGGCACAGGACCGCGTCGTAGCGACGGCTCTGCGCGAGCGCGCGCGCCACGAGCGGAATCTCAAACGCGCCCGGAACCCAGGCCACGTCCACGTCGTCCGCGGCCACGCCGTGCCGGCGCAACCCATCGCGCGCGCCCTCCAAGAGGCTCCGTGTGATCAGGTCGTTGAAGCGCGCCACCACGACGCCGACGCGCAGACCCGTGCCGATGAGGGTCCCCTCGAAGGTATGTCCCATCTGGCCCCTCCTTCTCTCTCTCTATCCAGCCAGGTTATCCGGCGGCGGCAGGTGGCCCATGCGGCGCGCCTTCGTTTCTAAGTAACGCACGTTCTCTGGCGAGACCCCGACCAGCAGCGGTTCCCGGGTGACGACGCGGACGCCATGCGCCTCCAGGCCCGCGACCTTCGCTGGGTTGTTGGTCAGCAGGTGGACGGCCTCAATCCCCAGGTCGCGCAGGATAGCCGCCCCGACGCCGTAGTCGCGCGCGTCGGCGGGTAGGCCCGGGGCGAGGTTCGCGTCCAGCGTATCCAGGCCCTCGTCCTGGAGCGCGTAGGCGCGGATCTTGTTGGCCAGCCCGATGCCCCGCCCCTCCTGGCGCAGGTACACCACGACGCCGCCCGCGCCCGCGATCGCGTCCAGCGCCGCGTCGAGTTGCGGCCCACAATCGCAGCGCGTCGAGCCGAGCGCGTCCCCCGTGAGGCACTCCGAGTGTAGGCGCGCCAGTGGCGCCCGCCCCGTCTCTCCTGGCATTCCGGCGACGAGCGCCAGGTGGTCCGCGCCCGTGGCGAGTTCGCGATACACGACCGCCCGGAAGACGCCGTGGGTCGTGGGCAACGTCGTCTCAGCTATGCGGCGCACGGGGCTGTGGCCCTCCTCCAGGTAGGCGACGAGGTCGGCGATGTCCAGCAGCGGCAGGGCGTGCCGCGCGGCGAACGCCTCCAGCGCCTCTCCCCGCAGCGGCGCGCCGTCCTCCCCCAGGATCTCGCAAATGACCCCCGCCGGGGCCAGACCCGCCAGCCGCGCCAGGTCGACCGCCGCCTCGGTGTGCCCCCCCCGCGCGCGCACACCGCCCTCGTGCGCCCGCAGTGGGAGGAGATGCCCCGGCCGTTGCAAGTCGCCCGCCACGGTCGCCGGATCGGCCAGCGCCCGCGCCGTTGCCGCCCGCTCGGCGGTCGAGATGCCGGTCGTACTACCGATGACGTCGATCGGCGTCAGGAAGGCCGTGCCGGTCGGCGTCGTGTTGGTCGGAGAGACCGGGACAAGGTCGAGCGCCTCCGCCTGGTCCGCGGTGATAGGGGCGCAGATCAGGCCACCACCCAGGCGCGCCATGACGGCCAGCGCGCCGGGTGTGGCCCGTGCCGCGGCAAGCACGAGGTCGCCCTCGTTCTCACGCCCGGCGTCGTCACGCACCACCGCCATCCGTCCCGCCCGCAGCGCCCGCACCGCCGCCTCCACATGCGCGAAGCGATCGGTGGTGTCCGTGTCGGTGAGGCTCATGAGGCCCTCCCCGCGACGAGAGCGGTAGCGCCGGTGGCGCCGCCGAGCAGCTTCTCGACGTACTTGCCCAACACGTCCACCTCGACATTGACGCGCGTGCCCTCCCGCGCGGTCCCCAGATCGACGTGACGCCGCGTGTGGTCGATGAGTTGGATCGAGAACCGGTTGCCTTCGACCGCAGCGACGGTGAGGCTGACCCCGTTGAGGGCGATGTAGCCCTTGTAGACGATATAGCGCGCGAGCTCCGGCGGGGCCTCAAAAGTCGTCCAGAGGGCGTCATGCTCCTCGTGCGCGCCGACGACCGTCGCCACCCCGTCGACATGCCCTTGGACAAAATGCCCGCCAAAGCGGCCATCGACGGGCAGCGAGCGCTCCAGGTTGACCCCGTCGCCCACCTGGAGATCGCCCAGCGCCGTGCGGCGCAACGTTTCGGGCGCGAGCCCCACGATAAACCCCTTGTCATCGAGCGCGGTGACCGTCAGGCACACCCCGCCAACCGTGATGCTGTCGCCGATCCCGGCGCCCGCCCGCGCGATCGCGGACGCGACCGACAGATCGATTCCGGCGCGCGCCGGCGCCGGCCCGATGGCGCGGACCACCCCCATCTCCTCGACAATGCCCGTAAACATACGATACCCTCCCCGCCCGACGCCGCCGGAGCCCGCTGGCGCGCCAGGCGCAACAAAAAAGCACCCCGGACTGGTCCAGGGTGCGCTGTGTGTGGGAGAAGCGGTATACAACGACAACACACGAGACCCATGACACGCCGAGCGCGCCACGATCCACGGCAGATGCCGTTGCCACCTTCTTCCATCCGGACTGTACCGTCGGCTCTGGCGTCGCACCAGATCTGCTGACATGCCCCACGCTCATGCGTCGAACACCGCTCGCGGGCTCACCCCTCGTCGAGGGACTTACCGCCGGTCGGGAATCTCACCCTGCCCTGAAGGCTCCATCTGTAGGATAGCAGGATCGGCTATGTCGCGCAATCCGACCGCTTTTATCGGATAATCGGATAATAGGTCAGCAACACATCGTCGCCGACCCGCTCGACGGCGTCGAGGCGCACACGGTGGGCGTCGGCGAGCAGGGACGACCCAGGCCCGCCGACCGGTCCGGGCGCGGTGACGCCGCCGATGACGAGAGGCGCGGCGAACACGAGATACTTGTCGACCAGGCCCGCCGCGACGACGGAGGCTACCACCTCCGCCCCACCTTCCACCAGGAGCGAGGTGACGTCGCGCGCGCCGAACGCGGTGAGGAGGGCCGTGAGATCGACCCCTCCATGGGCGCCCGGCGGCAGCACGACGACCTCGAGCCCCGCCGTGGTCAGGGCCGTGCGCCAGCCGGGCGAGGACGCGGCGGTGGTCGCCACGAGAGTCCGACCCGGCAACGCGCCGGCGACGATGCGGGCGGTGGTAGGGAGTCGACCACGCCCGTCGAGCACGACCCGCAGCGGATGGCGCCCGTCGTGTCCGTCCAGGCGCGTCGTCAGGGCAGGATCGTCGGCCAGGGCGGTCCCGCTGCCAATTAGGATCGCGTCGGTCACGTCGCGCCAGGCATGGACGCGCTGGCGCGCCACCTCGCCGGTAATCCAGCGGCTCGCGCCGGCGCGCGTGGCGATCTTTCCGTCCAGGCTCATGGCCCACTTCACCGTGACGAAGGGCCGCCGGACGGTTGCCCAGTGCATGAAGGCCTCGTTGACCCGGCGCGCCTCCTCGGCCCAGGCTCCGTCGCCGGGGACGACGGTGACGCCGGCCGCGCGCAAGACACGCGCCCCACCGCCCGCGACCGGATGCGGGTCACCGCTGGCGTAGTGGACCGCGGCGACGCCCGCGGCGATGAGGGCGTCGGCGCAGGGCGGCGTGCGGCCGTGGTGGCTGCACGGCTCCAGGATCACATAGAGGGTCGCGCCGCGTGCCCGGTCCCCGGCCACGCGCAGGGCCACGACCTCCGCGTGAGGGCCGCCGGCCGGCTGCGTCGCGCCCTCACCGACCACGACGCCGTCGCGCACGAGCACCGCGCCGACGGCCGGGTTAGGGCTGGTGCGACCCACCACCCCACGCGCCAGTTGAAGCGCCCGCGCCCGTCCGCTGTCGTCTCCTGTATCCATGCGTGTCGTCGTCACCTCTCACCGCTCTCCTCACCGCGCTGGCGCCGCGGGGCATTATGGCTCTCGTTCCCTCATCCGGCATCGTTTCCTGGATAGGATACTGGCTGTAGGAGAGACGGGTGATGCGTCTGTCTAAGGACGGAGCCGGTCATCGACAGCGCGGTCTACTGAGCGCACCACCGTCAACCGATCCGCCCCATGGATGCGTCCGCCCTGGAGAATATGGGCCCGCAACCCACCCCGATTCCTCAAGGCCTGATGTAGTCCTGGTCGTGCCAGGCTATCGAGGTACCGACAGGGGGCGCAGCGCCGGACGCCGACGAGGCGTGCGCGGCCAAACTCGAACGTGACGCCGATAAGATCAGTGAGCCGCACGCCTCGCGTGACGATGTTGCGGCGCAACTGCCCCGCGTCAATAGCGAGATCGTCGGCGACCTCACCCTCGACCAGGGTCAGCTCCTGGTCGGGCCACCGGGGATCGCTCCAGTAGCCGAGGCCCGTCGCGTAGCGGTCACCGTCGATGCCCACGCCAGGCATGGCGTCAACCCAGGCCTGTGCGCGCATCGGCGCCCCGCGAGAGGCAGCCGTGTACAGACCGATGACGCGGGCGTGGGCTGAACGCGCATCGTCACCATGATCGACCATGCGGGTGCGTCTCTCTCCCCGTGCTATCCGCCTCCACTGCCGCTCCGAGGCGCTCCCCCACCACACCGTAAAGCACGGGACGACACCCGACAAAGCACGGGACGACACCCGACGATAGGCTGTTGCAACCCCCGCGAAAGGGGCGGCTTGGGGGGTGAAGGATGAACGGCAGCGCCCCCTTGATAGTATACGTGACGCGCCAGCCGCATAGTCCCTCCTTGGCGTGGCGACGTCCATCTGGTGGACATGAGGGCGGCGCCCGCCCTCGCATGGCCCATCCAATTCACACGACGCGTTCGAGGGTACGTGATGCGAGGGATCGTCATAGGCCGCCGTGGTCGGGACGCATCGTGCGCGCGATGTGCAAGATAGCGATACCACGCGTTGATGGGCCGGCATAACGTCCGGCACTGACAGGGCCGTGACGGGCATCGGGCAGACGAGCGGCAGCCCGCCCACATTGTAGAGGAATGCACGGTGGCGGTGTAGCTATGATACCAGGGCAGATTCCCGTAGCCCCTGGATGGCTGCCCTCGCACGTTGTCATTGGCCATGTCATGGCCAGCGACGCACGTGGACGCAACGGTACGCTTGCTGGGCGCGCGTATCTATGCTGGGGCGTAATGGTAATGGGTACGCAGCGCGGTTACCCGCGACCCAGACGGGCTGGAATGACGCCGATAGACAGGGCCGATGTCGGGTGTGCCGATCTGTCCCCATCGCCAGGCCCGTCCAGCCGCGTGGGCAGCGTGCGGGGGATGGCACCCACGGCTGGAGCAACGTGACGTTGCTGTGGCGCGACCTGCACGCGCCCACCTCGGACTTTGTCACGTTGACCGATGGGCTGGAGGCGCTCTTCTCCGTCGAAGAGGCCGACGGCGCCCTCTACATGCTGACCGACTGGGAGGCGCCGCGCTACCGCGTGTTGCGCGCGTCGCTGGCCGCGCTAGCCCGCGCCAACTGGCGGGAACTGATCCCCGAGGGGCCGCACGCGCTGTAAAGCCTCAAGATCGCTGGGTCGCGGCTGCTGGACGGCTCCGACGCCATGAATCCCGCCCCCGACTACTCGGCGGCTTATGTCGTCCTGCGCACGGATCACCCCGTAGGGCTGGCCGGTCATGGCCTTGCCTTCACGATCGGCCGTGGCACTGAGATCGTCGTCGCGGCCATCAACGCTCTTGCCCCACTCGTACAGGGTGTCACGCTCGAGTCCCTCACGACCCATATGGGCGCCTTCTGGCGTCGGATAACCGGTGATAGCCAGCTACGGTGGATCGGCCCGAAGACGGGCGCGATCCACCTCGCGACCGCCGCCATCGTCAACGCGGTGTGGGATCTCTGGGCCAAGGTCGAAGGCCAACCGGTCTGGAAACTCCTCGCTGACATGACGCCAGAGACACTCGTGTCCTGCATCGACTTCCGCTACATCACCGACGCGCTGAGCCCCGAGGAAGCGCTGGCGATCCTGTGGCGCAACGAGCCCACCAAGGTTGTGCTAATGAAAAGGTTGTGGTTCGCCGACGTGACGATGGGGCGGATGGCGCCCATAGTCACCTCAGGGGACAGAAAGCAGCACGCCTACTCCAATGGGGCTCCGGCTGGTCTGCCGCCGCTCTGCCCTCTCACTGTTCTCTGTCAGCCGTTTTCCCATCAGACACGCTAGGCGCAGGTCATCGAATAGAAACGCGCCATTAGCTCTGCGCCCCGCCAACTCGGTCGCCCAAACCGCGTCGATATCAGCCTTAGCGTCCGTTATGCACGATGGCCCATGACTTCGGTGGCCAGTAACGCGTCATGAGCGGCGTCACGGTGGAATGTGTCATGGGTGCAGTGGCTATAGCCGTCGTCATTTTGATGTGGTGGTGACCCGTGGCGGTCGCGGTCGCCGCCGCTATCGTCGTCTGCGTGGGCGCTGGTGTCGCTGTAGCGGCGGCCTTCGTTACAGTCGCCGTGGCGGTTGCGGTGATGGTGGGCACGGTAAGGGTCGCCGTGGCTGTGGGCGTAACGACGATAGCCGTCGCGGTCGCCGTCGCGTTGATCTTCGTTGCCGTGGTGGTCGCGGTGGGTGGGACGGCCGTGGTGGTCGCGGTGGGTGGGACGGCCGAGGCGGTCGCGGTGGGTGGGACGGCCGTGGTGGTGTCAGTAGCCATCACCACTGGAGCCGTAGCCGACGGCGGGACAGGCGTGGGTGTCGTGGTGGACGAGACAGCCGTGGGCGCGAGCGTGGTCGCTGTGGGCGTGAGCGTGAGCGTGGTCGCTGCGTTCGTGATGTGGCTCTTCACGTCCGCGCCGTAGTAACTCGTGGGCGTGCCTGTGTAGTCTGTGATCAGACTTTGCCAATCGTTCCAGGTGTTCCATGTCCAGGCCGTGTAACTCGCGCCGCGTCCATCCAACCAGGTGAGCATCGCCTGGACGTACCAATCGCCGTCGGTGGGCGAGGATGCGTCTCCAAGCTCGGTCGCCACCAATGGCGCCTGTGCCGCCGTTGGCCCGTATTGTGTCGTCGCTGTTTGGGCGATGCACGTCGCATCACCATCCGCGCAGGTGGTCAGGAACCAGGCGTTGCGATACGCATGGACCACCGCCGCCAGGTTGTGGGCGGGATCGCTTGGCTCGTCTTGCAGCCAGCCGTGCGCGGTCGTGCTGCCCGTGAAGCATTGCGCGTAGCAGGGACCACCGAGCAAGATAACGTTAGCGGCTCCCGTTCCGCGGATGGCCGTGACGATATCCTGCATCCCGGCTACGGCATACCCTTCTTGCGTGCAACTGCCCCCGTTAGCCGTCATACTCCCGCTCTTCCAGCAGGACCAGTTGGCGTCGGTATAGCCGTTGCCGCCCGGATGGGGTTCATTGTACGCCTCGAAGACAACGGACTGGTTGCCGCCGAACGTCGCGGCGACGGAGCGCCAGAAGTCGAGGCTATGGTCGCGATCGGGCATGTCTTGCTGGCCAGTGGCCTGGGTCGTACCCGGGGCGCTCCAATGCAAGTCCAGGATGGGCACGATCCCATTTTGTACCAGGAGGGCGACGGTCGCCGACACCCAGTCCCGGTACGCCTGGCCGCTGTAGGCGGCCGCGGCGTTGTTGATGCCCAGCCAACAATCCTCATTCAGTGGGAGGCGTAGCGCGTTGACATGCCAGGAGAGCACGGCGTTGACGAAGGCTTGATCGATGGTTCCCTCCGTCATACCCCACCCTTGGATGCACGCATATTCGGAGCCGGAGTGGTTGATACCCAGCAGGCGGACAACAGCGCCCGCGCTGTTGAGGATCGTGGCGCCAGCGACATGTAAGCCATCGATAGAGGAGGACGCATGGGCGGCGGTGTGGGGCGTGGCAGACGCCCCCGCGAGCGTACACAGACAGAGCGCCGCTAGGAGAGCGGCGCGTAGATGAGCGTGAATGGAGCGCATCGAAAATCCTTCCGCAAGGTGCTGGTAGCGCGTGGATATGGTGAGCAGGCGCTACTTACAGGCGAAAGGGTACGACGAGATGAGCCGTGCATCATAGATGTCTTTGTGGCTATGCAGGCCTGCCAAAGGTCCTAGCGTAGCCTGTTATGGCTAGTGCGCGGCGCCCCATAGGGTCTTCTCCACCCCTCCCACAATGTTGCAAACTCGTGGGATCAGGGCCTGAGATGAGGGGGCCAGGGCCGATGCGGAACACGACGTTCACCTGGCTGTGGTCAATCTCGACCCGCTTCACCACCGCCCGTATGATACCACGCTGGGCCTCCCAGTCCAGGTGATCGAGGTTGTCGGCCATGGTGGCGGCGAAGTCGTCCAGATGGCCGATGATCAGCCGCAAATCGCTCTCCGTCGAAGCCTTCTCAGCGAGGTCTTTCGCCTCCGTTTCGAGGACCATCACGCGCTCTTTGAGGTGCGCGACGCGGGGCTCGAATTCGCCCTTCTCGATGAGCCCCTCGGCGTAGCTGTCGATGAGGCGCCCGATGCCCTGCCGCAGCTTGCGCACCTGTGCCTCGGTGGTCATGAGGTCGGCCCGGTGCGCCTCCTGCCCCGAATCGTGCAAACGCCGCTGGTACTCCTCCCGCAGACGCGCGGGGTGGGCAAGGAGCGCCCGCACCTCCGCCCACACGGCCAGGTCCACCAGATCGGTGCGGACCTGCGCGTTGTGGCAGAGCCGGTGACCACCAAAGCGGTAGGCGTCGCTGCCAACGCAGCGATAGTAGGCGTAGTGGCGCGCGTGGTGCTTGGCCGCGCTCGGGCTGATCTCCTTGCCGTAGTAGGCGTAGCCGCACAGCGCGCAGCAGACCAATCCTTGTAAGAGATAGCGCGCCCCGCGCTGCCCTTGCCGCGCCCGTTGACGATTCTCCTGCAACTGCTCCTGCACCGTGGCGAAGAGCGCCTCCGACACCAAGGCCGGCACGGGCACCCCGATCCACTCGTCCGCGGGCACATCGACGGACGAGACGGCCCGGCGTGGTTGCGCCGGTCGCCCCCGCTGGGTGCGCAGGCGCGGCCGCAGCTCCGTCGCCCGCGTCTTGCCAAACGCGGCCAGGCCCTTGTAGGCCGGGTTCTTGAGCATGGCCCACACCGTGCTGCGGTCCCACACCGTCTTGCCGGTGCGCGTGCGCTCCGCGGCCTGGGTGAAGCGCCGCACCACTTCCCCAATGCTCACACGCTCACGGCCCACCCAATCGAACGCCTGGCGGACCACGCGCGCCTCCTCCAGCAAGATCTCGTAGCGCGCCTGTCCCCCGCCCTCATGCTTGGTGATGTACCGATAGCCGTAGGGCGCGCCGGAGAGGACGTTGACCACGCCGCTGTGCGCGCCATGGCGCTTGCCCCGCCGGCTGCGCTCCAGGATCTTGGCCCGCTCGTACTCGGCGACCATGCCTTGCACCTGCAGGAGCAGGTCGTCCTCGGGCGATTGGCCGAGGGCGCGATTAAGGAAGACGACCTCGACACCGGCGCGGCGCAGTTCGTCGATGAGCAGCGCCTGGTAGGCGTATTTGCGCGCCAGACGGTCGGGCGAGTGGACGTAGAGGCGGTCCACGCCACCGGCGGCGGCCGCATCACGCAGGCGTTCGAGGGCGGGCCGGATCAGGGTCGCGCCGCTGTAACCCTCATCGATGAAGGCCAGGTCGTCCAGCAACACGAGTCCATCGGCGGCGATGCGCTCGCGCAGGGCGGCCACTTGGCTGGCGACGGTATGAGCGCTCGCCTGCTGCTCCGAGGAAACCCGCGCGTAGAGGGCGGCTTGGATATCCATCAGGAGCCCATCCTTTCGACGCGCGTGTGCCGCGCCTGATCGCGCGACGTGGACGGGCGCGTTGCGGTAGCGCTGCGGCGTCGCACGGGCACGGCCTGCTCGTACGCCGTGACCAGGCAGGTGGCCGCCAACCGACTCTCCTCGAACGTCGCGCGGACCGCCAGAACCGGGCGCTGACGCTTTGTGCGCGAGGGCGTGATTTTGTCCCTTTTCATAAGGCTCTCCACCGCCAAAATGTTACCCAACATTTTCGGCCCGTCGTCGGTACCAAACTGATCATTGTCGCCTCCTTTATATAGGCAAATCATCGGCGCGCTCCAGGCGGCGCTGACCGATCGGCGCTCCGGCGAATCCGTCGCCATACCGTGGGCGTAACTCGACCCGTGGGATGGCTACCGTGAACTCTAACGCCTTTTTTGCACTATTGTGGGAGGGGTGATTACGCCGGGGCTTGGTGTCCACACGAGGAGCGATCTCGCACCCCTCGTCCTAGCCCATGTCCCCGTCTTGATTACCCATCATTCCGGATGTTGCGCGTGACGACGCCGCGGAGAGAGTTCCTGTCCGTCACCCGTCCAGTCTTCCCCTAGCCCGGTTGGGGTGGATGGTTCACCCGTTCCTTCGGCCTTATCCCGCGCGCCGCACCCCACCGTTACCCGTGACGCGCGTCGGGATCGGGGACAGGCGTGTGGACACTCGCCTGGTGGTAGCCTTTCTTCTGCCACACTCACACGGTGCGACCTTGTGTCGCACGTGATATGCGCGCCTATCACCTGCCGTGACGGTCCGCCCAAACAGTCTGTCTCTCGTCCTCGTTGCTTCTCTCACAGAGTGGTATGTGTACCGCCAGCCTGCATAACGATACAATCCCTGTGCGAGCGACAAGGGGCTTGTGCAATTCCGCGCGGAAGAAACCTGTCGCTCCTCTTTCTCACGGCCGCCAGGCCGGCGCTGTGTGCCTCCGACGACGCAGGTCACCCGCCACATAGGGCGGCACAGGCAGCCGGGGATACCCACTCTGGTTAGGCCTACGGCGATATCTGGTCTCCTGCGCTCATATGCCGCCTCCTGCACGCGTGCGAGCGGCGCACGGGATCGCGTTCCCGTGCTCACACATGTCAACGGCCGGTCCGTCCTCGCGGCTCTCACCCCCGCTGTGAGAGACTGCCGCTTGCTCACCATCCCTCATTCCTCCTGCTGCACGTCGGCGCTGATGTGACCCTGCTTGTCAATCGCGAGCATCGCCCGCCCCCACGGCGTCTCCACCTCGATCGCCGCGATATCGACCAGATCGAACGCCACGGCATCCGCCGCCGGCCAGTGCGACCCGTCGCGCCGGGTGACGCGGAGGCGTACCTGCGGGGAGGGCGGCCGCTCCCGCGCCGGCCGTCCACGGGCCGCCGCGACCTTCCGCACGTCGCGCCGGAAGTCTGTCGGGCTGTAGGGCCGGCCCGCGGTGACCTGGTCGGCGGCGTAGCCCAGCGCAGCGGTCGGGTCCGGCGCAGCGAGCGCCTCATCGTACCAGGCCATCTCCGGCAGCACCTCGACGATGCCCACGTCCACGCCGCCGCCCTCGATCACCCCGTGGATCTGCGCCAAGCGATAGACCTGCCCCGGTTCGACCCCCAGCGTGGCTGCGAGCTGCTGCACCGCCGCGGTCCCGCGCCCCTCGCGTTCCGACCGGCCCACCACGCGCTGGAGGGCCTCGTGCGCCAGAGCGCCGCGTGCGCGCCATCGGCTCGCCTCATCGTGAGCGAGATACGCCCATGCCCGCAGGATCTGCTCATCCGACAGCAGCGGCGCGATCTTGATGAGCTGTCCCTCCGCCGCGGCGTCCCGGTCCATCGCCGCGAAGATATCCCCGAGCACGCGGTCCCAGGTCTCCTCCCTCATCGTCGCACCCCCTGCCCGTCGCTCACGCGCGGGCACGCCGGCAGCTCGTTCGCGCTGTCGCTGCTGGTCGTTGCTGTCGGTTTCGCTTTCAGTACTCACAGGCTGCCACTGTGCGGTGCATTAGGATGACGGAACCGAGTTTGTCTGTGCAGTAAAGAGGACGAAGGGACACCCCTCTGTGGACGTCGGCAAGCGCACATCAAGGAGTCGTTCCTTTCCTTTTCTCCCGGCCCCTGGGCCGGTGCTGTGTGACCAGCCGCACCCCTCACGTACGGTGTCAAGGGGACGCGCCATACAGGCGCGGGCCGAACGCCCGCGCTGGAAAAGCTGGCCTCACCCCGCCCGCTCGGCGTCATCGACGCCATGCGCAGTGGCGTCCGCCTCGACACCAGACCCATCCCCAGCGGCGCACTCAGGCGCGGACAACCCGACGGCCCGCACGTCTTTATCCTGCCACCACACCCGCGTCCCATCGTCGATCACGACCTCGACCTGTCCCCAGCGGCCCCGGCCGGACAGGACGCTGTGGTGGCCGTCCCGGTACGTGACCCCGGACCCCGCGCCCCGCGCCAGGAGCGCCAGGTGGCGCGCGACCGCCTCCGGGGCCGCGAGGTCCGCCTCCGCTTTCGGCTCCCAGACATCGCCGTGGCGCGTGAAGAGGACGCCGCCGCGCATGACGAGATCCCGCGCCAGCGCGAGACGCCCGTCGTCCGTCTCCTGTGTCCCGAGGATGTCGGCCGTCGTCTGGCGGCCGCGCGCCCAGAGCGCCATCAGGTCGTGCGCGATGTTCCCGGAGCGCGTGGCGGCGGTGAGGCGTTCCTGGTCCGCCGCCAGCGTGGCCCGCCGCTCCTCGCGCGGGAGCGCGACATACACCGGCTGGCGCACCCCCGTCGGGAGCTGGATCACCGCCAGCGGGAAGCGTTCCCCTTTCCACCCCGCGATCGTCGCCTCCACGGTCCCCTGCGCCACGACGCTGGTGATGACGCCCAGGCGCGCCTCACCCTGGCCCTCGTTCATGCGCGCGATCACAATGTCGCCGGGCGTCAGGGCGACGTGCGTGGCCTGGCGTTTCGCCACGTCCTCGGGCGCGCGGGGGAGGTAGACGTCCTGCGCCCCCAGGCGCTTGCGCGCGAAGTAGGCCACGTCGGCGTCGAGTAGCCCCTGGACGTGGACCCGCGTGGCCGGGGTGTAGCGCGCCCCCGTCGCCAGGCGCGCCAACTCGACCGTCGTCCAGGGGCGATGCGGGCCACCCGTCGCCAACGCCGCACGGTGGACAGCGGCAAGGTCGGCGGGGGACACGGCATCGTCCGCCCCGTCTAGGTCTCCCGGTGTCCCTTCCACAGCGGACGGGGGACGTGCCCCCTCTCCCGCCAGCGCGGGGGTCGTCGGCCGTGTTGACACCGCCGCCAACGTAGCGCGGGCCGGCGCGTCGATCAGCGTGATCGCCTCCCCGTTCACCGCGACGTGGGGATGGTGGCGGGCGATGCGCTTGGCCAGCGCGCGCAGTGTGTCCGGCTCCCCATGCACGAGCACCGTCGTCCGTGGCCGCGCGCGCGTGACGGCCACCTCGATTTGGCCGGCGTCCGCGTGGGCCGACAGGCTGTACCGCTCCACCGCGCAACTCAAGGTCAGCTCCTCTTTCCCCAGCGCGACGGTCGTGCCCTGGCGCGCCCGCAGCAGGGCCGCCCCCGGACTCTCGTCGTCCTGGTAGCCGCTGAACACGATGGCGCTCTTCTCGTCCGCCGCGAAGGCGCGCGCGTAGAGGGGGGCGGAGCCGCCGGTCATCATGCCCGACGAACTGATGACGATGGCCGCCCCCAAGTCGTTCAGTAGATGGCGGCGCCGGCCCGCCGTGACGGCGTACACCGCGAGCGAGGGGTCGGCGAAGAGCGGGCGCCGCGCGTTGCGGACGTAGTTTTGCAGGCGCGGGTTGAGGTCGTGGACCTGCGCCTGGTAGAGGTCACACACCCCGCGCACCATGCCGTCGAGGTGGATCGGCACCGGGGGCAGCTCCCCGGTGGAGCGCGCCGCGCGCAGGATCAGCGCCACCTCCTGCGCCCGTCCCACCGCGAACGCCGGCAGCAGCGCCCGCCCCCCGCGCCCGACCACGCGCGCCACCGTCGCCACCAGCGCACGCTCCTGCTCCTTGCGGTTGGCGTGGATGGCGTCGCCGTAGGTGCCCTCGGTGATCACGGCGTCGGCCTGGGGCAGACGTTGCACGTCCAGGCCGTGGAGGGTGCGCTGGGCCGTCACCGAATAGTCGCCCAGGTGTAGGACGCGGCCGGCCGGCGTGTCGATGAGCAGCATGGCGGCCCCCGCGATATGGCCGGCGTGCAGGAACCGCACCGTGATGGCGGGGTCGTCGAGCGGCGCGATCGGCTGTGCCCACTCGACCGGCCGCACCCGCGCCAGCGTGCGCTCGACCACCTCGGCCGTGTAGAGCGGCGTTTCGCTCTCCCGCTCCAGGTGTTCGGCCTGCATGACGCGCACGCTGTCGGCGAGCAGGAGGCGCGTCAGGAGCAAGGTCGTCTCGGTGCAGTAGATTGGCACCGCTGGGAACATCTCGGAGGCGAGCGGCAGGGTGCCGGTATGGTCGATGTGCGCGTGCGTCACCAGGATGGCGTCCGGCGGCTCGACGGTCAGCCGATCGAGGGCGGGCAACCGATCTTGCCCGACGCGCGCGGAGGGGCGCATCCCCGCGTCGATGAGCACGCGCCGGTCCCCGATCCGCAGGATACCGCACGACGCGCCGACTTCGCCCGCGCCGCCTAATGGGATGTACTCTACCTTCACGCGTGTCCCTCCTCGCTCTCGCTTGCCTCGTCATTCATGCGTGACGCAGTGGCCCCCTACCTGTCGTGTCCCAGACGCGACGAGACGAGCAAGGGCTGCGGACATAGCGCGCGACCGCCCAGCAGCCGATGAGGGTCGCCACCGGCTGCGCCCGATTCACGGCGTCGGCTGTCGTGTGGACATCGGTTTGTCGGTGCAATCATCCTGCCCCCGACCGTTTCTCCCGGCCGCCCGGCCGGCGCTGTGTGGCTCATGTCGCTCACAGGCACACGCCCGATGCTCCCACACAGGCGCGCGCCACGGCGCGCGGGAAAAGGTGGCGTCACCCTGCCAGCTCATCGTCCGCGAACGCGCCCTCAGCGGCCGCCTCGGCGTCGGCTTGAGGGTCCGCACCGGCGGCACGCTTGCGCGCGCTGGCTCGCTCCATGGTCGACCGACGCACCTCCTCCTTCTTCCGGGCCTCGCGCTCCTGCGCCTGGCGCACCCGCTCCCGCGCCTCCGCCCGCTTTCTCTCCAAGGCGCGCTCCTGCTCAAGACTCATGTGCATCTCCTCTAAACAGTATCGCGCCTCTTGGCTATGTCGGGGATGGGAAAGTGCAACTTCTCGACGGCCGTGCGCTTCGACGCCGCGCCCGCGACGGTCGCGCGCACCGCGCCGACCGAGACCACCGTTGCGGTGCCGGCACCGGCAGTGGCGAGCGATACCGTGCCGCACATGACGCATGGGCCGGCGGCCTCGTCGGACGCAGCAGCGGCGGCGCCACATTATGTGGTAGGCGAGGGCCGCGTCGAGAGTCAGGAGCGGAAGCTGCGCCGACCGGTCCCGCCCCCACGACCGCGCGCGAGCGTCCCGCCCCCGCCGCCCCCGCGGGCGCGTGGCGCCGGATCGCGCTCGCCCGTCCCCGCGCCGGCGATACCGGCCGGCGTGTCGCCGGCGGAGGCGGCGAGCCCGTGGGATGACGTGCTACAGAGTGTACAGGGCGCGCCCGGCGACGGCCGCGGCCGCGACTAGGACGGGTGAAGGGAGGCGAGGGCGATGGCCGGAATGACGGGAGGGACACACGACGAACTGACCGCGCGCGCCGTGGACCGGCAGTTGCGCGCGATGGGTGCGGAGCGGTATGACATTGGCCTCATCCACCAGGTCACGGACCGGCCGATCCCCCGTTTCTATACGCACGAGCAGGCGTTGCGCGCCGTCGGCTGGCTGCGCGCACGCAACGCGGAGGGCTACAACGTCTACGTGCGGCCACTGGCCGACGAGGGGACGAACGTGGGCCTCGTGCTCGTCGACGACCTTTCCGCGGATCGCATCAGGCAGATGTACCGTGACGGGTTCGGACCGGCCGCGGTCACGGAAACGAGCCCCGGCAACTATCAGGCGTGGGTGCGTATCGCGGCCCGCCCGATCGCGGCGGACCTGGCGACAGCGGCGGCACGTGAGCTGATGGAGCGATACGGCGGCGATCCCGCCAGCGCCGACTACAAGCATTACGGACGGCTCGCCGGCTTCACCAACCGCAAGCCGGAGCGCGCGCGCGCCGACGGCCTGCAGCCGTTCGTGACGCTGCATGAATACAGCAGCCGGGCGGCCACCCGCGCCGCCGAGTTGCTGGACATGGCCGCGGAGCGCCTGCGCGTGCAGGAGCGCTAGGCCCAGGAGCGCCGCGCCGAGGACGCCCGCCTCCAGGCACGGGTGGGCGGGCCACAAGACCCCGCCCGCGCCGCCGACTTTTCCCGCCCCGACCAGGGGGCGGCGTTGATCGATGGGTCGCACTTGGCTGCGGAGTATCGGCAGCACGCCGAGCGGCTGATCGCCCGCTATCCGCTGGCTGACATGAGCCGCCTGGACTATACGGTGCTCCGGGACCTGGCCAAACGACACCCGCACGCGAGCGCACACGACTTGAGTCAGGCGATCAGGGAGGGCAGCCCCAACGTCCACGACCGCAAGACCAATGATCGCTGGCTGGACCGCTACGTGGAGAAGACGGTGACGGCCGTCAACCTCGACCCGCAGATGCGGGAGGCCCGGCATGAGCACGAGCGGCAGCGCGGCGGTAGTCGCGGGCGCTAGGGAGTAGCGCTGGCGATATGGAGGGATGTGGTGTGACATCAGACGGTGTGCCCACACCCGCCACATGGGCCTAATCAGGAAGCACGGGCTGACCGGGAGGTTCGATCACCGTGCGAAATCCAGACTAAGGAGTGTTGTCAACGCCAGTGAGATTTGACCCAGTGATCGCGAGACTCCGTAATTGACGTTTGCGGCTGTATAGACCCATGTACCGCTAGCCAATCAAGCACGCTTTGTAGGGGTAGCCAAGCCTTCTGGCACCTACATCGAGTCCATCGACACGTCCCACTGGCAGACCTAATGGGTTCGGCAAACGTCAATTACGGAGTCTCGTGATCACCAAGTTAGCTTGACCCCCCGTGAGCCCGCCTGGCGACCGCGTCGCTCAGCATCCACCAGAGATGAGAGCACACGCCAGGTACGAACTGCTTGAAAAAGAAGGGTCATGTTATCTTGGCGCAGATGGGTCAATTCTACGTCGCCGTGTACAGTGTGTGCTATGCTTAATGAGAGATGGTTGTATGGATCACACTTTCGCGCCGAACACACCTCCCATTGGTGGGCTGTTATTTATGGTCCTGGGTGTGTACCTCGAGCGGCGATCTCGTAGGGGCTTGCCATGCTAGACCAGAATCGCTATTATATCACCACGGCTATCCCCTATGTAAATGCTAAACCCCACATCGGATTCGCGCTGGAGATTATTCAAGCGGATACATTTGCACGGTATCATCGCCTACGCGGTGACGATACATACTTTTTAACTGGAACCGACGATAATAGTTTGACGAATGTTCTTGCTGCGGAGCAGGAAAGTATTCCCCCCCGCGAGTTGGTGGAGCGCAATGCGCGTCACTTCTTGGCGTTGCGTGATCCCCTCGACCTTTCTTTCGATCAGTTTATCCGTACATCCACCGATGCGCGACATGTGGCAGGCGTGCAGAAACTTTGGCGTGCGGTCGACCGTAAGGGCGATATCTACAAGCAGTCCTATCAAGGGCTCTACTGTGTGCGTTGTGAGCAGTATTACACCGAGTCTGAGTTGGTCAACGGACTTTGCCCCGTTCATAGGATACCGCCAGAGATCGTGCGGGAAGAAAACTACTTCTTTCGCCTCTCGCGCTACATGGGGCAATTGCACAGCCTCATTACGTCGGATCAACTCCGTATCATACCGAACGCGCGCAAGAACGAGGTCCTGAGTTTTATCTCGCAGGGTTTGGAAGACTTTAGCATCTCTCGCTCCCAATCGCGCGCACGGGGGTGGGGTATCCCGGTTCCTGGGGATGTATCGCAGGTGGTGTATGTATGGTTCGACGCCCTGGCCAACTACATCACTGCCCTAGGGTACGACAGCAACGGCTCCCTTTTTCAGCAATACTGGCTGCACAATCTGCATCGCGTGCATGCTATCGGCAAAGGCATCACGCGCTTCCATGCGGTTTACTGGCCGGCGATGCTCTTGTCGGCCGACCTCCCGCTGCCGGGAACCATTTTCGTCCACGGATATATTAACGTCGATGGCGTGAAGATGAGTAAGTCGCTGGGCAATGTGATCGACCCGGTGGCTTTAGTCGACGCGTACGGGACGGATGCTGCCCGCTACTACTTCTTGCGAGCGGTGTCCCCGACGGGCGATGCAAACTTCACATGGACGCAATTTGACGCGCGGTATCATGCCGATCTGGCCAACGACCTCGGCAACTTACTCAATCGTACGATAAGCATGCTGACGCGCTACCGAGGGGGACGAATCCCTGCTCCCAGCGCCACGACCGATGTGGAGCGGTCTGTGCAGCAGACCGCCGCGCGCAGCTACGAACAAGTACTGAGGAGCATGGAGGGCTATGACCCACAAACGGCGTTGGACGCGATCTGGGAGCTAATTACTCGCGTCAATAGATATCTAGAGGAGCGCGCGCCCTGGACCCTTGCCAAGCAGGCGCGGGCGGATAATGTGGGGGCGGACGAGCGGCTTAACACGGCGCTGTACACGGCGGCGGAAGCGCTTCGCGTCGTTGCATCGCTCCTGGAACCCTTCTTGCCGACGACGGCGTCCCGCATGTTAGGGCAGCTCGGTGCTCAGGCGGAAAACATCTGGCCCGATTGTGCGAAGTGGGGGGGCTTGCGCCCAGGCTCACCGACCGGTCAAGCTGAGCCTATATTCCCCCGTGTAGAGAGGGCGGAGGTAGCGGCCGGTGCCGCCATTGTGGTGCCCTGAAAGCTGTCTGAGGGATTATTATCGGCGTCCGTATCCGCTGCCCCTAGCCTATTACGGGTGATCAATTCAGTGATCCGTGACGGGGCTAATGGACCCCAAGCTAGGAATGCTTCGGCGACCGTCGAGTCGGCGGAGTGAACGCCAAGCTTCTCGGCCACCTTGTCCAGCGCCCGCTCCGTTTCCATAAGACCGACGGCATACATGACCGGGACCCATCCCCGTCGATGATGGACAGCGAGGAGTCGCTGTCGCTCTAGGAAGGGAAGCGGTGCGAGCAACTTGGTGGTGCGGGTCTGCGCCGCCTCCTGCCCTTCCGTAACAGCAGTAAGCACCTGTACAGCGGCGAGCAATCGGCGAACTCGATGGGCGTATACTCCGATTTCCGCGCCTGGGGGCACGTCTTGCATCTGCAAGATTGCCCCTTCGGCCCAAACCGCCCACCCTTCGAGCCCTATGGGAGACCGCGTGATCTCGTAAAGCAAAGTGAGGGGTGATCGGGCGGCACGCCGCAGTTGCTCACCGTGGCCTGGACACACCTCATGCGCCACTATCGCCATGAGGGCGGCCCGTCGCTGCGGTTCGACGGCGCTTTCCAAGAACGCGCGCGGAAACAGGAACCAGCCCGCGCCCTGCGACGGCCCACCCGTTGTAGTCGGTGGTAGATATAGCGCATCATCGACAAGGGGGGCGAGCAGATCGGGGACAGGGCAGACACGCGCCGGAGGACCAACCTGGTCTAAAATGACGCCCTCTACATGGCGACGAAGGTCGGCCGCAATCCGGTCGATCCAAGCCAAGGCCGACTCCTCAGACGCATCACGCCCGTCTAGTGTGGCTGGGGGGGTGATAGTTGTTGCGTTTGTCGAGAGGGTGCGACCGAGATGATTGACCTCTACGCGCAGGCGCTCCGCACAGAGTTCCTGAATCTGTTCTATCGAATGGGGGATATCAAGTACGGCCTCTAAATACCAGCGGGCGTTGATGCGCGGGCTGGGTTGCTTCGGGGGGCGGGGAGGTATTTGTGCCCACTGGAACAATTGTTCACGGAGGGCGACAACGCCCGGACCTAGATACGGGTTGTTCCATTGCGCGAGGGATTGAGCGAGGTGAGACGCCATGAGACGATCTCCCTCTGCTACACCCAATGCTCCGGCCTCTAGCCGTCGTTGCCCCTGGCGGAGCCAGTCGACGCAGTCACCCAAGCGATCCTGCAAGGCGATGTTCATCTCTAAATCCTGGGGGGGGGGCAGGTGGAAGGGCAAGAGCGCGTGCGCAATTAGGTGTAGGTAGGGGGTTATCCGCACCTGAAACTCTTGCGCATCCTGGATCATCTGCTCATGGATAAACCGCTGCAGTTCGGCTAGCACAGCTTCATCAAGCGGAGAGAAAACTTCCCGTCGGGCTGTCGTGACGCTAGTCTGTAAGGACGCAAGCGCACCCCGCCAGTGCTCGAGCCCCTGATCGGACAGGTCCATTGTGGCGTCGAGCACGGGAGGACCCCACCGCGAGGCGGCGATCGGCCGGTGCCGCCGCCATAAGTGGTGCGCCGAGCGGAGGATCTCGGCAACGGAAGGGGTTAACGCTGCATCAGGAAAGTGCGACACGTTCCCTAACCACTTCCCCTTCCCTCTCGCCAGCATGGACGATCAGTCTCCCGGCTAAGTAGTTGCTCACGACTGCGCGGGCGAGAAAGTACGCGCCATAGCCGAGGTAGAGGCCGATCAACCCCAGATGGAGCCATACTCCAAGCACCCATGCCGCAGGCAGTTGGATCAGCCACACGGCTCCCACATTGGTGTACATCACCCACTTTGTGTGACCAAGCGCGCGAATAATTCCCACATGACAAGCGGTCCATACCATGAGGGGTGCTGATAGTCCGACGACGCGTATGGCACTCGCGGCAGATTCGGCTATCTGCCCTGACAGGTTAAATAGCCACACTAGCTCCCTCGCGCCGAGAGCACAAGCTATACCCAGCGAAGATACGACGCCCAAGGCCAAGAGCCGCCCTTCCATCAGGTGAAATTTCACCTCGACCAGGTTAGAGCGGCCCCAGGCTCGACCGGCTAATATCTGGACGCCGACCCCGAGGGTCATGGAAATGGTGAAAAAGATGAGCAGAAGGATATAGGCAATGCGGCTACCTGCTAACGCCCCTACCCCTAATAGCCCCGCTATGAATACGAAAACCAGGTTCCCAGCATAGTCCAGCGCCGCATTCACCATCTCAGGGCCACTCAAGCGCAAGAGATTGCGCACTTCCTCCTGCTCCCAACCTCGGCGTGAGGTTGTGGGCGCTACCGGGCGTCGCTTGGCGAAAATAATGGCGAGAAACAAAAAGCTTATTGCTGTCGCGATGCTGCTTGCAAGGCCTGATCCGCCGACGCCCATCCTGGGGAATGGTCCCGCCCCAAAGGCTAGCGCGTAGCTGAGAGGTATATTTAGGGCATTGGCACCTAAGGAGGCGTACATCCCCCATCGTGTTTGACGATCAGTATCGAAGGTCGTGCGCAGCAAGAAGGCGCTAATTCCAAAAAGCAGACCGAAGCTGCGGTATCGGAGGAAAACCAAGGCTAGTGCGCTCACCTGAGGATCACGTGCTATTGTATTGACAATGGGGTAGCTTAACCACAGTAGTATCACGCCAAGTGTCGCCAAGGATAAGAGGACCGGGATGGCGTGGGACAGGGCAACGCGGACGCCGCTACGATCCCCGCTGCCGAATCGACGGGCTGCTGTGATTTGGTAGCCGATGACAGATGCGGCCAAGATTTGACTAATGACGCTATAAACGGCGGCCGCAGTCCCGACAGCTGCCAATTGCTTGACCCCAAGCCGTCCGACAATGGCTGTATCCGCTAGGTTGAGGGTAATATCCGAGAGCGAGCCTGCAAGCATCGGGAGCGCCAATGCTCCCAGTAGGTGCCACTCTTGCCGCATCCGCACCATCGGTGGCGCCCCCAAGTCGATTGACTCAAGCGTGCTCTGCTGGTTACTCATGACACCTCCCTGCCGGATCGGTATGACTCCAGTGGCGGCATACTTCGCATTCCTCGTTGCGCGGTATGGGGATTAGCGTTTGCCGACGCGATTGGAAGAAGTCATAAGTTACGACCCCGTCGAGGGTTGGCGTCCGCATAATGCTGGTCAGGAAGAGGACCGCCTCCCAGATGGCAAGGCTAGCAGTTATGGCCATCCGCGGGACGAACGCCCCAATCGGGCGATCGGGGGTAGCCGTGGCAAACTGGGCCATCGATGCCTTCACGACATCCGCCACACCTTTGTGCGACATGAGGCAGTAGTAGCATGCCGTTTCACCCGGTATGGTGAGCGGCCCAACCCAAGACGCGCCCAGGAGCAATGATGGTACGCCGGCACGGCCGGAAGCTAAAGCGATACTTTCTAGTACATAATTGGGGATGTATCCGAAAGAATTCAGCGTAAGATCGACGCCATCCAGATAGGGGATGAGATCTTCTGCGGAGGCGATGCGTACGGGATGCCCCTCGAAAGACACCGCGTCGTCGACATCCGCGAGGGCCCGCTTGCATGCATCTACCTTGAGGCTTCCCACATCGTGACGCGTGTAGAGAATTTGACGGCTGAGGTTACTCGTCTCGACATGATCCGGATCAATCGCGATGATACGGCGGATGCCCATGCGCGCGCAAAGCAAGGCGAGCCACGTCCCATAGCCTCCCATCCCGACTATGAGGACGGTGCGATCCTGCAATCGCGCGTTTAAGGCAATCCCGGAAGTGTCTGTGGTTTCGAAGGCGGAAAGGAAGCGGATCTGTCGGTCGTAGAGATTGTCCAGATCCATTACCAAGTGGGGAGTTTCTACCAGGGCATTATGCTCCCACAGCTGCTGCAGGAGACGCCGTACGGACGCAACGGGATACCCTGATCGAGCCGCTAATTCCTCGGCCACCGTGTCCACCGGCACACCGTCTCTAAGCGTAGCAAGAAGGATGTCGAGTTGTTCGTGTTTCCCCCTGATGCGGAGCCGATCTTGCACAATGATCGACGCTAATTCCACCCCCTCAGGCGTGGAATAATACTGCCAGCCACGTTGCAGCCTCAAGATGCGATCAACAGGTGCGGATGGTACGTTCATCTCTTGTAGTACCTCCTATCAAACCCCATGGTTGCGGTATAGATAGGGGCTTGTCGCATTGGGTCCACAGCAAGCAGTGCGCTCATATGCCGATCTCGCATAGCTGGAGTCACGAGCGTCCCGAGACCACAGGCTGCGGCTGCTAGTAGAAGGCTATTGACTACACGCCCGGATTCTATGTACAGATTGCGTAGTGCGCGCCCATGTCGATAACGCCATATATATTGGGCGAAGTCGGCAACGAGGACCACTGTCCACCCTGCTGTATTCGGCGACACTGTACCGAACAGATCGTGGACCATCTCCTGGCGATACTTGCCTTGTCGGATTTCTACCAAGTTGTGCGCCAGAATGTCGTAGTAGTATACACCTGGCTCTAATCCTTCGGTTCCATACACTACCAGATAGAAGTCAAAGGCGACGCCATAGCTGATCAGGTAAGTGAAGGGATCGTCGGCGGCGAGCGAACGCCGGGCATGT
>JAABUU010002034.1_pt1 | contig 30631 bp, 30 predicted proteins | sample 5559301 | NCBI WGS metagenome assembly JAABUU01 (sample SAMN10711884, study PRJNA513360) | rock metagenome | isolation source: Antarctica rocks | place: Antarctica: Victoria Land, Richard Nunatak white
CCAGCCGAACCGCACCGGACAAACGCACCCCTCACCACACCTGGCGGATCGCGCCTGCTAACCTACGCAGACGAGGTCATCGACTCCTCGCCCTCGAAGACCGGCATCCCCCGCCCGACGACGACCACCGCGCACCTCCTCGAAGAAGCATGCGCGCACCTGATCAAAGCCGACCCACGCCTCCAGCCCGTCATCGCCAAGCACCACTGCCGCATCTTCGCCCCCGAAGGCCTCGCCGAAGACGTCGACCCCTTCCGCAGCCTGAGCAGCGGCATCATGGCGCAGCAAGTCTCCGGCGCCGCCGCCAAGTCCATCAAGAACAAGTTCGTCGCCCTCTTCCACCCGTCACCCGGCAGCGGCGGCGGCGGCGGCGGTCAAAGCCCAGAGCACGCCGCGACCTTCCCCAGCCCGGCGCAAGTGGCAGCCTGCGAGGTGGCGTTCTTGCGCCAGGCGGGGCTTTCGGGCCGCAAGGCGGAGTATATCAAGGGCTTGGCGGAGCGGTTCGTCAGCGGTGAGCTGAGCGCGCGGATGCTGATCAAGGCGAGCGACGACGAGGTGCTGGAGAGGTTGACGGCCGTCAGGGGGCTGGGGAAGTGGTCGGTGGAGATGTTTGCTTGCTTTGGATTGAAGCGGATGGACGTCTTCTCGACGGGCGACCTGGGAGTGCAGTATGTAGCGTACCGTGTGTTGTGGACATGTCACTGACTCGTTGCTGATGCTGGTGTAGACGAGGTATGGCGGCGTTTATGGGGAGGGACGTGGCGAAACTGAAGGCGAAGGGTGGGAAGTGGAAGTATATGTCGGAGCAGGATATGCTGGAACATTCCGCCAAGTTCGCTCCGTATAGGTACGTCTGCTGTAGTCTTACCTGGTGGGAACGAGGATGCTGATGCTGATGAATGGCAGGAGTCTGTTCATGTGGTACATGTGGCGAATCGAAAACGTAAATGTAGACGCCGTTCAAGATAATTGAGCCCATATACGCTGTAATCTACCCTCACCGCATGTAACGCCGGGACGCCGTATGAGACTCGGCTTTTGCGGCTGGGCATGTGGCCAGTGAGGATGACGGCTCTGATCTGTCCGGGGAGCGGTAGTCTCAATCACGCATATGCCCATATCATCCACGGAGACAATCACTATTCTTCTATACAACAACGGCAGGACGAGCTGTAGTCCATAATCTGCCACAAATGCCTCATTCCGCCCACCAACGATAACGTCACTGTACAACCCTACCACTAACCGCTTCAGTTCCTGTCCTTCCGCCGGTAAACTGTCATCGCCTCCAGATCGTCCCGCTCCTTCGACTCCTTCTCGATCTGTTCGAGGATCGGCGTGAGGTACAAGATATCCTAAAGCGCGACGCGAGCCCGTCAGACTCAGACCAGCACACCTAACACGACCCCAGTACATACCTCCTCCGGTTTCGTCTGCTCCTCTTTCGGCAGGAGCTGGTGGGCCATCGAACACTGCATCCGGTCTTTCAGCGCTCCGGATCCCGGGACAAACCGCTTCTATAAAGCAACGCAAAAGCGAAACCAACCTGGAAAGCCCTTCGCATCCGGAAGACACGGTCGTAGGCCTCCTTGGGAGGCAGTCGCTTGAGCGCCAACAGCACCGTCGGGTTCTCCTCGGGGATCAGATCGTCGGCTCTGCGGGTCGTAGAATGCATCAGTGGTGCGCGCCAGGATCGGTCAGAGCATCGTTCCGGCAGCGAAGCCGGCCGTGGGCGACAAGAGTCGACGACTCGAGGGTGGGGGACGTTCGTACCTCAGCCCAAGCTTCCTATAACCCGCTGCGTCAACGTACCACTCCGCCAATGGCATCATCAGCCGTTTCAGCCATGGCCGTTTGATGATGAATTTGGCGAACGAGGGCGAAGACATGGTCGTGCACCGATCGGGGTATCCAACGCGCGGATTGTGTACTCGTGTACCTAGTATGTCCCAGTCGTTTCGATATATCACTATTCTGCCGTACCTGCCCCGAGGTATGATGAGGTCGTAGATACCCGTATGTATGCCGGAATTAGCTTTTCGGTTGTCAGTCAGTTTACGTAAGCAGCCCCCTCCGGTCCGCGTGGGGGCTTACTTTTGCTCACCAAAAAGCAAAGCTCGGACCACGCCCGCACTTCAACGGCCTTTTCTTGGACCGGACACACGTTTTTGGGAACTCTGTTGTCGAACCACCAACTTGTCTTAGCGACGTTGAAGACTTCGAAAGCAGTACTGTAAAACGTCGTTGCCGCACCAAGGTCGTTGGAGGATTGTTCAATGGAGCAGGTTAATCGTTAACAAGCCTGCTTCCGGGGCGTGTTGTGGGTGTGGGAACCCCGCACACCGCATATTCAAAGACAACATTCCGGGGGGCCACAGCCTACATTAGAGAAGAGCCGCTATTTCGCATCGACACCTTAGATGACTTGTCAGAGGGGAGCTCTGAACTTCCGAGATGTCTCTCGACCGCACGATGAGCGCTCCGTCCGAAACCCCCCAGCAGTACGCTGCCTCGAACCCTCGACCAGGCCCGATTGACTACGCCGGGAGCTCGATCCTGGGAGCACCACTCACGCGATTCGAGGACTTATCGACGAAACTCCCGCCCCCTTACATCGTGCCATTCTGCGGTGCTTGGGCCGGCGTTGCTTCGGGCATCGTCACTTGTCCGCTCGATGTGATCAAGACGAAACTACAAGCGCAGGGAGGGTTTCAACGGCGGAGGGGCGGTATTGGCGCCAACGTGCAGATGGCATCTGCTGGCATGGTGAAGACTGCGGAAACAATCTGGAAAGAAGAAGGGATGCGGGGGATGTACCGGGGATTGGGACCGATGTTGCTTGGCTATCTCCCAACATGGGCTGTCTACCTCACAGTTTACGAACGCAGCAAGGAATATTTTGCGTCGAGGACTGGTACGTAAGCATCACTAGGTTCTTGCCTTCAGGTGTATTGACATGAGGTCAGATAACGTATGGTTTTCCCGGGGTTACGCTTCCTTGACCGCAGGTGCATGCTCGACGCTGGCGACGAACCCGATCTGGGTCATCAAGACCAGACTCATGGCTCAGTCCGGGTGGCGAGATCCCAGCAGCAACGCCAGGCCACCATGGCACTACACCTCGACGCTTGACGCCGCACGGAAGATGTACCGAAGCGAGGGCGTCCTAGCCTTCTATTCCGGGCTCGGGCCCGCGCTGCTCGGCTTGGCTCACGTGGCCGTACAATTCCCGCTGTACGAATATTTCAAGATCAAATTCACCGGTCTGGGCATGGGAGAGCAGGACGAGAATGACCACAAAACCCACTTCTGGGGCATCTCGCTCGCCACCTTCTTGAGCAAAGTCTGCGCGAGCACGGCGACGTATCCTCACGAAGTCCTGCGGACGAGACTGCAGACGCAGCAGCGGTCGCTCCCGGTACAATCGCCGGAGGGCATTGCATTCCGAGGGAGTTTGGACGGGCCACAGGATCACGGCAGGCCGCCGGGAGCGGCCTCCTCGGACGGTATGCGGAATTCGCCGCGCTATCGGGGGACCATCAGCACCTTCAAGATGATTCTGGCGGAAGAGGGCTGGAGGGGTTTCTATGCCGGACTACCCACCAATCTTGTGCGGGCAGTGCCAGCGGCGATCACGACGATGCTCACGTTTGAGTATCTGAAAAAGGCCATCTACAACTTGCAGAAAGAAGGCCAGAGCAAACGAGAAAGAAATGCTGGAGCAGTGTAAGACCACTTCAAATGACTGCTTCCGAGGTACGCCGGACCTCGTCTGCATTCTCACTCTGGGGATGACACAATTCATTGTTCTCGGTGTTGAAGCGTGTGATTTTCTACTTTCGGTCCGTTGGTCAGTTTTTAAGCACAAGGCGAGCGGCGCAAGAAGGATTTGGGAAGCAGCGACATTTCTTTTCTGGGCATGGGCCTCGATTGGCCAGGGGCTGTCTCCCGCTTTTCTGCAATGGTGGTTGGCATGGGGTGAAGATGCATTTGAGGGGTTCGAAGTTGTGCCCCGTATATTACGGGGCTTGCCATCGTTAGGCGTTAGGACTCTGCGAACCACCTTGTACATAGACTCTTTATCTCGAAGTAACTGTGTCGGTGGGAGGGATGGGACCTGTGCCGCTTGAGTTACTCACTAGCCCTTCTGCCAGTGCTCTAAGTTGTAGACCTGATGAAGCTACTGAGTATTGCATCGCCGTTTCATAATGTGAGATCTCGATAATGTTTTGAGGCCACTTGAATGCGATTGCTGCTCTGAATGAATCTGGACGCTGAACTTTGGACTATTTTGTTCTTATTCTGACACAAAATTACCTGGTAGACAAGGCATGGGTTTGCTGCATGAGCCCTATGGCACCGACGAGGTATTGGTCCTTGGTTCCGCGGGAGGAGCCGATTGGTTCGAGCGAAAAAAGTCGGGCATGGGAAACCTCTCTACATAATTTAGTGCATTTTGACCATTTTTTGGATTTGCCCCCCATCATTCTTCTCAAAGTTTTATATATATATTAATTGGATATTGTTCGACGTCTTTGTATAATCTGGCGCTTCCAACAAACCCTGTTTGGTCATGAAGCCTCCAGGTTTCGGGACACTGCTCGCACAGACTTCTCCATGGACATGCCGGCAATGCTTGCGAAAGCAGCGTCAATTCACCACCCCGCAACGATTCGTGTCACAAATTGCCAAACCGGCGAGGAAGAGTGGGAGAAGGAGAGCGGTATTACTCGCTACCGGGGGAGGTACACTCGGTGCAGCCGCGTTCGCCTTTTTCGACGACGTGAAGCACGGGTATGCGGCGGCGGAGAGGACAGGTCGACTGGTGAGCACACTGGCCGTGTGCATGAACGAGTAAGCGCCCCCGTAAACCGCATTGACAGTATTCTTACCGGTCGTACATCTAGCTATCGAGTCACGCTGAAACACAAGACCGAGAGCGAAGAGGAGCGGTCGTCCCTGCTCAAAGCATGCCACAAGCGCTGCGCCGAACGCACTCTGCGTGTGTGCGAGAAGAACGGCTCGATCTTCATCAAGCTTGGCCAGCACTTGAGCAGTCTGAATTACCTCCTTCCCGCCGAGTGGACGACTACGTTCATACCGCTGCAGGACAGGTGTCCCGTCTCCTCTTTCGAGTCGGTTCAAGCCATGTTCGTCAAGGACACCGGCCATGCGATATCTGACCTCTTTGATGATTTCGAGACTCAACCCATCGGCGCGGCGTCGTTGGCTCAGGTGCACCGCGCGAGAATGAAAGAGACAGGACAGAAGGTCGCGGTCAAGGTACAGCATCCGGCGTTGGAAGAGTGGGTGCCGCTGGACTTGGCATTGACACGGTTTACGTTTTCGACGTTGAAGAGATTTTTCCCCGAATACGATCTGGAATGGTTGTCTGAGGAGATGGGACATTCTCTACCTCAGGAGTTGGACTTCGCGCAGGAAGGGAAGAACGCGATCAAGGCTCGAGAGTACTTTAAGAACATCCACGACGCACCCCTGGTCATACCCGACGTCATGTGGGGAATGAAGCGTATTCTCGTCATGGAATACCTCTCCGGTCACCGGCCGGACGATCTCGAATACATCGACTCCAACGGCATAGACCGGGACGAGGTATCCGCAGCGTTGTCCCGCATTTTCAACGAGATGATCTTCGGCGAGGGTGCCCCACTCCACTGCGACCCGCACGGCGGCAACATCGCCATCCGGAAAAACACCTCCCGCCGGAAACCGAACTTCGACATCATCCTCTACGACCACGGCCTGTACCGCGAGATCCCGAAGCAGCTCCAGCGGAACTACGCCAAGCTCTGGCTCGCCGTTATCGACGCCGACGAGCCGCGCATGCGACAGTACGCCTACGAAGTCGCCGGCATCACCGACGACGAATTCCCCCTCTTCGCCAGCGCCATCACGGGGCGCGACTACCGCGCCGTCACCCACTCCGTCGTCTCCGCGCGCTCCGAGCAGGAGAAGGAGATCATCTCCGACGCTATGGGCGACGGCCTGCTGCAGCAGCTCGTCCATCTCCTCGGCCACGTCCCACGCATTATCCTCCTGGTTCTCAAAACTAACGATCTCAGTAAGCAGGCTTCTTCCCCCCCACCCATATCCAACCCTCCCTCTCCCTCCATCGACGAGATAAAACTTCGATCCTAACCAAGACCTAACGCACTCAAACAGCCCGCAGCCTCGACGAAAACCTCCATACCCGCCAAGGCCCCGTGCGCACCTTCCTCATCCTCGCCCGCTACTGTTCGCGCACCGTCTTCCAGGAGCAGATGGAGCTCATCGCCCAGCACGGGAGCGTGCTGTGGCCGCGGAATCTGTTCCGGCTGGCTTTGGCGTGGGGCGCGTATATGCGCGTCGAGTTGAAGCTGTCGGTGTATGAACATTATCTCTCTGTGAGGAGGAAACTGGGGATGGAGGTGGGTTTATGAGGTTTAGCGTGGCGTTGTTGTTGGGGGTGGGGTGGAAGGGTGAAGGATGCGGGTAGAGTGAGGGGGATGGTGATTGGAGGAATGGTTGGGTGTTGTATGAGTGTACGCGCGGGTAGATGTTTGGCTATCGCCTTACGCTGTCAAGATTTTTTCGAATTGGCGAACGTTTGTGTTGATGGTAGATTCAGGAGCCTGACCTAGAGGATGACCTTCTCCAGCCGCACCGCAACCTCCAAAGCCTTGAAACCACACACACAAGCCCGTAAGTCGTGACAACCTCCCTCACCGAGTCCATGCAGAACGCATAAAAGACCGTAATCGTACCCCGCCCCTTTCTCCAGAGTGTAATACATCTCCGAGTAAACAAACGCTACCACCCCTCCTCGAAAGCTCGGGAATCTCCCACAACCCTACCCACCACCCAACCTACAACCAATCTTCCCAATCAGCAAATAACCAAGCCAGCCAAAACAAAGCCCCAGAAAAGACGAAGAACTAGACAGACGGCTCGGAAGCACGCGCACGGACGAGGGTCGGTAGGCACGGCTGCGTCGACCGCGTACCCTGAAGGGTTAGATATCATATGAGCCAGGAGGAAGGGGAAGTCTGGTGCGGGGAAGGGACGAGGGGAGGCGAAGGCTAGGGAACAACTGGGTGCGGCACTGCCCTGGAGAGGGGTGCAAGAAGGAGGGCATATCGTGGGCGAGCGTGGAGTCGGGTGCAAGGTCTAGAGAAGCGGATCGGGGCAGCGCAGCCCAGGGCGTGGGGCGTTGGCATTCTTTTGCGCCGACTGGCTGGGCGGTGTGTTCGTCGGCGAGATGTGGCCTGTGCCAGCTTTGGTCGGGTTGTATTACTATACTGTTGGGATGGTGGAGAGTGGGTTGGTTGTTTCTGTTGGTGATGGGGATTAGGGTTCGAATGTCGGGTGAGTGGGTGGAAGGAGTTGGCCGCAGTAATGCGGGTATTGAGGCTGGCGGTGTTGCGGAGTACATGTCTATGCGACGGGGGTTTCGTTTGTTGTTGATTTGGAGGTGCATAGGACTATCGAGCGCTAGGATTCTATCGTGAGTATCAAGTCATTGACGAGCGAGTCAACGTTTGATGAAACGACAGGATTGATATGGTACCATCTCTCAATTCGCCCAGAGGCAGATGTGTATGCTACAACCTAAAATCGTATGTTCAACGAAGGTATGCAAGAAAAGTGTAAGTAAAAAATGCGCCTATGCTATGCCGTGGGGTGACTTCCATGGACAAACGCCAGAAGATGCAACATCATGTACCTGTATCAAGAACAAGAAGCGAGTGAAAGGCGAAATCAAGACCAACGAGACTCCCCACTCCCCTGTCTCCGGCGCGGCGTTCTCGACGGAGCAGGCATGGGCACTCCCGAAGGCGCCGTACCGTCCTCCTTCCGCGGCGATCCCAACATCGACTGTCGAGATGACCGACTGGCCGTCGTGCGAGGTAATCTGCTCTTCGCCGCGACATTGAAGCCATTACCGAATCCCAACGACCCGCTCGAGGCCAAGCCATCGCGACTCGTCGGTCGGAACGGAATTGAGCCGCCGATGCCGTTTCGCTGCCGACTTTCTCTGCTGTCGAAATACCCGTTCGACTGTGCAGAGCGGCTGCTGGTCGGTGTGGGCGGCATCGAATGATTGCTCATCAAGCCGGGTGGCGTGGTCGCGGTACCGGCGCTTGTACGTCTTGTTGCACGTCGTCGGCTGCCGTTGATGCCCAGTTTCTCATACTCCTCGCACGATTTGACCAGCTCGCCCGCCATGTTTCGCACCAAGACTGCGGGATCGTGTACCACGAGCCGTTGAACGGCGTCGAGAATGCCAGTGTCGCCGATAGAGCCTCCATGCTCGTAGCTTGCTTCGCAGACACTCCGCAGAATACGGAGGAGATTCAAACGGATCACCGGCTTGTTAGTGTTTAGCTTTTGTAGAAGACGGGAGAATAAGTCGGGATGGGCTAAACTTGAGGCGACGAGAGGACTGAGACGTAAAAGCTTTTGCAGCGGTTCCAAGAGACCTTCAAAGAAGTTGGCTTTAGAGGTGGTGAAGCAGTTGATGATGGCATTTGTGAAGGACCCGTCGAGGAGTTGCTCTTCAACCTTGGCGGTCTCTTCCTGGAGCCTGTAAAGGTGAGCTATTGAATCATAATTAGTTGGATTTGGCACTCACCAGATAAAGATCGCATCCAAAGCCGTGACTTGCCAATACGGATCGGCAAGTAAAGACATGTAGAACGATAGACCCTTGTTCCTCCACAACTCTCGTCGACCAACTTTACCGGAGTGAGCCATATCGCAGAGTATAGGAAGTGCAAACTCCTTCAATGGCCGCTCCGTATTGACAATACGCTGAAGGACAGGTATGATTCCGTTCAAGGCCGCGTCTTCTTGTCTGGGTTTGCTGAGACGACAGAGGTTGTATAAAGTATTGAGCACCTGATTCGATATCTCTCGGAAATGCGCTTCCTTCGTACTCGACCGTAAAAGCGCGATCAGAGTGTCGATTGCGTTCGCATTTTGCAGAGAATCTAAAGTAGTGGACAACATCGAGAGATTCTTGATGAACTTGAGCATCGTGATCTGATGCGTTGGTGACATTCGTCTCAGTTCTCTTAGCACGCCTGTACGCTGTCAGCTTCCACATGATGAACCTGGAGATGAGGACGTACGATAGAGGACTGTCCGATCCGCTACAAGCTCCTTGACGTGATTCTCCGCTTGCGAGAAGAGCAAGAAGATGTTTGCAATTCGCCCTTCGCAGAGGTGTGCTAGTTCTCCTTCTTCGTCGAGAACTCTGCTCAGCACAAGAGATAGTGGGTCAAGCACCGAATTCCTTGAGAATATACGACAAAAGTCGTTCTTTGGAGTTGGACCCTGAAGAGGTTAGCGAAGTGGCTGCGCTTCCAAAACGTGTTATGCACCTGAAGTTCGAAGACGCTCCACACGCCGTTTACCCCAATGAGTACAAGGTCCCGTTCATCTTCGTAATCTTCTTCTAGAAACTCCACCAACACGTTCAAACCGCCACAGCTGACAAACATCTGTAGTGTCAAAGTCGAGGTCTGGTACATCTGCCTCACAAACGCTGCTGCTTCCAGCCTGATCTCGCTCGAATACTTCTTTGATGCGAACTTGGTGATGATAGGTATACCTCCAACAAAGCATAGATTCTCCTGAATTTCCACATCGCTGAAAATTATCTGCTTGGGCGTCAGTTCAAGCCATCGACCAAAACCCACACGCCACATACAGTGTTGACTATCTTCAAGAGGCGTAAGATAACGTCCCTTCGACGGCAGGTGTCTAGAACCTCGAGTATTGGAAGCATCCCATGAGCGCTGATGATGACATTCTTTGTTTCCGGAGAGTCCGATAAGTAGTCCATCTGAGGCAATTAGCACCATCCCAGCCATGGCTTTTTGTTTCAACTACTGACCAGTTGTTCCGCTATGTCTGATAACATATCCTCGGCTTGATCTGTCTTGAGAGAGCTGACTAGACTCTCAATCTGCGTACACAGCCGAGCGTACTTGTCCCGGGCGATATTGGCCTCGAGATCTAGCCACAATTAGTCAAAGCGCCGATGATGACCTCTAGAACGTACCCATCTCATCAAAGCCCTCTTCCAGTTGAGCGAAAGGGTCATCGTCGTCGTCATCATCACCAAGCTATAGGCATTGAGCAAAGCCGTGGAAAGAATTTGCGATGTGATTACCCATGAACTATTCGAAAGCTTTGATTGAAGCATTAGAGTGCTCCCATCAGAGCCCTGATCGCTCTCGGGCCTGTCAAGTATAGCTTCGCTTGTGCCAAAGACGTCCGAGAAGTCTTCATCCTGTTCGCCCTCGGCATACCTCTGAATCTCTACGGAAGATCTCGCACGCCGCATCGAAGGTTGTCGAGGAACCGGCATTCTCCTAAGACTACCGCCGTATTTTGGAGGCTGCATGTTCCGGGGCGGGCTCTTCAGGTCCGAAGAGTGGAAAAGTTTCGGTGAGAGCGAGTCATCCCTCTGAAGATTGTGTCAACAAGAACGGAATTAAGTACATTTCGGCACCTCCCACCTTTGGCTTCCGCTCAAACACACCATCATTATTTACAATGAGATCCGAGTAATCTTCAATAGTGTTTTCCTTGTATCCCATTGAAGGTCTCTGTGGTTTGACAAGCCTACCTTTGGGCGGCTGGGTTTGACGAGGTGCGGCGCGCTGATTGATCGGGCGAGGACTTTTCCACCCACCCTGCTTCTTAGGTGAGGTCTTTTTATTACGATTCTCATCTGTCTTGCTCGGCTGGCAAAGGCGAATCGTCTGCAGTGGGTCAGGCTCGGTCAATCTCATTGGGGTTCTGACTGTCAGTTCCCCTTCGAAGTTGTCATCCCAGTTCTCTTCTTCAGTGACAGTCTCGAAAGATGCATAAGCCTTCAGCTTTTCAGCAGACAGCATGCCGTTAAAGTTATCGTGCGGCCGTAGATGGGGTAGCTGCAGAGCACTAGGTGATATAGCAGATGCAAAGTCGGCGTCCCAAATGTCGTCCCCGGTATTGTCAGGTGAGCGAAATTGCTCCGCGGTAGCACGCGGCCTCGCTATATGGAGAGCTCCTTTTGCAGGCGTTGCAAGCACTGAGGGTGAACCACGACCTGGAATGGGACTTGATGACATTGGCCGCGACGTCTTGCGCAAAGAACCTGCGGTTGGAGACTTGAGTGCCTCGTTCCACTGTTGTACAGTCTTGACCGCTTCTTCGTATTCCGTAGGTTTCTTGGGAACCACGGAATCCGATCTTCTCGCGTTTACAATCCAAGGGTGTTTGAGCAGTTTCCTTGCAGACACTCTAAGATTCGGATCCTTCTGAAAGCACTGCATCAAGAAGTCCCTGACAGTCTATGAAAATGTTAGACAATGTTGATGAGGTGTTATATATGGGTAGCTGGGATCTTCACCGGAGACGCTCCTTCCGGTAATGGAGGATGGTCATCATTGACGATACGGAAAAGTGCGGGCATCGGCTGAAGTTTGTAATAGGGAGGTCTCCCATCCAACAACTCTATCACAGTACAACCGAGACTCCAAATGTCTGAAGCTGTGGTAGCACCAGATAGCTCGATGACCTCTGGCGCCATCCAATATGGCGTTCCCACCACACTAGATTCATGGAGACCCGTGGCCGTGGTTGCGACACCGAAGTCGGCAAGTTTCACAAGACCTTGCTTTGTTGTGAGGATATTTGCACCCTTAATATCGCGGTGAATGACACCCTGCTCGTGGAGGTAAAGAAGGCCATGGAGCACTTGAGACATGTAGAGACCGACCAGATTCTCGGGGAATTTGCCAAAGTTCTTGGAGATGGAATGTAGTGATCCATTCTCGCAATACCTAACCAAAGCTTTAGCCGTCGGCCGAGCCGACATGGATCCGGAACGGAAGTAGTTCACATACTCGAGGATTATGTTGAGAGTCTCTGCTGACTTAACGAAGCCATGATACTTCACAATGTTCGGATGCTAACTCCATCAGCACGCCTGCCTCATGCTCACGCGCCAAGCGTTGACGTACATCCAGGTTCTTCAGCAAATCAATTTCGAGCTGGAGGACGTTTGTAGTCAGTATAACACACTCACGGTCATGACTGGTGCCAATCACTGACCATGATAACTCTAAGCTCGCTCTTCGGTAGATCGGCAAGCTTGATCTGCTTCACCGCTACTGTTTCCCCGGTGCCCATATTCAAAGCCCTGTATACGGACCCAAAAGCTCCCTTTCCCAGACAATCACCCAGTTGCTACGAAGAGGCCCATCTGTAAGCCACTGAACATCCATGGCTCAATTGGCTGTTGACCTACAAAGTCTTTCAATTCCGCAACATCCTGTGCCGACCCCTTCCCGGCTGTTGTTCGCTTGGACTGCACCGACACCTCCTGTGCCGACTTTCTCTGCGCTGAGGTGCCATTGACCTGCCTGGTAGTGGCGAAGGGCTCTGTAGGTTGAGGGGCGCGTGACACCATAGCTGCGCTCGAATGTAGCAGGGATCGAGGATTGAGAACGTTCAAGGTACTAACAAACCCTTCGCGAGCTCATACCATGGCAAATTGGTCGAAGTCGTGCCGCCGGGAAAGTTCGATTGACAGTATACTGGAGTTTGTGTAGTCGCGTAATAAGAGTGTTGATGATAGAAAGGGCACATGGATCCGTTTCAAACCTAGATCTCACTTGAAGTGTTAGCCATACTATTCAACAACAGAATCTTGGCCAAGTCCAACTTGCTCATGCTCCTCTCACCAATCTTGTGTCAAAATCCGCGGGTCACTTAAGGTGTTATGTCGTGTCATCATAATCTGGCTCAAAAGGAGCTTCCCGTTGAGGCTGATATGTCGTTCTGTAACCGCAGGGATGATGCTATCGGGATCTACGCAAAGGTTTCGCCGATGAGTCCCAAACAACGGCTCGAACTTTGTACGTATCGTTCCTACTTACCTAACTTCTATTGGTTGTTTTTTTCAGATTCGCCAGAGCTTCTTCTCATTATTCAGGGACGATGGATGAGTATGAAGGGACTTCGCATCCAGCGAAGTGTGGATGATGAGCTTTGTTTACTCCCGGAATAGCGATCGTCACCGGGATCGTCGCCAAAAGACTGCCGCCAACACTTTTACATATCTCTGAATTGACAACAATCTGTTTGATTCAACCAACTCACTTAAGCGCCATCTCCAGCGTCTCGTAGTACACGCAAAACATCAGAGACTAGGTATAAGCTTCCAGCAACGACCAAGGGCCCTCCGTTAGCCGTCTTACTGCTCCACTGCAGTGCATCTAACACATTTACTCCGGCATCAAAGTGTTCCCCCAGCTCCTGCCCACGCCTTAACATATCAAGTATCTCCCCAGAGGAAGCAGGTTGTACCCACGGCATGCCATCGACTGGCCCGAATTCCACGGCAACGACATTATCCCCATTACGGACCAAAGGATGCAAAAGCTCCTTCAAATCTTTACCTCTCGATGCCGCGAGAACCCAAGTTACACATTGCGCTCCATGGCGTAATTTGTCGTTGACATATGACCCCAGTATTGCAGCAGACTGACCATTGTGGGCCCCATCGACCAGGACGTCTTCTTTTCGCCCTGTCAGAGACTCTATGCTTTGCTTCTGCAAACGACCACGCCATGGTGCTTCCACAGCGGCTTGCAGTAGATCCAAAGGGTTCTGCTGAGGGTGCAGGTGCCTGAGGGCTTCCTTGACAGCTTCGAAGGCACAATGCAAGTTTACGCGCTGATGCGGCTCTAAGCTGTTCTTCGCAAGGAAGTCTCGCAGCCGACTGTCATGGGTGCCGTACTGAGGAACCTTGATCAAAGAGCCAGCGCTAATCTCTTTCGCGTATCGATCCAGGACATCAAGCACACCTGGCTCGTTCGTATTGTCGACTACACACGGAACACCGCGTCTCATGATTCCAGCTTTCTGGTAAGCGATCTCTTCCAGACTGTTGCCCAAGAGAGACTGGTGGTCGTAACCGATTTTAGAGATGACAGTTACAGCGGTGTTTTGTAAAACGTTTGTCGCATCCAGGCGACCACCCAGGCCGACCTCCACAACTCCCACCTCCACGTTCTCCTGGTTGAAAATCTCAAACGCGGTTGCAGTTAGGATTTCGAACTCGGAGGCTCCAATGCCATTCTTAGCGTTGCGTTGCTTAACATGGCTTTCTACTTCTTGGAACACGGCCTTCCTGACCACTTGCTGGTTGATGGCAATGCAATCCCACCTATCGATCAAATGAGGCGAAGTAAATCTGCCACAGCGGACATCAGCGGCATATAGCATGGCCGAAATGTAGGCACAGATGGAGCCTTTGCCATTGGTGCCGGCAACGTGTATGGCTTTCCATGGCAACTTGGTATGCTCCAGTAAATGGCCAATACGGCCAAGACCAAGCTCGATTGTCATGTTGAAGACCGAGCCATGACTTGACTTCAAGAGCTTATGACACTTCCATCGGATGGCACGCTCCGCACCAGGTGCTGAAGTTGAAGCAAGAACGGTGACTCAGATACCATCGTTTGGTTGACAAGTTACCGCACCGTTTGGGCCCTGCGTCTACAAACCCCCTTAAAATGTCGTGCATTAGCCTGCAGGTGGGATATGATACGGACCTTACATAAGCGAGCCTTGCCACACCTTCATCCTCATGCCGCTTTTAAAACGGATAGATCTTGTTGTGATTCATGTGGAAATTCGCGCCTCGCTCTCCCCCTTCTTTTCCATCGCGATCCTCAGGAACACCAACAACAAGACCTCATAAGTCAGTCGTTCAATTTCTAACCCACAACTTTTCATATCAATCAATCTCACTTCGCAAACACAGCGAGTCGCTATAATTCTGCAATAAGTCTCATACCAGTTTGAAATCTTGTCATCTACATCCTACAGTCAAGATGGGCTTACTGTAAGTCACTAAGCTAACTTCGAGATCCGTGTTTGTGGCATCACATCACTCCCGTGTTTGGCAGCTTTCGCTCCGCTTATCTGAGTTGTGCGATTGTGGCCTGAGGAGGAAAGAGTGATGCGCGAAGGCGATGTACTGATTCGGCTTTGGCGCACAGGATGTTCCGCGAACCGGAAGTGACTGATTCCAAGGCTGCGACCAAGGCCGACCCGTCGGCTCCTGCGCGTTCGGCCATCAGGCGCCAGCGCACCGTTCGTCCACGCGATCACGCGATATCATCGCGACCTTATCGCGCGTCTGCCTCTTTGGACCGGCGCTCGCTCCTAGATGTCATTCACCATGATCGCGATAACCCAAACCCAAATCCTGATGCCACGGTCCTTGCCAATGCAGATCTCGCGCACGCTGAGGCAAGCAATAGACTGCGGTTGGAAAACGGCCGGGCCCTGTTGCGCGACGCTCAGAGCTACGAACGCCCTGGACAACGTATGAGGATCCCGCGAAACAGCGCGCTACACCATCCGAGAGGCAGAGGCCATCATCTCTCTAGTGCAAACTCATACCCCGTTCCTGTCGATGGGGCGTTGGATCGAGATGGCTATGATAGTAGCAGACTGTCTCCGCCAAGGGCAATCCCGACTCCACCATACACGTCTGGTGAGCAATCCAGCCGGTCCTCTCCGGCGACCAACGCGACCACAGCCCCTCTAGGTTCGGCATCTCTAACATCGAGGTTCGCACCAGCATTTCGATTTGATGAATATGCCGATGGTTCCGGCGGCCATGCAGCAAACGGTCCAGAAGTCATACCAGTGTCTGCGAGTCGTCAAGACGCTAACGAAAATCCCCCCTCGCGACGTGTCGATCATCGAAGTATTACAGAATCAATCCGTCAAGAGAACGTGCGTGCTTCTCGTCGCCGAGGCGCACACGTTGACGGCCTCGGAGATCGAGAGCGCAGCTTCAGCCCAGAAGACGAGTCTTGGGCAACCCTCCTCACGACCATCCCGCCTGACGAGCACCTTCCAAGCGCAAGCTCTTCCTTCACATCCGCAACGGCCTCAGCATCAGCAGCGTCTCTGTCCTCTAATTCAGCTTCGTCTTCCAACACCGCACTCACCGCGTTGTCCATGACATCTGACCAGCTCGAAACTCTAACGACCTTCCCGATCTGCGACATGTCTGACTCGGATGATGACTCGGATGGTGACTCGGATGGTGACTCGGATCACAGTGAAACTGGAACTGGGACTGGAAACGAATCAGACGACTGGGACATGGAGGATGAAGAGGAAGAACGCGCCATCGACGATGAGGAAGAACGCGCCATCGACGTCGAGGAAGGACCCGCCGTCGACGACTACGAAGACATCCCAACCCATAATGTCGAAGAATACTCCGCCGCCCTACGTGCTCGCACCGCGCCCATCGATATAATCGTCGACGAAGCCTTTGAGCAAGCAGGTCTGGGGTCGCTCCGTACCGCCGAACCAGCCACGATTGCTACGCTTCCCATACAGGAGATGCCGCACATGCGCGCCGTCATCGAACAGCTGGCGAGACGTCGCGACGTGCCGGATGAGTGGTGGAGCGATGCTGGCTTGACGCGTAACGTTGGGGGTCTGAGAGACCGCATGAGAGAGTTGATGGAGAGGCTAGATCGGCTGGAGGTTCAGCGGCTGGAAATGGAGCGGCAGAGGGAGGTGTTGAGGCAGACCGAATTGGAGGGGGAGAGGGACCGCGTGAGGGAGAGGGCGGCGAGAAGGGCGGAGCGGGCGCAAAGGCAGAGGGGGCGGCCTTGAGTCGGCATCAGAAATCTAGGAACAGGCTATATCGGTCCCAGCAGTATTTCGCCTTACAACTTGCGAGAACAACAGCTCGACCTTCTCAGATCGTCTTCCTCTGCTCGTCGCCTTACACATCTCTTCGTCTGCTTCTAAACCCAAGGGCCGCGGACGACACACCGCAATCGCCTCCTACTCTAGCCAACCCATCCGACCATCGACATCATCCCAGTCGACGAAGGCGAGAAAGGACGCGACCATTCAAACCTCCTTCTCCTTCCCACTCGACCCGACACGTTCGCCGCGCTACATCCTTGGACTTATCGCTCGGTGGCCACAATATCTTACCACCATTCCCCTGCAAGTAGGGTTTCCACCAGTCTAGCGACTTCTACCGTTTTCGATTTTCTATTTCGCTGCGTTTTCGACAAAGATAGATGTGAGGCGTCTTGTTCGTGGTTTGTTCGTGGTTTGTTCGTGATGGTTGTGGCTGGGGCGTAGTTCGATTGCTGATCTTTGAGTCTTTCGGTCTTTGCGGAATGAAGGGCAGGGCCCGAGGCGAACTGGATACGAATTGAGGTCGTCAGCAATCGCTGCTCGTAATTCATACATACTTCTGCCATAGCGGTCATAATCAATGTCGAAGACTGCAGTTCGTACACGTCGACTCGCTGTGCTGCCTAACTATGCTTATGCATCTAAAAAACAACAAGAGCAACCATGATGAGAATCTCCCGCTACCCTTTCTATCTACTCAACTTCATCACCCAACCAACCAATTCAGAAAACCCTCCTATTCTCCCGTCCGATTGGCGACCCGCCCCAACGTACTGTACATAGAATATCCCTCTCCCATCACACACCAGAACCACTGCTTTCTGCATTTCGATCTAGAATCTTCAGACATCCAGCCCGCAACTCAACTCCGTCTCCTCCCCGCAAGCTCGGGGGCCCCCCATTGACCCTGACCTGACGCCCTTAGTTTACCTCGACTTACTGCCACACCACACCACCACATCTAAGCAACCAACAGTACTGGTGTCGCAAAGCATTGTTCTTCGCGTATGCGCAAGGTTCAGCGCTCCGATTAGCACAAGCAATCTTGGTTAAAGACAATGAGCAGCTGCTTCTCCCGAACTTAGCATATGAGAAGGGGGCTCTACGGAAGGAATAGGGCTTCGTGAGCGCTGGGACGTCGTGTGACTGCAGGTGGCTAGGTACTTGACAGAGAAGGTGCGGTTTCTTCGTCGGGAAATAGGAGAGATGCAAGGTCTGAAACTGCTCGGATACTTTGGGAAGTTTAGAGAATGTTGCTCGCATTTGTACGTCCATCAATCGGTATGTTGAAGGGATTCTTTGATGTGTTTTCGTCCCGCCACTAAAACTGGCAACGGTGTGGATCGATCGACGTCATGTATAATAGGCTTTTAGCGACCCGAGATATTTCAATCATCAGCATTGATAGTCCAATGGTCAGGATTAATCGCTTCCAACGATTAGGTCCGGGTTCGATTCCCGGTCAATGCATTTTGACATTTCTACACCATTTTTTTTTGGATGACTTTTGCCAGGTTACGAATAGAGATGATTGAGATAGTCATTGGCGAGGAAGCTAAGCGGTGATGCATTACTTTACTTCGTAGTAATCCGGATTCCTACAATTTCGGCGGAGCTACCTACCCTTCAACGTACATATATATAAATAGGAGGGAGTGGGAGAGAATATAGTACGAAAGAGCACAGACAATTAGGAAAGGAACATTCCAAGATAAAGGCATAGTGAGCTGGAGCTGGGAGTGGCTCTCTCAGGACCTGCTCCAACTGCCCTTGGTATTTCTCAGTATCTGTACCAAGGCTGGCTTGACCTCAATGCTAAGAGTTACCCTAAGTCTCCTATAGCATCCACAGTGGTCAGTCTGCTACCGCCTTCCGGGTCACTCCTCCACTGCTCCAAAATTTGATTATTCAGCAGTCTCAGCTTCTTCCACGCCTCTCATGCCAGCGAGTTCGACAAATAGGATCATTCAACAGACTAGGGCTGAGGCTAGATACCTTTCATACAGCCATTCCCTTTGGCCGTGGTCTTCGCAAGTGTCCAGGCCACCGTACGAATTCGCCGAGTTTGAGAAGCTCCCGGCGGTACAACCCAATCCTATCATCCTGGAAGCTGTCTTCACCTGCCTTCGCATAAAGAAGCCTCCGCCCCAGCCCTGTGCAATGACGAAGACAGGCATAAGCCTACCGCCGGCTGCTCCGGAGCGATTAGTGATTGCCGTAGGCGACGTCCTGGGAGCTGTCGTGGCTCTTACGATTGAAAAGCTTGTAGAAGCGTGGGCAGTGTGACGTGTGCTATTTAGTAAGACCAGCTTCCAGCGTAGAATCATCTCATCTCCTTTGGCTTAGGAGGCAGGTTTAGATCGGACACAATGCTCTCTGTTGAAAAGGCGTTGGACTGGCGGAACCCCGCTGAGGAAGTAACAAGATCTGTCAAAACAGAGTTCAACTGCACAAGCAAGAACTCTCTGAATGAGTACGGAATATTCTGACCTCTACTGACTACCTATCCACGCCTGAATCAGGTACCGTGCCCACGACTCACGGAGCAGGAGAAATCGCCCTACTAACTATGAATTAAGCAACTTCTCCTGCGCGCCGCCATAGCGCTCCCCGGAAATAGGCAGGGTGTCGAGGATGTTCTGGATCTCGGCCATGTCCTCGTCGGTCGGCGACGCGGCCTTGCAGTTCTCGATAACGCGCTCATCCCTGGTGGAGCCCGGGATGGGGATGGCGCCCTGGCGACACACCCAGCCGATGGCCACCTGTGCGGTCGTCACGCCCTTGCGCTTGGCAATCTGTTCCACGGCCTCGACGAGCTTGAAGTTCTGGTCGAAGACGTCGGGCTTGAAGCGCGGCAGCATGCGGCGGAAGTCGTTCTGCGGGAGGTCGTCGAGCTTGCGGAACTCGCCCGTGAGCCAGCCGCGGCTGATGGGGCTGTATGCCACGATGGGAATGCCAACTGTGGGTGTGGATCACGCTGTCAGTAGATGGCTTCTGACTTTCTGCTTTTCCAGGATCACGTACGCTCATGGCACACATCCGCGATACCGTTGTTAAGGGGGTCGGGCGTAAACAGGCTCAGCTCAATCTCAACGGCTGAGATGGGATGTACGGCATTGGCCTTGCGGATTGTGTTGACGCCGACCTCACTCAGGCCGATGCCGCCGATCTTGCCCTCCTTGACCAGTTCGGCCAGGGCCTTGACCGAGGTTTCAATTGGGACGTTGGGGTCGACCCGCGCACATTTGAAGACATCGATGGTCTTGGTGCCATCCAGCACCTTGACAGCCTCCTCAACAGACACACGGATACCTTCTGGGCTGCCATTAGGCCCCCGTCTTGGCGTCGAAGGCACCTTTGATGCTGAGCACGACCTTGCTGGCGTCCTCGGGATGCTTTTCGAAGTAGTACTTGACCAGATGCAGCGAGTTTGCCTGGGGCGTGCCGTAGTGCATACCCTGCATGCAAGTCAATCTGGCGGTCTCCTGGGTGGTCTCTGCGTGATGGGCCCGCAGGCTGAACGGGAGGTTCATGAAGGTGTTGTTCTTTTACTCAAAGGCCGCAACTCACACCGTTCCAGAGATTGGCACCCTGCTCTAACGCCGTCTTCATGACTTTTGCCGCGATGGGATAGTCGACAGGCGCCCACGGCTTCGTCAAACCTGGAGCACTGAGCGTCAACATGATATCCTCATATGCTCACTAACGCGCTTATCTTGGCCTCTGTATCCTAGAAAGAAGAAAGCATAAAACCGTTTACTTGCCCAACATCCCGAACCCAACGGGACCTACCGCCCTGCCACCAACACTGGTAAGCGCTGCTCTGCCTGTGCTCATGGTGAAAGATGTTGTGCGGTGTTCAAGATGGAGATCGGTTTAGTGATGAATACTGCTAAGCTTCCCAGTGCTACTGGAGAGGAAAGTGTGTAATAGTTACAGAATAAGATGACTACCTAGTTGATCAAGGGATGTTCACTCGGTACCCAGCCTTCACGAACCACCAAGCATGAGAGTGGCGTAGTGCGTTGGCGGCTGCAGTTATTGCACGGAGCTTGTCCTTAAATCCGCAACCTTCTTTAAATCCGTGTATGTCTTGGTGATCATGATTCAGGGTCGATCTCTGCAGTCCTGATCACCATGCCAGGTCGGTCTTGTGCTGAGGTTGGTGGTTGGCGGAACATGGAACTCCTATGTTATTGCAACTCTCATGATGCCCGAGGAGATCAACAGACTTAGGCATATAGTAGCCATCACAGGCTACCGCACAAGCTACTCTACTACAAAGTACTTAAACACATATACTGTGTTAAGCCGGTGTGGCTGTAGAAGCCCCTGAATGCAAGAATAAAATGATTGGTGTTTTAGAGCGGGACAAACGTAACCTGTGATACTGCTTCCTTGTTATGACTGGAGGCGGGACAGAAGATGAATAAGTAGTGCAAATTCACGACACAAAGTGTCTCTAGATCGAGCCCTAATAGCAATGTGCCAATTACTACGAGCTTTACTCCCGTCAATTTATATCTTTCTCTTCCTATGTTCTCTTCGTTCTGACGGAAGATGTTCTCTTCTTTACCCTCAAATGATAGACAATAGCCATTGCTTGTAAGTATACAGTGGGGTTCGATCCAGTTAAACAAGCTTGGATTTCAACCTCCTAAATAAGATTGGAGACCTCCAACATATCTCAGGCGGATGCTAAGGAAGGTAATGCCCCTCCATCTGAGCGTGGTGGTGTGGGTCCCAGGTTGGCAGGTTCATTCATCTTCTTCCTCCAGAGGGCCTCCGACATATCTCAAGCGGACGCAGAAGTCTGCGCCCCTCCATCTGAGCGTGGTGGTGTGGGTCGCAGGTTGGCAGGTTCATTCATCTTCTTCCTCCAGAGGGCCTCCGACATATCTCAAGCGGACGCAGAAGTCTGTGCCCCTCCATCAGAGCGTGGTGGTGTGGGTCCCAGGTTGGCAGGTTCATTCATCTTCTTCCTCCAGAGGGCCTCAACATCTTTCCTGAATGACTGAGCATTAGGGCCCAGACCCCATGCGTGAATGGCATTCCACCACCTCACATAGGTCTCAATTCCCTCTGGGCGGTAGATGGGACCTGCATCTATCATCTTCACCTGATAGTCCTTGCCGTCATATCTTGCAAGCCAGACCTGGAAACCGGTAGAGTTGAGTACAATCGAATAGTGTTGGAGATCCGCTAGATTAGCTGGATTAAGGGCGTCACTATTCAGAGCAAGCTTGATCTGGAGACGCTGGTAAAGCCACACGACGGACGCTGCTGCAGTCTGGCACTTCGCATCGCTATCCTTTCCCGTCTTTTCGCTGCATTTGAACTCGAGAGTCAGATACGGACTGACTCCGTGGGGGTCGGCGAGCAAATCGTCCAAGCCAGATCGAGTCAATGCTTTTCTGAGGTCTTGGCTGAGTACGTTGATCGACACCATATAAGTCATGTCTGGCTCGATGTCCCAGTCGTAGGTATGCTCAAGCTGAGAAGGTACAAGAGGCCCTTCCTTCCCAGGCTTCCATCGGTCTCGACATAGCGACCTCACAACCTCGGGTCCGTTGCGAGCGATAAATCTATCAAAGGGCGCCAGCTCCTTGACCTCGATTTTCGTGAGAGTATTTTCGTCATACTCGCGTTGATGGAACTGAACGAATTGAGATGAGATCTCGGTAGCTTCCTCGCGGTCGATATCTAGGAAGATTTTCGAATCTATACGCGTATCCCGCTGGGTAGTTTCGGGGAAAACATCCTTTGGCTTCAAAGACTGAAAACCCTCGGAGATGTCGACACCTACAACGGCAAGTATTTTTTTCTCGAAACCCTTGTCTTTTGGTCCAAGCCATCCTTCGGGCCGCTTTCTCTTTCTATTGGTCTTACTCGACGTGACAGACGACGTTCCTATGCTCGTTTCGTCGGCCATGGCGTTGTCTCCTATAACCTTTGGTGGGGACTTGTCGCCAAACTTTTTAGTGTTGCAAAGCCAGCAGGATAGAGAGCACTGAGGGCAGCGATAGACGTCCTTCTCGTCCGATCCGTCGGTCTGACAACTGATGCTTGCAACTGGTGCTGGATGACTACTTCTCTTGTTCTTTGTGGCTGGAGATGTAGATCTGCGTCCCTCCTCCCGTACCTTGGGTTTCGAACTCGTCTCGACTTCAGGTCGGTTTTGGATGGTATCGTTATGCCTGGGGGTTCCTTTGCCTGACATAGTCAGCAAGAAGTATCACGAGACGGATATAGAAGCTACTCACGCGTCGTTGTCCCTCCTTCACGTTCCCGCTGCTGCGCAGAGTCCTGGGTCGTCAAGCTATCCGTGAGCCTCTGCGGCCGTAGAGATCGAGCTTGGGTGTGCTCTCGATCGCGGAATCGCACGCTCTTGCGTGTTGGTTGATACAGCTGAACTTGTACGCCTTGGACCTGTGAGCCACACATCGAACGAGAGGGCTTATGTATCTTTAAGCAGGGAATACCAACTTGTCTCGCGCAATCTTGGGCATTTTTGCGCTCGCTGGTGAGTGCTATCGTGCTCATCCACATAAGAGCGCTTGGCTGCTCCCATCTTCTCAATCGGCTGGGCAGGTGAAGAAGAGTATCTAATGTGTCGGTTTGAGATGACTGATTGGAGTTGGACACAGTGTTTCTTGACACGGACAGGCAGTGTTAAACCCGAGTGTTTCGTGAATGGAATTGGGGCGCCGATCGCGTACTGTAGTTTTAGTCACGCTATGACCAGCCAACGACAGACTTGCCTACAATCAACAGTAAGTCAGTGTGAAACCTCAACGTCAAGTCGATACCTTACTGAACATGTATTGCCCTTGAGTGGGCTTTACTGCTTTAACAGAGTACTAACTCTGTTAAAGCAGCAACTAGCATCGTCACACTGGCCTGAGAACGATTCATTCTGTTATGGTTCACTGGGAAATGGTAAACGATACTTGTAATACCCAGAAGGAGGTCCCCACGAACCCATGAAAAAGGCTTCCTGTCAATCTTAATGCCTAAGCCCTCCCCTCCTGCCTTTACCACCTCCGATGTCAAAAGCTTCATTCTCTGTTCTCCCACACATACACCGCTTCTACGGTCTCGAACTTCACGCTCGTCTGCGACAGTACTTGCCCGCTAACATACACCGCAAGGGAAACGTAGAGACATTGGTCAGTGACCGGAATGCTATATTTAGGCAGAATGTAGCGGACAGGCTCCCCCCGTGCTCCCTTACTGCTCCCCCATGCTTCCTTAGTCCTCTCTCACTGCTGTCTCTGAAGCGGCTTTGCTCCCTTCCCAAGATGGATGTAGTTCGCTTTCTTGTCGGCGAGATCTGATGCACTAGCAGAACTGAGTGACCGTGCTTGGACGTGGATGGGTTGCCTGAGATCATTATCTTTCTCGAATCGCGATCCTATGGCATTGCCGGAACTCTTTCTGTCCTTTCCTCTGCCCAAAGCCCTGTTCTTCGTCTCAATCTGTCTCTTCCCTGTCTCTGTAGCCGGGTTCTAGCGGTCCATTGTAGGATGGACGACGCAAGATGATGGTGTTCTCCCGTATATGATGGGCTGGGAGGTAGTGTTTTTGTGCGAGAAGGATAGAGAGGAGAGAGGGTGTGAGAGTGTGATTGGTAGCTATATATGCAGAACGGGGACTGGGGACAGAAGAGTGTTGCTTGTGTGTATCGTTGCAGAAAGGGGTTTTCAAGGGAAAAGAAAGACTGTGACTGTAGCATTCTCTGGAAAAGAGTCTGGGAGTGGGCATAGTGGTATGGTGTGTACCAGCGCCACAGTGGGGTGGAATTACAGACGAACTGTGATGCTGGCTTAGCAAGCCAGGTACCATGATATGGCAGAAGAAGGCTTTCTCAAGATGAGCATACATCCTGACTCGGCCCCTTTGAAACACCCCCCCCCCCTCTTTCCGCCCGCATTACCCCACACGGATCTCGCCCCCTCCAACCGAAAACAAAGCAACCTCGCCCCGCGCAAACATCGCCTGAAACACCACCAAGAAAACGACGTCCGACGGCTCGTCGACCGTAATATGCAGCTGCCCCACATTCCCGAACGATTCAGCATCGACGCCCCAGCTGCGATGTGGTGGTGCCACTGCCAGACTGAACGCAGACATGTATTGGATGGCAATGTTCGCCTCGACGCTCAACACGTACACGCTGCCCGGCTCGAGCCGGATCTTCTGGATGCTGAACAGCCGCTGCGCGGCGGGGTCGAATTTGAAAGATCCGATCTGGCGGCACATGCGCAGGTTGCTTCGGGCCGAAAGGACCCTTAGGGGGCCGTTGGTGAACTTGGGGTTTCCTCGGAAGGGCTCCGGTAGTGTCTGCTGGGGCACGAGGCCGTGGTCGCCGAAGATGTTCGTGCTGGCGCGGGTGCAGCTGGCGGTGTTGTAGTCTTGTTGATCGGGGAGTCTGAGGAGGGTGGAGTCACGCTTGTCATGATGCGGCGGTATTGCTCGTACGGCACCACTGGGAGCAGCGAGTGCAGGCCATGATGCGAAGAGCAGCAAGGAGAAAGGAATCAGACGCATCTTGTGAGACGTCGATGAAATTGTGCTCCTGTGGTGTGGGAGAGGTTTAGTCGTCTGCGCAAGCTGGAATGTTGGAACCGTGTTTGAAGCGTGAGATCTGTCTTTCCGATTGAATCTTCTCTACTTCGTTTTGATCAGAGCTCTGTGCTCGACACAGATTGATTTTCCACTGGGGAGATCTCCTCTCGCAAGCACTTCCTGTCACTCTCAACATCGTCTTTTATCTTCCCACTTATACTTGACTTTGAAAGGGTCAGCCAACATAAATCTCCACAAGACATCATAAGTCGCAGGTCGTTTCATCGAACCAGAGTCAAAATATTGAAAACTCGGCTGTATGCTGCAAGGACCCTGACGGAGACTGCACCGGCAGTGGAGGACATTCCGTTGTCGCATAACCCCGTTTCAAGTCTCTTGCGCCCCAGAACACTGCAAAGATTTATTTCAGACGCACATGCTTTCTGGAGGAAACACCTCCCCTCCGCCTATCGGTCGCAGGCTTAGGGGAATGCTCTGGTCCGATTCGAGCCACGCCACCCATCGGTAATCTGTATTCGATGTAATGTGGTCTCTTAAGTTATGGATGACTGTGTCTCATGACATCTTGCTCGGGATTTTGGGTGAGACCCTGCAGCTGCAGGCCATTCTGTAATTGACCGGGGTGCTCTTGAGGTAGATGGCATTGTCAATGATAACAAAGCGAAAAGGCAAAATCGATAGCCAAAGGGAAAACTGAAGGGTGGGCACAATGTTATTCGGGCGAGCAGCCCTGGTCCTGTCGGCCTGTCGGCGAAGCCATCAAAGGTATAACCGCCATATCTGGGGAGTTTCCTCATGATGGTGCTCATGTCAACATCGAGGCCGTTGAGGTAGTGGCGGGTGTCTTGGCAAATGAGCCAAGTGGTTGCGCCTCAAAAAAGTGTACTGATAATGGTCGAGTGTCCCGAAACAAGAATTTGGACTTAGGCCAGTGTAAACCTAGCATTGGAGAGCAATGCGGTTTATGCCCGCCTCATCATGTTCACTTGATGCGAAAGGTTGGAATAGGCCTCTCAACACTCCGCGAGTTGCCCCGCTGCGCTAATGTGACTGTCGCAAAAGAAGGACGTGGGGGGAACGCGAAGTAGATAAGATCGTTGAGTAAAGGTTGTGATGGGATGCAGTTTTGACCGTCTTCACAGCGACAAGATTAGGTCTGATCGACCGTGCAACTGAAATGCCCGACGACGCCACTCTGCAGACGCAGACTTAAGTTATGATGGGAGCCGACCAGCCATTACACGCTGAAGGCTCGCTCCGTTTACGGGCTCTAAGATACATTGAGATTCTATGCAACTGGGTCTGAACAGCCGGATAGTCCTGTCGGACTTCTCGCCCTCCCTAGCGACAGACATCCCGAAGACAATGTTGGGGGAAGAAAGGGATTGATCAAGAATCCGGAATCCGATAGGCTATGCACGTCATGTTTCGGTTTCACCCCTGCGTAAGGCGAGCAATGCACGAACATCAGTCACGTACTGCAGACCCTCGAGGACCGGAATCAGGTGGAGGAGGTCGTTGTCTGTGGGATCATTGATCCACCCTTCGATAGGAATAGCGTTGTCTATCGCAGATGTTTCAGCATTGGCACATGGTCTGAACAATGAGCGGATGTTCGTACCTTCGTGGAAGATGTAGCTCATCGGACTGTTGTCCAAGATCATGACCCTACTCAAGTCAGGCTCAACTGAGCTGAGATCCTTGATATATGCACCATTCCTGAATGTACAGTGTTGCCGGTAATATCTGCCCGCAAAGAAACTTCGCTCCTGTTCCAGCCAGTCGATAACTGGGTCCGCATATTCTTGCACAGAGGCTGTGAACACTACAAGCTTATACCAGTTGCAGACCTTGCGGAGGAACTCGTCGCAGTATGGTCGCTTGTGGACGTAGTAGAGGATGGGATGCTGAGGGCCAAGCGTCGTCCCTCCGAAGCCGACAGGACTGTTGAGTTTGACCTCCACCATATGTCCGCTGCTCATCCTTCCGCCTTTCGCAAGGCTGTGTATGAGAGTCTCATCCAAATCTATTACTAAAGTCTTTTGTGGTAGCTGGGATGAAGAAGAAGGGGTAATCGGGGTCGAATAGGAAGGCTGTCGCCGTGGGATCAATGGTCGAGGTGGGGCCGGACTCCTTGGATATTTGCTCATTCCGAGTGAAGATGTCGGCGAGGTGGGCGATTTGAGGGTCGCGGCCGTGACGGTAGGTAATTCTTCGGGTCCTGTAGTCGCATCGGAATTCTTGTTTTTGGAGTGGGACTGAGTTTTCTTTTGCTTTCGTTTCCTCTGTACATCTTCGTCATGTAACTTGATGCGGATGGACCGCCTCGAAGGAGTGATTTCTTCAGTCGAGGTCGAGGCACTCGACATGGACCGGGTGTGCATGGAAGGGCCATCTCTCTTCCGCCTTCGTCTACGCTCCGTTTCATCCTCTGACGTCCCTGATGATGAAGGGTTCGTAGAGCCTGAGTTCCTAGAGGCGAGAGTCGCGTGGGGACGAGTACCACTTCGAGCCTGAGGATGTTGAGGACCCTTCGAGCTCGTAACTTTCGATGTCGCGGACAACCCAACGGCTTGTGCTGTTGAGTTGCCGCCTCGGCGCCGTGGTAAAATACGGCTCATCCTCCGTACCGGCATGATTGGTGAAAAGCGACCATGGTCGTCGTAGAAGCAAGTAACCACATATACACCAGGCGCAGCCAACGTCGAAAGAACCCATCTCAATGACTCCGTTAAGGCATCCACCAACCTCTTGGCCACCAACTGTAACCTGTATCTCTTAAAGCTCGCTTCCTGGCCTTCCTTTGTATCCTCCAGAAGAGGCTTCTTCTCATCAACCACGTCACTCACTGCGTCTTGCTGGATGTTATTGGCACCTTTCTTCACAGCCTCGCGTGAGGTCTCTTTCCGGCGATCTCCATCCGCCCCCCGATTCGGACTGGACTCTGTACTCAGCAGGCTTTGTGTAGCATTACTCTGGGAGCGAGATCGCGATGCTTTGGAGGATGTCTGGCCGATGACGCGCGCGGAGAGGATATTCAGTGAGTTCATCGTCTTTTCAAGTCCATGAAGTGCTGGAAAGGCGCACACGCCCTCTCTTCTTCGTCTGCAAAAGTCGTTGATGTAAACACTTGATTGTAAGGTCGGTCGAGCTTCGCTTACACTCTGATCGATGTATTCGACAAATGCCTGGGCTCGTGTCAAGGAATGTTCTCTTCACTATTGTATCGTCCTGAAGGATGCCAGGAACACACTGGCTACTTTTGAAACTGGAAATCACAATTGCTCAATCTAAGATAGTCATCAACGGCTCGTAGTCTGGCTGGAGATCATCATGTGGGGGATCCCGGGAGGTTTGGGTCGAGGCTAGCTTCGCCGAACCACATCCTTGTTCGCGCAAACACCGAGACTTTTTATTGAATATCAATATCACTGAATTTTAATTCGACGACAACTGCTTCGCTGAGGAACGGGTGCGAAACAGGCGTTGCCTGGAACCTTTCCCTCTCGATCCCCGAGTTACGTAGCACGCTATGGCTCCCCGGTCTGTCGCAATGACACCAGGGCTAGGGTCTTTCCTCAAGTCTCTAAGAGCGGACCCTGTAGATTCGTCTATAGAGCACTTAATTTCGTGAGAAACCTTCAGCCATATCAAATTTGAAGTTAGACAATGCTTACACGAGGGTACAGATTGTTGAAACGCAGACAAATACGGCACTCAAGACCATGCGCCATTGCGACAGCCTACCTCATACGCCGGGTCGTTACGACCCAGCGAGTCACGGACGTGGCAAAGCTCATTGAACGTGTGCAAAGCGTCGGCCAACGGCTATGTGCCGCCCAGCCGAGGGAAATGGCCGTGGGCAACATCGTGCGCCGTATACTGGGACTGATCCGCGAGGAGGCAGAAGAAGACAGGGACGGCGAGACAAGTGGGTACAGCGATACAGGCACCGAGAGTCGTCCACATACGCCCAGCAATAACGATATGCGGTCGATGCAGCGGCCCGGACTGGCCTCGAGCATTTCAACGTTCAGTCCTTCACGACACGGTGCGACACAACCCATGGACTCGGGCATAGCAAGTTCGGGGCATAACGGAGATGATCTGTACGCGCCGATGGGACTAATTGAGGGGTTGTCACATCGACCGCCTCTCTTGACGTCTCACACATCATACGCCGTCAGTAACACGGCACCAATGGTCACTTCGATGTTCAGCTTGCTCTCTCATCCCGAGACACACTCTCCTACAGCCACGCCGCCGGGAACACAGTCTCCCAGCGGGAGAGCGCCACTCGCAGCTCAGCAACTTACTGGGCTTAACGCCGCCAAAGACTTCAGATTAGAAGTGATTGACGGCATCGAAGAAATCATCGACGAGCTAGGTCAGGTGGACGATCAAATCGCTGGCTACGCTCTAGACCACATTCATTCTAATGAAATCATCCTCACTTACACATCTTCAGTCACAGTACAGAAGTTCTTGCTCAAAGCTGCGACAAAGCGGAAATTCACAGTCATACACGCCGAAGCTTTCCCTAACAATCATGAAGCCACCCATAAGACCGTGGTAGGCGCGGCAAGCGACAACGAGGACGAGTTGAATGCCGAGACGTTCCAGAGACCCCTCACCGCGGCTGGCATCACCGTCATCTTGATCCCGGACTCGGCGGTCTTTGCACTCATGTCTCGAGTCAACAAAGTCATCATGGGAACGCACGCTGTGCTTGCGAACGGGGGTCTCGTGGCAGCAGCTGGCGCCAGGACCATCGCCAAAGCAGCGAGGATGCACCGAACACCGGTCGTGGTTGTGACCGGCGTCTACAAGCTCAGCCCCGTCTATCCGTTCGACTTTGAGTCTTTGATCGAGTACGGAGATGCGAGCAAGGTGTTCAGATACGAGGATGGCGACTTGCTTGACAAGGTCGACGTGGAGAACCCACTGTTTGATTATGTGCCCGCCGAGCTCGTCGATCTTTACATCACGAACCTGTAAGTTCTCAGCTCCCATGCACACAACACTAATACCTATGCTGACAATGGTTCTAGGGGTGGCCATGCTCCGTCATACTTATATAGAATAGTGTCAGATCACTATCGAGTGGAGGATATCAATCTCTAGCCAAAACAACAAAACCCTTCGCATCATCAACGCCTCACCCCAATCCCCCCAAAACAATGCACCCTGCCAGGACCTCTACCCCCCCACCCCCTGCGCCTCCGGCCCCCACGCCTCATCCTCCCTCGAAACAATAACCTCCTGCACCTCCAACCTCCCATCCACAATCTCC